>WNFA01002877.1_pt1 | contig 14280 bp, 16 predicted proteins | sample 5400481 | NCBI WGS metagenome assembly WNFA01 (sample SAMN13153340, study PRJNA577476) | soil metagenome | isolation source: 120 cm saprolite under Douglas fir tree site 2 hole 1 replicate 2 | place: USA:California | collected 2015-04-18 | reverse complement strand
TAACTCCCAAGGCGAAGTTATCGGCGTCAACTCCGCTTACATGGACGGATTCACTGGCGGGACACTCGGGGTCGCCGTCGAGTCTCTGCGTCCGCTGCTCGAAGCAGCGCAGAAACAGCGCTAACGCTTCGCATTTGACCACCAACCGCAGGCGAGGATGCCCAAATCAGCGGCTATGAGTGACCCCGGCTGACAAGTTGGATTTCTTCTGCCCGCGAGCGCCAGCTGCGAATACGCGTTCTCATACGGACTGACTGCTCCGGGGTAAACAGCAGAGATCCCATACCGGCGTGCCGCAACTGTTCCTGCTCCCAGTGCGGAGCCATGATGCCTATCGCCGAATGGGCGTTGGAGCCGAGAAGTAGATGCCCGACCTCGTGCGCTGCGACGGTTCCGAGAAGCAGCGCTGCGTTTACGCCGGAATCGCGGTGCATGCCCTCACAGCGGTCCCAGAACACGTCGCTGTAGTTGCCGGTGCCATCTATACCGAGAAACGCCACTCCGAACACTGTGTCGGTCGGGCCGAACGATTCGGGCACAATGCGAACCACAAACTGCGCCGGCACATCAGCTGGCGGCAAGCATCATCGGTTTTCTTGATGCCCGCCGAGCAATCCGCCCATCGTGTCTCTATGCCCGCTTTCCGAAAAATCATAGCTGCCTGTTGCTCGCCAGCCGCTAGGGTCTGCGCCGACAACCCCTCCTGGTGATAGACAAGGATTGTGATCGTCGGTGTGTTTGAGTCCGAACCGCCTGCCCATGCCGAACTCCAGAAAGTTAACAAGACCAATCCCAAAGGCATCCCCAAACGCATCGCTTTCTCCTCCGTGCTATGACCAAGGTGGGACAGGTACCCAGGTGCCTCAAGGCTCGGCGGGTGACGCGCAAATAAAATTTGGGTAACGAGTTAAGTTGAGCCGCGTCAAATAGTTACGGGACTAGGTGACATGGGACGCAGAGCCAACAAAGTGCTACACTCCGAGGCTGTGGACAGCGGAAATGGAGCTGGTGGCCAAGCATCACGAAGACGCCGCTTCGGAGCCTTTGAGGTTGACCTGAGCGCAAGAGAGCTGCGGCGTAACGGGATGAAGGTGAAGCTGCAGGAGCAGCCCCTGCAGGTTCTGGCCTTGCTGTTGGAGCGTCCGGGAGAGGTAGTGTCGCGCGATGATCTTCGCAACCGATTGTGGGCGGCCGACACCTTTGTTGACTTCGACCACACTCTCAACGCAGCCATCAAACGGCTTTGAGACGCGCTGGGGGACTCGGCGGAGAATCCCCGATTTGTGGAAACTGTGGCCCGCCGTGGCTACCGGTTTGTGGGGCCGGTCGATACCGGGCTGGCGAACGGCAACGGCGTAGCGGCTCGACCAGCCCTAACGGAATCCGCCCCCCAGTCTTCGGTGCGTTTTCACATCTGGTGGCTGGTCGCCGGCGGCGCAGCCGTAGTCCTGGTCCTCTTTGGGATAAAGCTGGGATTGCTTCTGGGACAGCGCCGTCCTTCGCAGATGCGGCTCTCGCGATTGACGGCCAATCCCGGGGATGACCGAGTCCGCGCGGCCGCCATTTCGCGCGATGGCCGCTATCTGGCCTTCTGCGACCAGACTGGTTTTTACCTGCGCCAGATTGATACGGGGGAAACCCATCCCGTCGCTGTGCCACCGGGTCTAATCGCGGAATCCATAAGCTGGTTTCCAGATAGCGCTCATCTGACGGTGGCCTTGACCGGTCCTGGTCAGGTATCTGGTCTTTGGCAACTCTCGGCGTTTGGCGGGAACGCGCGTAAGTTCCGCGATGATGCCAGGTCTCCGGCAGTATCACCGGACGGAAACGAAATCGCGTTCATCACGGGCCAGAAGGTGCGGGAGCAGGTCTGGCTGGTCGGTGCAGATGGAGCACACCCGCGCAAGCTGGTGGGAGAGGAAGGGGATTTCTTCGGGACGGTAGCATGGTCGCCCGACGGCACGAAGATCGCCTACACAAGGGGAAGATTCTCCTATAATCATGGTGTAAGGGGCGTGATCGAACTTTTGGATGTGCACGAGCAGCACATCAGCAACCAGCTATTGCGGGTCAGCAGCGTGCTTTCCTTCGCAGGCTTGAACGGGCCTTTGGCCGGCCTCAGATGGACGGCTGATTTATACGTTATCGGAGCAGCGTCCGCGGGAACCTGATTCCAATCTTTGGTCGGTTGCATTGAATCGGGAGGGGCAAACTGTGGGCACGCCGGTCCGCTTGACCAGTGACCCCGGCGAAGTGTTCAGCATTAGCACTTCAGGGAATGGAAGGCGCGTCGCGTACCTAAAAGGAGTCCCGCAACCAGATGTATATGTGGCCGCGCTCGAACCCCGCGGCGGTATCAATGAACCGCGGCGGCTGACTCTGGACGACCGCATGGATCTACCCTTCGACTGGACCCCTGATGGTAGGGCGGTGATCTTCATCTCCGACCGGACGGGAACCTTCAGCATCTACAAACAGGCTACCAATCAGACGGTGCCTGAACTGTTGGTTGGCGGCAATAAAAAAGAGGTCGTTCAGCCACGGTTGAGTCCCGATGGCAGCCAGATTCTATACGTGGTTTACCCCAATTCAGGAGAAAACTCTTCTGCGATTCCACTCATGCGAATGCCTTTGTCAGGAGGCGCTTCGCAACAAGTCTTGGAGGCAAGCTGGATCAGCAATCATCAATGTGCGCGAGCCCCCGCCACGGAGTGCATCTACAGCGTTGTAGGCGAGGGCGAGCTTACATTCTTTAGGTTCGATCCGTTCAAAGGAAGAGGCAGTCAGTTTTTTCAAATCAAAGATGACCTTCCGCAACTTTACAACTGGAGCCTTTCACCGGACGGAGCGACGCTGGCCATTGCTAGAGGGAAATGGAGCGATGAGGAGCCGCGGATCCATCTGGTGTCACTGAACGGCTCGGAGGACAAATGGCTAGTGATCAAGGGCTGGCCGGGATTGGCGTCGCTCGACTGGGCGGCTGACAGCAAGAGCTTGTGGGCTGCGTCGGTGGGCGAGGAAGGAAATGCATTGTTGAATATTGATTTGCAGGGTCATGCGCGTCCAGTCTGGCGCCCCCAGAAGATGATCGTGGGCTGGGCGATCCCCTCGCGCGATGGCCGATATTTGGCGCTGCACGTCGGCAGCACCAGCGCCAATGCCTGGATGGTGGAACGCCCGTAGGGATTGCGCAGGGTGGCGCGCTCCCGCGTTGGCGAACCTCAGCTTGCTTCGTTGGTCCATTCCTTCTCCTCTAAATCTAAAACGCCCAACGTAGAGAGAACTGGATCAGGCGGGGGTTTCCGGTCGTGCTGACAATCTTTCCGAAAGGATTGTTTGTAGGACTGGCCAAGTAAGCTTCGATGTCCGTCACAGCGGGAGAAGCGAAGTTGGCATGGTTCCACAGGTTGAAGAAGTCGGCTGTGAACCGGAGTTCTTGACGCTCCGTGACCTTGAAATACTTCAGCACGGAAAAGTCCCAGTTCTGCTGGAAAGGACTGCGGTAGATGTTACGGCCGAGATTCCCAAAATCAGTGGTGCAGAAGTCAGCACCGTTTGCCTGGCATGCGGTTGGGTCAACGAGCGGCGCTGCTTGGAATGCCGCCGGATTCAGGTAGCCGTTTAGTCTCTGATGGACGCTGCCGCGGGTCATCCCGCTGCTGATCGAGGCACCGGGGGCCAAGCTGCCACCGAGCAGCGGAGTACTGCCCGCTCCCAGGAATGCCGTGCCAGCGCCCGAATCGAAGACCGAGAATGGAAGTCCGGATTGAAAGCTGCTAACGCCGCTAATCGCCCAACCCCCTAGGGTTGCGCGTTTGATGCCTGCCGCGTTCTCGAAGAAGGGCAGATTGTAGACGTAGCTGACCTTCAGCACATGCGGACGGTTGAAGTCGGAAATTCCGCGCGAGGCGTTAATGTTGCTCTGGTCATTGTAGGCGGTGTTGAAGGCGGTGTTGCCGGTGGAGGTGGCGTCTATGTTCTTGGAGAGGGTGTAGGCGCCCTGGAAATAGCCACGTCCCCAGCGCCGCGACACCGTGGCTTGCAGCGAGTGGTAAATCGAATAGGCGTCGTTCGCAAAGATCTGATAACCGCTGTAGCCGTTGAGACCGGGGGTGGGCGTGCGAGCAATAGCATTCGAAAACGTATTGGTCGTGATCTGAAAGGTGTTCCCGCTGGTATCAGTGATCACCACCGGATGTGCAACGCTGGCACGCAGTGATTGAATTCCGTCGCGGGTTTCGCGCAGGTGAGTGCCTCTCGTGCCAACATAGCCCACTTCCAATACCCATTTCATCCCAAGATCACGCTGCAATGTGAGGTTCCACTGTTGCGTGTTGGGCACGACGAAGTGCCGCGGAACTTCCAGCACGAAAAGATTTTGCGTTGAATTCACGCCCGGGCCACCAGTGCACGCGTAGGTGGCATCCTGGCCGGTGGCGCTGTTGCTGGGGACAAAACTGACCAGGCGAGCGAGACAGGGGATCCATGCCGGTGACAGCCTCCCGGCAGGCGGTACGCCGTTGGGGTTCGCGGCGGGCGTTCCCGTAAAAAAGTTGGAGAGGGTAAAGCCCGGCGTCGTGGGGAAGAACACAATCGGGATGAACGGCGACTGGAAACTGAGCTGGTCAACCGCGCCCACATCCTCACGAACATAGTAGATGCCATAACCGCCGCGCAGCGTGGTGCTGTGGTGGCCGAAAATATCCCACGCGAAACCGAAGCGCGGTCCCCATCCGGTGGAGACGCTGTTGCGGAATGTAGACCCGGCGGCGTTCCCCGAAAGTCCACTGATGCCCAGTTTATTAACGCAGCCCGGGTAGATGAATGGGTAGGTTCCGGATTTGGTGAGGTCGGATTCGATGTTGCCGATGTGACACTTACCATCGGTCCAGGCACCTAGGAACTCGGTGCGCAGGCCGAAGTTCAGGGTCAGATTAGAACTGACTTTCCAATCGTCTTGAGCAAAAACCGCGGAATCGTTCTGGCGGTATTGGTGGTTGTAGACGCCGCCTCCGCCGAAGCTGAATTGGACATTCCCGGAGAGGAAGTTCTGAAAATCGGTCAAACTGGTGGTCGCCACGTTGGTGAAAAAGAGCTGCCCGTTGAACACCTGGGGAAACAGCTTGTCGAGATTGACTCGTGTGAATTGCCCGCCAAATGTGAAGGTGTGCGCGTCACGTACCCAGCTCAGATTTTCGACGAAGTTCAGATTGTTCTGTGTCTGGAACTGGTTGGCTGGCGGAGTTGGCCCGAACTGGAATCCGGAAGTCAGAAGAGTGAACTTATAGATGCTGCTGGTGAGATTGCTGGTCGGACGATCAATCCCCACGTCGCTGACAGTGACCGGGTTGACATTGATTCCGCTGTTGTTGATATGTACCAGGCCGAAGCGGAAGTCATTGACCAGGGTTGGCGAGAACAGGTGGGTTTCCGAAATGATGAAGAGGCGATCGTGCAGGGGAAGCTTGTAAGGAAAGTTCAGGTCGGTGGTGCTGGCAGGAGCGCCGAGGGATGCTTGCAAACCTCCTGCACCGAAAGGAATGTCTTGCTCCGAATTAGAGAAGAAGAAGCGGGCTGAGACCTTATCGGCTGAATTGCGAAAATCGTGATCCCAGTTGGCGGTGAATTGATCATCCACGAAAGTGCCGGGCTTGCTCGCCGTGAATTGGACTGGAGTTCCGGGAGAAGTCCCCGCTGGAGTGTTGGGTAGCGGGAACAGATACCCGTTGGCCGGGGCACCGAACTGGTTGCTCTTGAAGGCCAACAGTGAAGCGGCAACGGGATCGAGCGTGACACCGGCGGCGGTCAAGCCAAGATCATTCGCCAGGTTGGCTTCCGCCACCGGGTCGGTTCCGCGGTCGGCGGCAGGAACGTAGGGGACGAAGGTGCTAATGATCGATCCGGGAGACTCGCCACTGCGCTGGCGCGTGCCTTGATAGTTCACGAAGAAAAATCCCAACTTTCCGCCCGCAATGACTGGGCCGCCAAGACTGCCGCCGAAAATGTTCTGCTTGATATCCGGGCGCGGAGATCCGCTTCCTTTCAAGAAATACTCGTTGGCATCGAGAACCGTATTACGGAAAAACTCATAGACATCGCCGTGGAAATTATTTGTCCCAGACTTGAGAATGGCGTTGATGTTTCCTCCGCCATTGCGGCCCTGGCTGGCATCGTAGAGAGATGTCTCTACCTTGAATTCCTGCACGACGTCAGGGTTTGGCAGGGGAGTGGTCGTTAGTTCGGCGACGTTGTAGTCGCTCGCGCTGATTCCTTCGATCAAATAGTTGTTGTTGTCTTCACGCTGACCGTTTACTTCGATGTGTACCACGCCGCGCCCCAACTGAGCGGCCGCATTGAGTTCGCTTTGCGCGCCCGTGGACAAAGTCAACAGCTGTTGGAAGTTCTGTGTGGCGAGCGGCAGGCTGCGGATCGTGGACGGTTCAATTGCCTGTCCCGTCGTGGCATCGGTGGTGTCGATCGCCTGCACCAGCGCTTGAACCTCGATCTTTTGTTGGACGGCGCTGGGAGTCAGCTTGGCGATCAGGCGCGTGGTCTCGGTAACGCGAACTACTATATTGGAGAAGCTGGCGTCGGCGAATCCGGAACTGTTGACTCTGACGGTATAGGTTCCGACCGGAAGCAGCGGAGTAGTAAAGGAACCACTTGCATCGGTTCGCACTGTGCGCTCCAAGACTCTGGTGTCCTGGTTGGTGATTTGGACTTCGGCGTTAGATATGAATGCGCCGCTCGCGTCTTGTACTGTGCCGGTAATTGCACCCGTGGCGCCGCCTTGGGCAAACCCCTGCGCAACCAGTGCGACGACTGCTACAAAACTGACCCAAATTAACCTCTGTTTGGAATCCAACATGACTCCCCCCCGTGTACTGAACGGAGTTTGCTTACGGGCGGATGCGCCCTATAAAAGACGGACAACAGCACGCGGCAGACAGCCACGATTGCGCGCTTGCACGAGGACTCGCCTCACCGGCAAAAGACGGCTTGGTCTCGGTAGGTGCCATTGCGTGCACTTCCCCGGTGGGCGAAGATGATTGTCCCGTGGGATTGACGAAGCTTACTGAAAAAGAAAGCAGTTTTCAATAGCCGATTTGATTCGATTTGATTCGATCGCTTGTGCGAAGGGACGGCGCGGACAGAGAGAAGCACAACTAACGCCCCACGAAACGGCGACGGGGTGGCTGGCTGCGTAGTTGGGTTCATTCTTCGTGGATACTCTTGCGCTTCGGTCGCGGGCTGCGCCGACGTTTCTGTGAGGCCTCGCCGTCTCCGTGCATCACTCGCCGCAGCGCCGCCACGAGCGCCGGTGCTGCGGAGCGTAGTTGCTCATGGTGATGCAGCGCCAACTCGGCCAAGATTCGCTCTCCCTTGGCGGTCAACGCCAGCAGTACTTCTCGTCGATCTTGCTGTGCTCGCTCGCGGCGCACGAACCCTCCGGCCTCTAGACGATTTCCCAACTCTACGGCGCTGTGATGTTGGATTTGCATTCGGCCGGCCAGTTCCGCGACGCGCGGCCGAACCCCAGCAGGCATTCCTTTGATGGCCAGCATGAGCTGATACTGCCCGCGCTCCAATCCGGCTTCTTGTGTAGCCTGCTCGCCGAAATGAAGAAACTTGCGGATCTGGAAGCGAAATTCGGCCAGCGCCTGGTAGTCCGACGAAGTGAGCTTCTTCATGTAGCCGATCTTGTCGCGGTGCAACCCTCGTTCTTATAGTATATCGTAGAACGATAGAACGATAGAAAGACTGCTTCGCTCGCCGTGCCTGCAAGTCCAGGAATCTCGGTGCTGGCCTCTTTTCCGCCGTCCATTTAGAATCTTGACTCCCGTATTCCACAGTCATTTTGCAGGAGGCGCTGACGCCTTGATCCCGCGCTATACCCGTCCGGAGATGGGTCGCATCTGGAGCGATGAAAACCGCTTCCGCACTTGGCTGGCGGTGGAAGTCGCCACTACCGAAACCTTGGCTGCGGCGGGCATGGTGCCCAAGCAGGCCGCGAAGGCCATCCGGGAGTGCGCCAACTTCAACCTCGAACGCATCCTCGAAATCGAAGCCGAAGTCCGGCACGACGTCATCGCCTTTACCACGGCTGTGGCCGAAATTGTCGGTCCCAATGCTCGCTGGTTCCACTATGGCCTCACTTCGAACGATGTGGTCGACACCGCACAGGCTGTGCTCATCACGCAGGCCTCGGCTCTGATCGCCGACGATCTGCAAAGTCTGGCAGAGGCGCTTGAGCGCCGGGCCTGGGAGTTCAAAGACACTCCTATGGTGGGTCGCACTCACGGCATCCATGCCGAACCCATCACCTTCGGATTCAAGCTGGCTAATTGGTATTCGGAAACGCAGCGCAACATCGCGCGCTTTGCCGCCGCGGCCGAGGAAATGCGAGTGGGCAAATTGTCTGGTGCGGTGGGCATCTTCGCGCACCTTACTCCTGAGATCGAAGAGAAGATTTGTGCCCATCTGGGTCTTAAGGCCGCGGATGTTTCCTCCCAGGTCATCCAGCGCGATCGCCATGCCAACTATTTGGCGACACTGGCAGTGATCGCGTCGACACTCGACATGATGGCGACTGAGATCCGCCACCTGCAGCGAACCGAAGTGCGTGAAGTTGAGGAATTTTTTAGCGAAAAGCAAAAGGGCTCGTCGGCGATGCCGCATAAACGCAATCCCATTACCTGCGAGCAGATCAGCGGTCTGGCCCGGGTGGTGCGCTCCAATGCGCAAGCCGGATTTGAGAATGTCGCGCTCTGGCATGAGCGCGACATCTCACACTCCTCAGCGGAACGCGTAATCCTGCCCGACTCGACGACGCTGATCGATTACCTGCTTAAGAAAACGACGAACCTCATCGAGACCATGTTTGTCTACCCGGAGCGCATGCAGGCGAACCTCGATAGCACCCGCGGTCTCATCTTCAGCGGGCAGTTGCTGCTTGACTTGGTCGAACACGGGGTTTCCCGCGAAGACGCGTACCGCATGGTGCAGCGCCACGCTATGCGCGCCTGGAAAGAAGACCTCGACTTTCACCAGTTGGTGCTGAACGATAAGGAAATAACCACCCGCGTGCCTGCCAAACAGATTGAGCGTGCTTTCGACCTGCGGCGTCAGCTCAAGAATGTCGACAAGATATTTGCGCGGGTGTTCAAGAACGGCGGAAAACGCAAGACCCCCGACCGCCGCCCTGCGCGATCGGCGAAGCCTAAACGGTAGGTGCCTTCCCGCTACAGTCTCTTCTGCCTGTTAGTACCTTAATCTTCGTGGAATTGTCGTTCACGTTTGCGTGCTACGTGGCATCGAATGTCTTGTGCTGAGCGCCCCGTGGGCATGGGCCGGACGGAGGAACAGTTTCCGTGAGCAGACTTTTTCGATGCCTGACGATTCTGTGTCTTGCCTTGGCTGCCTTGTTGCCCCTCCGTATTCGGGCGGCTACCGATAATGAAGCCGGCACACGGAAAGCCTGGGACATGCTGGATACCGTGGCGGGCTTCGCAGAAGACCGGCGAGCGAACAAATAGCATCCGCGCGCCCTCGGCTTGCTACGCAACGATGTTCACGCCCGCAACCTTGCCAGGCATGCGCTCGAAGATCCCAAGCCTGAAGTTCGCGTCGCAGCGGCGACGGCTTTGGGGCAGATGCGCTGTACCGAGTCTATTCCGTGGCTCCGGAAACGCCTTTCCGATAAGAAGCTTCCGGTGGTAATGGCTGCAGCGCATTCTCTGCGCGACCTGAAAGACGATACTTCCGCCTACGCAATTTATTACGACGTGCTTACAGGAGCAAGAAAGTCCAACGATGGCTTGGTTGCCCAGCAACTCGAGACCCTCCATAACCCCAAGGAGCTGGCAAAAATTGGCTTCTCTGAAGGCATTGGTTTTGTCCCCTTGGCGGGCATCGGCTGGGACGCTTACCGCACTATGCACAAAAAAGATCCCAACCCGGTGCGGGCAGTGGCCGCGAGTTTCCTCGCGCATGATCCCGACCCTGCTACCGCTGCGGCCTTGGTCAAGGCGACGCACGACAAGAATTGGATCGTACGCGCCGCCGCTATCGGGGCGATAGTCGAGCGCGAAGATCCATTTCTGCGGGACAAAGTCGAACCCGGCTTTGCCGACCGCAATGCCCGCGTCCGCTATACCGCTGCCGCGGCGGTGATTCGCCTGAGTTCTGTCGCCGACAGAAAGGAAAAAGAGAAAGAGGCGGACAAGACGGATGTCGCGCATTCTTCGGGCAAATGAGACCGTACTCGGCGACTTGGTGCAGCACCCCCTGTTTGAATTAGAAGAGTCATGCCGTTCCCGCCTCTGTCCCGATGCATCTTGTGCCACCCAGCCCGCATCCAATTAATTAACCAGATGGTTAGATCGTAAAGTTTCGTCAATAGGTCGGAGGTGACCTCAATGACAGTTGCAAAGAATGGTTTGTGGAATACGGTGGCTTCGCTGCTGGCAGTGGGGCTGTTGAGCGCCACGCTCGTTGCCCAGCCTGCCAGCGCGGCTCGCTATGACAATCAAATTCAAACCGCGGTCGCTCAACGGCTTGCGGCCAAGAAGCAGTTCTCTGATGTGAAATCGAGCGTCGAAGACGGTATCGTGACTCTCACGGGCACGGTCGATCTCTACCAGCGTAAGCTCGACGCGGCTAAGGTCGCCCGCAAGACTTCGCGAGTGCAAGGCGTGCGCAACCTGGTCACAATTGCGGGCCCCAGCGTTCCCGACGAGCAGCTAGAACAGAAACTGGCGAAAAAGCTGCGCTACGTGCGCGTCGGTTATGACAACACATTCGATTACTTCGCGATCGGAGTGAAAGATGGAGTTGTTACGGTTGAAGGTCAGGATCGAACCGGCGTCGGACGCGACGAGGCTCTTGCTGACATCGCGAACATGCCCGGAGTGAAGGATGTGGTCTCAAACATTTCGCTTGAGCCGACATCAATTTTCGATGATGGCATCCGTTTGCGCACGGCTCGAGCTATTTACCGTGACTCCGTCCTGAGCAAGTATGCGACGGACCCGGCGCATCCGATCCGCATCATCGTGGTCAATGGCCACGTCACCCTCTACGGATCCGTGGATAACACCATGGACAAGCAGGTCGCCGGCATAAGAGCCAACCAGGTCTTCGGCGCCTTCACCGTAGACAATCAATTGCTGGTGGAGAGCAAGTCGAATCAGCCAGGGATGTGAGCGGGTTTTGGGGCTAGCACAAAGGGCGCGGCGTAAGCCGCGCCTTTTTTCATTGGTGGCGAAGGGCCCGACCTGTCAGGAGTGGATGGTCACGCTTGCTCTCCGAGCGTACAGGGCAGAAGTCTCGTGGTGACACGGGAAATCTTAGGAGTAATCAGCGGGGCCGGAAGTCCCACTGATTTTCGGGGTGCCATCGGACGCCGGACGACACGACGCACGAGACCAAACTCGCTGCCGCAGATTAGTTTCTGCCCAGTAGACAGGAACCGCCGGATGCGGAACCGCACGTCCGGTGGTGTGGGAGGACGGCGGGGATGACCCCGCCTCCTACCCGATTGGAGGCGTGTGCCGGAATGGCAGTTTCGTGTAACGTTCCTTTTCCACCTCAATGATCAGGGCGACGCGGCCTTCATAGCTGCGCATCGGGAAAGGCTTCCCGACGTATTTGTGCGAGATCGGATCCATCACCTTGAGTTCAGGGTCGGGACGCCGCTCAATAACCCGACCGCGAATCTGAACTTCCTCGTAGGGATTGTCGAAGTCCACAATGGACAGCGCCAGTCGTGGATCACGGCGGGTGTTCCTGGCTTTGAGAGAGCCATCTGAAGTGCAGATAACCAGGTGCTCGCCCTCGCGTCCGAGCCAAACCGGTGTGGACTGCGGAGTACCGTCGGGCATGAGCGTGGCAAGGTGCGCGAAGTTCGGACGATCGATCAATTTCTTGGCTTCTGGCGATAGCGGGTTGAGCATAATACTGTCTCTGATTACTCCCGGGGGAGTGAGGATTCAGGGAAGCCGATTGATCAGTGACGCCACATAGCCCGCGCCAAATCCATTGTCAATATTCACCACGCTTACATTCGAAGCGCAGGAGTTCATCATTCCCAGCAGCGCCGCCAGTCCCTTGAACGCGGCACCGTAGCCGATGCTGGTAGGTACGGCAATCACGGGCACGCCCACGAGGCCTCCTACCACGCTGGGCAGCGCGCCCTCCATGCCGGCGCAGACGATTACGACGCGTGCCTTTGATAGCGCCTCGCGATTCGCCAGCAGCCGGTGAATTCCCGCCACGCCCACATCGTAAAAGTGCTGCACCTCGTTGCCCATAACTTCCGCTGTAGCCACAGCTTCTTCGGCCACGGGGATATCACTGGTTCCCGCCGAGACGACGGCGATCCTACCCTTGCCATATTTCTTCGGGTCGCGCTGCAATGTGATTGCCCGTGCCAATTTGCGGTATTGCGCCGGGCGGACTCTTTTCTTCACTGCCGCAAACTGTTTTTCATTGACACGCGTTGCTAAGACATTGCCGCCATGCTGAGACAAACGAAAAAATATGTCCGCCACTTGTTTTGGCGTTTTATTCTCCCCGAAGATTACTTCCGGCATACCCGCGCGCAGAGCGCGATGGTGATCCACCTTGGCAAAGCCGAGATCTTCAAACGGCAGATGACGGAGGCGCTCCACGGCCTCATCAGGCGAGAGTCCGCCCTGGCGCACTTGCGCGAACAATTTGCGGATGGATTCGGCGTTCAAAGCGGCACTCAGCACTCAGCATAAATCAGGTTAGCATTTGAGCGACTCAGGTGTATCGCGGATGCTAACGCGCGATATCGATAAGACGTGATGAAGGAAAAAGATAGACGTCACTTTGTCAGAACCGCCGATACCGGCTGACAACCACCAGGGGGAATGCTGAGTTCTGACTTCTTCATCAAACCCGAACGCTGCGGCAACTCCGGCGAGTCTTTGAGATTATCGTCGCGCAGACGTTCCTGGCCACTTCCAGTTCATCCAGGTGGGCGAGGAAAAGTTTCCGTAGTGAGTTCTTCGACCATCTTCCCGCCAGGTAAGCATCGTAAAGCAGGCTCCCCAAGCGTTGACCCCATTCCCGGGCGGTCTCTCTCACCTTGCCATTCTCGGAGCGCGCTGCGGCCTGCGCAGCTCTGTCATACATGGCGAAAGACGAGGTTTCTCGTTCATCCCGAAGCGCTGGCGTCGAGGGATGCAGCACCTTGGATCCGAAGTACGCGAGCGCATTCTCGACCACAAGGGCATGGAAGGCGGCACCCGTGGGCGGTGCAGCTCCTGACTTTTCGCTCAGGCCATTGGCATGGTGAGTATTGTCGTTGGTTTCATTCCTGTTCACATTCCGCGGTAGACCCCGGCACGCCTGGTGGAGAAAGCGGGCGACATCCTCGGCCGCGTTGACCATTTGAAGTTCGCACATGTAGAACGCGTTGACCTCTGGCAAATAAGCGCCACCGCGTTCTTCCACGCGCAGCAGCATCGCCTCGAACTCGTGCTCGCTTACGCCATTGCGGGACAACAACCGGCGCAACATCCCGTCCGAGGAACGGCCATACACCTCAGGCAGCATGTCCACGAGGAATTTCGGCTGCGTGCCATTGTGCGGGGAATAACGGTTGATCTCAAGGAAACTGGCAAGGCTCCCGATTAAGTTGTAGATCGTGGGAGCGAAGTCGGGCTCGTTTTCTGCGCGGCTCCATTGGTCGAGACACAGCCGATAGCTCTCATATTTTTCCAGCGGAGTAGCGTTGAACACGCAGACAACATCGTCGTTCACACGAACGGCTTCCACCTTGTTCGCCCGCTCGCCCGCGGCGCGCCAGTAGAGCGCATCCACATTCTGTAAAACCGTGACAATTTTCGCCTCGGGCATTTCGTCACGCAGTAATTGAGGCAAATGACCCGGAGCCAGATGCGACTCCCCGAACAACACAAAGATCACCGCATTCGGATGGCATCTCCGCATCTCCACTATTTTTGCGCTGGCGTGGCAATCTCGCAGTCCAATTCTTCGCAGGTCGTCTCGCGGCATGCAATCGAGACCGTAGAGTGCCTCGGCGTGGTCCCGGGCGGTCGCCAGGACTTCACGGAAGGGAGCCCAATCGTAGCCCCAGTCAATGTCGAAGCGAATCCGCTGGCGCAATTCGTTCTCGTCAATCTCGCGCCGCCACCACTCGTCCAGAATGTGTTGGTCGCGCGCGAAGATGGTCTCGACCCCAAGTACGACGGGCCGGTCGCCCGCGAGCGCACGCTGTTCTACAGCAGC
>WNFA01015295.1_pt1 | contig 14284 bp, 14 predicted proteins | sample 5400481 | NCBI WGS metagenome assembly WNFA01 (sample SAMN13153340, study PRJNA577476) | soil metagenome | isolation source: 120 cm saprolite under Douglas fir tree site 2 hole 1 replicate 2 | place: USA:California | collected 2015-04-18 | reverse complement strand
ACGACGAACACCACGCCCTGGATCACGGTCACCCACTGCCCGGTCTGGGCGAGATAGTTCTCCATGGCGATGATGGTGATGGCGCCCACCACCGGCCCGAACACGGTGCCGAGCCCGCCGACCAGCGTCATCAGCACCACTTCGCCCGACATGCCCCAATGCACGTCGGTGAGCGAGGCGAGCTGGAACACGATCGACTTGGTGGCGCCGGCAACCCCGGCGAGGGTCGCGGAGAGCACGAACGCGACCAGCTTGTAACGGTCGGCCTTGTAGCCGAGCGAGATCGCGCGCGGCTCGTTCTCGCGGATCGCCTTGAGCACCTCGCCGAAGGGGGAATGAATGATGCGATAGATCAACAGGAAGCAGGCCAGGAAGACCGCGAGCGGGCTCATGGGACGGTGGGTCGGCGGCCCATCCGGAGGCCCATCCGGAGCTGCAAGCTGAAACTACCCCAAGGTCGCCAACAGGCGCCCGGCAGCCTTCAGATCTGCTGTATCCGAGCCCTCAACAAACTGCTCGAATACCGGCTGCAGAAGCGCCCGGGCGCTCTCGGATTGTCCCTGAACGGCCAGCAGAGCTGCTAGATCCACTGCGGTTCGCAGCTCCCATGCTCGCGCGCCCTGACGACGGCTCAATTCAAGCGATTCTGCCTCGTCACCACGGGGCCGCGGCCTTGCGAGAAGGAGAGCACCTTTCAGACGCAGTAGTTCCGGGATGTAACAGAGATCTCCGTCGGTCTCGACCAGCCGCATGGTCTCGTCGATCAGTGAGATGCCTTCGGCGAACCGACTGGTCGCCGCAAGCCCTTGAACGAGCGACATGTTGAGCGCCGTGGTGAGCAGCTCGTAGGGCGCCGAGTGAACCTCTTTCAAACAGCCCTGCAGTCTCTCAACTCCGCCTCTTGCGTCGCTTCGGCGGATAGCCAACTCCCCTTGGAAGCCGCGTCCAACGGCAAGATATGGCTGCAAGGAATGGGACTCGGCGCGCGAAATGAGCCGATCGAGGTGCTCTTCGGCGCTCCCGAGATCGCCGGTCCAGAGGAAAACGGAAATAGCCCAGATCAAGGCGATGGACAGCGTTAACGGATGGTCTATGTCGACGGCGTCTTCGACGATCTGGCGTGCGCGTTCCATGGCCTGAGCCGGATGGCCTTGCAACCACAACGTCCTCGCCAGGATAGCACCGGCTAAATTTTTGCTCTCGAAGCCGAGATGGATGGTTGTGGTCCGCTCGATGGACGCCCTACGCTGCAGCGCCGCCTCAAGCTCGACGCGGGCCCTGCTAAGGTCGCCGCTTAGGTGGAGTGAGATCCCAGTAGGGAATGAGCTAACGTGATAGCGGCAGAATCCTCCATAGTTCCAGCGATGACTCCGCTATCATTGTCCAGTGTTAGTGCTGATGCTCACGCATCGGGCTGGAATGCGGGTTCCGCTCGGGTGAAGCCTCCAAATAGCCCCGAAGGGTGGCGTATTTCTGCATTTGTTCTGGCGTGACCAGTTCGACCGTCGCAAGATGATATTTCAGGTGGGTATAGCGAAGTTGCCCCTGGATTTCCGAGATCGTGGCGACTTGCGCTTTCAGCGTCGCCTCAGTGATGGACCTGTCAGCAAAACCTCGGTCGAGTTTCGCTTCCTCAGTGATGAGAGCTTGCCCAATCGGGATCGCTTCCAACTGCATCGCCCCGAATAACTGTCGGATCTTCTCACGCTGCTGGTCCGTGAGACCAATGTCATCGGCAAGCTCAAGTAGATGTTTCGGCCCAGGGTATCCATTCAGTTCCGCTGCAAAGGCCAAACCCATGCCCCGACCGGCTTTCAGGTCTGCGATTTGTTCTTCTGACAAGGCTTTGACGTCTCGGGTCTGCATGCCCGAATAGGGCTGCGATGATTGTGTGTTGGCGGTGACCGCTGAAAAAGCGATCAGGCCGATGACGATGATCAGCCGCATATTCATAGTTCCACCTCCCAATATTCCTTAGTGGTCGTGTCGATGGTCATGGCCATGTGATTCGCCACCGCCATGCTCAAACGCCTTGTATTGTTCGGCAGTGAGGCCGGGTAGCTTCTGGATGAAAGCCACCAGATTCCAAAGTTGATGTTCGGTGTGCGTGCCGCCGAACGCGGGCATCCCGGTGGCCCTGATGCCGTGTGTCACGATCCAGAAAAGCTCCGCTGTGTTCCACCGAGCCACAGCCTTTGAAAGCTCGGGCGGTTCTGGTCCAAGCCCCAACCCGACTTCGCCCGGCTTCTTGCCGGGTGCGCCGTGACATTGCACGCACATCTCGTCGAACAGGTGAGAGCCGTCATGGATTCGGGTCTCAGCACCGAAGTCGCTGGGTGGGGCTATCGCTCCCGCACGAGACTTTATTGAGTTGGTCATCGCCGTGCGGAGAATCCATGTCTCGATAGCGGTGTGAGGCTTGTCGGCAGCAACGTTGTAAGCACCGGTATAGATCGCAACCATACCGGCACCGACAAGCAGCGCAACTGCCGTGACGAGTCCTAAGACGAACAACTTCATGATGGGGCTCCGTCTCAAGACAACTTCAACCGGAGGAACACCATGAAACTCGTCGGATCGCCCCCGTAGAAAGGCTTCAGGGTGGATGGCAGGGCGTATTTGCTAACCAATCCGCCGATGCCGAGCTTGAGATGATCTGCAACCGGAACATCGTAGATACCGCCGATGGACACCTTGTTGACCGTGAATACCGGCATGCGTGTTCCAGTTTCGGGCATTCCTGCGACATTCTCCAAGAGCTCATCCTCAGCCACACGCTCCGCCCGCATGAATAGCGTGTAAGTCCGATTGAAGATGAGTTCGCTCTCAAGGAGGAACCCACCGAGGGTGTTGCCGGGATGGTTCATTTTGCGACCCCAGGCGAATGTAGTGCTCCAGAGATTGTTCTGCCCGAAAGGCTGGGTGTAGGTCGCCGATGCCGTGATGCGATCCTCGTTTACGTCCGGCGACAACTGTTCGGGCGAGCGCAAATGCCCTGCGGAGACCTGGACAGAGAGTTCACGGATCGGGTTCCAAGTGAGGCGTGCCGAGTAGCTGTCGAGCTTCGGTTCTTCGATGTCGAACCGATGCTGATCCGGCTCCCGTCCCCGAAACGACGAAGCCTCGAATTTCCAGTTGTCCAGGACGAGACCGGCAGTCACCACTCCGAAAGTGATATGCGTGCTGTCGAGCCAATGATGCGTGATGGGAGCTTCCGGAATGTCCACGCCGCTGGTCCGATGCATGAAGGCGGCGGGTCCGAGTGCCGGTTCCCCAGGAAGTCCTGCGTAGACGAAAACACTGGAAGTCGGCGAGAGCTTGTGGCTGTAGGAACCGGCAAGCTCCATGAACAGATCGTGTGGATGCTGCCGGTCAATAAGTGGCGTTCGGCCGTCCGCTGTTTCTCCGGTGGCCAGTAATAACGGATAGCCGCTTGGCCCCATGAACGGATCTGGCGAGAGCATGGCCCTGAATCCGAGCGTGCCATCACCGACTGTTCGTTCTGCCATGCCCATCACCATGCCACCAACGAACGCCTTATTGCCTCCTCTTGGGCCGCCTTGGTGATCGTAGACACCGTTGATCAGGGCATGCTCCATCAGCATCCATTCGCCGTAGGTCTGATGGATGCCTTCATGCGGCGTGGCGTCGGGGAGCCAACTGGTTCCTGAGGCTTCTCGGTTCATGGGATAAGGACCGAGGAAGCCCTTCATCTCGTGTGCCACGTGCATTCCCTCATGGCCCTGATGCATTCCTCCTGTGTGAGCTTGGTGCCTTCCCTCCCTGTGGCCTTGATGCTTTGCAGCGGATACTTTTGTGCGGCCGTGGATGTGGTTGGAATGCGACGTGGTCTTCTTGTCAGCCGGTTTCTCGTCAGCCGGTCCCTTCGGCTGCTTCGGTTCCGGGGCGGTTTCCTTTTTCGGTGAAGAGGGTGCCGCATGCTCATGATGGTCGTGATGCATGTCCTTCGGCATCGCTTCTTGTGCCGATGCATACGCAAATGTTAGGGGTAGGAAGCAGGAAACAGCGAATATGAGCCGCATAGGTCAGTCTCCTAGAACCTAGATGCACCTTGCCTCACACCATCCACCGCATTGGCAGATGGGGCGGACGATTAGGCGATGCGTTTAGGTATTCCAGGGTCGAGGATGACCGAACGGCTGGTGTAGGTCTTCAAAGTGACAGAGAACGAGACCGGCGTGATTTGGATTGCAATGTCGCTCACTGGCGTTGCGGGAAAAACGTTGAAGCCTGGCAGACCATAGCAGAAGCACTTTATCGCCTGATCCTTCGAACGCTCTTGCGGCTTGTCGGTTGCGTGATGTTCGTGCTGCTCATGCCCGGCGTGCAAGGGCTGGTGCGCCATCGTGGGGTGTGGCCGCTCAAAGGACAAGGATCGGCAGGGGTAAGGCCGACTGCGGAACGTTGGAGCGTCCCGCCAAGGAAGGCGAGTGCCAGGAAGGTAACTAAGAACCGGCGAAAGAACCCCCGCATGAGTCGGAGGATAGCATAGCGAGAAGCGGCGGCAAGCCTTCCCGACTAGTGCCCGTGCTTCTTTAGCCAAGCCTCCATGCCTGCCACTTCCTTCTCCTGGGCGTCAATGATGCTCTGTGCCAGCCGTTTAGTCTCGGCATCCTTGGCATATTGCAACGCCACCTTAGCCACAGCAATCGCACCCTCGTGATGGGGAATCATGTGAGTCCGAAAGTCCACATCTGGGTTGCCGGTGTATGGAACGGTGTCCATCTTCTTCATCATATCCATGCCTGCCACCTTGAACGCTCCCGTCGCCAAATCTTGGGCGAGAGCACCAGTGGCAGCGGATGTGGCAACGGCAATGACTAAGGCGAGTTTAGTAATCGTCTTCATTGATGCTTCAGGTACGGTATGCGATGTTGATGGTTGGAGGCCGGGTATGCCTCTTGAACCCACTACTGTTGCAAAGCCCTTTCCAACCCAGCTTTGATGGCCTCTTCCAGGCACAGTTCCTTGTCAGGATCGTCGCCATTTCCCATTACGAACCCTCGGGCTTCAGCGACCTCCCCACCTTCGCAAGCCAGGTCCTGGGCTGCACGCCCGACGCTGGAAGGCCTGGCCGACTTCATTCGCCCCTGGCGGTCTCGATCCTGGTAGATTGCAGGAGCATTGTGGCACGCCGCCAGCGCAATGATCACGATTGCAGTTAGAGGGCGGATTGCCGCTGACGACGGGTGCGCCGGACCGAATGTCGGTGCGTTCTGCCACGGCCGTGATGTCTCTTGTGGGTCAAAATAGGAAGAACTCGGGTTGAGCATATCTCTTCCGAATTGCGCTCGATAGCGGACACTCGCCGGTCGCACTCGCGGCTGCCCAACACATGCCCGAAGGGCCGCGCGCGGACAGGGCATTCTCGCGGAGTCCGAAGGGCCGAGCCTGTACTTGGCGGGGCTGATCTGGCGTCATGGTAAGGGGTCACGTGCAGAATGACCTAGCTACAGTGGGATCTTCAGCGCGTTCGCCAATTCGCCCACGATGCCGCGGCGGAACAGCAGCACCACCACGACGAACACCACGCCCTGGATCACGGTCACCCACTGCCCGGTCTGGGCGAGATAGTTCTCCATGGCGATGATGGTGATGGCGCCAACCACCGGCCCGAACACGGTGCCGAGCCCGCCGACCAGCGTCATCAGCACCACTTCGCCCGACATGCCCCAATGCACGTCGGTGAGCGAGGCGAGCTGGAACACGATCGACTTGGTGGCGCCGGCAACCCCGGCCAGCGTCGCGGAAAGCACGAACGCGACCAATTTGTAACGGTCGGCCTTGTAGCCGAGCGAGATCGCGCGCGGCTCGTTCTCGCGGATCGCCTTGAGCACCTCGCCGAAGGGGGAATGAATGATGCGGTAGATCAACAGGAAGCAGGCCAGGAAGACCGCGAGCACGAAGAAATACATCGTCATCTGGTTGGAAAGATCGAAGATCCCCAGCAGACGTCCGCGCGGGACCGCCTGGATGCCGTCCTCGCCGCCCGTAAACGGCGCCTGCACCGCGAAGAAATACATCATCTGCGACAGCGCCAGCGTGATCATGGCAAAATAGATGCCCTGGCGCCGGATCGCGATCGCGCCGGCCACCAGCCCGAGACCGGCGGCGACCGCGGTGCCCGACAGGATCGCGAGCGCCGGGTCGAGCCCCCAGACCTTGGCCGCATAGGCGCTGACGTAGCTCGCCCAGCCGAAGAACAGCGCGTGGCCGAACGACAGCAGGCCGACATAGCCGATCAGCAGGTTGAAGGCGCAGGCGAACAGCGCAAAGCACAGCGCCTTCATCAGGAACACCGGATAGACGAAAGCCGGCGCGACGACGAAGGCGAGCGTCATCGCCGCAAAGGCGGCGGGCACGCTCCAGCTCGCTGGAGCCCGCTCCGTGGTCGCGATCGGCGCGGCGACGCGCTCCATCTCAAGTGCTCCGTCCGAACAGCCCCGCGGGCCGGATCAGCAGCACGATCGCCATGACGACGAAGATCACGGTATCGGAGGCTTGCGGCAAGAATACCTTGGTCAGTCCTTCGACCACGCCCAGCCCGAAGCCGGTAAGGATCGCGCCCATGATCGATCCCATGCCGCCGATCACCACCACGGCGAACACGACGATGATGAGGTCGGCGCCCATGAGCGGGCTCACGTTGTAGATCGGCGCCGCCATGACCCCGGCGAGCGCGGCCAGCGCCACGCCGAGCCCGTAGGTCAGCGTGATCATCCGCGGCACGTTGATGCCGAAGGCGCGGACCAGCGCCGGGTTCTCGGTCGCGGCCCGCAGATAAGACCCGAGCCGGGTGCGCTCGATGACGAACCAGGTGGCGAAGCACACGACCAGCGATACCGCGATCACCCAGCCGCGGTAGTTCGGCAGGAACATGAAGCCGAGGTTCTGGGTGCCCTGCAGTTGGTCGGGAACGCGATAGGGCAAACCGGAGGAGCCGTAATAATTGCGGAACACCCCCTGGATGATCAGCGCGATCCCGAAGGTGAGCAGCAAGCCATAGAGGTGATCGACGTGTTGGGCGGATTCCGAAGGAGGTCTGAAATAAGCCCACGCTTCGACGACGGCAAATCCGCCCGCCGTGGCCACGGCCAGTCCCAGCGTCGGGCCGAAGCTCGGCCTGGCGAGGAGGAAAAGCGCGGCGGTGGAGCCCAGGAAGACCACGGTTCGCAGCTTGCTGGAGCTGTTGAGTTGCGCGATCAGATTGCGCTCGATCAGCACGCCGGTAAAGCCGATGACGATCGGCGCGATCAGCAGGGACCACCAATAGCTGATGCCGGAATACTGCAGCAGCAGATAAGCCGCGAAGGCGCCCATCATGTATTGGGCGCCATGGGTGAAATTGATGATGTTGAGCATGCCGAAGATCACGGCGAGCCCGAGACTCAGCAACGCGTAGAACGAGCCGTTGATCAGCCCGATCAGCAATTGCCCGAACAGCGCCTGCGAGGAAATGCCGAAGATCTCGAACATCAGCCCGCCTTCCTTTGCTTCCGCGCACATGAGGCGCGCCGGCCTCGACGCTTGCGCGCTTCCCCTCTCCCGCCAAACCCGGGTGTTCCCGGGTTTGGCCAGTGTATGATCGGTCCAAGTCGGAAACATCCGACTTGGACGTGGGAGAGGGTGGTCCATCCGAGTGAAACGAGGATCGACCGGGTGAGGGGTTTCTATTCCAAGATCAAGCACCCCTCACCCGGCGCCTCACTTCGTTCGGCGCCACCCTCTCCCACAAGGGGAGAGGGGACGCGGAGTACGCGGCACCGCTCAGCCGCTCACCAGCGGGCAGCCGCCGTCCTTGAGCGGACGGAAGGCTTCGGCGGCCGGAATGGTCGCCCGAACCTTGTAATAGTCAATAGTCCCACGGATATTTGGACTCTTCCGGCTTCTTCACCTCGAACAGATACATGTCGTGGATCTTGCGGCCGTCGGCGCGGATCGTGCCCTTGCCGAACAGCTTGTCGTCGGTCGGCATCTCCTTCATCTTGGCGACCACGGCCTTGCCGTCCTCGTCGTTTTTCAGCGCCTCGACCGCCTTGAGATAGTGCGTCACCGCGCCGTAGACGCCGGCCTGCACCATGGTCGGATATTTGCCCTTGTTGGCCGCGGAGAATTTCTTGGCGAATTCGCGGTTGGCATCGTTCATGTCCCAGTACCACGACTCGGTCAGCACCAGCCCCTGGGCGGTCGCGAGCCCGAGCGCATGGACGTCGCTGATGAACACCAAGAGGCCGGCAAAGTTCTGGCCGCCCTTGACGATACCGAACTCGGCGCCCTGCTTGATCGAGTTGATGGTGTCGCCGCCGGCGTTGGCGAGCCCGATGACCTTCGCCTTCGAAGCCTGGGCCTGCAGCAGGTAGGAGGAGAAGTCGCTGGTGTTGAGCGGATGGCGGATCTTGCCCAGAACCTTGCCGCCGTTGGCCTCCACGGTCGCCGCGGTGTCGCGCTCGAGCGCATGGCCGAAGGCGTAATCGGCGGTCAGAAAGAACCAGCTGTCGCCGCCGGTCTTCACCAGCGCCTTGCCGGTGCCGTTGGCGAGCGCCCAGGTGTCATAGGTCCAATGCACGGTGTTGGGCGAGCACTTCGGACCGGTGAGATCCGAGGCGGCGGCGCCCGAAACCAGGAACACCTTGTTCTTCTCGCGAACGACCTCGCTGATGGCGAGCGCGACCGAGGAGGTCGGCACGTCGACGATGACATCGACCTTGTCGACGTCGATCCAGGTGCGCGCGATGTTGGTGCCGACGTCGGGCTTGTTCTGATGGTCGGCGCTGACGATCTCGACCTTCATGCCTTTCTGCGCGGCGCCGAAATCCTCGACCGCAATCTTCGCGGCGACGACGGAGCCGGGGCCGGTGATGTCGGAATAAAGCCCCGACATGTCGTTCAAGACGCCGATCCTGGTCACATCGTCGGCGGTCTGGGCGTACGCCGTGCCGCAGGCAAGCGTGCCGGCGACGGCGGCAATGCTGAAAAGACGCTTCATCGTGTCTGCTCCCTGTTTGGTGCTCACGTTATACGCCGAGATATTCGTGGAGCGTTTCGAGCTTGGCGTTCAGCTCGGAGTTCGCGAACTGGTCCACGATCTTTCCGTGCTCCATGATGTAATAGCGATCCGCGACGGTCGAGGCGAAGTGAAAATTCTGCTCGACCAGGAGAATGGTGAAGCCCTGCGCCTTGAGCGTGCCGATGGTCTTGCCGATCTGCTGGATGATGACCGGCGCGAGACCCTCGGTCGGCTCGTCGAGCAGCAAGAGCCGCGCGCCGGTGCGCAGGATGCGGGCGATCGCCAGCATCTGCTGCTCGCCGCCGGAGAGCTTGGTGCCCTGGCTGCGCAAGCGCTCCTTGAGGTTGGGAAACAAGCCGAAGATCGCCTCGAGGGCAAGCCCGCCCGGCTTGATCTGCGGCGGCAGCAGCAGGTTCTCCTCGACGTCGAGGCTGGCGAAAATGCCGCGTTCCTCCGGGCAGAACGCGATCCCGGAGCGGGCGATATGGTCCGAGGTGCGGCCGATGAGCTCGCGGTCCTCGAACCGCACCGAGCCCTGGCGCTGGCCGACGATGCCCATGATGGATTTCAGCGTCGTGGTCTTGCCGGCGCCGTTGCGGCCGAGCAACGTCACCACCTCTCCGGGGAGTACCGCGAACGTCGCCCCGTGCAGGATGTGGGATTCGCCGTACCAGGCCTGCAACGCGTCGACCGCAAGCAGCGGCGCCGCGGTGTTGGCGTCAAGCATGGCCGACCCCCATGTAGGCCTCGCGGACCTCCGGGTTGGCCGAGACCGTCTCGTAATCGCCTTCGGCGAGGATGCGGCCGCGGGTCAGCACGGTGATGCGGTGGGACAGATTGGCGACGACGCTGAGATTGTGCTCGACCATCAGCACCGTGCGATCGGCCGCGACCGTTCGGATCAGCGCGGCGATGCGATCGATGTCCTCGTGCCCCATGCCGGCCGTCGGCTCGTCGAGCAGCAGCATCTCCGGATCGAGCGCCAGGGTGGTGGCGATCTCCAGCGCGCGCTTGCGGCCATAGGCCAATTCCACCGCCTTCCAGCCGGCGAACGAGGCGAGCCCGACGTCGGCGATGAGGGAGAGCGCGCGGCCGTTGAGCGCGTCGAGCACGCGCTTCGAGCGCCAGAAATCGAACGATCCGCCGCGTTTTCGCTGCAGCGCGATGCGCACGTTCTCGAGCACGGTCAGGTGCGGAAACACCGCCGAGATCTGGAACGAGCGCACGAGCCCGAGCCGCGCCACGTCGGCGGGTCGAAGCCCGGTGATGTCGTTGCCCTTGTAGACGATGCGGCCGTGGGTGGGGCTCAGAAATTTGGTCAGCAGATTGAAGCAAGTGGTCTTGCCGGCGCCATTCGGGCCGATCAACGCGTGGATCGTCCCGCGCTCGACGCGCAGGTTGACGTCACGGACCGCGACGAAGCCCGCGAATTCCTTGGTGAGGCCCTCGGTCTCGAGGACGATGTCGTTGGCCATCGAACGCGCCAATTCCCCTCTGGCCCGCCTTTGTCGCAAGCTTTGTGGCAAAGGTCCAGGGGCGGGACGCCTTCGCGCGGCCGTTACATGACGAGTGGAGGAAGAGCGTACTGCCGAGTGTGGTACGGCCCCGAGGCGAAGTTTTTAGTGGCGCCATGAACTAGGCGGTTGGGTTCCCCTCCCCCCGCGCGAGGCGGGGTCCCCACGATGCACTTGCGTCGTGGGGTGCCCGGCGCGGTGGGGAGGGGTTAGGGGTGGGGGGCGCTTCGCGGTCGGATTTTTCTCGGCCCCCACCCGCCTCGGTGTAGGCCAAGTCGGATGTTTCCGACTTGGCCAAGAATAATTGCCGAAATCGGCAGCAGCCGATTTCGGGTGGCACCTCGCCACCCTCCCCGCCGCTGGTCCAAGTCGGATGTTTCCGACTTGGACCAATCTATAAATGGCCGAACCCGGGAACACCCGGGGTCGGCGGGGGGAGGGTATCTGCTCTCGCTGTTTGGGATTCAATCTCTTGCGAGGTGTGCACTCCGTGCCTGAGTGCCAATTATTTCTCCGCCGATTTCGGCTGCAGCGCGGAGACGGCATCGAGCGCGTCGGCGATTCCGGCGCCGCATTCATTGTCGCGCGCCTTCGAGCCCATGTGCCTGCCGAAGCTCGTGCCTTCCGGTCCGCCCCGGCGCCGAAGGCGCGGATCGCCAAGAGCCGCACCCGCGGCGCCACGCCGATCAGCTTTCCGTGCGCGGCGATCGCGCCGGCCATGGCCGTGCCGTGCGGATGCGGCCGGGCCGGCGGAGCGCGCGGATCACGTCGGCGCCGGGCATGGCGGCCCAACCGGCTCCTCGGCCCCGCATGGGCGAGCCGGGACGGCGGTTTCGGTTCTTGGCCGGCGGCGAATCGCCGATACTGCCGGCTCGCTTCGTCAAGCCCGAGGAGAGCGCGATGCCCTGGCACTTCTGTCATATGGATGCTCCGCACAAGAAGTTGCGGCTGCCGGAATGGTACGTTTCGAGCCTGATGATGGACCGGGCGCTCGATGCAGTGGTGCGCCGGGTCAAGAATCTCGATCGCAAGCACGACATTCCCTACCTCGCCGGCTACAGCCGGGACGGCAAGACGATCTACATCGACCGCCACATGCCGCCATCGTTCCGCTACCGCGGGCGGGACATCGATACCGATCGCTTCCTGCTGCTGCACGAAGAGGTCGAGAAAACCCTGATCGATCAGCTCGACCTGCATTACCTCCATGCGCACCAGATCGCGACGCGCGCCGAGCAGGCCGCCGTGCGCGCGGCCGGAATCGAATGGCGCGACTACGACCGGTTCATGCAGAAATACGTCAAGGAGATCGGCGACGAGCGGCTGACCCAGGTGCCGGCCGATCTCGATGAGAAACCCTATCGCGACGAGCACGATACCGACCTGCTCGCGCGCATGAACGCCGCCATCGATAAGAACCAGGTGCCCAAGGCCATCGGCAAGGCGCGGCTGCGGCAGGCGGCAGACCGTCTCAGGGACCACATCGGGCAAAGGCGGACGACAAAGGGCGGACGACGGAGGGCGGAAAAGAAATAGTCCGTCCCTTACAAGGTCTCTACCATCCGTCCTCTGTCATTTGTCATCCGTCGGCCGGTCGGCGATAATCGCCCAAATGGACTTTTGGGCATCTTCGATGACGTTGGTGCCGGTATCCGGCCGGCTCGCGACGTCGATCCAAGCGAACAGGTCCGTGATCCGCGCGAGCGAGCGCCAATCCGGCGGCAGCGCCCCGCCGGAATCCCGATAGCTCGAAGCCACGGCTTCGGCAAAATCCGAATGCCGCCCGAGCGGCGGGCGCAGCAGATGCGCGAAGTCGAAACCGGGCGTGCCGCTGAACGCGAATTCCCAGTCCAGAATCGCCGCAAGCTCCCAGGCGCCGCTCGCACCCCGCCGAAACAGGAGATTGGAGCCGTTGCAATCGCCATGGACGAGGCACGGCGCCCCCGGCCATGGCGAGATTTTTTCGCCTTCCCGCTCGATGAATTTGCGGAGCGACGCCATCAGCTCCGGCCCGAGCCGTGCGGCACCGTGACTACCCGCAAACGCGTGATCCAGGTATGCCAACAGCCCGTCGCGGTCGAGATCGATCGGGCGGACGATCTTCAGGTCGGCGCCCAAAAATCCGAACCGCTCGTATTTCGCTGCGTGCACGTTTGCCAGCGCCGTGCCGAGGGCTCGCCCGGCCGAGCGCAAGTCTTCGCCCGCAAGCGCCAGCGCGTCGAGACGGCGGCCCTCGACCCAGCTCAGGATCGAATAGGCATGGCCGGTGACCGGATTGTTTTCCGCGGCATGGAACAGCTCGGGGACCGGAACGCATGGTCCGAGCTGGCGGATCAGCGCCGCCTCTTTGAGCCCCTGGGCAGCGTCGCGCTGGTAGATGCGCAGCAGCAGCGGAGCCGCCTGCGCCTCCGGCACGACTTTGAAATTGGTGTTGACGAGGCCGCCGCTCACCCGCTCGAAGCGAGTGACGGCGGCGCCGGGAAAAACCGGAGCCAGCAGCTTTGCCAATGCGGCGCGATCGAGTGCGATCTCGGCGCGGTCGCGCTCCCAGCCTTGCCTCATGTTCGCAGCCGAGCGCGCCGGATCAATGCCGGCGGCGGCCGAACGCGGACGGGTGCGGGAAGCTGCGCACGCGCGGACTCTTGAACATCGTCAGCTCCCAATGGCCGTGGCCATCGTGGACGCGCAGGATGTAGGTGGCGCCGTCGTCGCCCTTGACCTTGATGTAGCGGTAATCCGGACCGAACCATTGATCGAGGGTCTCGACGATGCCGATGCGCGATCGGCCCAGGCGAAAGCGATGCGGCATCGGCATGCCGCGATGTCCGGCGTAGGTGTCGACCCGAATCTGCATGCCAGCGGCTCCCGCCGACCGCGATCCCGACGCTGCGGTCGAGGAGCATTCAAGCATTCGGCCGGCCTGCCGCCAACCCACCCATCCTGGCGCAGACAAGCGGATTGCATTAAACAGGATCGGACGACCGGCCGAAGCGGCTCGCACGCCGAACCAGAAGCGACGAGCGGTCGGGAAGAGAGACGGGGGAGATCAATCGATGCTTAGCGGACGGAAAGTGCCGTATCACGCGGCGAAGCTTGTCGTTGCCGGTTCCATGCTCGCGCTCGCCGCCTCGCTCGCGGGCGCCCAGCAGCCCCAAGCTCCGGCGCCAGCCGCTCCGGCACCGCCCGTCCCCGCGCCGCAAGCCGCGCCGGCTGCCCCCCAGGCTCCCCCCGCTCCCGCCGCGCAGAACGCGCCCGCGATCGTACCGCCGGTCCCGGCTTCGACCCCCGAGCAGGAGAAGCTTCGCCTGCTCGCGGCCAAGCGCTATCCCGGCAAGGTCCACGTGCTGCCGGCGACATTGGAGACGACGCAATGGGGCTGGTTCAACAATGCCCAGCCGCCGGTGCTGCACGTCGATTCGGGCGACACCATCCTGTTCGAGACGATGATGCATTCGCACAACCAGGTCGTGCCCGGCACCACGATCGAGCAGATCAAGAAGCTGAGAACCGATTTCCCGGGCCGCGGCCCGCACACGTTGACCGGGCCGGTCTATATCGAGGGCGCGGAGCCGGGCGACGTGCTGAAAGTGCAGATCAACAAGATCGTGCCGCGGGCCTACGGCACCAATTTCAACGTGCCCGGCATGTTCGGCGAGTTCCCGGGCAAGTTCCCGGACGGACAGGTGAAGTATTTCTATCTCGACCTCGACCGCAAGGTCGCGGAGTTCGCCCCCGGCATCGA
>WNFA01005098.1_pt1 | contig 14286 bp, 10 predicted proteins | sample 5400481 | NCBI WGS metagenome assembly WNFA01 (sample SAMN13153340, study PRJNA577476) | soil metagenome | isolation source: 120 cm saprolite under Douglas fir tree site 2 hole 1 replicate 2 | place: USA:California | collected 2015-04-18 | reverse complement strand
CGTCGGCGGTTGCCTGGGGGGCCAGTACCTCAAGACCGGGCGGCGGGACGAGGTGTTTTGCCGCAAACCGGCCTTCGAGGAGGCGTTCCGGCGCGACGTCCTGCTCCGTTACTTCGCCGAATTTGGGGATGACGTAACCAACGAAGCGGCATGACGCCGCTTCGCCACCTGGAGGAGGGCCGTATGAAGATCAAGATCAGGGTCAGTCAGCGCAAGTCGGTTCGGGGGCCTTTTCCCGAGCCTTGCCCGACGATGATCTGGTAGAGCAGCTAATATCTAGAGAGACTTGTGTCGCGAGCCGCGCCGTGCGAACACTTCGCACGTGCGTGCTCTCGCGTTGGCTGCCCTTGTCCTACTCGGTTCATGCGCTCGCCAAGTCTCTTCTTCCGCGATCACCCTGCGCATTGCCGGCGTAGGTCCTTTTGAAAACGTCAGCCCACACCTTCGGTCGGGGTACAGCATGCTGTTGAAGGGGTTGGTTTTCTCACTCCTACTCGAGCCGAGCACGGAGGGGGGTTGGCATTCGCAGGTGGTGCAAGAATGGGTCAGGCCTGGACCGCGCACCTATCGACTCAAGCTTGCTCCATCAGCCAAATTCAGCGATGGCTCGGCGGTCAAGACCGACGACGTGATTGCCTCGCTCGCGGCGGCGGGGATTCGCGGTATCGACCAGGGAGACTGGCTCGAGATCGAGCCGCTGAGCGCCGTCGCGTCGATTGACACCTTGCTGTTGAACGCGGTTTTGTTCAAAGAGAGCTCCGAGGGGGCCTTAGGGACGGGTCCCTTCACGGTCGTGACGCAGGAACCCGAGCGAATCGTCCTCCGCCGGGCGAAACCGGTTGCTGAGCGCATTGGGCAGCTGGAGCTGGTGTCCTATGCCAGCCACCGGGAGGCATTCGCCGGCGCACTGCGGGGCGAGGTCGATACGCTGCTGATGCTTGACCCCGGAGAAATCGAGTTACTCAATGGCGTTGCACGCTTCCAATTAGTGCGAGGCCCGAGCCTGCACTCGATCGCCGCGGCCTTCAACTCTCACTTGATGTCGCGGACGCAGCGAAAGGCCTTGGCCGATTCAGTCGACGTCGATGAAATCCGTCAAGCGCATGGAGGCGAGTGTGAGCCGGAGGGGTCTTCCCAGCCGGTGCGATCGAACCCTTGGGCGGTGCCCCTGAAGCTGGGGGCGATGGGAACTGATCCAGCCCTCGCTCGAATCTCGCTCGCGCTGCGCCGCAGCCTTGGAGCGCGCGGAAGTACCACTGAGATCGACGATCAGCAACTTGCCTCGCAAATGGCCGCGGGTGACTTGGATATCGCGGTCATGCCCGTACAGGTCTGGCCGCCCGCGGTCGCGGGGACGATTTTTCGGACGGGAGCGGCGAGAAACCCGTTTGGATACTCAAACCCGGCCCTGGACGAAGCTCTCGACGCAGGAGACTACGTCCGGGCGCAACGCGCGCTTGCCGACGATCCCCCGGCGATTTTCATTTGTCGCCGGCTGCGGAACGCCGCCATCGACGCGAGAGTGAGGAGCCCAAAGCTCGGTCCTTATGACCTGCTGCAATCCCTCCCTGACTGGGAAGTGAGTCCGTGAATCGCCGCGGAATCGCGGCGCGGCTCTCACTGATCGTCGCCCTGGCCGGCATCCTCCCGATCGCAATCGTTGGACTCGTCAGCATTGAGTTGCTGCGCCGGCGCGTCGAGCGGGCCTCCCAGCAGGGACTTCAAGTAATCGCCGAACAGGTCGCGCAGCGAACGGCCAACTATCTTGCAAACCAGCAACAGCTCCTGCGCGCGGTCGCCTCGGTGGCCAACGACGAGGGGCGCCTGGAAGAGGTCACCCTGGACGCGCCCGGTCTCGGAAGGGTGAGCCTTCTGCAGCGCGACACTCCCGCATCCAAGTGGCCCAAGGGGCTGGGGAAAGAGGCGCTTGCCGCGATCACCGAACGAAAAGAGGTGCGTTCGAGGGTCTACTCTCCCGATGATTCCGGCTCGGCGATGGACATCTGCGTCCCGGCCAGAGCGCTCGGGCCGCGCGCTGCCTGCGCTCAGCTGGATCTGCGCGAGCTGTGGCGTTTCATCCAGCGGATCAAGATTGGTTCAACCGGATACGTGCTCGCCTTCGATGATGCCGGAAAGCTCATTGCCGCGGGACTTGGTGCCTTGCGCCCGGCCGTCGTCACTGGCGAGGGGGTCCCCCAGTCCCTCGCGGCGGCATCCGTCGCCAAAGGCGAGGCTGCCGGTCCGACCCGATATCAGGGGGCCGATGGAGAGCCGGTGATCGCCGCCTGGTCCCGATTGCCCGCCCTGAATTGGGCGATCGCCGTGGAGCAACCGACTCGAGAGGCGCTCAGGTCCGCGCGAACCGCTCAGTGGCTGCTCGCTCTGGTTCTGGTCTTGGCGCTCTCGATGTCCCTCGCGGTCGGTGTCTGGGAGTCGCAGCGAGTGCTCCGCGAGTTGGAGATCGAGGAGCGTTGGCGGACCGCGGGCCGAATCGCGTCCGGGATCTCGCACGATCTGGGCCACCGCCTGAGAATCCTGGAACAAACCGCGTCGCTGGCGGATGCCGGGGACCCGGCGTTCCTTCCGCGCATCCGGGACAATCTTCGAACCGAGCTCGAAACGCTGAAGAAGTTCGTGTCTGAGTTCTCCGACCTCTCACGGAACCTGCGATCCCTCGAGCTGATCCCCTTGGACCTGGGGGCTTTCTTACAGAGCGTGCGGCTTACCGCCGGTCCCTACGTACAGTCGGCGAACATTCGCTTGCAGATCCAGGGGCCGGACGTCCCGCTCTGGGTCAAAGCGGACCGTCACCTGCTCGAGCGGGCGATTCTCAATTTGATCACCAACGCGATGGAAGCTTCACCGCCAGGGGCAACGATTCAGGTCTCGACGATTCAAGCTCCAGGCGAGTGCGGGATCGAAGTCCTCGACCGGGGCGATGGAATCGCCCCTGAACGGATCCCCCAATTGTTCGACGCCTTCGACTCAACCAAGCGGACCGGCGCCCACCTGGGGATGGGTCTTCCCAACGTGAAGCGAATCGTCGAAGCCCATGGGGGGAGGATCTCGGTCCAGAGCAGTGCGAAAGTGGGGACGACCTTCAGGATCATGCTGTTCGAATGCCCGCCCCCGGAAAAAGAGGAACCCGCCAGAAGACGAGCTCAAGCTCAACCGTCTTCTTCATCAGGACCGTCGTCCCGGGTAAGGCCATAGGTCTTCAGCTTCGCCTTCAGCGTGGAGTAGCCGATGCCGAGCTGCTCCGCCGCCCGTCTGCGATTCCACCCGTTTTGTTGCAGCACCTTGCGCTCTCTCGAAGGAGGACACCGCGGCGGCGAAATTGGATTCGCGCTCCACTTCTCGAGCCATGTCCGCCACCAGCGAGAAATCCAGCGGCAAATCATTGGCGTCGATGACTTGCGACTCGCAGACCACCACCAGTCGCTCCACCAGATTCTCCAGCTCCCGGATATTTCCCGGCCAGGAGTACCGGGTGAGCACGTCGATCGCCCCCTCGGACAAGACTTGCGGCGGCCTGCCGTAGGTTGCCGCGAAATTGGTCAGGAAATGTCGAGCCAGCGCGGGAATGTCTTCGCGCCTCGCGCGCAGGGAGGGGATCTCGATCGGGACCACCTTCAAGCGCCAGTAGAGATCTTCGCGAAAGACTCCTTCTTGAACCAGCTTCGGAAGCGATCGGTTGGAGGCGCAGATGATGCGGAGATCCAGCTGGATCGGCCGGGTGCTTCCCACCCGCTCGATTTCGCGTTCCTGCAGAGCTCGCAAGAGCTTTGCCTGGACGTCGAGCTTGAGGTCCCCGATTTCATCGAGAAACAGAGTCCCGCCATTGGCCAGCTCGAATTTTCCAAACGATTGCCGGATCGCGCCGGTGAACGAGCCCCTCTCGTGGCCAAACAGAGCGCTTTCGACCAGCTCGGTTGGAATTGCGGGAAGGTTGACCGCCACGAATGGGCCACCCGGACGGTCCCCGTGCTCGTGTAGGTAGCGCGCCAGGACCTCCTTGCCGGTTCCGCTCTCGCCGGTGATCATCACCGTCACTGGTTTGCCGGCCACCTTGTTGGCGATCTGCACCACCGAGGACATTGCCGCGGAGCGGCCGATGATCATCGGCCTTCGACCGCGGGTAGCCACCTCCTCCCGCAGCCAGGCCAACTCCCGCGCCGCTCGCAGCTGTTCCAGGCTCTTGGTCAACCGGGTCGCCAGCTCGCTGGGGGAGAAGTCCTTGATCAGATAATCGAGCGCCCCGAGTTTGATCGCTTCCACGGCGACCGGGATCTCCTTCACCACCGAAACCATGATCACGCCAACGTCGGGGTGCCGCTCGTGGAGATGGGCCAAAACTTGAAGCCCGCTCAGCCCGGGGAGCTGGACGTCGAGCAGGACGATGTCGACGCTGTGACGGGTACAGACGTCAATCGCCTCCTCGCCGGTGGAAGCGGTAATCGCGCGCATCCCCGCCGACTGAACGATCACCTCGATCGTCTGGCGGATGCTCGGGTCATCGTCGGCGATGAGGACCGTGGCGCGGCGAACCACGGCGGCGACTCTAGTGTGCGACCACTCTGCAAACAAGCCGGAGCGAGGAAGGTGGGCAGTCATCCAGCGCGGTCGCCGAAGCTCCCTTCGCCGCGCCGTTCCGGCGGGAACGTTTCCGCTCGGCGCGTGTTGCCTGGCGCGACTAACAGTTCAGTTCAGATGCGTTCGGGAGTCCTTTTCATCGGCGCCGTGACCGTAATTCCCCGGCAATGGGTCGGTGGACGGCGCCCGCAGATGACGGGGAAGGCTGACGGTGACCCGGGTGCCTCGACCGACCTCGGACTGAACAGCGATTGTTCCACCGTTCCTTGCGACAATTCCGTAAGCGACAGTCAGCCCCAAACCGATCCCTTGACCAACCCCCCGGGTGGTAAAAAACGGCTCGAAAATGCGAGGCCGATGGTCAGGCGGGATTCCGCACCCTTGGTCATCCACTTCGATGATCACCTGCGTGTCGGAGCTCCGGGTTCGCACCGTGATCCGTTGATCGGCAGTGACCGCTTGACGTGCATTCCGCAGAAGCTGCTCCAACACCTGGTCCAGTTGCAGCGGGGAGATCTCCGCGGTCACTTCGGCGCTCAGGTCTAGAATGATCGCCGGATGATTGCCCGGCAGTGCGCGCGTCACCCGGGTTACCGAGGCGGTAACCGAGGAAGGCTCGACGATGTCTACTTCCTGGCGGGCCAACTCGCGAAGCGCCTTGACGATCTTGCTCACCCGTTCCGCGCCGTCGATCGAGTCCTGCACCATTTCCCCATGCTCCTGGAGCAGGTCAGGGAGGTTGAAGTCGCGGATTCGTTCGAGCGCATCGGAGGCCTGCTGGAGATCTTTTATCTTCACCGCGGCGGCCGCGTCGCGGACCGCGTTGACCAGATCGTTGAGCGGTTTCAGATGCGTTCGGAGCTCCTGCAGGTTTGAAATCATGAATCCAATCGGATTGTTGATCTCGTGAGCCGCGCCCGACGCTAGTTGACCCACCGAGGCGAGCCGCTCGCTCTCGCGCAGCCGGGCGGTGAGATGGCGCTCGGTGGTGATGTCTCGATAGTGAACGACCACCCGCAAGTCAGAAGGGGCATCGGAGGCCCAAAAACCAGAGAACTGGAGGATCGAGCGATCGAGGTCCTCTATTTCCGCCCGGAGCTGCGCGGATCGACCTCGGATCAGAGGGCAGCTGGGGCACGGCGAGTCGCGATTCGCCAGAAGCTTGTGGCAGAGCTTCCCGGCCACCTGTCGAATGTCCATCCGGACGCGCCGGGCGTATTCAACGTTGGCGCGGAGGATGGTGTAGCCATCTTGAAGCGCGATCGGCTCGCTGATCGCATCGAACGTCCTTTCCCATTGGGTCTTGGCGTTCACCAGCTGGGTCGTCCGCTCGACGATCTTCTGCTCGAGCTGGGCATTGGCAGCGAGAACCCGCTCGTGTAGCTCCCGCAGCTCCTCCCGCGTCTGCGAGTTGCGAACGGCGATCGTCACGTGGGGGGCAAGCTCTTCGAGCTGCAGGAGATTAGCTTGGGTAAAAGGCTTACGGCCAATTCGACGGACCGCCTGGAGCACGCCGACCACGTCCCCGCCATTGATGAGAGGAACGGCGATGATCGATCCGGTCTTGAATCCGCTCACCTCGTCGCCCCTGGGATCGAACGCCGGGGCGTCGCGCGCATTCAATATCAGCTGAGACCTCGCCTCGAGCGCCACCTGGCCGGCAACGCCCTGTCCGGCTTTAAGCCGCATTTCCCGCAAAGGCTTGGACTTCTCGCCACTGAGCATTTCAAACCGCAGCTCCCCGGTCTTTTGATCCACCAGGATAAGGCTTGACCCATCGGCGTTACACAGCTCGGCGGTCCGGGCGATCGCCTCCTCGAATACCAGGGGAAGATCAAGCTGCCTCGCGATCGACTGGGCGAAACGATTGGTCAGCTCGGCCCTGCTGGTCGCCGGACGGCGCCGTCGCTTCACAGGACCTCCGTCGGAGTTACCGCGACGTCGTCCTCAATCAGGATCGCACCCGTGGAGTCTCTGGCCACGTTCGAGATTCCGGGATGTTTCGAGAGCTGGAGCAGATCGTACTGGCGCCGGGCCGCCGCGAGGATTCGGCGGTTCTCCCGCGCGAGATCCAACTCTTCGAACGCGAGGTGGATGGTCACCTTCAATTCCGTGTTGTCCCAGGGTTTGGTGAGGAAGCGATAGATCTCCCCCTGATTGATCGCCTTGATCGCCGTCTGCATGTCTGCGTGTCCGGTCAACATGATCCGGACGCAGTCGGGATAGCGGGTGCGAACGATCTTCAAGAGCTCTAGGCCGGTCATATTCGGCATCAGGTGATCCGAAATCACCATGTCCGCTGGCGACTGCTTGAGCAGCTCAAGAGCTTCTGCCGGTTCACTGGCAATGGCGACGTGGTAGCCCTCTTGCTTCAAGGTCCGCCGGAGAGACCGACAGATGTTCTCTTCGTCATCGACCAACATGATGGTTCGTTCGGCGTTCTTGCTCATCGTCGGCTTCTCGCGGTGCTGAGTGTTTGTGCGCTGAAATCCCAGTATCCGACTGTCTCAAATGCCAAAGCGGTGCCAACGCTGAAGGCACCGCTCCGTTCCCAGCGTCTGCCACCTTGGGCCGCCAAGGCCGCCGGATGAAAGCCGATTCTGGAGACGAGACCGCCACGCGCCGGTGGGTCCTGGGACACCTGCCCGCCGATGGATGGTCGAAAGGTGAACTCTGGAGGCCGCGCCATAGCGCCGCTTCCAGTCCGTCATTCAACGACGAGCGATCATCCGCGGTTCTTGACCGAGGGGTGCGAGGCGCTTTTCGTCTGCAGATGATACCGCTTGATCTTCACGTGTAGAGTTTTGTAGTCCACTTTGAGCAATCGAGCTGCCTGGCTCTTGTTCCCATGAGTGGCTTGGAGTGCCTCGAGAATGGCCTGCTTCTCTGCCGCCACCGCTGCATGGTCCGCGACCTCCTTGAGGGAGATGCTCAACGGCGCAGAGATGGAGGTTGGAGTCGCGCGCTCAGGATCCGTCTTAACCCCCGGCTGAATGTCCTTCGCCTCGATCATCGGCCCGGCGGTCTGCAGAACTGCCTGGCGGATCACATTTCGCAGCTGGCGCACGTTTCCGGGCCAGGAATGTCGCATCAGGATCTCAATCGCCGGTTCGGATATCCCGCACACGTTCCGATGCAACTCGATGCTCGCTTCCTCCTGAAAGCGCTTCGCGAGCGGGAGGACGTCTTCCTTCCTCGCCCTCAGCGGCGGCACCAGAATGGTGAACTCCGCCAATCGATAAAACAGGTCGTGTCGAAACCTTCCCGCCGTTACCTGGTCCTCCAGCGAATCGTTGGTGGCGGCGATGAAGCGAACGTCCAGCGGAACGCTGCGCGCGCTCCCGAGTGGTTGTAGTTGCCTTTCTTGAAGAACGCGCAACAGCTTTGCCTGCATCGAAGGCGAGAGGTTGGTGACTTCATCGAGGAACAAGCTGCCGCCCTGGGCGAGCTGGAAGTGACCTTCCTTTCGCCGCTCCGCACCGGTGAAGGCGCCCTTCTCGTGTCCAAAAAGCTCCGACTCGAGCAAGTTGTCGGGGATTGCGCCGCAGTCGATCGCCACGAAGGGTTTCTTCGCACGGTTGCTCTGCTGATGAATCGACCTGGCGACCAGCTCTTTGCCGGTCCCCGTCTCTCCCTGGATGAGCACGGTGACATTCGAATCGCAGACCTGTTGTATCTGGCTCACGATCTGCTGAATCTCCGGGCTGGAAGTGGCGAATCTGGCGAGCGAGCCGACCGAATCTAGCTGCCGTTTCAGCCCCTCGACCTGCCCGAGCAACTGATGGTGTTCGAGCGCTCGCCGCACCGTCAACACCAGCTTGTCATTGTTTACTGGACGGCTCAGGAAATCGTACGCGCCCCGCTTGATCGATTCGACCGCTGCCGGGACGTCGGCGTGGGAGGTCAGCATGATCACCGGCAAGTGGGGAGACAAGCTCTTGATTCGCTCGAGCGTGTCAGTCCCGTTCAAGCCCGGCATCTGAAGATCCAGCACCACCGCGGAAGGAGGTTCGGCCACCAGCGCGGCGAGCGCCTTTTCTCCGTCTTCTGCCAAAGTGACCGCGAAACCCTGCGACTCGAATATTGCCGAGAGCAGCCTCCGATTCATTAGATTGTCATCGACGATGAGGACGCGAGGGTTCGTCGTCATTCGTTTTCCAGAGGGCGTTTGATAGGTGAAGCGTAGCACTCGGAAAGTAGAAACATCCGGCTCACACCCCCCTTTGAGGAGTCGGAACAAGCTTCGTTGTCCTCTCCGGTGGTACCCCCTCGCTGATCTGGTGATATGTTTTTTGGAGGAATTCCACCTCCTGCATCAGCGGCAGCTTTACCAGTGGTGAAAACATCCGTCTCGTTGACTATGCGCGATGCGGGGGGATTTGATTCGTCTCCGGACTTCGCATTGGAAAGGCGTTCCCCGATTGACCGTGCCGCTGAGGATCTTGTTGGTGGAGGATTCGCCCGATGACGCTGCCCAGCTGAATCTCGAGCTGCGGCGGGCCGACTTTGACGTTGAATGGCTTCGGGTGGAGACGGCCGCGGCGCTGCGGGAGGGGCTCAAGGCCTTCAAGCCCACGGTGATCCTCAGCGACGACAAGCTCCCCGGGCTTTCCGCCGCCGCCGCCCTTCGGGTGGTGCAGGAGAATGGCCTGGATATTCCGTTCATCGTGGTCTCGGGAACGCCCGGTGAAGACGCCGCGGTCGAGATGCTGAAGGCCGGCGCGGTCGATTATCTGATCAAAGGAAATCTCGCTCGGCTGGGGGAAGTGATTCGACGTGAGCTCAAGGGGGTGCTCATCCGAGCGGAGCGAAATGACGTCGAGGCAGCCCTCCGGAAGACGCAGAAATACCTGGAACGGGCGCAGGAAATCGCTCGTCTGGGAAGCTGGGTCTATACGCTGGACGGCAGCCAGCCAATGCTCTGGTCGAAAGAGACCTATCGCATTCTCGGTCTGAAACCTGACGCCTACGACGGGAATCCAGAAGCCTTCTTCTCGTTCACTCATCCCGAGGACCGGGACCGGGTATCCGAAGCAAGGCAACTGGCCATTCGGGGCGAAGCTGCCTATCACCTCGACCACCGGGTCGTTCTCCGGGACGGCAGTACCCAGTGGGTCCACGAGGAAGCAGTCGTGGAGCGCGATCCGAGCGGCAAACCGCTGCGCATGGTCGGCGCGGTGATGGATATTACCGATCGAAAAGAATCAGAAGAGGAGCTGCGGCGCAGCGAGATGCTGTTCGCCAGGCTGGCGGAATGCGGTGTGATAGGAATTCTCATCTGTGATGTGTCGGGTTCCATCCAGGATGCGAATGAACCTGTTCTCAAGATGTTGGGATATTCGCGCGCCGAGCTGCTGGCAAACATCAAGTTGTCACAACTCACCCCAGCCGAATGGTGGCAGGTCGACGACCTCGTCCTCGAGCAGCTAAAGACAAAAGGAAGCGCGCCTTTCTGGGAGAAGGAGTTTCTCCGCAAGGACGGTAGCCGCGTCCCGGTCTTGATCGGAATGGCGATGCTCGATCCGCTGCAGCGGATCAACTTTGTCCTCGACATTACCGAGCGGAAACGGTTGGAGAAGGAGCAGAGGAAGAGCTTGCAGCTCCAGGAGCAAACCGCGCTCGCTCAAGAGGCGAGTGAATTCAAATCGAAATTCCTGGCGAACATGTCTCACGAGCTCCGAACGCCACTCAACGCCGTGATCGGGTTCTCCGAGCTCCTCGAACAGGAAATGTTTGGACCCTTGTCATTGCGTCAGAAGGAGTACGTCCAAAACATTCTCACCAGCGGCCAACATCTGCTCAGCCTGGTCAACGACGTCCTCGACATTTCCAAGGTCGAGGCCGGCAGAATGGAGCTGGTCCGCGAGTGGACTTCGCTTGCCCAGGTGACTGAATCGGTCGACCGGATTCTACAATCGCTGGCGAGGAAGAAGCGCCTGACTCTGAAACTCTCGCTTCCTGAAGACCTGCCGGACGTTTTCATTGATCCGATCCGGATGAAACAGGTGCTGTATAATCTATTAGCGAATGGGATCAAATTTACCCCCGAGGGTGGGGTGGTTGGACTCTCGGTCCACCTGGAGGCCAGCCAGCTCCATCTCTCGGTAGACGACACCGGAATCGGGATCCCCGCCGATCAGCTCTCTCGACTGTTCCAGCCCTTTGAGCAGATCAGGAATCGCACGGGGGGAGAACATGAAGGGACGGGTCTCGGTTTGGCGCTCACCAAATCATTGGTGGAGCTGCACGGCGGCAGTATTTCGGTGCGCAGCGAAGTGGGGAAGGGGAGCTCGTTCCAGGTCACCCTTCCCCTGCGTACTGCGGCCCTGGCGGATTTCCCGGTCGAATTGACGGCCATTGCCGAGGATTTGATCCTCGTGGTGGGCAACGATGCGGGAGCCTGTGAATTGCTCGCCCGGCACATCCGGGCGCTTGGATTCGCGGTGGCGGTCGCCGCGAGCTCGGAATCCGGCCTTCAACTCGCCGGTGAGCTACGCCCGGTGGCGATCATTCTCGACCTCCAGACTCCGCAGATTGACGAAGGCTGGGCAATGGTGAAGCGCGTCAAGAATCATCCGGCGATCGTGAATGTCCCGGTGATCGTATTCTCGGTGGTGCCGGAGCCGAATCGAGCCCTCTACCTCGGCGCGATGGATTACCTGGTGAAGCCTCAGACCCGAGACGATTTGACCGAGTGCCTGGCAAGGGTCGGGGTAAAGACCCACTCTCTGGACGGTCTCCGGGTCCTCCTCGTGGGTAAGTTCAATGCCGATCTGGCGACCCTGGCGACCAATCTTCGAGATGCCGGCTGTCATTTGCGGGCAACGACGAGACTCGATCCCTACGAGTTTGCTCAGCAGCCAGTCGATCTGGTGGTGGCCAATGTTCTCCCCGATGACGATGGGTTGAATCTCGGCGCCGCACCGGACTCGCTTCCAATCATCCGCATCGTGGATCTTCCTTCGCCTGGGATCGGCAACCCCTCAAAGGGAGGGACCGAGGTCCTTCGCGCCGACGGGCTGCGCGCCGAACGGCTGGTTCGGCTGATCAAGGGTGTGGCGCACGGGATTGAGCTCGATGCCATGACATCGAGGGCAAAGCTGATTGCCCACCTTCGCGCGACGATCTTGCGTGCGGAGGGGGAGTCGAAGAAGGTAGCGGTCATCTCCGCGCGACTCCCTCAGGCTCGGGCGGCGAGCATCATCGAGTGGATTGCGGCGGTGAAATCCCGGCTGAGGCCAGGAGACTTCCTCGCGCTTGCCGGCGAGAACGATGTCGCTCTGGTGGCGTACGGGGTGGATGAGGACTCTGTGGCCCGACTCAGCGCGAGGCTCAAAGACCTTCTCTGGACGGTGGGAAAGCTGAGACCTTCGCGGATCGACGTCCTCTGGTATCCCGCCAACGGCAAGAGCGCCGAGGATCTGATGCTCCATTGCGAGGATTCATCGGAGGCGCGCCCGTGACGGCGCGAATTCTCCTCGTCGAAGACGATCCGCTCAGCCGTCGCCTGCTCCGTGATTTGCTCACCCATCGAGGACATCAGATCTTCGAGGCAACCACGGTGGGTGAGGCTCGCCAGCAAATCGAAGTTGTCCGGCCACAGCTGATCTTGCTCGACGTGCAGATTCCGGGCGGTGGCGGCGAGATTCTGCTCGACCACATCCGGAGCCGGGAGCAGCTGGGTCGGGTGCCGGTGCTCGCAGTCACTGCGCTCGCCGGCAGGCTGCACGAGGAGAGACTGATCCGGTTGGGCTTTGACGCATACTTCAGCAAACCGATCAGCACCCACACTTTTGGTCCGGCGGTGGAGTCATTCCTCAAGTGAGGAATTTCAACCGATTGCGCTTTCGCTCGACGTTGCGCCCGACCCTGAGCTAGGACTGCCGCATTCAGCGGATCGGATGGCTTTGAACATACGTTTTCATGTCTTGGCGACGTTGTTGTCGGAAGCGGTCCGGGGGCTCTCCCGCAACAAGCTTCGAAGCGGGCTCGCCGCGTTGGGCATCACCATCGGCATTGCGGCGGTTGTTTGCGTGGTGGCGATCGGCAGAGCGGGATCGGACCGGCTCGAAGAACAGCTCAGCAACTTAGGGGACAACCTGGTCTGGGTCGAGGCAGGCTCTCGCAACGTGAATGGCGTGCGCAGCGGCACGCACGGCATGAACAACCTCACCGTGGAGGATGCCCAGGCGATCCTGCGCGAGGTCCCGCAGATCAAAAGCGTATCTCCGCAAGTGGATTCGCGGGCGTCGATAGTCTACCGGAATCGAAACTGGAGCACGACCTATCGTGGTGTCTCGCCGGAGTATCTCCAAATCAAGCGCTGGCAGGTGGCCGAGGGGGTGCCGTTCACCGACGAGCAGGTGCAGCAATCGGCCAATGTCTGCCTGCTCGGTCAGACGGTACGCGATCAGCTCTTTGGTGCGGAGAAAGCGGCGGGCCAGGACATCCGGATCCACAATCAGCTCTTTCAGGTGATCGGCGTGCTGGGGCCAAAGGGACAATCCGCTTCCGGCTCTGATCAAGATGACTTTATTCTGCTTCCATACAGCGCGGCCCAGAAGAAGCTTCGGGGCAAGGGATTCTCCTGGCTGGACGACATCATGTGCTCGGCGGTATCGACGCAGGGGGTCCAAGAGGCGGTCGATCAAATCAGGGCATTGCTCCGTCAGAGGCATCAGCTCCGCCCCGATCAGGACGATGATTTCAACATCCGTCGCCCGGAGGAATTGATCAAAGCCCAACTGGAGACGAAGCGGAACACGGCGTTGTTCCTCATCAGCATCGCCTCGATCTCGTTGCTGGTCGGCGGAATCGGCATCATGAACGTGATGCTGGTATCGGTGACCCAGCGTACCCGGGAGATCGGTTTGCGGCTGGCGGTGGGCGCGACGGAGTGGGCGGTGCAAATGCAGTTCCTCGGAGAAGCAATCATGCTCAGCCTCTTCGGAGGGATAGCGGGAGTCTTCGTCGGCATCGCCAGCTCGATCATCTACGGCCGGGTGATGGACTGGCCGATGAGCATTCCCACTCAAGCCCTGATCATCGCGCCGTTCTTCTCGATCGCAGTGGGGATCTTCTTCGGGCTTTACCCGGCCTTCCGGGCTGCGCGGCTGGATCCGATCGTCGCCCTTCGCTACGAGTGAGGGAGCGACGGCGGTCGAACTCCCGCCCGGATAGCGTCGATCGCGCCGACTTGCCCCTTCCAGCTGTATGCTGGCCCGATGGAAATGCAAAGAGACGGAGAGGTGGCGGTGGTCCGCCTGCGCGGTGGCAAGGCGAACGCGATGGATGAGGCGTTCCTCAAAGGCGTGCTCCGCCTCTTCGATGAAGTTGAATCCAGTGATGCGCGCGCGGTCGTGGTGACCGGATACGGGAATTTCTTCAGCGCTGGGCTCGCTCTGCCTGCGCTGGTCGGGCTGGATCGCCCGGGTCTCAGCTCGTTCATGGTACTTTTCGAGAGCGTGATGCGCCGGGTCTTCTCATTTCCGCGGCCGGTGGTGGCAGCGGTGAATGGGCATGCGATCGCCGGCGGATGTGTGCTCGCCCTCCAATGCGATCTGCGCCTGATCGCGGACTCACAGATAAAAATCGGATTGAACGAGGTGCAGCTGGGCCTGGGGTTGCCCTCCGCCGTGATCGAGCCTCTCCGGCTGCAACTGCCCGCTTCATCGCTGGTCCCGATCGCGCTCG
>WNFA01002869.1_pt1 | contig 14292 bp, 9 predicted proteins | sample 5400481 | NCBI WGS metagenome assembly WNFA01 (sample SAMN13153340, study PRJNA577476) | soil metagenome | isolation source: 120 cm saprolite under Douglas fir tree site 2 hole 1 replicate 2 | place: USA:California | collected 2015-04-18 | reverse complement strand
GACAAAGATATCGATGGGAATTGCCACTCCTGCGGCCAGGTTTTCCGGGGCAAGTGCAAGCAAAGCGCTGATTCCGAACTTGGCAAGAGCCAGCCCCATCGCCGCGCCGGCTCCCGCGAGGACCAGACTCTCTGCAAGCGTCTGCCGAATCAGGGCCCATTGCTCCGCTCCCATTGCCGAGCGAATGGCAAATTCTTTGGCGCGTCCCGTGGCCTTCGCCAGGAGCAGTCCCGCGATATTGGCGCACCCGATGAGGAGCACGAGGGCAACCGCGCCGAACAGAATGCGAAGGGGCGTTCGGATCTGGCCAAAAACAAAGTCGCCCAGCGGAACTACGAACATTCCCCAACCGGAATTCCGGGCATATTTTCCGGACGGATCGTTCTGAATGTCTCGCTTGGTGAGGACATCAACAAAGGTCTGCGCACCGGCAAACGTCACCCCAGCCCGGGTGCGCGCGACAGCAATATAGTTTTCATTGTAGCGATTGCTGGGAGCAAACTCTTCAGGGGCCAATCCCAGCGGTACCCAGAGGTCCGTCTCACTGGGCCAGCGAAACTCCGCTGGCATCACCCCGATAATTTTGTAGGGCTGTTCGTTGAACTGCACGGTGCGGCCCACCACGCCGGCGTCGCCGCCAAACCAACGCTTCCAGGCGCCGTAAGCGAGCACGACCTCATGATTAGCTTTGGGCTGGTCGTCCTCAGACGCGAACGTGCGGCCAAAGAGCGGCCTCGCGCTAAACACGTCGAACCACTGCCACGTTACTTGCGCCCCTAGCAGCCGTTGCGGTCCCTCGTCCGCATGATAATTAAAGTCAGCTTGCATCACGATGGCGGCGGAATCGAACACCTCCTTGCTGTCTCGCACTTGGGCGAAGTCCGGAGCAGAAGCCACGATGTTCATCAAGCCAAGCTTGTCGTATTTCACGCGCAGCGCGACAAGCCTGTTGGAGTGCGGGATGCCGGGAGGATGTAGGAACAAACCATTAATCACGCTGAATATGGCGGAGTTCGCGCCGATGCCCAGAGCCAGCGTCAAGACGGCAACAATGGTGAATCCAGGATTCTTCCGCAACATGCGCACGGCAAATCGCAAATCCTGAAAAAACGTCGTCATTTCACTACCCCAATGTAGCCAGCAAGCGTCTGCTTACGCGGGTTGGGCCGCGCCGACTGGTGCGCCTGCTGTTGCGCTGTCACCCACAACCCACCCGTCCTTCAGTTGGATAATACGGCTCCCATAAGCGGCGTTTCTCTCTGAGTGGGTAACCTGGATGATTGTTGTGCCGGCGTCATTCAGCCTCTTGAAAAGCTGCATTATTTCTTCGCCTTGTGCGGAATGCAAATTCCCCGTTGGCTCATCGGCCAAAATCAATTTGGGACTGAGAATCACCGCGCGCGCCACTCCTACAAGTTGCTGCTGCCCACCGGAGAGCTGGTTCGGGAACAGGTCTTTCTTGCCGACAATGTGGAAGCGATCGAGCGCATCGCAAACCAGGCTCACGCGCTCTTTGTGCGGCACATTCTTGTACGAAAGCGGTACTTCCAGATTTTCGAAGACCGTCAAATTGTCGATCAGATGATAGCTCTGAAAAACGAAGCCGATGTTCGCCTTATGCAGCTCGTTCCGCTTCTTCACGTTGAGCTTGTGGACGGCTTCCCCCATGAAGTAATAGTCCCCGCTCCATGCCCCATCGAGCATTCCAATGATGCTCAGCAGCGTGGACTTTCCCGCCCCGGACGGGCCCATGATTGTCACAAACTCGCCCGGCTGAATATCTAAATTGATTCTGCGCAACAGCCAAAATTTATTTGGCCCTGCCTCGATCACCTTCTCCAAATTCCGCAACTGTATTAATGGCTCCACATCATCTCCTTGAGCTTCCACTAACGATTCTCGTTTCTTTTGCCGTCAACCTCAAGGGGACATGATCCACTTCATTCATACCGCAACGCAACCAGCGGATCCACGCGCATCGCGCGCCGCGCGGGGATGTAGCATGCCGCCAGCGAGACCACAACCATGAGCAGATTCACCAGTACGAAAATGAGCGGGTCCCTCATACTCACTCCGTACACCATGCCTTCGAGCAATTTTGTCAACAGCAGCGCCGCTGCCACTCCGAGCACCACTCCCGCCGCGACAAGTTTCAACCCTTCCGTCAGAATCATCCGCAGCACGTCCGCAGGCCGCGCCCCCAACGCCATGCGTACGCCGATTTCGCGTGTCCGTTGTGACACCGCGAAGGAAATGACACCGTAAATGCCCACACTCGCAAGCACCAGCGCGAGCCCACCGAAGATGCTCAACAGCAGCATCATGAAGCTTCGCAAGGCCAGCGAATGCGCAAGCACCTGGTCCATGGACCGGACCGCGCCAGTCGGCACCAGCGGATCCGCTGCCGCCAGCGCTTCTCTTAGCGCCTGGTTTACAATGAGGGGGTTTCCCATCGTTCGCACTACGATACTTCGTGGAAACCAGCCCTCGAAGAGCTTGGATGTTCCCAATTTAGCTTGCGCCGCAGGAATGAAGGTCGTCGGTTCGGCGGGTTGGTCCAGATAACTTTTCACGTCGCCCACAACGCCGACCACTTCACAAAGAACGCCGCTGACGTAAAGGTGCTTTCCGAGTGAGCTCTGATCCGGAAAATACTTGCGAGCGACCGCTCCATTGATGATAACGACGGAATGGGAGGCCTCGGAATCGGACTCCCTGAATTCGCGGCCTTGCTCCAAGGACGTTCCGATGGTCCGGAAATAGCCCGGAGTTATTTCGCGGTAGTCCATGGAAATCCATTCCGATTCCTTGGGACCGGCAATCCTCACGCCATTGTTCCCCCCCCGCTCCAGGGGCAATCCTGCCGCGACGACGCCCGCGGCGCTTACACCGGGCAAAGCCTCAATGCGCTGTTCGATCGCGCGATAGAATTTCATTATTTCTGGAGCGGAGTTGTATTTCGAACCAGTCAGCCAAAATTGCACGGTGAGAACATGGTGAGGATCAAAGCCGGGGTTCGTGTTCATCAATTTCGCGAACGTGGCGATCATCAGCCCCGCCCCGGCTAGCAACACCAGGGACAGAGCAAATTCACCGATCACCAATCCTTGCCGCAGCCTTGCGCGGCCAGCTCCGGCACTGGCCCTTCCTTCTCCTTCTTTAAGCGTTTCGCTGAGATTGGTCTTGGTCGCATAGAGCGCGGGAGCAATTCCAAACACCGCTCCGGTTAGAATGGAAATCAGAAACGTGAACGCGAGTACCCAGCCATCCAGGCGAATGTCGCTCAAACGGGGCAAATTGCTGGGTGCCATCGCTAGTAGTGAACCCAACCCCGAGCTGGCCACGGCCAAACCGAGTATTCCTCCCGCTAGGGCAATCAACATGCTTTCCGTAAGCAATTGCCGGAGGAGCCGAACCCGAGAGGCTCCCATCGCGACGCGTACTGCAATCTCTCGCCCCCGTGAGCTCCCACGCGCGAGCAGCAAATTGGCCACGTTGGCGCACGCAACCAGCAGCACAAAGCCGATTGCACCCAGCAAAACCAGGAGGAACGGCCGCATCCCTGCGCCGATCATGGCCTGATACGGCTTGAAACTTATTACGAGCTGCTGCCCTACAACGTTGGGATACCGGACTCGGAAATCCCGTGTGACGATGTCCATCTGCGACTTGAGTTGTTCTCGCGTCACACCCGGTTTCAGCCTGCCGATCACACTGATGTTTTCGCCGCTCCCTGCTGTCCTCGCCACCAGCGCCAGCGGAACCCACAGTTCCGCTCGAACCCCGGGATTCAGATCGGAATTGGCACGCGGCTCAAATCCAGCCGGCATCACTCCGATAACGGTATAAGCATCCCCATTGAGCAGAACCTTTTGCCCAATCACTCCCGAATCTCCGCCGAGGCGGCGCACCCATAGCGAATGACTCAATATAGCGACGCGCTGTCCGTCACCTCGGTCTTCCTCGGGAAGAAAGTCGCGGCCGAGCGTGGGCTGCACACCCAGCACTTGGAGATATTCGGCTGAGGCCGGAACGCCACGGACGTGCTCAGCTTCATTCCCCGTAGCTAGATTAAAGCCAACGTCCGTGTAGCCGGCGATATGCTCGAAGAGCTGGCCGTACTTCCGCATGTCCTCCAACTGGTTCCACGTGACGCTCATCTCATCGGATAGTGATTGATAGGATTCGGCAAGCTGTACGATGCGGTCGGGTTCAGGGAAGGGCAGCGGGCGCAGCAGCACTCCGTACACAACTGTAAAAATGGCCGTGTTGGCGCCGATGCCCAGCGCAAGCGTCAATACGGCTACCGCGGTGAACCCGGGGCTCTTTGCCAGCATCCGGGCGGCGTACCGCAGGTCTTGCCAGATCGTTTCCATGTCGCGGCTCCCGCAATCCGCGGGCGCTTACGCTCCGACGCGCGCTTCCTGCGTCTCCTCGACGATCCGGCCGTCGAATAGGTGAATCGTGCGCTCCGCGAAATTTGCGTACCGCTGGTCGTGCGTAACCATGCAAACCGTTGCGCCGTTGCGGTGCAAATCGCGCAGCAGTTCCATCACCGCTTCGCCGTTCTTCGAGTCCAGGTTTCCAGTCGGCTCGTCAGCCATCAGAATCAGCGGATCGCCAACCAGCGCTCGTGCCACGGCTACGCGCTGTTGCTGACCTCCGGAAAGCTGTGACGGATAGTGACGCAGCCGGTGGGCCATCCCGACGCGTTCCAGCGCATGCTGCACCTTCTGCTTCCGCTCCGCCGCGCTAGTCCCGCGATACGTCAAGGGCAGCTCGACGTTTTCATACACCGTCAGGTCGCCAATCAGGTTGAAAGCCTGGAAAATAAATCCAATCTCGCGGTTGCGGATTCGTGTGCGCTCGCTGATGGAAAGATTCGCCACCGGCTGCCCATTCAGCGTATACCCGCCGCCCGTCGGCGAATCCAGCAGCCCGAGAATCGAGAGCAACGTCGACTTGCCGCAACCCGAAGGCCCGGCGATCGAGATGTATTGCCCCTTCTTGATCTCCAGGTGAATCTCGGACAAAGCGTGTGTCTCCACTTCATCCGTATAAAACACCTTCTTCACGCCTTCCATCTTAATGAGTGTTGCGTTTGCGTCGGTCATTGGCTCTCCTTCTTGGTTTCGATCTCGGAAACTCGTTTCACCTGCACCCGTTCCTAGTGCCCAAAAAAAATCTGGTCCTTGGCTACTCGTATCGCAGAGCTACAATTGGATCGATCCGCATTGCTCGCCGCGACGGGATGTAGCACGCCGCCAATGCTACGAGGCAGATGACTCCCAAAGATACCGCATAGACCGCCATATCGCCCGCATGCACCCCATAGAGCAATGACTCGCTCAGCCGCGCCAGCCCGTAAGCCATCGGCAGTCCCACCACAGCGCCCCCCAGCACCATCCACCCAACTTCCTTGAACACCAGCCCTCTCACGTGTCCGGCGGCCGCCCCTAGTGCCACGCGGATTCCAATTTCCCGGGTTCGCTGCACCACAAGGTACGCCAGCACTCCGTAAATCCCCAGCGCCGCCAGCAACGCCGCCAATCCGCCAAACGCCGCCGAAAGCCCCGCGATCACCCGCTCCGCAAACAAGTCTTCATCCACCACCCGCTGCACTGTCTTCAAGTCATAAACTGGCAAGTTGGCGTCTGCTCCACGAACCGTCTCGCGCAGACTGTTAGCCATCAACAATGGGTCCTGTTGGCTTCGAACGTAGAAACTCATCCCGAAAAGTTTTCCGAATTGCGAATACGGCTGATAGAAATACGGCCGATCTTTATCCCGGACGTGTGACTCCTTTGTATCCTTCACGACTCCTACGATCTCGATGTCTGGCTTCACGTCGTTTCCCGAGCCCATCGCGAAATGCACCCCAATGGGGTTTCTTTTCGGGAAAAACTCTTTCGCCATCGCTTCATTGATGATCGCCACTTTCGTGCTGATCGCTGTGTCTCCAACGTTGAATTCGCGCCCCGAAACCAGCGGAATCCTCATCGTCGAAAAATAATTCGGACTCACCGCGTCAAAATTCACGTGCGTGTCATCAGTGTCCAGGTTTTGACGGCCTTCCACCGTGATGTTCCGCCCCATATCGGTTCCCGTCAGCACCGCAATCTGCGACGACCCCACCCCGCTCACTCCCGGCAGCGCCCCCAGCCGTTCCCTCAACTGATCGACCAGCGCCACCGTTCGCGCCTCGTCATAGCCGCTCAGTTGCGGCGAAATTGAAAACGTGATCAAGTTTTCCGTGCTCAGCCCCAGGTTCTGCTTCCGCAAATTCCACAGCGTCTGCGCAAAGAGAGCCCCGCCCGTTAGCAACAGCAATGTGAACGCAACCTGCCCCGCAACAAGGTACTTCCGGAATCGCACATGCCCCGGCCCCGCTGACGTCGTCGAGCCTTGGTCTTTCAACATCTGCGATACCCCGGTTCGCGTTGCCCGCCACGCCGGTACCAGCCCAAATAGCACCGCCGACACAAGTGTCGCAGCCGCTGCAAACCCCAAAACACTCCCATCGATCTGGGCAGTGATTCCTCGTACTCCTGCTTCATTAACGACCGCTTGCGTCAAAATGTTCATTGTCCAGGTGCCAAAAATCAGTCCCAGTACTCCTCCCCCTAACGCACACAGGAAGCTTTCCACTAGCAATTGACGCATCATCCGCCCCGGAGTCGCGCCCAAAGCCGAACGAATCGCAAATTCGCGCTGCCGCGCCGCCGCCTTCGCCAGCATCAGGTTCGCCACGTTGGTACACGCAATCAGCAAAACCAACGCCACCATCGCAAACAGCGCCTTCAGCGCCGGCCCGGAATCGCGTTGCGCCACAGTCCTCCCCTGCGCCCCGGGAGTCAGCACGATCTTCTTGCTTAGAAATTCCTTCTCGTCTTTTCCACCGGCGCGCAGTTTGAGCGTTGCCGCTTGCTGCTCCAGCAGCCCCGGGTAGTCAACATTGACCCCCGCCTGCGCCCGCTCCACAGACACGCCTGGCTTCCGTCGCGCCAGCACCGCCAAAAATGAATCATTCCAGTCGTCCAATCCGTTGCGGATCGGTGTCATCTGTCCCTTCATCGTCATGGGCACAAAAATGTCTGGTGTCTGTCCCACCTGGATGCCGCCAAATCCTGCCTGCGAAACGCCGACAATCGTCATCTCGGTGTTGTTCACCAGAATCGTCTGATTCAGTACTCCCGCGTCCCCTCCGAAATGCCGCGTCCAATACGCATGGCTCAGCACCAGAACCGGGTGTGCTCCCTGCACATCATCATCGGCAGACGAGAGCACTCGTCCCAGCGCCCCATGTACCCCCAGCACCTCGAAATAATTGCCGGTCACCAGCTCGCCGGAGCCCCGCTCCGTCTGTCCGCGGCTCGCGATGCCCGCGGCAAATTCGAACCGCGCGATCACCCCATCAAAAACGGTGGTATTCTTCGCCAGCCCCTTGTATAGCGGATAAGAGAAAATCTCCGAATCGTCCCCGTCGCTCCACACATGACCATGTTTTGGTCCAGGCGACTTCAGCACCACCAACTCTTCGGGATTTCGCACCGGCAAGCGGCGCAACAGAACCTGATTAAGCAGGGAAAAAATAGCGGTATTCGCGCCAATCCCAAGCGCGAGGGTAAGAATGGCAATGCAGGTAAACCCGGGATTTTTCGCTAGCATCCGCAGGCCGTAACGCACGTCCTGCCAGAGCGTATGCATCTTTTTCTTCCTCCGCGGGCGCCCGGTTACGATTTCTCAGCGGGCGCAGAAATCGAGAATCCTGAGTTCCGAAGCGCCCTCGAGGGGCAGCAATTCCTTTACTTCAATCTCACCCGGTCGAAATTGTCCCACGCGGACATATCCGACAGGATCACCTTGTCCCCGACCTTCAATCCATCCACAATCTCGATCGTGTTCACGGAGCTTCGCCCTAACTTAACATTGACGCGCACCGCCTCCGCTCCGTCATCTATGATCTTGAAAATTCCAATCGTGCTGTCCGCCTGCCCATGCACCGGTCTCCCCACATACAGCACATCCTTCAGATTCTCGAGCGTCACTGTCCCGTCCACGCTCAAATCTGGCCTCGCACCCAGGGGAAGGGGATCGTCGATAGTCACGTCCACTGTAACTGTCCCATTTACCACCGATGGATCGACTCGCGAAACGTGTCCTCCAACAATGCCGTTCCTCGTATCGATCGACGCCTTTTGTCCGGGCACCACATCCTTTGCCTGCGTTTCCGCAATCTTGATTTCCGCTTTGAGTTTCTTCGGGTCAGCCACCCGTGCCAGGTTTGTGCCCAGTGTCACGCGCTGGCCGACGTCCACCGGCACAAGCTGCAATACCCCATCGATGCCCGCGCGAACATGCAGCGCATCCACTTGGCTCTTTTTCAGTTGATACAGCGCTTTCTGTTGATCGACTTTTGCCTGCTGCGCCGCCAGCCGCGCCAGCGAAGAATCCGCTGTGATCCTCGTCCGTTCGCCCTCCAGCTGCACGCGAATCGCCAGTTGTTCTTCTCTCACTCTGGAGAGGTTCCTGATGTGGTCAGACCCGATGCCCTCTTTGTATAGTTTTTCGTCTACGTCATGTTGCAGGCGCGCCTGCTCGTAATCGCTGCGCACGGCCGCTTCGTTCGCTTTTTGGTTCATCAGTTCGCTGTTAACCTGCACTCTAAGGTTTGCCAGGTCTGCTTCCGCACCTTTGAGCAGGAACTCCGCGTCAAGTGCGTCTCGCTGCAGGATCGGGTCGCTCAGTTCCATTATGATGGAACTTGGCTTGACGATAGCCCCCGGACGCAACACCCACCGCTCCACTCGCGAGTCCGACTGCGCCGGGATCCACCGGATGTCTTCGGGTACGAGCGTCCCCAGTCCACGGACCTCCCGCACCATCGGCCCCCGCTTCACTTCGTCCGGCCAAATCGTGGCCTTGTCCACACTGGGCGCAGCAGGCCTCAGCTTCGACAGTCCGTAAGTTACCCCTCCTAACAGGAGGAGTGCGACGGTGCCGTAAGCAATCCGTCGGATTTTCTTGGCGCGTGCGTTAGATGGTCGTTGGATGTCCATATATATTGATACTGTGTAGAACGCAACTCTCCGGCCCCAGGTTCCCTTATCTAAGTATATTTATTATCAAAGGTTTACAGGGACTTCCTTCCCCCAAGGCTCCCCAAATCGCCCGAAAATGGGATTACCCGTCCCACCTGCGGACAACCTCGGCACGGGTGCTCTGCTCTTTCCCGTAGGTCGCCCTGGCCTTTACCCCACTCTTGTCAGGTAAGGCCGACCGCATTCCCGCGCCCGCAGGCAGCGACGAAGCGCGCTAATTCTTAGTCCCATCGGTGCCAGAACTCCGTCCGGCCTAGTCTACGCCCATTCCTATCCCACAGCCGGCAATTTCACCCACCCCGAATTCTGCCTCGAAGACTCCAACACCCCCGAAATGAACTGCACGCCCTCAACTCCCTCTTTCACCCCCGGCACCAACAGCGCGGCCGCCGCTGGCGTCCGCCCCGCATTCCGCGCTGCAATCTGCTCCGCCAAATCCGCGTAAAGCTGGGCAAACGCCTCAAGGTAACCCTCCGGATGTCCCGAAGGAATCCGGCTGGCATGCTTCGCCGCATCTGTCGCCCCAGCCCCGGCTCGGCTGATCGTCATCGGCGGCTTGCCATACGGCGTAAACCGCAAATAATTCGGGTTTTCCTGTCCCCACTCCAGCCCCGCCTTCTCCCCATAAACCCGCAGCCGCAAATTGTTCTCATTCCCCGTAGCCACCTGGCTCGCCCACAACATTCCCCGCGCACCACCCGCAAAGCGCAGCAGCAAATGAACATTGTCGTCGAGCCGCCGCCCGGGCACAAAAATCGAAACATCCGCTGCTACCTGCTCGCACTGCAGCCCCGTCACGAAACACGCAATGTTATAGGCGTGCGTTCCGATATCTCCGAGCGATCCCGCCGGCCCGCTCTGCGCCGGATCCGTTCGCCAAACCGCTTGCTTATTGCCCGTTGCCTCGACCGGCGTCGTCAGCCAGTCCTGCGCATACTCCACCTGCACTACGCGAATCCGTCCAAGTTCTCCCGCCTGAATCATTTCCCGCGCTTGCCGCACCACGGGATACCCCGTGTAATTGTGCGTTAGGCCAAAAATCAGCCCGCTCTTCCGGACGATCCCCGCCAGCGCAATCGCATCTTCCACCGTCGTCGTCAGCGGCTTGTCGCAAATAACGTGTATCCCCGCCTCCAGGAACGCCTTCGCCGGCCCGAAATGCACGTGATTGGGCGTCACGATGGACACCGCATCAATCCGGTCAGCCCTCTTCGCCTCCGCCGACGCCATCTCTGCAAAACTCCCATAAGCCCGCTCCGGCGCAATGTGCAGCTCTAGCGCCGCTGCCCGGCTTCGCTCCGGATTGGAAGACAACGCTCCCGCCACCAGCTCAAACCGGTCATCCATCCGCGCCGCAATCCGGTGCACTGCCCCAATGAACGCTCCCGGCCCTCCGCCCACCATCCCCAGGCGTAGCCGTCGATTCTTCAAATCACTCGCTTTCGGATTCGCTGTCATATCCCTCTTCTCATTTCAAACGATTTTCGCGCCCAACAGATACCTTAGACTTCCACCCGCGGTCTCTTTCCCCTCTGTGTTCTCTGTGATCTGTGTGTTGAATATCAGCCGCCACTCTACTCCAGCAGCCCCAACATCCGCCGATTCGCGCTCTGATCCGCTCCCGAACTAGCAAAATCATCAAACGTGCTGCTCGCCGCCTGAATGATATGCCGCTGAATAAACGGCGCACCCTCCGCCCCTCCCTGTTCGCCGCTCTTGATGCAGCACTCCCACTCCAGTACCGCCCACCCTGGAAAGTCATATTGCGTCAGCTTGGAAAAGATCGCCTTGAAGTCCACTTGTCCGTCTCCCAGTGATCGAAATCTCCCCGCCCGCGCAATCCACGGCTGATACCCCCCATAAACGCCCTGCCGCCCGTTTGAGCGAAACTCCGCATCCTTCACGTGAAACATCCTGATCCGCTCGTGATACAAATCAATGAATTCCAGGTAATCCAGCTGCTGCAGCACGAAATGGCTTGGGTCATAAAGCAAATTGCATCGCGGATGATTCTTCACCCGCTCCAAAAACATTTCATACGTGACCCCGTCATGCAAATCTTCGCCCGGATGAATCTCATAACAAAGATCCACTCCCGCTTTGTCAAATGCATCCAGGATCGGCCGCCACCGCGCCGCCAGTTCGTCAAAAGCTGTTTCAATCAACCCCGCCGGCCGCTGCGGCCACGGATACAAATAAGGCCAAGCGAGCGCCCCCGAAAATGTCACATGCGCCTTCAACCCCAGATTCGCCGATGCCTTCGCCGCCATCAATAACTGCTCGACCGCCCAAGCCTGCCGCGCTTTCGGATTGCCTCTCATCTTCTCCGGCGCAAATCCATCAAACGCTAGGTCATAAGCCGGATGCACTGCCACCAGTTGTCCCTGCAGGTGCGTCGAAAGCTCCGTAATCTCCAGCCCGCAACCAGCCACCACGCCGCGAATCTCCTCGCAGTAGCTCTTGCTCTCCGCCGCTCGCTTCAAATCAAACAGCCGCCCATCCCAGCAGGGAATTTGCACCCCCTTATAACCGAGCTTCGCCGCCCATCCCGCGATGCTCTTCAAACTGTTGAATGGCGCCGCATCCCCTGCAAACTGCGCCAAAAAAATCCCCGGTCCCTTAATTGTCCTCATCGTCTCCTCAACTCCGCTCTTCCTCTTTAATACTTGCGATGTGAGACGCTACTGTACTCATTTTCCATCGCAAAGCAAATCTCCACTGAGGACGTCCCCAACAGGCGTTTGCGCTGCTAGCAACTGAAGATAGTAAAGCGCAAGTGGCCTCGACCGACACTGCGTTTTGGGAGTGACCCTTCTGAATAAGTTCGAAGCAAGGATAGATCGGTTGTTGGAGTAAGATGGTCGGTGACGATGACATTGTGGTCCCTTACCCTGAAATGCGCGAGCGCCATTCTGGTGTTCTCCCTGGGGCTAGAGTACGCTTCAGGGCTGCCGGTGTTCTCTCCCGAGTTTGCCGACGCCGAAACACAAGACCTTTTGTCCGCGGCGCGGAGCACTCCCGTGCCAGATCGTGAAAAGGTCAGGCTACGTGGCCCGGTCAGAACGTGCATCGAAGAAAATAATTTACCTGACGGAAGCAAATACTCGACTGCGTCGGAATACAGTCCTGACGGAAGGCTTCTTACCACGCGTATGCATAATCCAGATGGCTCGGAGTGGCTTACTACGCGCATATACGATGCAGATGGCCGCTTGGCCAAGATCGTCTCGGGCAAGCCGGGCGAGTCCGGTTCGGAGACGGTCTATGTCTACCACGAATCAGGGAGGCTCTTGGCCATTACGAATAACGGTGGAGAGGGTGGCCGGACCGATTTCCACTACGACGAACAGGATCGTAAGACCTCAATCCAACACTTTGATCCGAGTGTCCTCGAACGCGCGCAAAATTCCGCGTTCTCAGGTTCTCCTTGGGATGCGGCAATTGGGGCAGGTATTGGTGTCCCCCTTGGGGGCAATATCACTACTATCTATGACGAGAACGACCTGCCAACGGAAGCGCAGATCCGCGACGCTGCCGGAGGCCTAGTGAGCCGTTTTGTCCGCAAGTACGATGCGAATGGACAAATCAGCGAAGAGAAACCCTTCCTTGAGAATCCGGCCTTAATGTTTCTCGACAGGTTTCCAGCCGAAGAGCGGGCTAAACTCAACCCCGAACAAATCAATGCGCTTAGTAATAGCATCCGTACCGTAATGGGCGGCCGGGTCCCAGCCGGAACCTCTTTCAGCTATGACAGTCAAGGCCGCGTATCGAAGACCCGCGAACGCAACATGGTCTTTGAAAAGATTACAGCGACCTTTTACAACGCTCAGGGTGACAAAGCCGAGGAGCGGACAACTTTCACTGCAAACTCTGTTATCCCCGTAGGAGTTTCCCACTCAATCGACGAACGTGGTGCCCTCGTTCCAAGCCAACCTGCCGTCGAACGACAGGCATCGCCCGTACCTGAACAGTCCGAGGTTCATTATGCCTATCAGTACGACAGCCACGGTAACTGGACGCAGCAGACCGTGAATGATATCTCCAGCTCCGTTGCATCATCCAGCATCCGCAACCGCAAACTCACCTACTACTGACACGATCTACTGATATCTAGGCGAGCTTGGGTTCCGACCGTTCGATCCGCCCAGCAACTGTTCGACCCTCAATTCTTGCCATTCACTGTAAAACACTTAACAACTTAAGTAAGATGTGCTATTCTCCTCCGTATATACTGAGTCCATCCTCGCCCGCCACGCGGTTCTTCTAACTCCTTCAAAATCTTCCCATCCCGCCCAGCTACTTTCTTGCCGATACTCGTAATCGTAAGTCCTTTAGATGCAACATTTACAGCTTTCCCCGCAAGTGTTGCAAACAAAGGACTTACAGTAGAGCTAACTCCTTTAGATGCAACACTTACAAAAAACACCGGGGGTAGGCGTACGCAGGTGCGCTATCTTCTTCTCTGCGAACGCTCAACGCTCTCTGTGTCTCGGCGTTATCTTCTTCCCACATTGCCTCCTGCCACCCGCGAACGGCTTACCACAGGCAGCCTCCCATTTGGCCGCGAGGCACAAGTCACCAGTCACGGCTCCGTTGTATCATTTCTTCCCGTGAACCTCCTCCTGAACGAAGTCGAATGCCGCGTGCTGGGCTCCCTCATCGAAAAAGAAATCACCACTCCCGAATACTATCCGCTCTCCCTCAACGCTCTCGTCAACGCCTGCAACCAGAAATCGAATCGCGATCCGGTCATGACTCTCGACGAAGCCGCCGTTCGCCACGCCCTGCATTCTCTCGATGGACAATCCCTGGTCCGCTCCGTCAGCGCCTCGGACAGCCGCGTCACCAAGTACGAGCACCGTCTCCAGGAAGCCTTCAATTTCTACCGCCACGAAATCGCCATCCTCTGTGTCCTGCTGCTGCGCGGTCCGCAAACCCCCGGCGAACTGCGCACTCGCGCCGAGCGCATGCATCCTTTCGACGACCTGAGCGCCGTGCAATCCAGCTTGCAGCATCTGATGAAGCGCGAGCCTCCCCTCGTCAAAGTTCTTCCGCGCCAGCCCGGCACCAAGGAGGCCCGCTACGCGCATCTCTTGTCCGGCGATGTGGAAACCTTCGAGCCAAAGTCAGAACCAGAAGTAAACGCAACCACGGCTTCCGCCGAAGGGGAACGGCTCGCACATTTGGAAAA
>WNFA01009134.1_pt1 | contig 14294 bp, 11 predicted proteins | sample 5400481 | NCBI WGS metagenome assembly WNFA01 (sample SAMN13153340, study PRJNA577476) | soil metagenome | isolation source: 120 cm saprolite under Douglas fir tree site 2 hole 1 replicate 2 | place: USA:California | collected 2015-04-18 | reverse complement strand
GCCAGCGAATCCGCCACTACCGGCGACATCGTTCTGCTCGCTCCGGCCTGCGCCAGCTTCGACCAGTTCGAGAACTACGAACACCGGGGACGAGTGTTCAAGGAAATCGTGCATTCGCTGGCCGCCGGCAAATAGCCACGATTCCAACCTGAACCAAGAGAGTAAGCCCCCGCCCTAAAAACTATCGTCAAAAATCTCCGTGGTTCAGCCGCTCCGTGGTGAAATGAATTTCCGATGGCCAAGCGCGTCAGTGTCGATCGTTGGATGTTTACCGTGACGGCCATTCTGGTTTTCATCGGCCTGGTTATGGTCTTCAGCGCGTCGGCGGTGATGGCCAAAGAGCGCTACGGCTCGGCCTACGAATTCTTGTTAAAGCAATTGGTATGGGCAATCGCCGGACTGGCCGCGATGTTTGTGGCCATGAGAGTGGACTACAGGCGCCTGAAGCACCCTGCGTTTGTATTTCCACTGGTCGGGTTTACGACTCTCCTGCTGATTTCCGTTTTCTTTCTTGACCGCACCCACGGCACCCATCGATGGTTCCACCTGGGCCCGATTTCCTTCCAGCCGTCGGAGCTGGCAAAACCCGCGCTCATCTTTTTCCTGGCATGGTTTCTCGAGAACAAAACGAACGCAATGGACGACTGGCGTAACACGCTCTTGCCAGCAGTCGCGCCCACGGTAGTCTTCCTCGGCCTGATTGTGTTTCAACCCGATCTTGGGACAGCCCTTGCCTGCGCTGGGATCACGGCCTGCATATTGTTCGTAGCAGGGATCCGGTTACGCTATTTCGGGTACGCGTTTGCAGCTGCGATCGTGCCCCTTTACTTCCTGATCTTTCACGTCGCGTATAGGAAGGACCGCATCCTGGCATTCCTCAATCCCTATTCAGACCCGCAGGGACGCGGCTTCCATATGATTCAGTCGCTGATCGCGGTTTCAACCGGAGGCGTAACCGGCCTCGGGTTAATGGAAGGGAAACAGAAACTCTTCTACCTTCCCGAGCCGCACACCGATTTCATCTTTGCTGTGACCGCGGAAGAACTCGGCCTGTTGGGCGCTCTAACGGTCATAGTCTTGTTCGCAATTTTTTTGTGGCGGGGAACACGGGTGGCGCTGCGAACTCAGGACAATTTTGGCCGCTTCCTGGCGGTAGGAATCACCAGCATGATCGTGCTCCAGGCATTCATCAACATCAGCGTAGTGCTAGGTCTGATGCCGACCAAGGGCATCCCGCTGCCGTTCGTTTCCTACGGTGGCTCGTCGCTATTTGTGACGCTAGCGTGCGTAGGCGTACTGCTGAATATCACGAAGCAGGCGGAATGAGGAAAACACCCAAACCACCGGGTGCCCCGTCCTTGTCGCTCCGCTTTTTGGAGCGACAGGGCGGGGCCTTTCTTGGGAAGAAATTGAACAAACTCCCGGTGTCCGTCGTCACAGCGCCAATCCCCACCTAAACATAGTCTGGGCAGCATGCCCTCGGGACTGAAGCGCTTCCAGCAGGCCGGCGATCTGCACTTCATAACCTTCAGCTGCTATCGCCGCGAACCGCTGCTCGGCAGTCCATCAGCGCGCCGTGTCTTCGAGCTGACACTGGAACGAGTGCGGGTCTGGTATGGATTCTGCGTCACTGGATACGTTGTTATGCCCGAGCACGTTCATCTTTTGGTGAGCGAACCTGACCGGGGCACGCTCGCCGTGGCGCTCCAGATGCTCAAGCAAGTCAGCGCCCACGAACTGCGTCAGTTCACCCAAGGTAAAGCCTTCTGGCTTGCCCGCTACTACGACTTCAACGTCTGGACCGATCACAAGCGGATCGAGAAGCTGCGCTACATACATCGCAATCCGGTTGTTCGAGGGTTGGTGGCCAATCCCGAAGACTGGGAATGGAGCAGCTATAGACACCACCTCACCGGAGCGGAGGGAGTTGTAGAAATCGAATCTCAGTGGACGGCACGAAAACGGGAAGCGCTTGGCCTCTTTCCTCAGGTGGAGAAAAGAGACACTGGTTAGGAGACCCCGCCCTGTCGCTCCAAGAAACGGAGCGACAAGGACGGGGCACCCTCGCTATCTAGGGAAACGAACGGGCCAGCTGGAGTTCTCAGATTTTCTGCGTGTCTCTGTGCCACTGTGGTAAATCTTGACCTAATGCGCATCGTCATCGCAGGCGGCGGCACCGGTGGACACGTCATCCCCGCCCTGGCCATAGCCCATCAACTAAAAAAGCAATTCGCCGCCGAAGTCCTCTTCATCGGCACCGCCCGCGGCATTGAGACGCGCTTGGTCCCGCAAGCCGGATTCCCCCTCGAACTCGTCAAAGTCGGCGGCCTGAAAAATGTCAGCCTCATGACCCGCGCGAAGACCATGTTCGACCTGCCACGCGCCCTCTGGACTTCGGGCCGGATGCTCTCCGACTTCGATCCGGACGTCGTAATCGGTGTTGGAGGGTATGCCTCAGGGCCGGCAATGTTCGGAGCCATCCGACGGCGCATCCCGACCCTTGCATTCGAACCGAACGTAGTCCCCGGATTTGCTAACCGATTGGTGGCGCGCTGGGTGTCGTTAGCGGCAGTGCATTTCGAAGAGACATGCGAGTACTTTCCCCGTTGCAAAGTGACGGGCGTGCCCGTGCGCGCGGCATTCTTCAGCATCCCAGCCAAAGCCGGCGGCGCACCGACGCTCCTAGTCTTTGGCGGAAGCCAGGGCGCCCGTGCAATTAACCAGGCGATGATTGAGTCGCTGCCGGGCTTGCGCGAACGTGTTCCAGGGCTCCACATAATTCACCAGACCGGCGAGCGCGACTATGACAACGTACTGGCCGCATATCAGAAAGCTGGCCTGTCGAGTGAAGTCCACAAGTTCATCGACGACATGCCAGGCACATTCGCGCGTGCCGATCTGCTAGTGTGCCGTTCCGGCGCGAGCACCGTAGCGGAGATCACAGCAGCCGGTAAGCCCGCGATCTTCGTTCCCTTCCCCCGTGCCGCAGATGACCACCAGAACGTGAATGCACGAGTGCTGGAGCGCGCCGGCGCGGCGATCGTCGTCGAGGAATCGAACCTGGAGGCAGCCTACCTCGTAGATACAATCGCAGCCCTGATCCCCGAGCCCAACCGCCTCCAGGGAATGTCAGCCGCTGCGAAATCGTTGGCCCATCCCAAGGCAGTCGAGGAAATCGCGTCGATGGTCGAGGGCCTTATCGCCCGCGAGTAGGCTGCTGCGAGCTTCGAGCCGCGAGCTTCGAGCAAACGGTTGGCTGGCATCTCGACAGTTGCCCGTAGCTCGTGGCTCGAAGCTCGCAGCGCTTCAGCCCTCGAAATGTTCTATCATCACCCGCGGAGCCCCTAGCCCCATGTTTGCCAAGATCCAGCGCATTCACTTTGTCGGCATAGGCGGCATCGGCATGAGCGGGATTGCCGAGGTCCTACTGAATCTTGGCTACAAAATCTCCGGCTCCGATCTGAAAAGCTCCTCCGTTACTCAGCGTCTCGCCTCTCTGGGTGCGACGATCCACGACGGGCACGCGGCATCGAACGTTGCCGGAGCGGACGTAGTCGTAGTAAGTTCGGCCGTCTCCATGGACAATCCCGAGGTGGCGGAAGCACGCCGCCTGCATGTCCCGGTGATCCCTCGCGCCGAGATGCTGGCAGAATTGATGCGCCTGAAATACGGCATCGCGATTGCCGGGATGCATGGCAAGACCACCACGACTTCGATGGTTGCGGCTGTCCTGGCTGCCGGCGGACTTGACCCAACCGTAGTGGTAGGCGGTCGCGTCGACGCCATGGGATCGAATGCCCGCCTTGGCAAGTCGCAATATCTGGTCGCTGAAGCCGACGAAAGCGATCGATCATTCCTGAAGCTCTCGCCCATTCTGTCGGTCGTGACCAACATCGATCGCGAGCACATGGACTGCTATCGCGACATGCGCGATGTCCGGCGGACATTTCTGGAGTTCATGGAGCGCGTCCCTTTTTACGGCATGGTGGTGGGATGCAACGACGATCCGATTCTGGAACGCCTTCTTCCGCGAGTTCATCGACGCGTCCTGACCTATGGGACAGCGCACGGCTCAGACTTTCTGATACGCATCACGGGCACCGGTGCCCTACAGAGCAACCGCGTTCCGCTCAGCAGGTTCCGGGTGGCGTACAAGGGAAAAGGTCTCGGCGAGTTCACCCTACATGTTCCGGGGATACACAATGTTCTGAATGCGACCGCGGCAATTGCGGTAGGCACCGCACTCGATGTTCCGCCCGACGATATCCGCTCCGCGCTCGACAACTTCCGCGGTGTCGACCGCCGCTTCCAGCTTCGGGGCGAGGCTGCCGGCGTAAGCGTGATTGACGACTACGGACACCATCCAACCGAGATTCGCGCCACTCTCGCCGCCGCCCGCCAGTGCGGATTCCAGCGCGTGCATGTTATCTTCCAGCCGCACCGTTACACCCGGACGCGCGATTTGATGGACGACTTCACCACCGCCTTCGCCGATGCCGACTCAGTCTTCGTGCTCGATATCTATGCCGCCAGCGAGAAACCGATTGAAGGCGTGACGGCGGAAATTCTAGCCCGGCAGATTGCGGCGAGAGGCAACCGCGACGCGGTTCATATCCCGTCTTTTGTAGACGCCTCTGCCGCGGTTGCGGCCCTCGCCCAGCCCGGTGACATGATCCTGACCCTGGGGGCCGGAAACGTGTCGCAACTGGGGCCAATCATTCTGGAGAGGCTGGAGCAAAAGATGTTGGTCGATAAATCGCTAGCCAAATGACCGACCGTACCGCCCAACATTCAAGTAGAGACGCGGCTTGCCGCGTCTCCCTAGCCAAGGCCGCGACGCATCTTCCGGTATAGGATTGAGACGCGGCAAGCCGCGTCTCTACCGATGGACCAAGCCATGACCTGACTCTCGGGCCGATTCCCGAAACGGTGCAAATACCCACCCCTAGCTTTGTCTGGTTGACCTTTTTTCGCCCCGCCCGTCCAACGCCCATAAGGTCGGAGAGCCCGTCATGAACAACAAAGCCCTCTATTGGATCGCGCTCGGCGTATTCGCGCTGGGACTGACTAGCGAATATCAACAAGGCAATCTGCCCCTCGCCCATCGGGTTGCGGACCGCGCCGGCGCCGTCCTATGCCAGATCGCCACCCGCGCCGAGCAGACCTGGGCGGTAGCCAGGGTTCTCACTGGCCGGACCCCAGAATTTCAACTCGATGACGAGTTCCTGGCGCGCCAGCAAGCGGAAGTGGAGCGCGTTATGGCCGAGCATCAAGTCGATATGGATCGTGTCAGTGCCCTGCGTCAGGCGGATTTGGACCGCCTTCAGGAAAGGCTGAATCGCGTGCACGTAGTTCTGGACCGCGCTCAGCTGGCAAAACTACGGGTTCTCGAACGTACGCGCGTCAGGCTAAGTAACGCCACCAGCCGCCGGATCGTAGTTTGCCCGCAGGCCGGCACGCGAGTTTCTGTTGACGCCGAGCCCGACGTCGCCGACCTGAGCGTGGATGTCGACGACGCCCAGTGATTCCATTTGCAGTCGCGTAGTTCTGTAATTTGAGCTACCGATTTGAGATTGCAAAATTACCCAATCACAAGACTACAAAATCCCTTCTTGCCCTTCTGTGCAAAAGCGCCCAACTTTGCACTGTCTCATTTCGCGAAAAAAAGCTATATTGATCTCGCTCAGCGGTTTTCTGACGACAACTGACCGAACGAGTGGCGCGGAAAGCTAGTTCCACTATCGTCCAGGAAGAGTTGTACCCGCTTCCCAGCGAGGCTCCTGAACGCGAGCCCTTCGACGACTCGCGCCTGCTCGATCTGGAAGCGGAGCAGGAATCTCCTTTTCTGCGCGGACAAAAGCGGGTCTCAGTCCGGCGCGGTTCCCTCCCGAAACAAACAGCCCATCGCTTGAAGTGGTTCGCGCTCGCGGTTGTCGCATTCGCCATTCTCGGTGCGATGGCCGCATCGCTCTACAGCTACGGAAAACACTCCTGGCGTTTTCGCATCGATTCCAGCGACCAGATTGAAATCTCCGGCGCCCAGCATGTCCCCAAGGCGCAGATCATGGAAGTGATGGGCGGCGATATCGGCCGCAACATCTTCTTCATTCCTCTGGCGCAGCGCAAAGTTCAACTCGAGCAAATCCCCTGGGTGGAATCGGCGAGCGTGATGCGTTTCGTTCCCAACCGGCTCGGTGTGGAGATCCACGAGCGTACGCCGGTAGCCTTTGCGCGGCTCGGATCGCGCATCTCGTTGATCGACGCCGGCGGCACGGTAATGGAACTCGCACCCAACGGCAAAAAGAAATATTCGTTTCCCGTAATCGCCGGCATGAATTCCGGCGAGCCTCTCTCTACCCGCTCCGCCCGCATGAAGAACTACAACGAACTGGTCCAGCAACTCGATTCCGGAGGCGCCAGCTACTCCCGTGAACTGAGCGAAGTGGACCTCAGCGACCCGGAAGACGTGAAGGTCGTGGTTGCCGATCCCAACGGCGAAGTCCTGGTGCATCTCGGCTCGGGGAATTTCCTGCATCGCTACAAGACCTACATCACGCACGTACAACAGTGGCGCCAGCAGTTCGACAAGCTCGAGTCCGTTGACCTGCGGTACGACGGGCAGATCATCGTGAATCCCGATCTCGAAGGGATTCGACGGCCAGCGGTTCTCACCTCGGCGGCGGCGAAAGCCGCGATGGCGGCAGGAGTGAAGCCCGCCGCCATCGTGAACTATGAAAAGTATGTGACGCATCCGGCGCTTGCGGGACCGACGAGGAAGTCGGCTAAGACAGTCGCGAGAACTCCCGCCAAAGCAGTCACCCATCGGGCAGCGGTCAAACCAAGAGGAAGACGTGCGAGCGCGGTGAGCGCCAAAACTGTGGTCCACTCCGCCAGGACTGCGGTGATCCCGGCCTCCGCGAAGAAACCAATACCGGATACCGCCAAGACTTCCAAGCCAGCGCCAACAGTGGCCCTACCGTCAGCGCAAACTTCGAAAGCGGCTCCCAGCATGGCACCGCCACCATCCCAGACTTCGAAGCCAGTTTCTTCGGCGGCATTACCGCCCTCCCCCGGTGCGAGCCAGAAGAAGCCAAGCCCGGGAATCCCCAAGGAGGCCTCGCAGAACCCGCGATAAACCATGCCCAGCCAACCGCCCAACTTCATTACCGCCATTGATGTCGGAAGCGCCAAGACCTGCGTCCTGGTCGCCGAAATCAGCGAACACGGTCTGCGGTATCGCGGACACGGCATCAGCGAATCGCGAGGCCTGCGCAAAGGCCTAATCACTGAGCTCGACAAAGCGGTCCGAAGCATTCAGAAAGCGGTTGAAAAAGCCGAAGACGTAGCGGGCATTCCCGTGGAGCACGCGCTGGTCGGAGTTGCAGGAGCCCACATCCGTGGCATGAACAGTCACGGCGGGATTACATTCGGCGCGCGCGCGAGAGAAATCACCCGTGACGACATTCGTCAGGCCGTGGACAAGGCGCGCACCATGCCGCTGCCCGGGGACCGCGAAATTCTTCACCTCCTGCCGCAGGAGTTCATCCTCGACGATCAACCAGGTGTGCAGGATCCCACCGGCATGATGGCAACACGCCTCGAAGTGCGCGTCCACATCGTGACTGCCTCATCGAACGCCACTCAGAATGTCGTGACCGCAGTGAACAAGGCGGGAGTTCACGTCGACGATACAGTTTTCGAGCCACTAGCTTGTGCCGACTCCGTGCTGCGCGCTGACGAACGCGAACTGGGCATCTGCCTTGCCGACCTGGGCGCAGGTTCCTGCGACCTGATTGTTTTCCAGCAGGGTGCGGTGGCGCATACCGCAGTCATTCCCATTGGCGGCGACCACTTCACCTGCGATCTTTCGGTTGGCATGTGTACTGGCCTCGCGGAGTCCGAATGCCTCAAGAAAAATTTCGGCAACGCGGTAGCCACGCTGATCCCGGAAGGCAACGAAGTCGAGGTCCCTTCGGTCGGCGATCGACCTTCGCGCCTGATGCCGCAACGCATGGTGGGCGAGATTCTTGAGCCGCGCGCCCGGGAACTCTTCGAGATGCTGCGAGAAAACCTGCGCCAGGCCGGCGTTCTGAACCATTGCATCGCGGGATTTGTCTTGAGCGGGGGGGCCTCAAGGCTGCCCGGCATTTTGGACGTCGCCGAGTCTGTCCTGCGAAAAGCCTCGCGCCTCGCCTGGCCAACGCGATGGCGAAGATGCCAGCGTTAATGGCCGAGCCCGAATTCTCAACCGTTCTAGGCATGGTGTATTACGGCCATCGCGCCCGCATAGCACGCGGCCTGCAGGACGGCGGCTGGAGTTCGCGTATGAAAGCAATGTTCGCAAAGAAAGGCGCCTAGTTTTGTGTGGAGATAGCTTGTGTGGGGACGGGTCTCTGACCCGTCCAGCCGGGCAAAGCCCGGCAGGGTTTGGTTCTTAACTGAGAACCGAGAACTGAACCGAGAACTGATTTTACGAGGTGTTGACCATGAGCAAAGCAGACAACGAACTACGCATCAGCTTCAACGAAGAAGCCCGCAACGACGCTCGCATCAAGGTGATCGGCGTCGGAGGCGGTGGCAATAACGCCGTTAACCGCATGATTGACTCCGGGATGGAAAACATCGAATTCATCGTGGCCAACACCGACCTGCAGGCTCTGCGGATGTCGCGCGCGGCCATCAAGATTCAGCTGGGCGTGAAGCTGACGAACGGTTTGGGTGCGGGAGCCAATCCGGAAATCGGCCGCAAAGCCGCGCTCGAGGACTCCGACAAGATCATCGAGGCTCTCGAAGGCGCCGACATGATCTTCGTTACCGCCGGTTTGGGAGGCGGCACCGGCACTGGTGCGACCCCAATCATCGCTTCGCTCGCCAGCGAGATGGGCGCGCTGACGGTGGCGGTTGTCACCAAGCCGTTTGCCTTTGAAGGGAAGCGTCGCATGCAGCAGGCAGAGCGTGGCGTCTCCGAGCTGATGGAATCGGTGGACACTACGATCGTCATCCCCAACGAGAAGCTTCTCGGGGTCGCCGAGAATGCCGGCTTCTTCGAATCGTTCCGAGTCGCCGATGACATCCTGCGCCAGGGCGTGCAGGGTATTTCAGACATCATCACGATTCCCGGCATCATCAACCGCGATTTCGCCGACGTGAAGGCCATCATGGCGGGCATGGGTTACGCCGTCATGGGAACGGCCACTGCCGCTGGGGATCGCCGCACCATGGAAGCCGCGCAGCGCGCTATAGCGTCGCCTCTGCTCGAAGCCGGAGCCATCGACGGCGCGCGCGGCATTCTCATCAACATCACAGGCTCCAGTTCCTTGAAGCTCGCCGAAGTGCAACAGGCCTGCACAATCATCCAGGGCGCAGCTCACGAGGATGCCAACATCATCTTTGGCGCAGTTCTCGACGAGAAGATGAAAGACGCAGTCAAGATCACGGTTATCGCGACCGGCTTCAAAGAGTCGGACATGCGCCATCTGCGCCGGCACGAGAACAGCGATCCGGTCATCATGTCGCGTCATCACGAACGCTTTCATGTGCCCGAACCGGAGGTCGAGCCCGAGCCGGTGATGGAGCGCGAGCCTGCATTCGAGCCTGACATGCCGGTAGCGTTTCAGACTGCCGCGCCTGCCAGCCAGGCCCATGCTGAAGTGATATCGCTCGACGGAATGCGCACAGCATCGCCCAGCTATACGCCAGAAGATCTCGATGTACCGGCATTTCTGCGCAAGCGCAACGAAGTGATGTAGGTAGTGTGGAGCGGGCACTCTTGCCCGCTTGAAGTCGTGAGCATGAGCGGCGGTGGCGAGATTCAAAGGCCAGCGAGCTTTGCAGCCTCACGCTCAATTCGGCCATAGCCCTTAGCCCGCGCGTCTTTTTGCAAGCTAGCCGCCTGGACGCGCGCCTGCGACACCTTGCCCGATCTTGCCAGCACTTGTGCCAATGTCAGACGCGACTCCATCTGATAGCCCGCATATCCGTAGCGCGATGCTAGATTAAGTACTTCCTGCGCAGCTTTCGCGGCATCGGCAAACTTTCCCTCGGAAGTCTGAACCGCGGCCAATCCCAGCGCGGCATCGAACTGCGGGGGCCGCGACGGCCGCTTCTTCGCCATCTGCGCCGCGTCCGACGCCAGTCGATCCGCTTCCGCAGTTTCCCCCTGTGCCAGAAGAACACGTGCCAGCAGCGCATTGCAGGAAATAAGGAGATCGCGCATGTCAGCTTTCTGAAAGACCTGGGCCGCGTCGCGTAGCGAGCTCTCCGCTTCATTCAGCCGCATCTCGTTAAAGGCGATCCATCCCATCTGCAGCTGCGAGATTGCGACATTGGTGTTCTCCCCGAGTTCTTTACGAAGGGCGAGAGCCTGCTCGGCCAACTTGCGAGCTTCGGAAAAGTCTCCGGTAACGGTAAGCAAGTCGGCGAGATTGCTAAGGGCATATGCCTGACCGCGCCGGTAGCCCGTTTCCTTCTGGATCCTCAGTCCCTCTTCATAGTGCTTGCGTGCCTCGGTCAGTTCGCCGATCTCGACCAGAACGTTGCCCAAATTTCCCAGCGTGCTGGCCGTGCCACGCTGATCTCCGACCTCGCGGAACATTGCCAGGCCTTCTTCATTCTTCTTACGGGCATTGGGCAAGTCGCCCATACTGTCGAAGACATTCGCCATGTTTCCCAGAGCGCCGGCCATTCCGCCCTTCGATGCGGTTTCCCGATCAATTGCCAGTGTCTGTTCGTAGTAGCTCATCGCTTTCGGGAAATCACCAATGTCGTTGGCGACGTTCCCGAGATTGTTCAGGGTTCCCGCGGCATTTTGCTGGTCGCCAATCTCCCGAAAGACGGCTAGTGCTGACTGGTAAGTGCGGGTTGCCTCGGCGTAGTTTCCCTGGTCATAGAGAAGGTGTCCGTTGAGGTGAGTGGCCGTGGCAGCGCCCCGCTTGTCGCCCGCCGCTGAGAACAAATCATGAGCCTCGGCAAAGGCCGCCGCCGCCTTGCCCCGTTCACCCAGGCGCTCCCAGGCCCATCCCTCCGCGATCCCCGCCTGTGCCACCACCAGGCGCGCACCGTTGGCTCCTCCGATCTTCCCGGCGGTTTGTGCCGCTGCCAACGACTGTTTGAAGCTGCCAAGTTTGTCGTAGGATTTCGCCTCCGCCAGGTCGATGCGCGGGTCACCGTTCACGGAATCCGTCGCCCTGCGCATTTCTTCCACGGTTGCAAGCGCATCCTTGGGTTGTCCGGCAGCGGTCTGCACCGCCGCCAGACGCAGTCCATATTCCAGATTGTCCGGAAAGAAGCGCCAGAGTGTGCGGTAGGTCTCGACCGCTTTCGGCCACTCACGAGTCGCTTCCCGCAATCGCCCTTCGATCATCAGCCGTTCATCCCGCGATAAGGTCGCCGAGAGATCAAACGCTTTCTGTGCCTCTTCCCGGGCCAACGCGTCATAGCCGAGATTAGTCAGGGCTTCGGACAACGCAGCATGGCTGAGCGCAAACTTGGGATCGAGAGTCGCTGCTTTTTCCAGAAGGCTCCGCGCCTCGCGCGCTTCAAACAAGCGCAGCTTCGACAATCCTTCCGCGTAGAGCCGCGCCGCTTCGTTGGTGGATGGCAACGATGAAGATGCGTGCGCTCCAGCACTCTCTCCGGCGGTTGGCTGGACTCCAAGCGTGCTTCGCAGGCGGCTTCCCGTCCGCGAAACCAGGTCGAGCAGTTCAGGCTCAGTTCCTGTCTCGGAAACCGAAGCGAGGGTTTCTCCCGTAGTCGCGTCTTGCAAATGGAAGTCAATGCGGATCCGATTGCCCGCGTCATTACCCATCGCCATGTACGAGCCAAGAACGACCAGGTCAGTGCCGGAGTGTTTGCGTATTCGCTCCAGGGTGTCGGGTGCGTAACTCTCCGCGTCGGGCAGCGATAAATCCAACTTCATGCGCGCGATATTCTCTCCAGGCACCGATCGCAATTGCCCGCCGCCTCCCAACTCGGTGCTAAGCATCTCCGCCAGTGCAGTCGAAAGCCACGCCTGCTCCGGCTTTCCGGAGAGGTTGCGGAATCCCACAACAGCCACTGACCGGCGTCCGTGCGACAAGGACGAATTGGTGCGCCATCCGAAAAGCCGTCCCCGGATATCCGCGGGATTCCAGGTGAGCAGAACTGCCGCCAGCGCTGCCCCCGCTGCGAGCACCCAGGGCCAAACCGGCCTGCGGCGAACTGCGACCGACGTCGATCCGCTGCTCAACCGCTCCAAATCAATGCGCATCTCGCGCGCCGACTGGTAACGCAGGTCCGGGTCGCGGTCCAGAGCTTTGAGAATGATCGATTCAAGCGCTGGCGAGATTTTCCGGTTGCGAGACGTCGGACGCGAAGGAGGCCGGTCCAAAATTTGCGCGATCAACTGCGGCCCGAAGCTTTCCGCATACGGATGCTTGCCTGTAGCCATCTCGTAGAGAACGGCCCCCACCGCATAAATGTCGCTGCGCACATCCGCATTCTTTCCGCGCAGCTGCTCAGGAGACATATATGCCACCGTGCCGCTGACTTTTGTGTTGGTGGCCGTCGGGTCGGAGTCATCTTCCGGTTGTGTCCACTCGGCCAACCCAAAATCGAGGATCTTGAGCCGTCCCTCCTTATTAATGCGCAGATTGCTAGGCTTCAGGTCGCGATGCAGGATCCCCTGCTGGTGTGCCGCCTCCAATCCGTCCGCCAGCTGTGCCCCGTAGCGCAACACCTCGGCATCTTCCATCGGCCCGGCAGCCAGTCGTGCATCCAGCGTGACGCCCGAAACCAGCTCCATCACCAGGAAGTCCACGCCGCCTTCACTTCCGAATTCGTATACCCCGCCAATATGCGGATGGTTGAGCTTGGCAAGCGACAGCGCCTCCCGCCTGAAACGCCGTCGCGCATGCTCGTCCGAGAGCATGCCCGTGGGCAGAACCTTCAAAGCCACATCGCGATCAAGCGTTTCGTCGTGCGCGCGATAGACGAGACCCATTCCACCGCTGCCAATCTTATCGAGCACGCGATAGTGGGACAGATTGCGGGGGATCATGGGGGATCAGGATTGCAGAAATGTTAAGTGTCGAAGGTGAGCAGCGTCAATGTAGAACGGACACTCTTGTCCGTTGCCGTTGCCGTTGCAGTTGAAGTTGAAGTTGGCGTTGCAGTTGAAGTTGAAGTTGCAGTTGCAGTTGAAGTCGCCGTTGCAGTTGTAATTGACTTTGCTGCTGCTGTTGTCGTTGCTGTTGCTGTTGCTGTTTGCCGCTGACTCTGATCCTAACCCTTGCCCGCAGCCGCTACCGCCCCGATCCCGGTACCCTGCGATCTTCCATCCGTTTCAGCCGTCGTTCCATCTGCTCGACAATCACCTGCCACGCATCCGTTTCCAACTCGAACTGATGCTTCAGCGGAGTTTGAGTTGTTTGCACGAACGCGAGATTAGTCCGCATCTGGTTGAGCAACACTTTGAGCCGCTCCAGGTCGGCGCGCATCTGCTCCATATCGTCCGAATCCCTCTGTGAATTGGCTGCCTGAGGAGCAGCTTGAGTCGCGCGGTGAGGTTCCGCCGTTTCTGCCGATTGCCCATTCGCACGGTTAAGGAAAAGTAAACAAGCCACCACAGAAAACAAAATAACCTTCATCGGTCACTCCCGGAAACGCACTTACATAAGATGCACGACAGCGCCAAAGAAGATTCATATGCCCTAAGACCTAACACCTGCGACCTGCCACCTGACACGTGCCACCTGCGACCTGCCCTCCTCACTTCTGCGCGCCAATCCACGCGGTAATCTTCTCCTCCAGCACATCGAGCGGAAGCGGCCCTTGATCCAACACCGCGTCATGAAAAGCGCGAAGATCGAATTTCGCTCCCAACTCTTTTTGCGCTCGCTCCCGCAGCTCCAAAATCTTCCGCTGGCCCATCTTGTAGGAAAGCGCCTGTGCCGGCCACGCGATATAGCGATCCACTTCCGTCTCGATGTTCTGGTCGTCCATGGCGGTGTGTTCGTGGAAGAAGTCCACCATCTGCTGCCGCGACCAGTGCTTCGAATGGACGCCCGTGTCAACCACCCAGCGCACCGCACGCCACATTTCGTTTTGCAGCCGCCCATAGTCGCTATACGGTTCGCGATAGAAGCCGACTTCTTTCCCCAGACGCTCCGAGTAGAACGCCCAGCCCTCGGTGTAAGCATTGAGATCGAGGTTGTACTTGCGGAACGGCGGCAGATCGGCGAGTTCCTGCGCGATCGAAAACTGCAAGTGATGTCCAGGGACGCCCTCGTGATAGGCAATCGCCTCCACGTTTAACA
>WNFA01002868.1_pt1 | contig 14294 bp, 8 predicted proteins | sample 5400481 | NCBI WGS metagenome assembly WNFA01 (sample SAMN13153340, study PRJNA577476) | soil metagenome | isolation source: 120 cm saprolite under Douglas fir tree site 2 hole 1 replicate 2 | place: USA:California | collected 2015-04-18 | reverse complement strand
TGGGGAAATTCATTCCGCAGGAGGAACGCGTGCTCGTTATCGAGGACACGGCCGAACGTCAATTGCCTCAGCAAAATCTCGTCCGCTTTGAAGCACGCCGGGAGCAGAATGGCCTTCCGGCAGTGGCCATCCGCGATCTTCTCAAGGCAGCCCTCCGCCATCGCCCCGATCGCATAATTTTGGGTGAGGTCCGAGGAGGAGAAGCCTTCGATCTTCTCCAGCTCCTGAACACCGGGCACTCTGGGACGCTATGCACGATCCACGCAAGTTCTGCGCAACAGGGTCTTGCGCGCTTCACGAGTTGTGTGCTGCAGAGCGGCGTTGAGCTACCTTTCAGAGCTATCAAGACAAACATCGCCGATTCGCTCAACGTCGTCATCCATGTCGAGCGCAGGCCAGGCCGCCGATACATTTCCGAGGTTCTCCTGATCAACCGATATGACCCGGATGCGGACCTGTTCGACTACGGCGCCGTGTACTTGGCCAAGCAGGACCATCCGTGAGCACCGATAACAAATTCGTGCCGCGCAATCTCACTGCATCGGAGTATGTCCGGGAGCTATTCGGGCCTGAGGACAACGCCGCGATCTTGGTGCGCAATCGCTCCACGGGGCACACGGTTCAGACCATTTCCAAGGCGGAAACCATCGCGAGCCCCGAATTTCAGATCTGGCTCGCGAGTCAGAGCGCCAGTGGCTATGACGTATTCATAAGCATGAATCCCATCAAGGACGCTGCCCACAATCGGACCAAGGAGGACATCAGGGATATCCGCCACGTCTATCTCGACCTCGACCGAAAGGGTGACGAGGCTCTCGAAGCCATTCACAATTCAACCGAAGTACCGGCACCAAACTTCGTTCTCGATACCTCTCCAGGCAAGCACCAAGTTGTGTGGGAAGTGAGTGGGTTCAGTCAGGATGACGCGGAGTCTCTCCTTCACAACCTCGCAAATAAATTTGGCGGCGATCTGGCGGCAACCGATTCAACGCGCGTACTCCGCATGCCGGGATTCGCCAACCGAAAACTCCCCGAGGAATTCATCGTCCAGGCGCGCCAGGAAAGCGATGCGGTCTACCGGATCCGCGACTTCACGATCGACGAAGATTCGCCCGAAGCACCTCGGCACTTTGGCGAGGCCCAAGAACGAAGGCGCACGCTTCCCAACGACCACAAAAGCCAATCCGAATATGACTGGGCGTATGCGAAGCGCGCCCTCTCCCGCGGTGACGACCCAGAAGTAGTGATCCAGCGCATCGCTGACTTTCGCGCACAAGATAAAGCCAACCCCGAATCCTACGCTCGCCGTACGGTCACCAAGGCTCAGGTTGATTTACAGCGGACTCGCTCCAGCCGAGAGCCCTTGCAAAGAGAAGGAATTGAGCAGCGCGAACCATCTCAGGATTTTTGATTTGCAGTCACCGAAGGAATAAAGGATTGGCCGCATCCGTTACACAAACGACCCACATAGTACGACCGCAGGGCGCGGCCTCTGGACAGGGCGAACCTTCGGCTGCTAGTGTTCCTGTTGCAACGCCGAAACGACAACAGCGGAAAGGCCGCTCAATGTCGCGTAGGTCAGGTCAGACAGGCTCACTAACGTTGGTGGGTCAGAAATGGTATGGCAGGTACTGGCGTGATGTTCCGGGCAAAGAAAACCGCGAACATCCGCTAGTAGTTCTTGGTGAGAAGTCTTCGATGACAAAACCGGAAGCACGGCGAAAGCTCATGGCAATCATAGAGGCTGAAGGCGTGAACAGTCCCCAGCATCTTGAAAGAGCCTTGAAGCCCGCTGTGACTTTCAACAGCATTGCGGACGCTTGGGAAGCGAAGCGATTGCCTTTGCTCCATAACAGTTCGCAGTTCATCACACCCGGTCGTTTGCGTAAGCACGTGCGTCCCTTCTTCGGCAGCATGGCGATAGAAGAGATTCGCACTGGCACCGTCAATGATTGGATTCGTTCGATGACCGCGAAAAAGTTGGAACCCAAGACGATTCACAATGTGTGGAAAGACTTCCGGGCTATCGTCAACTGGCAACGCAAACAAATGGATGAGCCAAAGGTCACGTGGTATCCAGACCTTCCCACTCTTCCAGATGATGAGCAGCGTTGGTTCACGCAGGCAGAGATACGGCAGATCGTGGACGCCGCAACCGGTCAGTACAAGGTGCTCTTTCACCTTGCCGGTTACACGGGCCTGCGCTCTGGCGAACTTGTTGGCTTGCGGGTTGAAGACCTAAAGTTGGAAGACGGTGTGATCGAAGTTCGCCGTGCTGTGTGGAACGGCATCGAAGGCGACACAAAGACGAAGAGCGGAAAGCGGAACGTGTTCATTGACTCCGCTACGCTTCAACTCCTTCGTGATTTCCTTGCAGGCCGTCAGGCAGGAAGGCTCTTTCAGTCAAGGCTTGGCACGCCACTGGAAAACCGGGATATTTGCAGAAGGGTTCTCAAACCGCTCTGCGAAAAGCTCTGCATCAGACCCGGTGGAATGCACGCTTTCAGACACGGTAGAGTCAGCCACATGCAGGCTAGCATGGTGCCCGGTGACTTCTTGAATAACCAGATTGGTCATTCCAGTCTGCGAATCACAAGCAACTACACGCACTTTGCGCACGGACAGAAGCGAGAAATGGTAGAGAAATTGCTGTCTTGTACACAAAGCGCGGATTTGTACACAGTTGCGAATCACGCTAAGGCATCGTAAACTGAATAAGTTGTAAGCATTTGCCACGCGGTTTTGAAAGGGCCTGTAGCTCAGGTGGCTAGAGCACGCCCCTGATAAGGGCGAGGTCGGTGGTTCAAGTCCACCCAGGCCCACCATTAATTTCAGCAGGTTACCGGGTGTTGTCCCACAAATCTCAACCCACAATCTAGCCCACACTTCACTGCACCATTTGCGTACCCACTCCTAACGCCGTCAGATATTCCCCCTGCGCCGCCAGTGTTTCATCGCTGTCGTCCTGCGTGTACAGATCGAGGGTCGTGTGAATTCTTTGAATCACGCAGGATGCCCTGCACGGTTTTCGGCTCGACTTTCGTCTTGTTCACCAGCCAGTTGCTTAAGCTGTGAGTTTCCGTTAGAAGTTTGAGAATGACGTAACCGGAAGGCACGATGACCACGCCAGTGATCTGTCCAGCACGAATTCCCTTCAAGGCTTCGCGCAACTCTGGCCGTAGAGTTGACGGATCAACGAGGCCGGTGTATCCGCCTTCCGATGCGTTTGGATCAATCGATTCGGACTTGGCGATCCCGGCAAAATCCTCGCCCTTCATGAGACGCTTCAAAATCTGCTGCGCCTTGCCTGGCGAATCCACAACAATTACCTGCAGATTGAGCATGCCGACAGAAGTGTCCTGCGAAGGAAACGCCAGAGAAGCGGGAAAAACAAGACCAATTGCGAGCAAACCGGCAAGCCAAAATACAAAACTCTTAAAGTTCGATCCGTCAAAGATCATCGGCAAACCAAAAGGATGCTTGCGCTACGCAGCAAGTGGCTCGAGCGAATTCGAACATGAGGCTCAACGTGGTAGTGGGCCCACGCAACTTGGTTAAGCAAATCAGGTGCGACTTGGAGTTATAAAAGAACGCTGGCAGACCCGGCAGCTATGTTATTGATTTCACAGTCGTCCGGAGTTTTGGCGAGGGACTGCGGAAATGGGATGAGCGTAGGTGTAATATAGTGGGCGAACCGCAACTTCGCAGCCCGTAGAGGGCCCGAGGAGAGTAAGTGGTGCTGAATCAGCGCGGTCGAAGACTTATATCACTTCTCGACGGAGGCGTTTCATGCTTGCTTGGGGGATGGCTATGCCTGAGCCTCTTCGCCGCTGCTCAGTCTGGCAAAGCAAAGTCGACTCCTGTTCCAGAAGAAAACGCCAAAAAGCTCTCCTTTAATGACACCATCCAACCAATTTTGTCGGAAAACTGTTATGCATGCCATGGTCCGGATCCGGGAGGGCGGAAAGCGGGCCTGCGGCTGGACCGCGGAGAATTTGCTTTTGCACCTCATCAGGATTCTCACGAGAAGTATGGGCCGGCAATTATTCCCGGCAACCCGGACAAAAGCCCGCTGGTCGACCGGATCGAAACGAAGAATGCGAAGGATCGCATGCCGCCACCGGAGTCGCACAAGATATTAAAGCCGGAGCAGATCGCACTGCTGAGAGAGTGGGTGAAACAGGGGGCACAGTACGAGGAGCTCTGGTCATTCCTTCCGCTAAAGCATCAGGCGATTCCTGCGGTAACCCACGGTGGATGGGTGCGGAACGCAATCGACAACTTCGTGTTGGCGCGGCTGGAAAAAGTAGGATTGACACCTTCTCCTGAAGGGGATCGGCGGAGCTTGATCCGGCGGGTGACTTATGACTTGACAGGGTTGCCGCCGACCCCGGAGGAAGTGGAAGTGTTCGTGGCCGATTCCGCGCCCGATGCATATGAGAAGGCTGTCGAGCAGTTGCTGTCCAGTTCTCGCTACGGGGAGCATCGAGCGCACTATTGGCTGGACGTAGCTCGGTATGGCGACACGCACGGCCTGCATCTGGATAATTTCAGGAGTATCTGGGCGTACCGCGACTATGTGATCCGGGCGTACAACCAGAACAAGCCTTTTGATCAGTTTGTGCGGGAGCAACTTGCAGGAGACATGCTACCGGTGGAAACCCTTGATACCTTGACGGCCTCGGCATACCTGCGCGCCGGAATCAGCAGCGGTGAAGGCGGCACGCTGATTGAAGAGTTGCGGGTCAACAACAAGAGAGAACGGACGGAGGCATATGGCGCGGCGTTTCTTGGATTAACGGTGGGCTGCGCGAACTGCCATGACCACAAGTTTGATCCCATCACGCAAAAAGATTTCTACCGGCTGACCGCCTTCTTTAACAATCTGACAGAAGTCCCGTCGAACGATGATCGCAATGACTGGCCGCCTTTTCTTCGGCTTCCGAAAATAGAGAATCGCGAAGCTTACGAGCAAACCCTGGCGAAACGGTCGGAACTCGAGCGGCAACTGGCGCTTCGCCGCGAACAGGCTCGCGAACTGATTGCTGCGTGGATTGGCCAGCCAGTGCACACTGCAATCGCAGTTCCTGTAAGTTCGGAAGGCCTCGCGGTGAGGTTACGCTTCGACGAGCAAAATGGATCGACGTTCGTCGATTCAGCGCCAGGCACATCGCAAAAACATATTTCGGCAACGGGAGCTCCGGTAGTCTGGGGCGAAGGCACCTGGTTCTGGCCGTATATGCGTATGGAAATCAGCACCAGGCTGGAATTGCCGAATGCCGGTGATGTAGAGGCAAATCAGGCGTTCAGTGTGGGAACGTGGCTGCGACCCCATTTACGATCGCTGGAAGCGAAAGACGAAGAAAAGCCTGCGGGAGTCATTCTGTCCGCCACGGATGCGGGACAAAAGCAGCGCGGCTGGCAACTGAGAGTGAGCAAGGGCAAGCTTGGATTCGTTCTGGCGCACGAAATGCCGGATAACGCTATTCAAGTGGAGACAAAGCAGAGAATGTTAACGGTTGGCCGCTGGAATCACATACTGGCTACCTATGACGGCTCAGGAAAGGCCGCAGGTGTCACGCTGTATGTAGACGGACGACTGCAGGAGCTGGCAATCACCAAGGATTCTCTGCAAGGAAGCACGCACACCAGCGCGCCTCTGGAATTTGGCCGCACGTATCCGGACGCGGATCCCTTGCGCCAGTCCGCCTTTCAGGATTTCCGGTTCTTCCAGCGGGCACTCTCGGCGCGGGAAGCGGCACGACTTCCCATCGAGGATTATGTAGCGGAAATCGTGCAAAAACCGATGTCGGGTTGGTCGGAAGATGAATTTCATACGGTTAGCGAGTTTTACTTTGCGCAGCGCGATGAAGCGACTCAAAAGCTCAACGCCCAGATCGCGCCTTTGAATGAAGAACTGGATCGACTTTCGAAAGATGGCGCGATCACTCTGGTGAGTGAAGAAGGGCCGGGGCTACCCTACGCAGACGTACTGGCACGTGGAGCGTTCGGGGCCCGGACGGAGCGCGTAAGGCCCGGAGTGCCGCACTTTTTGCCGGCGCTTCCTGCGAATGCGCCGCTTGACCGGCGGGGCCTGGCGGAGTGGACAGTCAGCGCCTCAAATCCACTGACGGCCAGAGTGACCGTCAATCGGATGTGGTCGGAGATTTTTGGCACAGGCCTAGTCGAGACTACAGAGGATTTTGGAGTGATGGGTGGGCGGCCCAGCCATCCGGAACTGCTTGATTGGCTGGCGCTAGATTTTCGCGAGAACGGCTGGGACGTAAAACGTTTTTACAAGCAATTGGTGCTGTCTGCGGCCTATCGGCAATCCGCACGAGTGACTCCGCAGTTGCTCGAAATCGATCCGAAGAACCGCCTGCTGGCGCGCGGCCCGCGGCATCGGATGGATGGCGAGATGCTTCGTGACACGGCGTTGGCGGCCAGCGGCTTGCTGGTAGAAAAAATTGGGGGCCCAAGCGTAAAACCCTATCAGCCGGCTGGAGTGTGGGAAGCAGGAAGCCATCAAGGCAGCGACACAAAAAGCTATACGCAAGACCATGGCGAGTCTTTGTACCGGCGCAGCCTTTACACTTTTTGGAAACGAATGGCGACGATGCCCGATATGGACGCCTTGGATGTGCCCGTGCGTGATGCCGCATGCACCCGCCGCCAACGCACCGACACTCCGCTGCAAGCTTTGGTCTTGATGAACGATCCGCAATGGTTGGAAGCGTCGCGGCGTCTGGCAGAGCGGGTGATCCATCAATCGTCCGAGACTGGTACGCGGCTCAATTATCTTGGCGAAGTGCTGCTCGCTCGTGCGTGGGAACCACGGGAAAAGCTGGTCCTTGAAAATGCGTTGATGAAGTTTCAGAGCGCCTATGCGCATGACCCGTCCCGGGCAGAGGAACTTCTGAAGGTGGGCGAGAGCAACCGGGACAGCGGGATCCGTCCGGATGAACTGGCTTCGTGGATGCTGTTAGCCAGCGCGGCGATGAATCTCGATGCGGTGTTAAACAAATGAGATCGAACATTCACGACGACTGCGGAAGGTGTTGTGATCATGGGGGCATGGGACCCACCGTTTACGACCTTCCGATCCCGCTCGAACTTCGTGAGGAATGGCGGCTGCTGGCAACGCGCAGACATTTCCTCGGCAGCATGGGCAAGACGCTTGGCTGGGCAAGTCTTTCCACTTTGTTTGGCGGCGCTATGACACCGCGAGCCGTCCACGCGGCAAGCGATTCGCAGGCAATTTCGCCAACGCACTACGTGCCGGACTTTGCGCCAAGGGCCAAGCGCGCGATCTATCTTTTTATGTCCGGTGCGCCCCCGCAGATGGATTTATGGGACTACAAGCCGGGACTCGCGGCCCTTTTTGATAAAGATCTTCCGGACTCTGTGCGGGGCACGCAGGCGCTAACGGGCATGACCTCCGGCCAGGCGCGTTTCCCGATTGCGCCATCGCATTGGGGTTTCACTCGCCAGGGCAAATCAGGGCGCTGGGTGAGTGACCTGCTTCCGTGGACAGGAAGGCTGGTGGACGAGCTGGCACTGGTGCACTCGCTGCAGACGGATGCTATCAATCACGAACCGGCAATCTTGTTGATGAATACCGGGAATATGGTGCCTGGCAAGCCGTCGATGGGCGCCTGGCTTTCCTACGGGCTTGGCAGTATGAATGAAAACCTGCCCACTTTTGTAGTACTGAATTCACTGACGTTACCCGGCACAGACTTACAGCCGATTTCGCCAAAATTATGGAGCAGCGGATTTTTGTCAAACGAATATGCCGGGGTCGCATTCCGTTCTCAAGGGGAGCCGGTGCTTTACCTTGGCGATCCAAAGGGCATGAGTCGAGAAACCCGGCGCACGCTGATCGATACCGTGAATGCAATCAATCAAATGACGTTTGAAGAAGTTGGTGACCCGGAGACTCACGCGCGCATTCATCAGTACGAGATGGCGTTCCGCATGCAAACTTCGCTGCCGGAGCTCACGGATATGGATGACGAGCCGGACAGCACTTGGACGTTGTATGGAGACGAAGCAAAACAGGCGGGCACGTTTGCGTACAACTGCCTGCTGGCGCGGCGCATGGCCGAGCGCGGGGTCCGCTTTTCACAGATATACCAGCGCGGATGGGATGTGCACTCGAATGCCGTCGGCAATTTGCCCAAGCTTTGCGCAGCGACGGATCGCGCTTCGTACGCGCTGGTCACGGATTTGCGGCGGCGCGGGCTTCTGGATGACACGTTGGTACTATGGGGCGGCGAATTCGGACGCACCGTATACAGCCAGGGCGGCCTTTCCAAGGAAAACTACGGACGGGATCATCATCCGCGTTGCTTCACGATATGGTTGGCAGGCGGGGGCGCTAAAGCCGGGATCGTCCACGGAAAAACTGACGATTTTTGCTACAACGTGGTGAAGGACCCGGTCCACGTGCGTGACTTCAACGCAACCGTACTTCGATTGCTGGGCATCGATCATGAAAAGCTGAAGTTCAAGTTTCAGGGTCTGGAACAAAAATTGACGGGAGTCATTCCGGCGAAAATCGTGCCGGAACTAATCTCATGAAATCTTCCTCTCGACGGTCTTTTCTTGCTCGCTGCTCGGCATTGGCTGCTGCCGCCGCAATTCCTCCTTTCTACGTGCACGCATCGGACAAGTCCGGCCAGCGTTTGCCGGCGGTTGGTTCGGGCCTTCACACTTACGAATGCGTACATGATTGGCTCACGCCACCTGATGGGCTGGTCTGGGGAGACACGCACGGACTAGCTCAGGACGAGCAAGGGCGCATCTATGTAGCCCACACGGTCAACAAGTCGAGCATGCGTGGCGAGTCGGTCGTCGTTTATGACGCCGATGGCCGCTTTTCAGGCGCGTTTGGGGAGGAATTTCGGGGCGGGGCTCATGGCCTTAGCCTACGCCGCGAGGGCGACGGCGAATTTCTATATCACTGCGATATCAACCGCTGCAAGATCGTGAAAACCACTCTCGACGGAAAGACTCTCTGGTCGCATGGCTATCCCCGCGAAGATGCGGCTTATGCCGAACGGCCTATCGATTTTGTCCCGACGAATGTCGCCTTTGCACCAAATGGCGATTTCTACGTTGGCGATGGATACGGTTCGCATCACGTGCTGCGCTTTTCGCTGAGCGGCAAGTTTTTGGGCGAAATTGGCCGGCCGGGCCATGGAGACGGAGAGTTCGATACGCCGCACGGCTTGTGGGTTGATCCCCGAGGCAAAGAACCCGTGCTGCTAGTGGCCGACCGCGGGAACCGGCGCATTCAAACGTTCACGCTCAGCGGTGCTCATATCCGCACCATAAAGGATGAAGCACATTTGCGAATGCCCTGCCACTTTCACGTTCAGGGCGAGTGGATGATTTGCCCGGATCTTGACAGCCAAGTGTGCATCTTGGATCGAGAGTACAAGGTGATCGCCCAACTAGGCGATGGCCAAACCGCTAACGGAAAGGTTGGCTCTCGTCGAAATCAATCGAGACGCGAATTTACGCCAGGACAGTTCATCACGCCACATGCGGCCATTTTCCTGCGTGACGGAAACATCCTGGTGGCCGAGTGGTTGCCAATCGGGCGAATTACGCTCTTGCGACGAGTCTGAGGCTGCTGAATGCTCTTCCGCACGCGGTTGGTACTGTTTGGAATCGGCGCTGCTTTCCTCCTAATTCTCCTCTGGCCCTTGCTTCATGCTGCTCCTGACGGCCTCGAACACGGCGAGCTGAGCCAATTTGTAGGGCGCTTCCATCCGCTGGTAGTTCACTTGCCGATCGCATTTTTGCTGCTGGTTCCGTTGCTGGAATGTGCGAGCCCGGTTCGCCGGTGGAATCGTGCGAGAGAGTCGGCGGAATTTGTTCTTACCCTCGCGGCCATCACTGCCTTTGTGGCAGTGTTTTTGGGCTGGCTCCTGGCCTGGAGCGGAGGCTACGAAGGAAAACTGGTAACCAGTCACATGTGGGGCGGATTTTCGTTGGCCGTTGCTGTGCTGCTCTGCTTTGTCTTGCGTGCCTGGGACAAACGTGTTTACGGCGCCGCGCTTCTTGCCACACTGGTTCTTCTGGCCTGGACCAGCGATAAGGGCGGAAAGCTGACGCACGGCGAAACGTTCATGACGCGACACATGCCGGGCAAGCTGCGGACCTTGCTACGCGTGCGGGCTATACCAAACAAAGTGCAGCCGATCAAGGCAGCGAGCGTAACATCGACAAGCGTAAATGCTACTCTGGCGCCATCCCCCACTTTTTTCGCTGCGCGAGTTGCGCCGATCTTTGAGAACAAGTGCTCGAATTGCCACAACCCAGAAAAGAGAAAAGGGAAACTCCGGTTGGATAGCTTTGAAAACGTGATGCGTGGCGGAAAGGACGGCATCGTTGTAAGACCCGGTGACCCGAAGCACAGCGAACTGTTCCGCCGCATCAACTTGTCACCGGACGAAAAGGATTTCATGCCGACAGACGGCAAACCACCGCTGACGGCCTCGGAAGTCAGAGTCATCGAGTTATGGATCGCCTCGGGCGCATCGAGCAGCCTGCCTGCAATTGAAGTGCGCGGAGCTCCGCCTCTTCTGTTCTTCGAGCTGCCTGTGTTGCCCCTTACCAGAGACTATCGTCCGCAACTGCCACTGATCACTTCACTCGAGCACGAGCTGGGCGTGCGCCTGGTTCCCCGCTCGCGAAATCCTGAGGATGGATTGATATTGCGCACCGTAAGCGCGCCAGAGCGCTGCGATGATGTTGCAGTCGCTCGGCTAAAAGTGATCGGGATCCTGATCGTGGATGCTGAACTGGCGCGCACGAAGGTCACTGACGCTGGACTGAAAACGCTCGCGACGTTTTCCAACCTTCGTGCCGTTGATCTCGCGCACACGGGTGTCACTTCGGCTGGCGTGCCGATTCTTGCCCGCCTGAGCCGTTTGGAATCGCTGAATCTGACCGCGACCGCCGTTGACGACGCGGGAGTTGCCGCACTTCGCCGCAAGCAAACGCTCAAGCGGTTATATCTTTTCGAGACAAAATGTGCGGCTCAGTCTGAGCTGGAATCAAGGGATGAGAGGCCGTAGCTACCGTGCAACGATCTTGCGGCCGATTTCGGAGAGCAAGAGACAAATGGCTGTATCCTATTGATTTGTAAGGAAGAAAATGGAGCCGAGAGTGGGAACCGAATCCACCTCCGAAGCTCGGGAAAGGGCGGTTCAGATTACTTGGCTCGTGCTCGGTTAAGGCTTCTGCCGATTTGCGGCAGAGTCCAACTCCCCCTCTGCGCGAAATTTCAGCCATGTTGTCGTTTGTTCAAATGGCGATACCACAGTTTATGAGTCCGCCGCTCTAACCGCTGAGCTACGTGCACCGCCGCGGTTTTCGAAATAAGCTTTAGGGAGCCGAAGGTTTAGGGGCCGCTGACGGCGGGGGCGGCAAGAATTTGGAGTCGTCCACACCAACATTCTGCTGAAGCTGCTCGACCTGAATGGTGAATCGGTTGCCGGGGCGCGCAAGCATCCAGCGGAATGGCGCCTTCACGCCATTCGCATCGCGATAATCCGCATAGTCGATCTGCGTTGGGTTACGGCCGAGAGGAGTTTCGGCATAGCGCACGAGTCGCAGCAGCAGGCCCGATTCCTTGTCCAGATATAAGCGGAGCGGCGGTTGGCCCTCGGTGCGGCCGGCAACCACGTAAGTGTCATGACCATCGATTTTTTCGCCAATGTCGACGCGGAATTTCTCATACAGCGTCTTCAGGTGCGCCGGCAAGTAAAGATCGGCATCGATGCGCGCGGCGGCGTTTTCCGCTGCCGACATCGTATGCACACGCCCGGGAACACTGAGCCACCCCTGTTTCCCATCAAAACCAGTGAAACTGTCTCCGCCCTGGAGATGCATGACCGAAAGCCGCTTGTCCGGAGCCTTCGAATAAACATCGACGGGAAAATGCTGGCCGCCGAATGCAGTGATCGTTCCCTTCTGCACGCGGCTCGTGATTTTCTGGAGCGCATCGGCCCCGCCGATGGCGGCGAGATATTTGTCGAGTAGCTGCTCCGCACTCGGCAACATGGCTTTTGCCTCGTCGGGCTTTTTCTCTCCTTCGGCTGCCAGCTTGGCTTCTTCATCAGTGATGGTGGGTGTGGCCACAGGATCTTTCGAGCCGCGGTGGCAGGAATAGCAGGTAACTTCTCGGTGGCCCTCGAAGTTGTTTTTATTGATCGCCATCATCATATTGATCATCTTCCGCGCGGTGACTTTAGGCTTTTTGTCGTCTTTTTCGTTCGCATGCGCGACGTGGCAGTATTCGCATTCGACGCCAAGAGAAGCGGCAATGAACTGCATCGAGGGAATCAACTGATCGGCCGGGATTCCCTTGAGAGCTTGAATATTCTTGAACTCTTTTTCCGCGAGTTTGGGCCCCGCAGGAGCCGCCGGCGCATTCGGTGCGGTGGACTGTGCCCGGGCCCCCGCAATCGCCAGCAAGAGGCACAGCGATGTTCCGCAGACGGCAATCCAGAGTTTCTGACGATTCCCATTCATCGAATTATTCCTCGCAGGTGATGTAACGAAAATGCGCGCGGCACGGTTACAAGAAACTGCTGAATCCTTTGGAATGGAACGCAAGATCAGGTGCTGATTTCGCCGCCCTTCGCGAGCTCCGTAATGCGGTCAGCGGCGCGGAAGGCCAGCGCCTCAATGGTCATGGTGGGCTGGCCGCGGCCGGAAGTCACCAGGCTGCTGCCGTCGCAAAGAAAAAGATTCTTGACGTCATGCGTCCGGTGATCCGAATTGATCACCGACGTCTTCGGATCTTTTCCCATGCGGCAGGTGCCGAGAAGATGCACGGCGAACTGCTGCTCCCTTACCGGAAAACCCCACTTTTTCTGCGCGCCGGCGGCGTCAAAGATTTCATGAGCGCGTGCGAACATCCAATTCCCAAGCTTCAAATCATCAGGATGATCCGTGTAGGTCAGGCGGAGCGCGGGCAGGCCCCAGGCGTCCTTCAGATCGGGATCGAGCGAGAAGCTGTTGTTTTCGAGAGGCAGGGACGTGCCATGGCAGAAGATCTCCATAGTGCGGTTGAAATCCTGCGCGAGAGCGGCCTTGAAGTCCTTGCCCCAGCGCGGCGTTTCAGGCGGTAGACCGCCGAGAGCAAAACTGATGGGCGTGAAATCGAAGCGCGCATCAAGCCCGCCCCCGCCGTAGAATCCAACTTTCTGTGGATCGAGTTCGTAGAAATCGTGCATCACGCGGCTGACGGCGAATCCCTTGTAGTCATTGAGCGGGTGCTCGAACTGGCCGATTACCACGCCACCACTGTTAAGCATCAGATATTTTCCGACGATGCCGCTGGAGTTCGCCAGACCGTTGGGAAATTGTTTGTTGGCAGACAGCAATAGCAGGCGCGGGGTCTCTGCGCCGTTCGCGCAAACTATCACAGCCTTGGCTTTCTGTAGATGGGTGTTGCGCTTTTCATCGAAGTAGACGGCGCCGGTTGCGCGGCCATTGGCGTCCGTTTCGATGCGATGCACGTAGGAGTTGGGACGAATCTCGCAGCGGCCGGTGCGCTCCGCCATTCGAATGGCGGTGGCCAGCGAACTGGATTTCGCGCCGACTTCGCAGCCGAAGGAGAGACAAAAACCACAATTGATGCAAGCGCTTCGTCCCGCTCGCGCCTGAGAAAGGATCGCCATGGGTGCCGGGAAAGGATGCCAGCCCAGCTTGCGCGCGGCACGCTCGAAAATCACGCCGGAAGATTTCACCGGCAGCGGAGGCATCGGATAAGGCTTCGACCGCGGCGGATCAAAGGGGCTGGCGTCGGCGAGGCCGGAAACACCTATTTCCCATTCCACTTTCGTGTAGTAGGGCTCGAGGTCCGCGTAGGTGATCGGCCAATCCATCAGCCCGGTGCCGGCAACCGCGCCCACCTTGCTGCGTTCGACGAAATCGATTTCGTGAAATCGCCAGAAATTCGCCGTGAAGTGCACGCTGGTCCCGCCGACGCATCGCCCATAAACCAGCGCGCGCTGCGGCTTTGCTTTTTCGCCCGGCGTCTTGCGAAAGGTGTTCGGCTGGAGCTTCGGATGGTTGGTGAGCTTGTCCAGTGCCAGGGTTTCGATTTCGTTGTGATTAAAATCGGCTTCCGTCAGGTAAGGGCCCTGCTCCAGCACAACGACGCGAAACCCGTTCGTCGAAAGTTCCTTGGCGATGATCCCGCCGGCTGCACCGGAGCCGACGACGACAAAGTCCACTTCGTCGGAAGTCTTGTACTTGGGCTGGTCAAC
>WNFA01002860.1_pt1 | contig 14309 bp, 13 predicted proteins | sample 5400481 | NCBI WGS metagenome assembly WNFA01 (sample SAMN13153340, study PRJNA577476) | soil metagenome | isolation source: 120 cm saprolite under Douglas fir tree site 2 hole 1 replicate 2 | place: USA:California | collected 2015-04-18 | reverse complement strand
GTCTATCGCGTTCGGATCGCGGACCGCAAACTCGAACGAGTGGCCGACTTGCAGAACTTTCGCCGCGTGGTCGAGCCCTGGGTTTCCTGGATGGGCCTGACTCCAGACGGTTCTCCGCTTCTCTTACACGATGTTGGCAGCCAGGAAGTGTATGCCCTGGACTTGGAAGAACCGTAGGACGGGATGTCATCCTGAGCGCAGCGAAGGACCTGTGCACGTGATTCTGCTTTAGCGAGAAAATGGACAGGTCCTTCGCGGCCTGAAGGCCGCTCAGGATGACAACGGTGTTGGTGTGGCTGAAGGTGACGGCTGACTTTCAGATCTTTTGCAATCGCGAAATCTGTTTTATGTGGTGCCGTCCGTGCACCCAATGAAATTTGCACCATTGGTGCGCCGTGAGTGGACCGAGAATGGGATGATCGAGCACACGGGTTCTTGTCCCGTGACGTGCTTCGCATTGGGCGATCAGCTTACCCATGGCGGCGAGCTGGGATCCGATTTCCGCCATTACTTTGTCGGCGGGCATGCCTCTTGGAGTGGCTCGCTCGGGCGCCTTTCTGCCAGCGGGTAAATAGCCCAGTCCTGTCACCAGTGTGATTCCTACCCGCTGCTTCAGGGTGATGGGAGTGGCCAGCGGCTTGCCCGCCTGCAGACAGCGCTCGAAGGCTTTGGTCGTTCCGGCGTAAGTCAGATAGAGATGCTCGAGAACTTCGGCCACGCTCCAGGTTCCTTCCGGGTGGCCTTCCGGATGGCGAGTCAGATCTTCACCGGTCATGCCGCGGGTGGCGGAGGCGATGGCCTGCTGCAGACGTTCCAGATATAAATCCATGGCTCCTCTGATTGCTTCATCTAGTAGAATTGGCCCCGGCATTTCCGGTTGCAAAATTTGGTAGTCATGACAGGAAGATGGCCATGAAAAAGTTGTCAATGGCAATGCTCGCCCTGGTGCTGATGGCTGGCTGTTCCACGGAACCATCGAAGCCGACGCAAACCGAAAAACCTCAGCCCAAGCCTCCGGAATTTCTCACCGGACGCGCTGCCTTCCAGAAACTTTACATCGCCGCCCACGGCTGGGCCCGGGACCCGCAACCCTACCGCATCGAGTCCGTCCTCACCGCCGACTCCAAGGGTAAAGACGGGAAGTCAGCGGTGTGGCGCGCCTTCTTCGCCTCGCCCTCGCAGAAAGGCGTGAAGCCGTATGCCTGGTCAGGAGAAGACGCGCCGGACGCGCCCTCGCGCGGCATCAACCCCGGCTCTGAAGATAACTATAGTCCCACGAACTCTTCCACCCAGGTCTTCGACATCGTATTCCTAAAGAACGACTCCGATAAGGCGCTTGAAGTAGCCCAGAAACATGGCGGCGAAAAACTTCTCGCCAAAGAACCGGATACTCCGATTCTTTACATAGTCGACTGGAGCAACCCTACCAGTGAGCTTATCTGGCACGTGATCTACGGCACAGGGCCCTACGACGCCAAACTCAAAGTGGCGGTGAATGCCAACACCGGGGAATTCATCCGGGTGGAAAAATAAATAGCATAGTCCCGCGCAACCATACTGCAGATTGAGGGTAGAGGTTCTTCGACTGCGCGGCGGCTTCGCGTTTGCGAAGGCGCTACTTCGCTCAGGATGACATTGGTGCTGGCGGGACAAAGAGTTTATTGCCTGGCTTGATTTTTTCCCACGGGCCGATTCGCTTTCAATTTCTCCAGCGCTTTTTTGGCCTCTTCGGACTGGGGCCCGTTCGGCAAGATTTTCAGGTATTCCTCATAGTGCTCGGTCGCGTCGTTGTACTGGGAGAGTTTTTCGAAGGCCTGCGCCATTCGAAAGTTGGCCAATGCATCGTTGGGTTTGTAGAACAGCGCCTCGCGGTAGCGGTCGAGGGCGGCACGGTAGTTCTTTTTCTTAAAATAAAAGTCTCCGACTTCAATGTCTTTCAGTGCGCGATGCGGATCGTAAGGATGAAATTCCTGCACGTCCCCGGAGGCGGCATCGTCTGCGTCGGCTGAAGGAACGCTGCTGTAAGGATGCTCCTTGGCATCATTCGGGGGCGGGCTGAGGTCGATGCGGTTATCTCGGCTTGAACTCTCTCCCGCCTCCTTGTCACGCTCGGAGCGCGGAGGGGGCTGGTTTTGATTGGGATCTTTTTGAGCTTGCGCCGGCCTGCCCCCAATGACCAGGCACAAGCAAACAGCCAGCGGAAAAAACTGACACTGCATGCCTTTATTGTAACTCGGGGCGGGGACAGGCGGACCTTTCATCCTGCGCGGAGTTGGTTGATTCGCTTCCCGAATCATTTTTGCTCCGCTCAGGATAACAAGAAAAAAGGCTGCTCCGGGGGAGATGGAGCAGCCTGTCAGCAATTCCTCCGGGGAGGAAGAACGCCCTACATGGACGGCGGAGCCTGCACAGGGGCCGCTGCCGGCTGCTGCGCTGGAGTTCCACCATCGGTCGAGTTGGTCATGAGGCGGACATCTACGCGTCGGTTCTTGGCGCGGCCGTCTCGGGTCTTGTTGGAATCGACCGGTTTGTCTTTGCCCAGCCCGATCAAGTAAATCTTGTGCGCTGGAACGCCATGCTGCGAGGCCAGATACTGAATCACGGAATCGGCGCGGCGCTCGCTGAGGCTGTAGTTGTAGTCCGCATTGCCGATCGAATCCGTACCGCCCTCGACGGTGATGATGTAGCCCTTCGCATTCGGCACATCGGTGGCCAGTTTGTCGAGCTCTTCCTGCGCTTGCTTGGTCAGGTTGTCTTTGTCGAAGCCAAAATGTACGGCGGTCTCGGTCACCACGCGATAATTGTCCAGATTAGCCACGGTGTTCTGCAGCGAGTCCACACGATGGACGGCGTTGTCAGCCTGGGTCTGGGCCTGCGCCGCCTGATCCGACGCCGCCTGCGCCTTCTGGTCCACTTCGGCGGCCTTGGCTGTCACCTGCTGAATACCGGCTTGCGCCCGCGCATCCACATCTTTGATGGCGTTGGTATTCTTGGCAGTCAGATCATCAAGTTCGTTGGTCTTGTTGATCAGCGGCGTGGTCTCTTGACGGACATAGTTCTTGCTGGCGCATCCGACCGTAGCCGCCATGCTTGTCGCCAACAGGAAAATTAACGAAGTGCGATTCATCTTAGGAGGGCTCCTTCCTCACTCATCTCGCGAACCACTCAAACTGTGATGCCAAACTTTTGCTCCCGGACGCATCGCGCGGGGAGCGTTCGTCCGCGTTCGCATTGTACAAGAGCACGGTAGATGCCAACAGTGGAAATTGGCGGGAGCGCCCTCTAACCGATTGATGCAGTGATACTTACCGTCTAGTAGGCTTCGCCGTCAGCCCCTCGGGGGTCAGCGACTTTCGTGCAAAGGCGTTATGCACTGAGGAAATTTTATATGGTGCAGATATGTGCATAGGCATTGAGAGGAACTCGCCACGGATTTGCACGGATTTCAGGGATAGCGCAGCTTGGAGAAATTGATCCCGTGCGAATCAGTGTTGATTCGTGGCCCCGGTTTCGCAGACCTAGACACGCGGTGGACAAAGCGTAGGGATGACCTCGCGCTTGTTGCGCCGGTAAACTCGGAAATCGTTTTCGTCGACCGTGACCACGATGTGACGGGGGAAAAGTTCGCTCATGCGAACCAGACATAGGTCGGCTAGATCGGGCTTGCGATCTTTGTAACGCTCAGCCAATTCTCCCAATTGTTCCAGGTTCCGGGTGCAATCAAACGCAACGCGAAGCATCTCATCCTGCAACAGGGCGAGAACATAGGCACTCGATCCCAGATGAAACGCAGCCTCGGCCAGAACAGCCTCGCAGGTGAGTAATGGTTCAGTGAGCGTCTTAGCAAGGTCTACCGCCCATACATGATGGTGGTCGCCGCGATTGCCGAAGGCGACGATGAAGCCGGTGTCGGCAATCCCCTTCATCGCCGGGAGAATCCTTTGCGGGAGGACAGATCCGGTGGCCCGCTAATCTGACCTGCGTGCCGCAGGAACCTTTGGTTTCCCTTCCCTGACCTGGCACTCTCGAGTTGCTGGCGAATGATGCGACCGACCGGCAATCCGGTCCGCCGCGACATCTCCCTGAGCCAGGCTAGCAACTCTTCCGTAAGACGAATTGTAAGTGTATGACTCATACGACATAATTGTAACACACTGCTTTCCCGACTAACGCCTGATCGAGAACCACTATCATCTAAAATAACCAAGAGCGCATGGATCTTCAGGCCAAAATTCGTACCATCCCGACCTCCGCCGGCGTGTATCTCTACAAGAACGCCGAGGGCGAGGTCATTTACGTGGGCAAGGCCAACAATCTGCGCAGCCGTGTGTCCTCCTACTTCCGCGAGGGGCGTTGGGAGGACGCGAAGACTGACTCGCTGGTGCGCGAGGCGGCGGATGTTGACTACATCGTTGTGGCTAACAATAAAGAGGCGCTGGCGCTTGAGAATCACCTGATCAAGCAGAAGAAGCCGCGCTTCAACATCCTGCTGCGCGACGACAAGACTTACCCTTACGTAAAGCTCACGCTGGGAGAACGTTTCCCCCGCGTCTACGTGACCCGCCGGCTGCGGAAGGACGGCAGCTCATATTACGGTCCCTACTTCCCGGCCAACCTGGCGTACCGGATCGTGGACCTGATCCACCGTCACTTCATGGTCCCATCGTGCAAGGTTGACCTCACCCGGTACCATCCGCGACCGTGCCTGCAGTATTACATCAAGCGCTGTCTGGGGCCGTGCGTGGAAGGACTGACCACGCCGGAGATTTATCAGGAAGCGGTCCGCGACGTGAAGTTGTTTCTCGAAGGCCGTCCCACCGACCTTCTGCGTTCGCTTCGCCAGCGTATGGAACAGGCCGCCGAGGGTGAGGAGTACGAGCGTGCCGCCAAGTATCGCGACCTGATCTCGACTGTCGACCAGTTGCAGGAGAAGCAGCGCATCGCGGCGGTCGAAGGCGACGACGCCGACGTGTTTGGCTACCACTACGAAAATGGCATGCTGGCGGTGAATTTATTCCACATGCGCGGTGGGCGGGTGCTCGACCGGCGAGAGTTTTTCTGGGAAGAACTGCCCGAACTGGAGCCCGATGGAGCGACGGGCGTCCTCGCCCGTCCGGCCGAGCCAGACTCGGCAGATCAGGCTGACAGCGGAACGGGCGAGAACGCCCGTCACTCCACTGATTCGTTCCATCCTGGGGAATTTTTTTCTGCCCTGCTTAAGCAGCTTTACATCGGTCAGCCTTACGTTCCGCGAAATATTTATTTGCCAGTGGATTTTGAAGACCGGGAAGCTCTGGAAGACTTGCTCTCTGAGCAGGTGTCGGGCGAGGGCGCCCGACCCGCACGGATCCACATCCAGGTTCCGCAACGCGGGGACAAGCGCGGGCTTCTCGACCTGGCCGGCAACAACGCCAAGCAGTCTTACGACCAGCGTTTCCGGGTCATGAAGCCGAACACGAAAGCGATCCAGGAAGGGTTGCAGGATGTGCTAGGGCTGCCGGAGCTGCCGCGACGGATTGAGTGTTTCGACATTTCTCACATCCAGGGAGCGGAGACGGTGGCGTCGATGGTGGTGTGGGAAGATGGCGAGATGAAGAAGTCGGACTACCGCAAGTTCATTATCCGCGGCGTGACCGGGGTGGACGATTTCGCTTCCATGCGCGAGGTGGTCACACGCCGTTACAAGCGTATTCAGGAAGAGACGAAGAAAGAAGAGAAGAGGAAAATGCCCAGCCTGGTGTTGATCGATGGCGGCCTGGGCCAGTTGCACGCCGCTGCCGAGGCGCTCGAGTCGCTCGAGATCATCAACCAGCCGCTGGCGGCGATCGCCAAGCGCGAAGAAATTATTTATGTCTATGGACAGGAGAGCGAGCCGATTGCGCTCGATCATCACTCGCCGGTACTGCACCTGGTGCAACTGGTCCGTGACGAAGCTCATCGCTTCGCAGTCACTTTCCATCGCAAGCGGCGGCAGATGCGCGACCGAGCGACCGAACTGCGAGAAATCCCAGGCGTTGGCGAAAGCACGACCCGGCGGTTGCTGCAACATTTTGGCAGCGTGCAGGCGATCAAGCAGGCGGATTCGGCGGCGCTTTCATCGGTAGTCACGCGATCACAAGCTGAAGCTATTCTGGATCACTTCAGGAAACAGGAAGCGCCAGCGCAATAAACGGGCACAAAGAACCTTAACCGCAAAGATCGCAAAGGACGCTAAGGAACTCTTGCTTTGGCTCGGCTCGCTCGGCGGCTAAGGCTTTACCGGATCCGGGCTGGAGTTTCCCATGTCCATCACCACTTTCCAGCTGCCGTCTTTCTCCTTCTTCCACACGGTGGCGTACTTGCCATACTGCACCACCGGATGGCCATCTTTGTCTTTGGCCTTGAACACGTAGTTGCCGAAGGTGTAACCCAGGTCGCCGGACGCCGCCATATCAGCTTGGACCGGGGTCCAGGTAAGGTTGACGTCAGGGCCCCACGGCTCCAGGGATTTTCGAATGTTCGCCTTGCCGGTCACGATCCCGCCGCCATTGCCCAGTTCGGAGGCGTCCTCGGCGAAGTAGGACATGAACCCATCCAAGCCGTGTTCGGCGGTGGCCTTCACGAATTCGGCCTCCAGGGCGCGAAGTTTGGCGGAGCCATCGGTTTCGGCGCTTGCCTTCCGCACATGTCCGGCTACGGTCAGCGCCAACAAAAGCAGAGCGATCGTAAGATTGCGGTTCATGTTTCCTCTCGGCGGGAGTGTCGAACATTCTACCGGATTGAGCGCCAGTTACGTTTTGAAACCTCTGCCGGGTGGACAAGCGGGTCCCCATTCGACTCGCTTCGCTCCGGTCGGGATGACACAGTTTTGGGTGGGAATTTATGACTCAGAGAACTAAGTCGCCGAGATTCTCGTCTCGGATTGCTCTGCGCGAGCATCCTTCAGGCCTCGCCGTGCAAGCCATGCTACCGTTGCCAGCATCCCGCACCAGCCGAGGAAACTAACTGCCGCAGCGATCTTCGTGTCGTATTGCAGCACACCCAGGCTGGAGAAGATGGCATGCCAGTCGTGTTCTACAAAATCGGAGTCGCCGGCCGTGACCAGGGGAAGGACCATGGCGCGCGCATCGGCCATGTAGGTTGCGGTGTAGAGCCAGTTTTCGAAGAAGAAGAATGAGCAGAACGCAAACGCTGTGGTCTGTCTTTGGGTAAAGAAGTACGCCGCGAGCAGCAACGGCACCAGCCATTGCAGAAGGGTGCCTCCCCAGAGTCCGAGCGTGGGGCCAAACCATCCGAACAGCAGATGCCCGCCTTCGTGGACAACCAGATTGGCCAGATCGATGAAGAGAAAATCGCCGTGTTTGGTGAAAGCGTAGATCAGGAAGCCTGCATAGAAGATGATCCAGGCTGGGACGCTGTAGCGTGAAGTGGGCCGCCAGTCTGCACTGAATATTCCCGCAAATATTCTCTGCAAGTACTCACCCATCCAGCGGATTGTAACGGGGTTGTGATCCGCGAGACAGGTTACGCCAGTGCTCCTGCGTCGGGGCATGGCGATGCACTAGTAAGTAGATTCGACTGAGGCGTTGGAGACGTATAATCACGCCAGGCCGATTGGTTCCGAAACAGTATGTGGATGAAAGCTCATCAATGGATCGTGACCCTGGGGCTGCTGACCCTGGTGCTGGCAGCTGCCGTGGGCCTGATTTTGACTCGTCAATCGGCGCAGTCGAACCCTGCCGGGTCACACGCGCGCCGGCCTCCGATCGTGGATGAGCAACCCCTGATAACTGCCCGCGCCGTGGCGGCGCTGGCGTCTGACTGGGAAGAGCAGCGATACTCGCGGCAGGCGCTCAAACTGGCCGACCATTCGGTAGACCTCGCCTTCAGCTACGAAATGCGACAGGCCACCGAGCATCCGGCTCCGCCGACGCCTGAGAGCAAGAAACTTTTTGCCCAAGCCGATCAAGCTGACGCGTCGGTCAGAGCAGACCAGGCACGGATTGACCAACTGCAGAAGCAACTCACCGGCGCCAAAGATGAGCGCGCCCGCGACAGTCTGCAGCAGCAGATCGACTTGACCAAGGCACAACTGGAACTCGATCAGGACGAATTGGAAGATGTAAAGGGAGACCTGATCCGCACCGGGGCGGACCGGCTCAGCAGGATTCAGCGCCAGTTCAACCGCCACGAGGCTACCCAGAAGGAATACGAGACCAGCAATCCCCAAACCGCCGGTGGTAACAACAGCAACCCTCAAACCAGTTCATCTTCCGGCCTGTCCCAGGTCTCTGCTTGGAACACGCTACGCTGGAAGAGCCGGCAGTTGCAGCAGGCCCTGGACGAGGCCAAACAGGCCGGCAACAAGCTCAGGCAAAGCCACGACACGCTGCAAGCGCAAGTCGCCATGGAGACGTCCAATAAGGAAGCGATCGCGCAGCAGGCCAAGAACGGGATCGCAGCTTCATCGGGCAACGATGGCAGTTCGACGAGCAGCACGGCCAAGGCGATCACTTCCCTGCACCAGATTTCCGTCGACCAGAAGGATCTCAGCGATCTCGACAAACGCATTCAGGACCAGGACGATCTGGCCACGGCTTATGGCAACTGGGTTGACGTGGTGAAAGTCCGCCAGAGTGCCGTTTTGCACGAGATTCTGCAGTCCGCCATGCTGATTTTGCTGGTGGTGTTCGCGGTGTATCTGGGCAATCGGTTGGTGGATCATTTCTTCGTCAGCCTGGCGGTGGAGCGTACGCGGCTGCACACGCTGCGCGGAGTCATTCGGTTCGCGGTGCAGGCGCTGGGCTTGTCCGTGATTCTGCTCATAGTGTTCGGCGTGCCCAACCAGATGTCTACCATCCTCGGGCTGGCCGGCGCCGGGCTTACCGTAGCCTGCAAAGACTTCATCATGGGATTCATTGGCTGGTTCCTGCTGATGGGCCGTAACGGGCTCCGGGTAGGCGACTGGGTGGAGATCGATGGAGTCGTAGGCGAAGTGGTCGAAATCGGTCTGCTGCGAACCGTTTTGCTCGAAACCGGAAACTGGACGGACAGTGGACATCCCACCGGCCGTAAAGTCGCGTTCGTGAACAGCTATGCGATTGAGGGTCACTTCTTTAATTTCTCGACCACCGGACAGTGGCTGTGGGACGAAGTCGAAATCCTGGTGCCTTCGAGTCAGAATCCATACCCAATCATTGATTCGATCCAGAAAATGATCACCGAGCAGACCAAGGCTAACGTAGCCGCTGCCGAACAGGAGTGGCAGCGCTCGACCAGTCGCTACAAAGCGCAGCCGGTTTCAGCCGCGCCCGCCGTCAGCCTGCGTCCCACAAGTTCGGGAATCGAAGTGCACGTGCGCTACATTACCCGGGCGGGTGAGCGGCATGCCATGAAAACCCGTTTGTACCAGGCGTTGGTGGAGTTGCTGCACAGCCGGACAGGCGAACAGGCAGCGGCCGCGAGCGCACCGGCGGCGACTCATTAGCGCGCCTGTCTGCACAAACCCTTCGCGCGATCTTTAACCACAGACCCGGAACCACAGTCCGGGAAGGGCACGGCTTCAGCCGTGCCACCACTGGCGCCACGGCTGGCTTTGGTGCGCTTTGGCATCGGCCTGGAATGAAAAAGAGAAACAAGTCGTGGAAGGTAAGGCCCTACAATTTGCCGCAACGGCGAACCGCGTCGGCTAAAGCCGGTCTAGGTTCGGCATCTAGCGTCACGACTAAATCAGTAACCACGAGCAGATCCGGGGAGGGCACGGCTTCAGCCGTGCCGCAATGCAGCCAGATGTGACGGCTTCAGCCGCTGAGGTCCGCTTTGGCATCGGCGTGGAATAGACAAGAGGAACAAGTCGTGGAAACTGCGGTCCTAAAATTGGCGTCATCCGCAACGGCAAACGGCAGCGGCTAAAGCCGGTCTGGGTCGCAATTTAACGACACGACTAAAGTCGTGCCCTCCCCAAGTCGCGTCCTTCACGAATCGCGTCGTCCCAAATCGTGCCCTTCACGAACCTTCAAGGCTTTTCTCCGACCCGTGAAACTAGTTCGCAATAAGTAGGGCTTCTAGAGTTCATCCTTCGCACGGTCCTGATCTCGCCCCGCTACATCTTTCAGCAGGCTCGACTTCGTACCCGCCGGCAGGCGTGAGCCGTGCAGAATCTCGCGCACCATGGCGGCGGGCAGAGACCGGGCAAACTCCAGCGCCCTTGTTAGCGGCGTCCTTTCATTGCGCAGCAGGGCGATGCGGACTTCGCGGCGTGGCGACCACTTGGGGTGATGGCAGACGGCAACAACGAAAGCAACCGGCGCAGCGTGACGCATCAGGGCTTTGATGATTGCCGATTCTGTCAACCGGGAATTTTCCAGCGCGGCGTGAATCACCCGCGGCTCGGGATCGAGCAGGAGGGCGGCGGCCACGCGTCCCGAGGCGCGATGCGCCAGCGAGAGCCGTTCTCCCTGCGAGATCTTTTCCAGACGGTTGATGAGGGATTCTTCAGCGGCCATCTTTATGTCAGCGGGGACCACGGGCCGGAGCGCCACTTGCATCAGGTCGAACGTGAACAGGTGCCGCACTGTGGGAATGGAGATGTGCCGCGGCGTCTTAGGATGCTCGACCAGCGCCAGCTTTACTTTGCGGCTCTTCATCAGGCCGGCGTTCTTGCTGAGTCTTTCGAGCGCCTGTGCCGGCAAATCGCCTCGCTTCAGCAGGACCAGGGCGAGGTCTTCCGTGAGCCCGGGGTCGGATGCGGCAGTCGCCAGGCCCTCAGGAGACGCGCCGCGAATGGCCTCGGGGAGGGGAGTGTCGGCGGGGGTGGGAGCCGTTCGGGCCGCGGTGGAATCGTTGAAAGACATAGTTTCTGTGCAGAGTGCGGACATCTCTTCGGCGGCTCAGCCCAGCCCTCGGGTTGCCTGGCGGGCATTCTGCCCGCCTATCGGGCCGGCAGGACGCCGGCGCTAATACCGCCCTTGCGCGCGAGGTCGAGTGCGCCCCGCACTGGCTCGATTACGTTTGGGCTGATGACCGCCTCAGGATGCGCCGAACGCAGATTATTGTAAAAAACCTGGCGCACCAGCGCGGAACTTCCGAAGACACCACCGGACATGGCCACCGGTACAGAGTCAGATCGCGGAAAGAGGCGGCGGATCACGGTCCCGGCAAGCTTCGCCAGTTCAGCGCCCGCCTGGGTCAGTACACTACGTGCGATGGAGTCGCTGGAATCCGCCAGCGAAAGCGCGACAGGAAACAGCGCCGCAAAATCCGGAGGAGGCGTGGCATTCGCGACCGGCACTAATTGCTCACGAGTTTCCACGCGCCACGATTTCATCAGGCTTTCGAGAGCACGGGGGGGCTGGCCCTCGCCTTCATCGCAGGCCCGAATCGCGGCAGCTACGAGAGCACGCCCAATCCAATGACCCGATCCCTCGTCAGAGATGGCGAACCCCCAACCACCGGCGCGGGCGGTTTGACCTGCGGCATTGCGCCCATAGGCAATGGATCCGGTGCCCGCGATCACGATCACTCCCGGTCCATCACTGAATGCGGCCTGGAGCACGATTACGATATCGCCGACAACTTCGACGTCACCGGGAATGAGTTCGGATACGATCTGGAGGACACGGTCGCGAATCTCCGGGCGCGCCGCTCCGGCCAAGCCCACACACACTCTTTGTATCTGGGACGGAGCGACCTGGGCGACGGTGCAGGCCTGACGAATCGCGGTGGCAAGCGCCTCACGGGCGTGCGCCTCGCCGACGCGGACTAGGTTGCTTCCGGCGCCGCTGCCGCTGCCCAGGATGGAAGTCTCGTCGCCAATCAGACAGGAGGTCTTGCTGCCGCCGCCGTCAATGCCGAGGAAAATGGCCACGAGCGTAGTTCTACCACAAGCCTCTGCTGGCTTGACGAGATGGATACCCCACGGCAGATCGTGGGAACGCGGGGAGAAAAGCCCACTACTCTGAAAAAGACATATTGGGTCAAGACACCCGAAGGTAGCGCCGGCATCCTGCCGGCTCTCGCGAGGGGATCTTGCCCTCGCAGTGGGAACGGGACTTTCCCACGACAGCCGGCGAGACGACGTTACGGTACGCGGGCGAGTCGCCCGCGACCACATGACCACACGAGCTGCTCATGGACAAACTTGATCTTGCGATCATCGCTCTCTATCTGGCGGGGATCACCCTGTTCGGGTTGCGCTTCCGCAAGAAGCAACGCACGCTACGCGATTATTTTCTGGCGGACCGGAACATCCCCTGGTGGGCGATTGCGCTTTCTATCGTTGCGGCGGAAACCAGCACTCTCACCATCATCAGCATCCCGGGTCTGGCCTACGACACCAATTTGACGTTTCTGCAAGTCGTGCTGGGCTACGTAGTGGGTCGCGTCATTATCAGTTTCGTTCTGCTGCCACATTACTTCCGCGGCGACCTGTATACCGCGTATGAGCTCATTGAGCGGCGCTTTGGGAAAAAACTGCGTTCGTTGACTGCCGGTGTCTTCCTGCTGACGCGCGGCGCCGCCGAAGGCGTGCGCGTTTACGCCGTTTCCATCGTGGTGGCAATCGCACTGGGGACGGGCGAAGTTGCCTCAATTGCAATCATCACAACGCTCACACTCATTTATACATTCGAAGGCGGACTGGCAGCCGTGATCTGGACTGACGTGGTGCAAACCGTCATCTACGTCGGCGGAACACTTGTGGGTCTATTCACGATTTCGCATCTCGTACCGGGTGGCTGGCCGGCCATTCATAGTCTGGCCGAAAGCGCGGGCAAGCTGCGGGTCTTCGACTTCACGCCTGACTTCTGGAAGCCCTACACGTTCTGGGCGGGATTGATCGGCGGGACTTTCTTTACCACGGCCAGCCACGGCACCGATCAATTGATTGTGCAGCGTCTGTTGGCAGCACGCAACCAACGCCAGTCTGTCGCGGCGCTCGTGTCCAGCGGAGTCGCCGTTCTCTTTCAGTTTGCTTTGTTCCTGACGATTGGCGTGATGCTGTTTGCGTTCTATCACGTGCCTTCGGCAAGTTTCGGCAAGGCGGACAGGATCTTTCCCACTTTCATCGTCACCCAGATGCCACACGGGATCTCGGGACTACTGATTGCCGCGATTCTGGCGGCAGCGATGTCGAACCTGAGCGCGGCCCTTAACTCTCTTTCCTCGAGCTCGATCATTGACTTCTATCTGCAGCGCCATCCTGACATCGACGAACGCCGGAAGATTCGGCTCTCGCGGATGGCGACTTTATTTTGGGCGCTGCTGCTGTTCGGGCTGGCAGTGCTGTCCCTGCACAAGGTAGCTCGCGTCGTCGAAGTGGGGTTACAGATCGCGTCGGTGGCGTATGGGGCTCTCCTGGGCGTATTCCTGCTGGGGGTGCTGACGCGGCGGGCAAATCAGAATGGCGCGATGATAGGAATGCTGTGCGGATTTGTGAGCGAACTCTACATCTGCTTTTTCACTAGAGTGCCCTGGACCTGGTATGTGGCGATTGGGACGGTGGTGACTTTTGCGGTCGGGTACGCGGGCAGTTTGGTGCTGGAGAGGAAAAGCATTTAACCGCAGAGAGCGCGGAGGTCGCGAAGAGAATCCGGGCCAAGTCCCATTTTGGATATTCTTCTATTTTTCTTTGCGGCCTTTGCGATTCCTTGGCGAACTTTGCGGTAAGATTTTTGCTTCATGAGAAGCTCCGACCTCACCCGCGAAATCATTGGCGCGGCTATCAAAGTTCATCGGGAGTTGGGGCCTGGACTGTTGGAGTCCGCCTACGAGGCGTGCCTAGCCTATGAGCTGCAAAAACTGGGCATGAAGGTGGAGCGCCAAAAATCAGTACCGCTTATTTACGAAAGCGTCCGGCTCGATTGCGGCTTTCGAGCAGATCTGGTGGTCGACGACCGGGTCGTGGTCGAGACCAAATGCAAAGATGCATTGCACCCAGTTGACTACGCTCAACTGCTCTCCCATCTCCGGCTGCTGAATATTTCTGTCGGGCTGCTGATCAACTTCCACGTGGTGATCCTGAAGCACGGCATCAAGCGGTTGGTCAATAACTACCATGAGCCAATCGGCTTGGTGATTTAACCGCAAAGTTCGCAAAGAACGCAAAGAAAACCTTCCCTGAATTGACCCTCACGTATACTGCAAGCCCGACATGGAGAGTACCCGTCCTGAGCTTGCCCGCGACCTTCGCTTGAGTCACGCCCTGGCGGTGGTGGTGGGCACCATTATTGGCAGCGGAATTTTCCTGGTGCCGGCCGAGATGATCCAGGCAGCGGGTTCGGCCAAGCTGGTTTACCTGGCATGGCTGGTGGGCGGATTGCTTTCGTTCTTCG
>WNFA01006068.1_pt1 | contig 14310 bp, 11 predicted proteins | sample 5400481 | NCBI WGS metagenome assembly WNFA01 (sample SAMN13153340, study PRJNA577476) | soil metagenome | isolation source: 120 cm saprolite under Douglas fir tree site 2 hole 1 replicate 2 | place: USA:California | collected 2015-04-18 | reverse complement strand
CGCGGGGATCGATGTCCGGGCCTGCCCATCACGGCGCGGCTGCCGTCGGCGACGCACCAATCACCGAACGGGACCGGACGGCCGAGCCATCGACACCGGTACCTCCGCCTCCCGTCCAGCCCGCGGTCAGCCGGATCGTTGCCGCAACCTTCTACAGCCAAGCGATGCGGACGCAGCGCGCCTACGAGATCTATCTGCCGGCGTCGTACGAGCAGGCTCCCGACCGCACCTATCCGGTGGTCTACCTGCTGCACGGTGACGGCGGTCGTGTCAGCGACTGGGTGGCCTTTGGCTTGCAGGGGAAGATGGACCAGGCGGTTGCCGGCGGCGCTCCGGAAATGATCGTGGTGATGGCGGATGGCTCAGGCCATTCCGGTGATCTGACGGACTGGGCCAACCGGTGGGACGGTGCGGACCCCGTCGAACAGCAGGTGATCGACCTCGTGAGCTTTGTTGACCAGACCTACCGGACGATCCCCGACCGTTCCACCCGCTTCATCGGCGGACTCTCGTCCGGCGGGTTCGGCGCGCTCAACATCGCGCTCCATCACCAGGACCTATTCAGCACGGCGATGAGCTTCAGCGGGTTCATCGCCGCGAACGACCCCGAGGCCGATCCCGGCGTCTTCGGCGAGGACCCGGCCGTCATCGAGCGAAACAGCCCGGCGGCGCTCGTCACCTCGCAGGCGGGTGCCGGCGAGATCTATTACGTGCTGAGCGCCGGTCAGCGCGACCCCTATTTTCAGCACCGCATGGCCGAGTTCAGCGCTGAGCTGGATCGCCTCGGCATCGCGCACGAGTTCCACGTGGTCCCCGGCGGACACGACGGCACGGCGTGGGACGCCGGCCTCGATTTCGGCCTGGCCCACGTGGCGGCGCAAATTCGCGCTCTGAGTGCCCCGCCGTCCGCGGCGACCTGAACAAACAAAAGAGGCGGCCCCGGTTGGGGGTCGCCTCTCTTACTTATTTGGCGAATTCGATGATGCGGGTTTCGCGGATGACGGTCACCTTGATCTGGCCCGGATAACTGAGCTCGCCTTCGATTCGCTTCGCGATATCGCGGGCGAGGATCTGGGCCCGGCTGTCGTCGATGGTGTCGGGCTTGACGATGATGCGGATCTCTCGACCCGCCTGGATCGCGAACGATTTCTCCACGCCTTCGAAGGAGTTGGCGATGCTCTCCAGTTTCTCGAGCCGTTTGATGTAGGTCGTCAGCGTCTCCCGGCGAGCGCCGGGACGAGCTGCCGAGACGGCGTCGCAGGCGACCGTCAGGATGGCCTCCAGGCTGGTTGGCTCGACGTCCATGTGATGGGCGGCTACGGCGTTGACTAGCGTCTCTGGCCTGCCGAGCCGCTTGAGGAGCTCTCCGCCGATGATGGCGTGCGACCCCTCGACCTCATGGTCGATCGCCTTGCCGATGTCGTGCAGCAGGCCGGCCTCGCGGGCGAGCGCCACGTCGGCGCCGATCTCGGCCGCCGCCATCGCGCAGAGGAAGGAGACCTCCTTGCTATGGGTCAGGACATTTTGTCCGTAGCTGGTCCGAAACGCCAGCGTCCCTAGCAGCTTGACCAGCTCCGGATGCAGGCCGGTGACACCGGTCTCGAACATGGCCTGCTCGCCTTCTTCCCGAATCCGGTTCTGCACGTCGTTGCGGGCCTTGGTCACCATCTCTTCGATTCGGGCCGGATGGATCCGACCGTCGACAAGCAGATGATTGAGCGCCACCCGCGCCACCTCGCGGCGGACCGGGTCGAAGCCGCTCAGGATGACGGCCTCCGGCGTGTCGTCGATGATGAGGTCCACGCCGGTCGCGTGCTCGAGGGCCCGAATGTTGCGGCCCTCTCGACCGATGATGCGGCCCTTCATCTCGTCGCTGGGGATTGCCACCACCGATACCGAGGTCTCGGCGGTTTGCTCGGCGGCAACCCGCTGCATGGCGGTCACCAGGATGTTGCGAGCGCGCTTCTCGCTCTCCTCTTTGACGATCTCCTCGCCTTCGCGAATCTTTTGCGCGATCTCCTGGTTGAGTTCCTTTTCAAGGTTGGTGAGGATCGACGTCCTCGCTTCGGCTCGCGTCATTCCCGAAATTCGCTCGAGCTCTTTGACCTGCTCGGCGAGGGCGTCATTGACGCGTTCCCTGGTCCTCCCGATCTCCAACTCTTTCGCGGTAATTCCCTGTTCCTTTCGGTCGAGGTCTTCGAGCTTGCGATCGATCGATTCTTCTTTCTGCTGGACCCGGCGTTCCGAACGCTGGATCTCGGCACGTGCGTCGCGTACCTCCTGTTCCAGGCTCATGCGGATGCGGTGGGATTCCTCTTTGGCCTCGAGGACCATCTCCTTCATCTGGGTCTCGGCATCCGACAGCAGCTTTTCCCGCTCCGCATTGGAGACGAGATCGCGCTGCCGGTTCTGATTGCCAACCCAGAGGTAGGCGATAAGGGCTCCCACGATCGCACCCACCACGACCCCAATGACCAGGAGTAATGGAGTGGGCATAGTTACACCTCGCTTATGGACTTGTGAAAGTTCTTCGCACCGCGTGTGAACGCGGCGGGACTAGTCGTTACAGAGCGACAGAATCTTGACCATTTTAGTCGCGTTTCTGGGGACTGTCAAACCGGCCGGAGACCTCCCACTCATCGCTCAGGAGCCGGCAGACGCGGTAAACCAGGCCACGGCTGAAGCCGCGCCGGCTGAGGCGGGGGCCGATGTAGGCCGCCAGGGCCTGGGCATCAGCCAGTCGCCGGTTGGCCACCAGGCTCCTTCCGAGGGCGAGGGCCTGCTCCGCCTCGACCTCAGCGTCGACGGCCGCCAGCGCCGGTCCGGCCGCCCCTTCATCGATCCCCTTGGCCCGCAGTTCCTGCGCAATGAGGGCATGGCCGCGACCCTTGGTCCGCCGTCGCACCAGCGACGCGGCGTACTCGCGGTCGTTCAGGTACCCGTCCCCCTCGGCCCGGTCGAGCGCGGCGTCCACGGCGGCGTCGACATAGCCCAGCCGCAGCAGGCGCTGCCGCAACGCCGCCCGTGACTGCGGCTGGCGGGCTAGCCGCTTAATCGCCTCGACATAGGCGACGTGGGCACTCTCGGGCTCGCGCGCGGTCGGCGACGCGCGCCGGCCGCCGAGTCTCACGCCGGCTGGAGGATCTTCTCCGCGGCCTTTCCCTTCAACTGCGCGATCAGTTCCTCGCCGAGCTTCGGATTCGCCTTGAGGAAGCCAACCGTCTGCTCACGGCCCTGACCGAGTCGCTGGCCGTTGCAGGAGAACCAGGAACCGGCCTTCTCCACCAGGGTGGCGTCGACCGCCGCGTCGAGCACGCTGCCCCAGTAGGAGATCCCCTCGTTATAGAGGATGTCGAACTCAGCCGACCTGAAGGGCGGTGCCACCTTGTTCTTGACCACCTTGACCTTCACCCGGTTGCCGGTCACGTCCAGCCCGTTCTTGATCGAATCGATCTTGCGGATGTCGAGCCGGACCGAGGCATAGAACTTCAGCGCCCGGCCGCCGGTGGTCACCTCGGGATTGCCGAACATGATGCCGACCTTTTCCCGCAACTGGTTGATGAAGATCACCGAGGTGCTGGACTTGGAGATGGCGCCGGTCAGCTTGCGCAGCGCCTGCGACATCAAGCGGGCCTGCAGGGCAACGTGGCTGTCCCCCATCTCACCGTCGATCTCCGCCTTCGGCACCAGCGCCGCCACCGAGTCGACGACGATGACGTCCACGGCGCCCGAGCGCACCAGGACGTCGACGATCTCGAGCGCCTGCTCGCCGGTGTCCGGCTGCGAGATCAGCAGGTCTTCGGTCTTGACTCCGATGTGCCCGGCGTAGACCGGGTCCAGGGCGTGTTCGGCATCGATGAAGGCGGCGACGCCCCCCAGCTTCTGGGATTGCGCGATGACATGAAGCGCCAGGGTCGTCTTGCCCGACGACTCCGGGCCATAGATCTCGACGACTCTTCCACGTGGGATCCCGCCGACGCCCAGCGCCATGTCGAGGGTGAGCGACCCGGTCGGGATGACGTCGATATTGCGCTGGGCCGCCGCCTCCCCCAGTTTCATGATGGCGCCCTTCCCATAGCTGCGCTCGATCTGGCTGAGCGCAGCCGTCAATGCCCGGTCTTTTTCTGACATCTAGATTCCCCTTGCTTCGTGGTCGGCCTGGCCCGTCCGCTCCACTGTAATACGGNTTTGTGTAACTGTCAACGCTAAAGCTCCGGAGCCCGGACCAGCAGCTCCAAGGCGGCGATCACCGAGCGACGCCGGTTGTCCCAGCGGTCGCCCGTCCATTGAAAACGGTACGTCGAGGTCGTCACTTCCCTTCCCCCTCTGGGGGAGGGCAGGGTGGGGGTTGCGATGCCGATAAAGGTCAGACCAACTGGCTTGGATCCCTCCGCGTCGGGCCCCGCCACCCCGGTGATCGAGACGCCGATGTCGGCATGCAGCAGCTGTCGAACACCGCTCGCCATGGCCGCCGCCGTTTGCTCGCTGACGGCGCCATAGCGGTCCAACGTCGCTTGCGGTACCCGCAGTTGATCCAGCTTCACCTGGTCGGCGTAGCTGATCACCCCACCCAGGAAGTAGGCAGAGCTGCCCGGCACGTCCGTCACGGCCGCGCCCAACAGGCCGCCGGTGCAGGACTCCGCTACCGCCAGCGACTTGCGGATTTTGCGAAGCCTCTCCCCTACTTGTTGGGCCAACGCGAAGATCTCGGGATCGGTCGGCACGGATCACCGGTAGTTGATGAATTGCAGCGGGACCTGCGTCTCGCTCGCTTTGAGGGCCGTGATCACTTGTTGGAGCAAGTCCTTCTCCCGGCTCGACACCCGGATGGTGTCGCCCTGGATCCGCGGCTGCACCTTGGGTGAGACCTGCTTGATCTGTTTGACCAGGCTGCGCGCGAGCTCATCGTCGATGCCCTGCTGCAACTCGAGTGTCTGCCGCACGTTGCCCTTGGCGGCCGTCTCGACCGGGCCGGCCTTGAGGATCTTCAACGAGAGCTGACGCTTGACCAGCTTGCTCTGTAGCACATCGATCATGGCCTTCAGCTTGAACTCGCTGGGGCCGTTCAGCGTGATCTCGTCCTCCCCGAGATCGATTGACGCGCCGGTGTCCTTGAAGTCGTAACGGGTCACGATCTCGCGCTGCGCCTGGTTCACGGCGTTGACCAGTTCCTGCCGGTCGAACTGCGAGACCACGTCGAACGAATAATCCTGAGCCATTACTTGGGGCCTATGCTAACCCGGCCGTTTGACAGCTGTCTGTCGCAAGTCCATGTCGGGAAGAGAGGTTGCAGCGCCGCTTGGCCGGAGCGAAGCGGAGGCTCGGCTCCGCCGACGGCGCGGCGAAGGAGAGAAACCGACCAGGTTTCTTTCCTTCGTTCAATTGACATCGTCGAGGTCTTTGACCAGCTCATCCACCTCGAGCAGGTTCATCAGCACCTCGCGCGACTTGCTTCCCTCGTAAGGACCGATTACCCGCTGGTCGGCGAGCTGGTCGACGATCCGGGCCGCCCGAGTGTAGCCGACGTTGAGCTTGCGCTGGAGCAGGGAGACCGAGGCTCGGCCTTCGGTGGCAACCACGTGCGCCCCCTTGGCGAAGAGCGGATCGCGCTTCATCCCTTCCTTGACCCAGGAGACCGTCGCCTCGACGTTGAAGATCTCCTCCTGGTACTGCGGCTTTCCCTGGGCCTTCCAGAAGTCGATGATCGCCTTCATCTCTCGGTCGGAGACGAAGACGCCCTGTAAGCGGGTGGCCCTACCTGCCTCGACTGGCAGGTAGAGCATGTCGCCGCGGCCGAGCAGCTTCTCCGCGCCGGTCTCGTCCAGGATGACGCGCGAGTCGATGCTCGAGCTGACAGCGAAGGCGATCCGCGAGGGGATGTTCGCCTTGATCAATCCGGTGATGATGTCGGCGGACGGGCGCTGCGTCGCGACCAGCAGGTGGATACCGACGGCACGGGCGAGCTGGGCGATGCGACAGATCAGTTCCTCGATCTCCCCCGCGGCCACCATCATCAGGTCGGCCAGCTCGTCGATCACGATCACGATGTACGGCAGGGGATTCAATCCCATTTCCGGCGCCCGGCTGTTGAAGTCGCCGATATTGCGGACGGTATGGCTGGCGAACAGCTTGTAGCGCGTCTCCATCTCGGCCACCGCCCAGCGCAAGGCTGAGGTCGCGTGATCCGATTCCGTCACGACCGGCACGAGCAGGTGGGGCATGTCCTGGAACATCGAGAACTCGACGCGCTTGGGGTCGATCAGGATGTATTTCAATTCCTCCGGTGTCGCCTGGAAGAGCATGCCGGCGATCAGCGCATTGATACAGACGCTCTTTCCCGACCCGGTCGCGCCGGCGATCAGGAGATGCGGCATGCGGGTCAAGTCGCCGACCACGCTATTACCGGAGACATCGGTTCCGATCGCCAGCGACAGCAACGTCTGGTCGTTCTGGAACGTTGGTGTCTGGATGATCTCTCGGAGGGTCACCAGGCTGGTCGCCTTGTTGGGGACCTCGATACCGAGCGCCGGCTTGCCCGGGATCGGCGCCTGGATGCGGATCGCCGCCGCGAGAGCAAGCGAAAGGTCGTTTTGCAGGGCGGTGATCTTGCGGACCGGTACGCCGTGGCCGGGCTGCAGCTCGTACTGCGTCACGGACGGACCGGAGTTGACCCCGATGACGGTGGCTTCGACATCGAAACTGGCGAGCGTCGACTCGATCAACTTGATGTTCGCCTTGATTTCGTCGTGGAGCCGCTCCTTCCGGACGGTGATCGTGTCTAGCAGGGTCAGGTCAGGCTTGATCCACTCCCGCGGGATCTCATCTTCGATAAGCGTTGGTGTCGCTCCATCGCCACCCGGTACAACGGTCAACTCGGGCTCAGGGAGGGTCGCCTTCTTCTGACGCGTGCTGGGCGAGGGATCTTCTTCGATGGGCTCGCGCAACCGCGCCACCGCCGATTCAAGGTCCGGAGACGGGGACGGGGCTGGCGGCGGGGCCGGCCTGGTGGGCGAGGCGACGCCGCTGATCGGCACGAGCACCGGCTCGGCGGAATCCGTGCGGATCACCTGGTTGCGCGGCTGCCAGGCTTCGGCCGGCTTCTTCTCTTTTAGGACCGGCTTGGGCTCGGGCCGGTTCGCGAGGTAGTGCTCGCGCAGCGCCCCCAGCGTTTCGCGAAACGAGATATCGAAGGCGAGCACCAGGCCACCCAGGAAGACCGCGCTCAGGATCAGGATGCTGCCCGCGGTTCCCGCGAGGCTTCGAAGGGCCTCTCCCTCGGCCTTCCCCACCGATCCACCCACGCCGCCGGCCGATAGGTGAAGCAGACCGAGCGATGTGACCAGCAGCAGGGCAATGCCAAGGCCGCGCCCCCAGGTCATCGTCTCGATCCAGGGCGTGAGCAGCTCGGCTGCGGCGACCAGCGCCGCGAGGATCACGAAGACGACGCCCCACCCGAACAGGCCCACCAGCCCCCCGCGAAGCAGGTGCATGGCGGAGCCGCTCGCTTGAAGCGCGACCGCCAGCACGAGCAGGCCGGCGAGCAGCAGGAAGCCGATCCCCGCGAGCTCGCGCTGCTGGCGCTTCGGAACCTCCAGCTTCGGAAGGCGAGGCGCCTTGATCCGAAAGCGCTGCCGAGAGGCGGAGCGCTTCGGCCGCGCGATGCGCTTACGCCGGGTTCTCACACTGGCTGGGTGGCTGCGACGTCTGCTGTGACGAATGGCGCAATTCTAGCGGCTATTCAAGGCGCCGACTAGAGGCTGATAAGGCGTATAAGGAAACTATGGCTAAGCAGGATAAAGACCCATTCGACTTGATCAATACCCCTGGTATTTCCGATCTCGACGCGGCGCCCGGGGTTCAGCGACGACCGCGCGGCAGCGAATTGCCCGAAAACGAGGACCTCGATTCCGAAGGTCAACCGGATCTGCTGGGAGCGCTTCCGGGAAAGGAAATCACGGGCGATGCGCAGGAGGGTGAGATCCCACCAGGCGATTACCAGCGAGTGATCGACGACACGGTCCACATCGACACGCTGGACGAACGGCTGCGCGAAGAAGTTCCCGACCGCGTCAGCGCGGACCTAGAAGAAGTTCGGCTCCTCGACGATGAGTCGGACGATGGTGGCGAGCCGGACGCTGGTGGCGGTGAACTCCGTTCGGAGTTTGGCGACGAGGGTGGCTACCCCAGCGCGGAAGAGGCGGCCATGCACATCGTCAAAGAAGCCCCCGGCGCGGTCAGTCGCAAGATCGACAGCTACACCGGCGATCCGATCGAAGAGCTGGACACCTACTAGCCGTCAGGCGGTCGGTAAGGTCTCTGCCTCCTTGAGCCGAGGTACAGAGGGATGGACGGCAAGGTAACTTAGCAGCACGCCAATCGCCCCCGACACGATGATCGACCCCAGCCAGAGCGTGATCGGCCAGTTGACTCCGCGGGTGAGCTCAAGGAAAAGAAGGTAGAGCGAGCTCACGCCGACCGGGCCAAGGAATGACGCAAACCGAAGCGCGGTAACCCGCCGAGGCCCCGGCCTGAGCCACAGCATCACGAGGTCGGCCAGTAGCCCGCCGATGATCGCGACCGGGATGAGGTCGAAATGCTGCTCCAGCGATCCCAGGAGGGCGCCGTTTAGCCCGACGAGAAGAGTGATGCTGCCAAACGGCAGCGTGAAACGACTGAGCAAGTAGAGCACGACGCCAGTCAGCAGGGCCGTCTGCACCATGATCCCGAGGATGCCAAGTTCCTGTACGTAACGAGTCGTGGTGGGGATCGCGGCCTGGGCTACTGCCCAGGTGTTGACGAGCGGTTGATCGAACTGGTCGAAAAAGGTGAACATCGACAGCAACAGACTGGCCGAGATAACGGCCGTCAAGGGGGCTCGGATCCCCGGCCGCCGCCAGGCTGCGCGTAGGGGCCCGGTGACAATCAGTCCAAGCGCCAGCATTAGGAGAAGGTGAGGCGGGCTGATCAGGGCTGCGAGACTGACCTCGATCCCGAAACGGAGATGCCAGAGCATGTCGATCACGCCTCCAATGCCAAATAGCACCGCGCCAATTAGCGAGAGGCCGTAGCCGGCCGGCAGGACGTGATCAGGGCGGTGTCCGCGCGCCCTGTTCCTGAGCGCGCTCACGGCCAGGAAGATGAGGATGGCCAACATCCCCGAGTACAGCAGGGCATGCCACGGCGTGAAGAACGTCTCGAGCCTGGCCAGGTGTCGATGGGCCCAGGAATCAAGGTAGGCACCAGCCATCAACCAGGTAGATAGGCCGACCACAACCCATTCGAACCTCCGCGTAGCCGGTATCGATCCCCGGTCGCGGATCAGCTCCATGGCAGCCGCCGCCTCTGCCCTTGCGAGCTCTCTAGCCTTTACCACCACAACCACCACCCTCTTCGAATGGGATCGACCGTTTCGCCTATGTACGTCTTGGTAACGTCGGAGCGGCCGAGGACGTCACGGTCGAGGTCGGTCGGCTGCCACCATTCTGAGGTGGCGACGCGTCCCGATGACGCGCTAGAGCGATGAGCTCTCGCCGTGAGTTGATCCCCAGCTTGCGGTAAATATGCTGCAGATGGGTCTCGATGGTATTCGTGGAGAGAATTAGCTGATCGGCAATGTGCTTCGATTTCACCCCTTGCTCGGCAAGGCCACGGACCCGGAGCTCGGCGAGCGTCAAGGCATCCGGATCCACCACTCGATGCTGCAGTCGGCCATGAGCCAGTTTCAGTTCCACGCGGGCCTTCTCCGCCAGGCCTTCCGCACCGCAGCTCTCGGCCAACTCGATGGCTCGCTTCAACGGCGGTCGGGCCGCGCGATCGTGGCCTAATTTCCGCAGACGCGCGCCAAGCCGGTGTCGGAGCCGAGCCTCGAGCACCCGCATCCCGCTGTCGGTGGCGAGTGCAATCGCCTCGTCGAGGAGCCGCTGCTGGTCCTCCTCGACTTGCGTCAACGCCGCCCGCGCCCCGAGCGCGACGATCCGAGGGAAGCGGCACGGCAGGCGTTCGGCCACCGAGTCGAGCGACCCGAGAACGGCCTGGGCGTCTTCGATTCGCCCGCCATAGAGGTATGCGGTGATGGCATCGCCAGACCAGGGAACGACGCACGGCTCCAGGATTTGTAACTGAATGGCAAGGGCCCGTAGGCGATCGAACAGCGCGCAGGCGTCCGCCGTTCGCCTGGCGTGCATCGCCAGCACGGCCTCCATGTGAAGGAGCCACACGCGCCCCGCCCAGTTCTCGTTCGGATCGGCCAGTGCGCTTGCCCTCCGGCACCATTCGGCGCACTCCTCCATCTGACCCATTTCGTTCAGCGTGTAGGCGTGGATGATCGCGGCCCAGAAGGCGCGCTCAGGTGCGAGGTCCGACAGCAGCGTTGCGCGGTCGGCTAGTAGAAGCGCCTCCCGTAGCTTGCCCATTCGAACGCACGTGTCTCCATGCATTACGGCCACCGTCGCGATGGCCACCGGGAGCCCGATGCGCTCGGCCGCCTGCATGCCGATCTCGTATGCCCGGGTCGCCTCGCCGAACCGTTCCGTCCACTTCGCCATGTTTCCGTAGGTTCCCAGCGTTCCCCAACTCCAGGCGAAGTCGGTTGTATCTGATTCCGGGTTTGCCAGCGCTTCCGCCACCGCCCTGTCGATCACTGCGATTCCGTTGTGGTCCCCGCCGACAAATGTGCTGAACGCCCAGGCGGTGTCAGCACGGGTGCGGAGCCTCAGCGAGCTACCCACGGCAAGCTCACGAGCCTGTTCGAGTTTGGGCGTCGCCAGGGCGGGACCTCCGCTGGGCCACGAGATGAATGCCTCGTCGAGCAGCGCCCTGACCGCCTCCGATTTGTCCGACGGCAGCGCGCTAGCGACCGCAGCTCGGAAGGCGTCACCGGCTTCCTGGACGGCGCCGCGGATGAACAGGGCTCGTCCCAGCATGCGCTGGGCGGCGCTGCGCAGCTGGTCAGTCAAGTCGGGGATGGCAAGGACTCGCCGAAACGTTACGAGGGCAGCCTGGCCGTCGCCGCTGTCGAGTAGAACCTCACCGAGATCCATCAACAGGCCGGGAGCGGCACGCGATCCAGCCACCTCGACAGCTGCCGACAGACGTTGTTTGGCGCGTGCGATCGCACCCTCGCGCATAGCGGTTCGACCTACCTGCGCCAGGACCGCCACGGCATCAGGATCGCCGATGAGGCCCGCACGCGCCGCGTGTTCAGCCACCTCCACTGGGTCAGCTGAGGCCGAGATAAGGGCGCGGAAAGCGCGGGCATGCCACCGCGCCCGCATCGGCGACGGGATCTCGTCGTAGACAACTTGCCGCAGCAACGCATGCACGAACTGCGCCCAGCCGGGCGAGTCGGAGCTGAACACGCCTCCGCGCGAGAGGGCCTCGAGCGCCCGGTCGCCCTGCGCAGGCGAGATGTCGGCCATCGCCGCAGCGATCACCGGCCGGAACCGGCTTCCCAGAACGCTCGCCGCTTGCGCATAGGTCATTTGCTGGGCTGAGACACCGATGAAGCGATCGAGCAGGAGACGGGCCTTCGTACTCGCGACATCGCCATCCGATTCCGGGAGCGTCCGCCCACGCCCAATGATCGTGGCCTCAACTTCGAGGAGGAGTGGGTTCCCGACTGCGAGTCTGGCCGCACGACGGGCGGACGAACTCGAGATCCCGGCCACGCGGTCCTTCAGCATTTCCGCGGAACTCGTTTCGCTGAGCGGCTGCAGGCGCTCCATCATCGCGTCACCGTCGTTGGTCAGGGGCCCTATCGCACTGAGAGCGTTGTCAGGCCACGGTCTGAGCGTCCCGATCAGCGCAACAGGGAGACTGCTGATCCTGAGGCAAAGGAACGAGAGCAGCGCCAGGGAGTCCTCGTCCGCCCAGTGGAGGTCATCGAGCAGTAGCAAGGCTGGCGAGGGCAAGTCTTCGAGAAACTGAAGCGCCGCGTACAACCGCGTTGCCCGGGCTTGAGGGGGAGATCGTCGGGTGATCCCGACCTCAGTGGGACTCCGGAATCCGAGTCCTCGCAGTGCCTGGTCGATGACACCGAAAGGCAGACCCGATTCCGCGGCGTCGCCCCGCCCGATGCTGATTCGGAACTGATCGCGACCAGCAGTTGACGCCCGCTCGACCATCGTGGTCTTCCCGAGGCCCGCCTCCCCGACGATGAACAGGCTCTGTCCCCGACCCTCGCGAGCGTCGGACAGCAGGCGCTCGATCACCTGCAGCGTCTCGTCGCGCTCCCAGATTTGTGCCTGGGGCATACCCTCCCTCCCCCGGCAATCCTAAACCCTCAGTAACTTTCCCGCCTGCGGCGCTTAACGGTCAGTAGTTCTGGTGACGACACTGCTTCAGAAGGCACGTAGGGTGGACCCGTTGCCAACAGTTCTCGTTCAAGGAGGTAAACCGATGGCGATCAACACGGAGATCGAAGAAATCGTGGCACTGCGACCCGAGCCGAATGGCACCGACGCCTCGCCGCGGGAAGCCGTGCTGGTGGTGACGCCGCCCGCCGCGCCGCAGGGGGAACCTGATCTCGGGCCGGCCGAGAAACCGATTCGCACGCACCGTCGGCGTGGATGGGTTCTGCCTGTCGCCGTCGGCGCGGCCGCCCTGATCGTATCCGGCACGCTCGCCGGATTCCTGTGGTCGACGGTCGGTCAGCGCGACACCGCCCGGCATCAGCTTGCCGTGACCCAGGCGACGCTTACGACGACCGACCAGCAGCTCACGGCCGCACATACGGACGCCGCGACGCGGAAGGTGATGTCCGACTACATCACGTTCGTCGCCGTCAACAGCGGAAGGGCTTTGGCCGATTACCAAACCATGGCAGCCTGCACCTCGTTCAGCCCATGCAGAACTGCGGCCCAGCAAACCCTGAGCGACCTTCAAGCGTTTCAAACCCAGCGTGCGGCAGCAAGCGTGCCGCCCGCGTTGTCGAACGCCGATGGCGAGCTGCGCGACGGGCTGAGCGCCGCAATCGCAGCGCTCCAGGAATTCATCACCGGGGCGGACAACGACGACGTCAACAAAGTCAAAGACGGCGCTCATAAGCTGGACGCGGCCTTCCTTACGATCGGCAAGGCCGAGGCCGCTCTTGGAACCGCTTCGAGCTAGTTGACGGTGGATGACCCGATTCGGGATCAGGCCGACAGAGTCAGCATCCGGGTGCGACGCGTGCTCCACCCGGATGCCAGCGGCTCGGCGCCGCGCCGCGGCCCGCTAAGGAGGTTAGTCCTTCTAGGCCTGGCCGGCCTGTTGCTCCTTAGTGCGCCCCTGACGAGCATCGGCTTGGCTGTGCGCGAGCAAGACGTCGAAGCCGGCAGATCATCCGCGGACCGTCGGTCGATTTCCGAGCTACAAGCCCGTGTCCTCTCCCTCGAGGCGGAGATGGCCACACAGGCGGACTGGAGCGCGATCGCGACAGCTGTTCAGCCGTCCATCTTCACGGTGATGACTGACCACGGGCTGGGCTCGGGATGGGTAGCTCGCGCAGGTGCCGGAGGATCGGACGTCGTCACCAACTTCCACGTTGTTGCCGAGGCGTTCAACGGCGGCGACGCAGCCGTCCACTTACGGCAAGGTGATATGACGATCGAGGGCACCATCACGCAGGTGGAGCCAAGCGAGGACCTTGCCATCGTCCACATTGCCGAACGGTTTCCCGCCCTTCAGGTCGCGGCTGCGCGGCCGCAGCTCGGCGAGATGGTGATGGCCGTCGGCTCTCCGCTCGGCTTGGGCGGCAGTGTCTCGCTCGGGGTGGTCTCTGGATTTCGCAGCCTCGAAGGTGCCGACTACATTCAGTTCTCAGCAGCGATCAGCCCTGGCAACAGCGGGGGTCCGGTCCTCGACAGCCGTGGCTTGGTGGTGGCGGTCTCGGCAGCCAAGTTCACAGGGACCGGTGTCGAAGCCCTCTCTCTCGCCATCCCGGTGCAGAGCGTCTGCACGATGGTCCGGTGCACGCGGGCCTCTTGACGAGCGGTTACGCGAGGAGGTGCCCGACCGGGTGCGACCCGATAACCAGCCGGCCCTTCTGATCGACGACGAGCCCGAGACGGGCGAGGACATCGACGCGGAGCTCAGCGACGACGAAATCTACCCTGCCGCCGAAGAAGCCGCGGTGCGTGTCGTCGAGAAACCTCCCGGGCGGTCGACCGCGACATCGACAGCTACACCGGCACGAAGCTGTAGACCGGCACCAGGCGTCAGTATCCGCTGCTCGGGGTCGCGTTGGTGCTCGGCTGGTTGCTACTCGACCCGCAACCGGTGGCCACCAGGCCAAACACGGTAACCAGCACCGCAATTGCCAGGTTTACGGCG
>WNFA01013572.1_pt1 | contig 14318 bp, 15 predicted proteins | sample 5400481 | NCBI WGS metagenome assembly WNFA01 (sample SAMN13153340, study PRJNA577476) | soil metagenome | isolation source: 120 cm saprolite under Douglas fir tree site 2 hole 1 replicate 2 | place: USA:California | collected 2015-04-18 | reverse complement strand
CTAGTACCTCGCACCCCCCTACCTTACTCTTCTCGCAGTTGTAGTTACGGGGTGCCGGCGCAGCCGGCACCCCGTAGTCTTTCCCACAAGCGTGGCGCCCACTCCGTTGCAACGACTAATTTGCAGGCATGACTGCCCGGAGTTTCTTCTACCGGGAGACGGAAGGGATCCGCGTCACCGTGCGACCCGTCTATCTCCGCGATCACTCGGAGCCTTCGCAAAGCCATTACGTCTTCGCCTATTTCGTGCGCATCGAGAATGTCGGGACGATGGCGGCGCAGCTCCTCACCCGCCGCTGGCTCATTCACGACTCCGTTGGCGAGGGAGTGGACACGGAAGTAATTGGCGAAGGAGTGGTCGGCGAACAGCCGACGCTCATGCCGGGGGCGGTACACGAGTACCAGAGCTTCTGCATTCTGAAGTCGGGGGAGGGCTGGATGGAGGGGCACTATGGTCTGCTCCGCCAGGACGGAACGCCGTTCGAGGCATCGATCCCGCGCTTCATACTCAGCGCGAGCGAGTCGACGAGCCTTCCATCATAAGCCGCGCACGACAGTTGCTTTGCATCCGGCCGTGAGCCGCATCTACGACATCTCGGTTCCGATCCGGTCGGGAGGACTGGTCTATCCGGGAAACCCCGAGATCGACATCTCCCTGCAACTGGCGGTCGCCAAAGGCGCCAGCGCCAATGTGTCCACGATACGATTCGGCTCCCATACCGGTACTCATGCCGATGCTGCACGTCACTTCTTCGACGATGGACAATCGGTGGACAAGATTCCGCTGGAGCGTCTGATCGGGCCGGCACTGCTGGTAAGCTTCGGCGAGCAAGTTCTCTCGGTCGGCGCCGCGGAACTGCGTGAACACGACGTCAAGGGTCACAAGCGAATCCTCCTTCGCACCCGCAACTCCGCTCTCCTCTCGCGGAAGGAGTTCGCCAAGGACTACACGTACCTCGCTCCCGATGGCGCGCAGTACCTCGTCGACCTCGGCGTGGAGCTGATCGGAGTCGACTACCTGTCGATCGAACAATTCCACTCCGGCCACCATCGTACCCATCGCACGCTTCTCGGTCACTCGGTGGTGATAGTCGAGGGTCTTGACCTGTCGGCCCCGCCGCCTGGCGAATACCAGTTCATTTGCCTGCCACTCCGCATCGAGGGCTGCGACGGCGCACCCGCGCGCGCGGTGCTGATAACGTGACGGAAATTCGACACATCTTCTTCGACATAGGCGGAGTGCTGGGCTCAAATGGCTGGGACCGCGAGCAGCGACAGCAGGCAATCGAGCGGTTCGATCTCAACGTCGAGGATTTTCAGTGGCGGCACGAAGAGGTTGTCGGAGAATGGGAGGAGGGAAGAATCACAATCGATGAGTACCTCGACATCGCTGTGTTTTACACGGAGAGGCCTTTCTCCCGCGACGAGTTCATCAACTTCATGTACAGCCTGAGCGTTCCCGACGAAGCGACCATTCGAATTGCCCGCGCACTTTCGGCTGATTCCCGGTACACACTTATGACTCTCAACAACGAGTCCGAAGAGCTCAATGTTCACCGGATAGAGGCATTCGGAATCTCCCAGATCTTCGAGGCATTTCTTTCGTCCTGCTGGCTGGGTGCTCGCAAACCGATCCGCAGATTCTACAATCGCGCGCTCGGCATCGCGCACGCCGAGCCGGCCAGCTCGCTCTTTATCGACAACCTCCAGCAGAACCTCACGCCGGCTAGCTCTCTGGGCATGAACGTGATTCTTTTCAAATCCGCTTCACAGCTTCGCTCCGACCTGGAGCGTTTTCTCCACCTGGAAATTCCCGGAGTATAGGCAATGCGCTTGGCGATGATCGGCCTCGGCCGAATGGGCGGCAACATGTCGGAGCGACTGGCGAAGGGCGGACACGAAGTCGTTGTCTTCGACCGGAAGCCTCCGACGGTGCAGCATTACGTATCGCTCGGCGCTATCGCGAGCACGAGTCTCAGCGACGTCACCGCAAAGCTCAAGAGCCCGCGCATTGCGTGGATCATGGTCCCGGCGGGGAAGCCCGTCGACGAGACGATCGCCTCGATTCTCCCGGGAATGTCAAAGGGCGACGTGATCATCGACGGTGGCAACTCCAACTTCCACGACACGATGCGGAGGGCGGCCGATCTCCAGACGAAGGGAATTCACTTGGTCGATTCAGGAACCAGTGGAGGCATCTGGGGGCTCGCGAACGGTTATTGCCTCATGATCGGTGCGTCGCCGGAGGCGTTCAAGCTGTGCGAGCCGATTTTCAAGACACTCGCTCCACCCGATGGTTACGCGCACATGGGACCGCCCGGCGCAGGCCACTACGTCAAGATGATCCACAACGGCATCGAATACGGAATGCTCCAGGCCTACGCGGAAGGTTATGAGATCCTTCACGCGTCGAAGGAGTTCAAGCTGGATCTGCACAAGATTGCCGCGGTCTGGAACCACGGCAGTGTCGTGCGGTCGTGGCTCAACGAGCTGGCCGAATCGGCGTTCGAGAAGGACATCGACCTGAGTGATCTGCGCGGATACGTTGAAGATTCGGGCGAGGGGCGATGGACGGTACAGGAAGCGATCGACCTGAACGTACCGGCACCTGTCATCACGCTCTCATTGCTGACGCGGCTCCGGTCACGGCAGGCGGATTCGTTCTCCGCAAAGGTGATCGCCGCGCTACGCAACGAATTCGGTGGACATGCGGTAAAGAAGTCATGAGAACTCCTGTTGCAGTTCCGCTGGTGCGCGCGCCACGAAAACGCGGAAACCGCGACAAGGCTGACCCGTGCACAATGGTGATCTTCGGCGGCGCGGGGGACCTCACCAAGCGTAAGCTCATTCCAGCCATCTATTACCTGGCGGAGCAGAAGCTTCTGCCCGACAACTTCGCCCTGCTGGGCGTAGCGCGCGATCAGAACACCGACGACGGATATCGCGCCATGATGCGCGAAGCGATGACCCACTCCGACGAGATCCACAAGGTCCGCGACGACGTCTGGCAGTGGCTCTGCGAGCGGACGTTCTACGCGGGCGGAGATTTCTCGAAGGACGACGCGTACGTGAACATTGGGAAGCGGCTCACGGAGATCGAAGAACGCTCACCCGAACACGATCGGAACCGACTGTTTTATCTGGCGATTCCGCCCAGCGTGTTCGAGACGACTCTCAAGCACCTGTGCGCCAGCAAACTCGCCTGGCGAACGCACACATATGACGAGCGTCCCTGGGTTCGCGTCGTGATCGAGAAGCCATTCGGCCGGAGCCTCGAGTCGGCCAAGGCACTCAATCGGCTCGTGCTCGACGAGTTCGGCGAGCACCAGATCTACCGCATCGATCACTACCTCGGAAAAGAAAGCGTCCAGAACATCCTCGTCTTCCGGTTCGGGAACTCGATCTTCGAGCCGCTGTGGAACCGGCACTACATCTCGCACGTGCAGATCACGGCGGCGGAAGCGGTCGGAATCGAGGGACGGGGCAAGTATTACGAGGAAGCGGGCGTACTGCGCGACATGTTCCAGAACCACCTGTTGCAATTGCTCACGCTCGCGGCAATGGAGCCGCCCAGCTCGTTCACCGCAGACGCAGTTCGCGACGAGAAGGTGAAGGTTCTCCATTCAGTACGCCCACTGGTTCAAGGCGACTGCGAGCCGCCAGTAGTGCGGGCTCAGTACGACGCGGGACCGGTCGATGGCAAATCGGTTCCGGGATACAAGAGTGAGCCCGACGTCTCGCCGAGTTCTCTGACACCGACTTTCGCCGCGATGCGGATCTCGATCGACAATTGGCGGTGGAAGGGAGTTCCGTTTTATCTGAGGTCCGGCAAGAGAATGGCGCGCCGGATCTCCGAGATCGCCATCCAGTTCCGCTCGCCGCCGCTGCTGCTGTTCGGCCAGAAGGCGGTAGAGGAGATGTCCCCCAGTGTCCTCGCGCTCCGGGTGCAGCCCGACGAGGGAATCTCGCTGCGCTTTCAGGTGAAGACTCCCGGTGCGATGCACGAGCTTACACCGGGCCTCGAGATCACGCCCGTCGACATGGACTTCACCTACGCGGAGGCTTTCGGAAACGAAGCGCACCCCGCGTACGAGACACTGCTGCTCGATTGCATGATTGGCGATCCAACGCTGTTCACGCGCAGCGACGAGGTCGAGATGGCGTGGACTATAATCGATCCGATACTCGAGTACTGGGACAATCATCCTGCAACCACACTCCCCACGTATCCGGCGGGCAGCTGGGGACCCGAGGAAGCAAATAAAATCCTGGATGGAGATCATACACGTTGGCGATAGCTCCACTTCTGCTCCCGCTCGTCGCGCTGGTCCTCTCGTCGACCGCCTGTCAAAATCCAAAGCCGAGCCAGAAAGATTCAGCCGCTGTCCTGGCGGGTGACACCACGCAGCACGTGCTCTCCGCGGACGACCGGGCACTCGTGCTGCGAGCCCGGGAGCTCGATCGCGCCGACAGTCTCGATCCCGCGCGCTCCGCGTACGAGCAGGCCGCGCCGAAACTCCCTCAACTGTCCGATTGGTTATACCTGAGGGCCGCCGGAGTCACCGCCGACAGCTCAGCGAGAGCTGCGTACTACACCAAGCTTCGAACCGATGTAGCGCGCGATCGCATCCGCTGGACGGATGCAATCGCCCGCGAGCGGACGCGCGACTTCGCGGGTGCCATACGCGTCTACAATGCCCTCGGTGCGCGTCTCGACGCTTTGAGGCTTCGCATCAATCCGCCGGCGGACGACGCGTCCAGAGTTGCAGCGCGTGGGGAGCTGTTGTCGTTCATCGCCAACTCGAACAACTCGGCTGATACGCGCGACGCAATCGATCTCTTCGACAAAGTATTCACGACCACGACGCCGTCGGAGGAGCTCGTCATCGCGCGCGCGGCCAACAAATCGGGACTGCCGGATCGCGGCGCGACAGCATACGCGAAGGCGCTCGGCGTCGGATTGGGCGACGTCTCGGACAAGGTTGGATATGGCTCGGTGCTGTTTCGCCTGAGACGCTACGCCGACGCAGCCAGCCAGTTCGCGAAAGTGCGAGCTCCGCCGAACCTTGCTGCTGCGGCTCAATACCAACGCGCCAGAGCGCAGATCGCATTGGGTAACACTGAAGCCGGGCGATCCACGCTGCGCGCAATCACCACCGCGTATCCAAAGGACACGAGCTCGGCCTCGGCCCTTCTCCTCCTTGCAGACCTCGCCACCGACGAGAATCGCGACCAGGATGCGAGGCAAACTCTCACGGCGCTGCTCAAGCGCTTTCCCATCGGCCGGCACGCCACCAACGCCCGCTTTCGCGCGGGAATGATCGCGTACATACAAGGCGACAGAAAAGCGGCCGCGGCGGAATTCGACTCGCTGATCGCCCGCGATTCCAACAGCACCGAAGCGCTGGCTGCCGCCTATTGGGCTGGACGCTCTTACGCGGCACTCGGCGACAAGACGCGCAGCAAAGCGAGGTGGCGCTCGATAATCGCTAAAGACCCGCTCAGCTACTACGCGGTAGCGGCGGCGAAACGCCTCGACACGACGCTTGTCGCGCCCGATCGCTCGCCAGCGAATTTTGCCAGGGTTCCCGCAATCGATAGCGCAATAAACCGCGTCGCAGGACTCAAGGATGTCGGGATGGAGGTGGAAGCCGGATTCGAAAACGACCGGTTATTCCGCGATGCTCTGGGAAATTCAGCACGCATGATTGCCACGGCACATGCCCTTGCTGGGACCGATCAGGCGTCCCGGTCGATTGCGCTCGGCCGCCGCGCCATCGAGGAAATTGGCCACAGTCCGGAAAACTACCGGCTCTACTTTCCGGTGCTGGAGCGCGAGACTCTTATCTCCAGCAGCAAGGAAAACGGGCTCGATCCGGTTCTCGTAGCCGCCCTCATCCGCCAGGAATCCAACTTCAATCCGCTGGCCACTTCTCCCGCCGGCGCGAGGGGTCTCATGCAGCTAATGCCGGCGGTCGGAAAATCGGTCGCGGACACCAAAGGGATCGGTCCGTGGAATCCGGATCTCCTCTATCAGCCCGCGACCAACATCAAGCTTGGTACCGCTCACCTGAGCGGTCTCGCGCACAAATATCCAGAGGTTGTGAAGGTCCTCGCCGCTTATAACGCGGGCGAGTCGCGTGTCGAGAAATGGTCGAGCAAGGCGGGAGCAACCGATCCAGAGGTATTCACGGAGCGCATTCCCTTCGTCGAGACGCGCGACTACGTGCGCACCATCCTACGTAATCGCGCTTACTACCAGGCGCTCTATCCCTGGTAGCGCTCCGTCTCGGAGGGCTGTTCCAGCTCGCCCTTTCTCCGCTTCAGCCAATCGAGCAACCATGTCACCGGAACGCCGGCGATCAAAGGCGTGAGGAAAATGCCGAGCAGCGTGTTCAGCCAGATCAGCGCCATGTAGAAAGCAACGAGGCCAAGCGACACCCACAGCGTGCCCAGCGGGCCGTGCGTCTCCAAGCGAAACTCCCCCGTGAATAGGTAGATTAAAAGTATCATGGCTTATGCCGGGGTTAAAGCATCTGAAGTAGAGGGCGTTGTCGGGGCGGCGCTGGTAAGCTGTGGACCTGCCGTCCTTGCGGTGTCGGGCGGCCTCGATTCGATGGCGCTGCTCACCACGGTCGCGACCTTTGATCATGGCACTGGCAAGGCCGCAGGACGAGCGGCGGCGCTTGTCGCGCGACAGGCATTCCGCTGCGGATTCCCCTGTGTCACCGGCCGCGCATCGACCATCGGCACGCGCGAGGAGGAATGGCGCCGCGGTCGTTGGCAGTTTCTCGAGCAGGTCGGGTCGAAGCAGGAAGCAAAAGTTGTAACTGCCCACAACCTCGACGACCAGGTTGAAACAGTATTCATGCGGATTCTTCGCGACGCTGGCCCCCGCGGACTCGCGGGCTTGTATGCAGAGTCGGAGATCATCCGTCCCCTTCTAAACGTCAGCCGAGCGACGCTGGCGTCCTACGCTCAGCAGCGCAATGTGGCCTTCGTGCAGGATCCATCGAACTGCGACCGCAAGCATCTCCGCAACCGTATCCGCCTCGACATTCTACCGTCGATCGTGAGCCAGCATCCCGGTTTTCCGGACGAGCTCCTGTCGCTGGCCCGGGAATCCGCCGACTGGCGGCGCTCGCTCGAGGATCTTGTGGGTAGCGTCGGCGCCGAAGCGGAACAGGATGGTACACTGCGCATCAGCCGTTCCAGCCTGGCGGGCTACGACGCCGACTCCCTCAGGGTTCTGTGGCCCGCTCTGGCGGCGCGCGCAAGCGTCGTGATGGACCGCCGCGGAACCCAACGCGCCGCGGAGTTTACTATTAAGGGAGCGACGGGCGGGGCGATTCAGTTGTCCGGAGGGGTCGAGATCGTTATGCGGCGCGATCATATGTTGCTGCGCCGGTGGCGGGCGCCCAATGGCGGACAGGGTGAGCGAACTGAGGCTCGGGCATGAGCAGCACGGTCAAACCGCTCGAAATCAGATTGGATCCCCGCCTTTCCGGAAGAGCCGTTAAAAGGATCGCGTTCGATGAAGCTGCGATCGCGAAGCGAGTCACCGAGCTCGGCAGAGAGATCACCGCCGCCTATCCGGACGGCGATCTTCTTGTTTTGGGCTTGCTCAAGGGAAGCTTCATTTTTCTTAGTGACCTCGTCCGGCAGATAACTCGTCCGCTTCAGGTAGATTTCCTCGTGGCGGCAAGTTACGGTGATGGGGTGGTCTCGAGCGGAACGGTCAATCTTGTTTACGACCCGGAAACGGAGCTGGAAGGAAAAGACATCCTTTTAGTCGAAGACATCATCGATTCCGGCCGCACATTGAATCGTCTGATGTCTATACTAAAGGGAAGAAAGCCAAGATCGTTGGAGATATGCGCGCTTCTCCATAAGCGGATCGCGGAAGGACTGAAGTACGAAGCGAAGTTCGTTGGTTTCGATGCGCCGAATGAATTTCTGGTTGGTTATGGGTTGGATCACGCGGAGAACTTCCGCCATTTGCCGTACATAGCGAGCTTGCAGTAATGCCTATACAAATGCCTAATAAAAATCCCAAGAAGCCGACGAACTGGAGCAAGGTCTCGAAGCAGCTCTCGTTCTGGGTTTTCGTCATATTGGTGCCCGTCGCGATCATCCAGTTCTCGGGGAAGGGAACTGACGCGACGCCTGAAATCTCCTATACGCAGTACGACCAGCAGCTCCAGAAGAACAACGTCGACAAGGTCACCATTCAGGCTGGCCGGCTGTTGACGGGCGAGTTCAAGGAGAAGGTTCCGGTCAAGGGCCGACTGGTGCAGAAGTTCAGGTCGCTGCTGCCAACCGAGAACTCGAGCGACGAGGTCGCGCGACTCCGCGATCACGGCGTGCAGATTCAGGCGGAGGACGCTCGACCCTCGTTCACGACGATCCTGATCAGTCTCTTCCCGTACCTGCTCATCTTCGGAATCTGGTTCTTCCTGTTCCGTTCGATGCAGGCCGGCGGGGCAAAAGCGTTCAGCTTCGGAAAATCAAAGGCGAAGCTGCTCACCGGCGACACACCCAAGGTGACGTTTGATGACGTCGCCGGTGCGGATGAGGCGAAGGTCGAGCTTCAGGAGATCATCGAGTTCCTGAAAGACCCCCAGAAATTCACCAAGCTCGGTGGACGTCTGCCGAAGGGTGCGTTGTTGGTCGGTCCGCCGGGAACCGGTAAGACGCTGCTCGCCCGCGCTGTCGCGGGTGAAGCCGGCCGTCCCTTCTTCTCGATGTCGGGCTCCGACTTCGTGGAGATGTTCGTGGGCGTCGGCGCCAGTCGCGTGCGCGATCTGTTCGAGCAGGGCAAGGCCCACGCTCCGTGCATCATCTTCATCGACGAGATCGACGCCGTCGGCCGCCATCGCGGGGCCGGGCTGGGCGGTGGTCACGACGAGAGAGAGCAGACACTCAATCAGCTGCTGGTCGAGATGGATGGCTTCGAGTCGAACGAGGGCGTGATCCTCATCGCCGCCACCAACCGGCCTGACGTTCTCGATCCCGCGCTCATGCGGCCGGGGCGCTTCGACAGGCAGTTCGTGGTGGATTTGCCCGATCTGCGCGGACGTGAGGGAATTCTCCGCGTGCACATCCGAAACAAGCCGATGGCCGAGGATGTGGATGTGACAACGCTCGCACGCGGAACTCCAGGAATGGCGGGAGCAGATCTCGCGAACCTGGTGAACGAAGGAGCTTTGCTCGCTGCCCGGCGGAACCACGAGAAGGTCTACATGGCCGACCTCGAGGATGCGAAGGACAAGGTGATGATGGGCGCTGAGCGGAAGTCGATGGTCATGAAGGACGAGGAGCGGAAGCTCACCGCGTATCACGAAGGCGGCCACGCCATCTGCGCGGTCAAGGTGAAGGGAAACGATCCGCTCCATAAGGTCACGATCGTTCCACGCGGACGTACGCTCGGTGTGGCGTGGACGCTGCCGGAAGACGACCGCGTGTCGGTTACGAGGGAGCAGCTGGAGGCGAATCTCGTCAAGGCGTATGGTGGTCGTGTGGCCGAAGAGCTGGTGTTTGGGCGCGATCGCGTGACGACCGGCGCCGCCAGCGACATCCAGCAGGCGACGGGGCTGGCGCGTCGCTACGTCTCGCAGTGGGGACTGTCCGACGAGATCGGTCCCATCCTCGTTGGCGACAATGAGCAGGAGCTCTTCCTTGGCCGCGAGCTGCAGACGCGGCGCGAAGTCTCGGAGCGCACGGCGCAGCTCGTGGATTCCGAGGTGTCGCGCGTCATCAAGGAGGCGTACGCCCGAGCGACCGCGGTGCTGCAGGAGAACATGGATCTGCTGCACACGGTAGCCGCGGCGCTGCTCGACCGCGAGACGCTGACTGGCGATGACGTAGCGGCGCTCGCGCGCGGCGAGACCTTGCCGCCGCGTCCGGTGAGCCCGCCACCTGCGGCGCCAGCGCTGGCGACTCCGGTCATGCATCCGAAGCCGTCGAAGCCACCGCTCTTCGGAGGACCGGAGGTAGCCCCGGCGTGACCTTCGCCTGGCCGTCGAAGTCACAGCGGCCCACCATCTTCGGAATTCTGAACGTTACCCCCGACAGCTTCAGCGACGGGGGTAACTTTTTGTCCACCGAGGAGGCAATCGCGCAGGCAGGTCGAATGATCTCCGAGGGCGCTGACGCGATCGACGTCGGCGGAGAATCGACCCGACCCGGAGCCAAGCCGATCCCGGCGCGTGAAGAGCTGAAGCGTGTGACTTCCCGCGATTCGCGGGATACGCTCGCGCTGGAGCGACATCGCGATCTCGATTGACACCGTCAAGGCCGAGGTTGCGAAGGCCGCACTGGCAGAAGGTGCATCGATCGTGAACGATGTGTCGGGAATGTCGCTCGATCCCGAAATGGCGCGGGTCTGTGCGGAAGCGGGTTGCAGCGTCGTGTTGATGCACTCGCGGGGTACGGTGGCCGACATGGCGAGCTACGAAAACGCCGTTTATGGAAACGATCCGGTCGGAGAAATCGTCGGCGAGCTCGAGGAGAGCGTTCAGACCGCGCAGCGAGGCGGGATTCATCCCGGCCGAATCGCGCTGGACCCCGGGATCGGATTCTCGAAACGGACAGGCTCGGCTATCCCGTGTTCGTCGGCGCGTCGCGCAAGCGCGTGATCGCCGAGCTCATTCGCTACACCGGCGGGGCAGGACCCTCGGGGGAAGGAACGACGCTCGCTCCGGAATTGATCTCAAACGACGACCGCGACATGACGACGGTTGGAGTCAACGTCGTCGCATTTTTTGCCGGAGCGCGAATTTTTCGGGTTCATCGCGTCCGCGCAAACCGTCTTGCTCTCGATGCCGCGTGGGCCCTGACTCCCGAAGCGTCGGAGCTCCTTGCGGAATGATCAGGACACCATTCGCGGAGACGTGTCTTCTAAATAGATGGTGCGGCGACCCAACCACCAAACAAGCAGCCAGGTAGATACGATTTGAACGAGAATCAACGTTGGCAGGATCGCGGGGTGCTCCATGATTGGAGTCAGCGAGCCCGGTAGCGGAAACATCAACGGGATGTTGATGAGGTTGAAGATGACGATTCCGATGAGCAGTCCCCTCGAGCCGCCGAAGATCTTCCAGCAAGCGACGCAGAACGCCAGCTCCACGATGAAATCGAGCAGTGGATATCCCTGAAGATTAAAACCGAGTCGCGGTCCCGGCGTGATTGGAAGAAGGGCGATGTTGGGCTCGTGCTGGATGATGTCGAGCAGGATGTGCGAGAAGATTCCCAGCGCGATTGCGATGCCCAAGTTGGAGCGATGCACTGACTTTCCTATTAGCCACGCCGATGCGGCAAGCAGAGCGCCCGTGAATACCGAGTGAGAGTAAGGCAGGAAATCCAGATGGACGGCATCGGGAGTTGCGCGAAAGTGCTCGATGCCGAGGTACGTGAAAACAACCCAGAGCAATTCCACAAGCTGCACCGATATGAGAAGCGGCCATAGCCCGACTCTGGAATACTTTCTTTTGAGAACTAGGGCTGCTGAGGCGTGAGTGATCGCGTACGTAATGCCTCTTGACGGGCGTCGGAAACGAGTGAATCGAAGATGTCAACCGCGAGTGTACGGGCAACTCACAAGCCGCTGGATTAATTTCTAGTCGACACCCTTTACCGGGGCGATCCCGATAAGACGATTCCCATCGCCGGGTTGGACTACCGCCGTACTCCTTCTGTTCGTCTACATGCTCACCCTCGCCCCGGGCGTCACGCTCTGGGATTCGGGCGAGTTTCTGGCGGCCATCCATTCATTCGGGATTCCCCACCCGCCTGGCACTCCACTTTACGTCCTGATCGGCAAAATCTGGAGCATGCTGTTCGCTTCAGTGTTCGGATTTGCCCGCTCGATCAATCTGCTCTCCGCCGTCTGCACTGCCTTCGGATGCGGCATTCTTGCCAACCTGTTCGCCAAGTGGACGGGTGATGGCTTCGCCGGGACGGCGGCCGGACTCACGGCGGGACTCATGTCGACCGTTTGGCTGAGCGCGACCGAGACAGAGGTATATGCAGTCGCGCTTCTTTTTGGCTGCATGATTCTCTGGGCCGCGGACCGCGCGGGAGAAGACTCCGACGCGCGGTGGGCGCTCCTCGCCGCATATCTGGCCGGATTGGGATGGTCGCTCCATTTAATGGCCTTGCTCGTCGTTCCCAGCGCGATCCTGCTCGTTTTCAGCACTGTGGACGGTTATTTCGCCGTTCCCGTGGGACGGCGCTACGCCGATGGCCGGCGGGAAGCGCACTCATTCGCGAAGCTCCTGCGGGCGGCAATCGTCGTAACGGTTCTCGGAATGACGTGCGTCCTGTTCCTGCTGATTCGGGCGCGACACGATCCTGCTATCAACCAGGGCAATCCATCGACGTTGGGCTCGCTCGTGGATGTAATCCTTCGCAGGCAATACGACGTGCCCCACCTCTGGCCGCGACAAGCTCCGTTTTATCTGCAGCTCGGGAACGTCTTCGAATATGCCGACTGGCAGTTCGCGAAAGGGCTCGCTTCCGATGCGCCGCCGAACCTGTGGAGAACCAGCATCACGATTCTCTATGCTCTCATTGGTCTGTACGGCTTTTTTGCGCATCGTAGTGCCGACCGGCGCAGCTGGCGCGCGATGGCGTTGCTCTTTCTGGTCTCGTCAGTCGGCGTCGTGATTTACCTCAACCTCAAAGTGGGTCCATCGTTCGGAGCGGGGATACTTCCGCCGAACGCTCCGCACGAAGCCCGGGAGCGAGACTATTTCTTCTTCTGGGCGTTCATCTGTTGGGGTCTCTGGGCCGGGTTCGGGGGGATTCATCTATCACACCGCCTCAAGGCACCGCTTGGTCTGCTGGCGATGGTGTTGCCGTTTGCACCAGGGGTTCTCAACTGGACGGCCGTCGATCGCAGAACCGACGAAGTCGAGACGCGCGCGCGGCTGGTCGAGGCCGACATGCTGGAAAAGACACCGCCGTCGGGCGTCTTCCTGGCATTGGGAGACAACGACACCTATCCGCTGTGGTATCTCCAGCAGGTTGAGGGCACGCGGAAGGATGTCACTATCGTCACGCTCCCATTGCTCGGCGCCGAATGGTACCGGGCGGAGCTCGCACGGCGTTACAAGCTACTCGATTCGGCGACCGTGCAGAGATGGTCCGGACGCGACAGTACCGTCGCATTCCTCGTCAGGCGATCCTACGATCAGAATCGCCCCGTTATTCGGTCTCCGTTTTTCTTGTCTGATTCAACAGCGACGAAGAAATGAGACAGTGACCAGCGCCTACGCTTCTTACTGTATGGTGAGCGTGTAGTCGCCCGTCGTGCCCGCGACTGTTGAGGCTGCCGCGATGATATAAAAGCCCGCGGTCGGCGCGGTGAACGCTACCTGTGCGTCCTTGGTGTTGGCGTTGACGTTGTCGTTGGACACCAGGACGGATGAGCTGCCGTTGGGGCGAATTTCGAGATACGAATCCAGGACGCTCGAGGTCATACCAACGGTGATGGCCTGTCCCGCGCTCAGGAAGATGACGTACTCGTCGGAGTAGAATCCGACGGTGGAGCAGTCCGTGGTCTGCAGACTCTGCGGCGTGCCGATCCCTTTCTGCACGAACGCATCCTCGCAGTTCGACACTGGTTCCGTCGACTCAGCCGAGGCGAGAGAATAGTTGCCGGTGGCGTTGGGGTAGTAGGAGTTGGCGCCGATGACGTACGATCCGGCCGGCACGATGACCTTGACCCTGGAGTCACTGCTTCCATTGCTTCCGAAGTCGTCGTTGATGCCGATCAGCCCATTTGCAGGAGTGAGAAATGCGAGGTAGGTGTCGAACGCCGTTGATGTCTGATTGAAAATGTAGGTGCCGCTCGTCGGAATGGTGACGGTGTAGAAATCGACGAAGCTGCCATCGGAGAGCTGGCAATCCGTGAGTGACAATTGATTGTCGACGGTCGTGCCCAGCGTGTGTGTAGCTGTCGCGCAGTCGGTGAACTTTACTGGGGGGAGGCTTCCGCTCACTGCCGAAAGGGTATTCGCTCCGGCGCCGGTGCCGAGCGTCCAGCTGCCCACTGTTGCGATACCTGATGCATCAGAAGTTGCGCTTCCACCAGTCACAGTGCCACCGCCACCCGTGACGGTGAATGTCACGGGAGCGCCAGCCAATGGATGTCCGCTCGCATCGCTGACGAGAACCGACGGAAGCTCCGTCACTTGGGTCCCCGGTGATCCCGTCAGGGTCGTGGAGGAATGCGCGATGATATTCGCTGCCTGCTTGCCAGGACCGGAAACGTCGCCGCCGACGAAAGAGATCTGGAGAAGCACAAGACACACTGGA
>WNFA01002854.1_pt1 | contig 14319 bp, 11 predicted proteins | sample 5400481 | NCBI WGS metagenome assembly WNFA01 (sample SAMN13153340, study PRJNA577476) | soil metagenome | isolation source: 120 cm saprolite under Douglas fir tree site 2 hole 1 replicate 2 | place: USA:California | collected 2015-04-18 | reverse complement strand
ATTTATGCCAGCTCTCGTTCACTTCCAGTGCTAGAGAGCCTATTGCCAAACCTCACTTATAGCACGCTTAAGGAGCCAACGAGGTTTCATAACAGTGAAGAGTCAATTGCTGTGCGCCCGTTTGACATTGGGATTATAAGCGATGAGTTCAGCAGGCACAATCTTATTGTCCTGTCGTCGCAGCGCCTTGTGAGCCTGGATTTGCGGACGCGCAGCACGTCTCTGTCCTTCGCGGCGTATGCGGTAGTGATAGGCCGCGTGCAGGATGTATTCAGCGACGCTGGCAACTTTGCGCGGCACGCCATAAAAGCTAGGAAAGTCATTGATATCGACAAGCATCAGTCCCTGTGGCGTCTCCAGAACATCCACACCATACAGGTCAAGGCCAAATACCTGCCCTACCCGGCGTGCCAGCTTGAGCATATCACGGCTCACGGCTATCTCCTCTTCACGCACCATTCCATGCAGGGGTGAACTTTTGACGATCGCGTGTACCTCCTGGCCTGTGACATACAGCTTGATGTCATAGCCGGGATTCTCGACATAGCGCATCGCCAGATAGTAACTATGCTCATCAAGAGTAATTTGCTTCATCTCTTCGAGTGTATGAACGAGGTGGATATCCTGCAGCGACGTGCCATTGCTTGGCTTGACAATCACCGGATACAGCTCATGCGGCACTTTGACTAAGGCGCGGGGATGGCCGACAAAGTAGGTAGTTGGCACAGGCAGGCCACAGGCTTGAGCAAAAGCCACCGCTACTGCCTTATCTCGTATCAGGCGAATGGCGCGTGAATTATTGATCGTGGGTATACCTACTGCTTCAGCCGCCTCCAGGATGGTTAAGCCCGGTCCATCCGATACGGTTTTCAGGACATAGGCATCATACTTTGTCAGGGAAAGGTCGGTCAGGCTGGTTACGGCTGCGTATGGCTGTAACACATCAATCTCATGTCCCCACTGCTGCAACTGGTCCGCCACTACCATCGGCATGGGTTTTTGAGCGTATCTCTCCTCGAGGATAAAGCAGAAGTGCATTGCAATCCCTCCTCCAAATGTAGTGATTACCCCGTCTTAAACGCCAACATACCTGTTCAGCGAAGAATAGTATACTCCTTTTCATTGTTTTGAAATAGGAGATGGTTCACAAAATTGACAGGGTCTGTCAATTTCCCGAAAGATACACAACTGCACATAATTCACCGACCACAAAACTGCAGAGGAAAGAAAACATGCATACAGCAAACATGGTATAATGAGTATATGGTAACACTCTTATCCAGCACAACTGTATACGTTCTCTCTTTACGGCATCCACGCCGTGCTACTGTTGAGCGCTACCTGCTCGCCGCCGGGTAGCTATGACTACCTGCACCCTCGCCAGGCATCCCTGGTAAATTAACCTATATACCTACGATAAATTGCACCATTTCATCCGTTCCGGCGTGTCATACTATATGATACGATGTTATGTAAGAGCCACAGTCTTATGCCGGGAAGATGAGGAGATACCGGGAGAATCCACACATGGACTTAATGGACAGACTTGCTAGCCTTGCACAACGCTACGAAGAACTGAATACCTTGATGGCACAGCCAGAAGTGCTGACCGACATGTCGCTGTTACAACGCTATGGCCGCGAACGCGCCGAACTCGAAGAGGTTGTGCAAAAATATTATGAACTGGCCGAAAATGACAAACGAATCGCTGAAGCCCAGGAAATGTACGAAGGAGACGATCTGGAAATACGCGAACTTGCCTTTGAAGAGCTGGAACGCCTCAAAGCGCGCAAAGAGCAATTGCTGCAAGAGCTAAAGATTGCCTTGCTGCCCAAAGATATTATGGATGAGAAAAATGCTATTGTCACCATCCAGGCGGGAACCGGTGGCGAAGAAGCGGCGCTTTTTGCAGCAGAACTCTTCCGCATGTACAGCCGTTATGCTGATAACCGGCGCTGGAAGGTTGAAATCCTGAATAGCAACGAAACCGCGCAAGGGGGGATCAAAGACATCACGTTTCTCGTCCGAGGCAAGGGCGCTTATAGGCGCTTGAAATACGAAGGCGGTACCCATCGCGTCCAGCGCGTTCCCGTTACCGAGGCCAACGGGCGCATCCATACCTCCACAGCCAAGGTAATCGTTCTTCCAGAAGCCGATGACGATATTACTGTCGAGATCAAAGACAGCGATATTCGCGTCGATGTCTATCGCTCTACCGGGCACGGTGGCCAGAGTGTGAATACTACCGACTCGGCAGTGCGCATCACGCATCTACCCACGGGCCTGGTCGTTACCATCCAGGATGAGAAGTCGCAGCTAAAAAATAAAGCCAAGGCGCTCTCCGTCCTCAAATCTCGCCTGTGGGATCTTGAAGAGGCCCGCAGGCAGGAAGAACTAAGCAAAGAGCGACGCTCACAGGTGCAGACCGGGGACCGGAGCGAGAAGATTCGCACGTATAATTTTCCACAGGACCGCGTGACCGACCACCGCATCGGTTTATCACGGCACAATCTACAAGGCGTGCTCAATGGTGAGCTCGACGAATTTATCGACAACTTGATCACAGTCGATCAAGCTAACAAGTTACAGCACTTGTTTGAAACAGAAGAGGCAAAGGTGTAAGTTTGAACAGGCCGGAAAGCTATCCTACACCACGCGCCAGACTGTGACCAGGGTGATTTTCTTTGGATGGGCGTATGAGTTTGCGCCCCTATCTGAAAGGAAGGCAACCGCATGACGCAATTAGTGATGGGCAAAAGTGTAACATACGAGCACACTCTTCCCGAACTCAACCCCTCTTACCGGCTACTACTCGGCCCTGGTCCTTGCAACGTTGACCCGCGTATTCTACGTATCGCCTCGGCCCCCCAACTCGGCCATATCGACCCCGAATTTTTCGGCATTCTCGAAGAAACTGCTCAGTTGCTGCGCTGGGTATTCCAGACCAAAAATGAAATGACGCTCTGCGTCTCCGGCTCAGGCTTCTCCGGCGCAGAAGCAGTGCTGTGCAATCTCCTTGAAGAGGGCGACACACTCATCGCCGGGAGCCTGGGCTTCTTTAGCGGCCAGATTGTCGAAATCTCACAACGCGCGGGAGCCAGGGTGATCAACCTGGAGACCGAGCTTGGAAAACCCCTGGCTCCAGAGGTGCTCGAGCAAGCTTTCAGGGATCATCCCGAAGCCAGGATATTTGCTACCGCTATTGCAGAAACCTCAACCGGCCTCTGGCAACCGCTAGAAGAACTTGAGCGCATTACCCATGCTCATGGAGCGCTTTTCGTCGTGGACGCGGTATGCGGGCTTGGTGGTGTACCCATGAATATCGACGAGATGCGGATCGATGCTTGCTACGCAGGCAGCCAGAAGAGCCTTGGAGCGCTGCCCGGCCTGGCACCGGTCACACTCAACGAACGAGCGGTACAGGTGATCCAGCATCGAAAAAGATTGGTGCAGAGCTATTACCTGGACTTGCTAAAACTAAACCGTTACTGGAACGGCGATCATGCCTATCATCATACAGCGTGCAGTAACCTGGTCTATGCCATGCGCGAAGCCCTGCGCATCACCCTGGAAGAAGGGCTAGAGACACGCTGGGCGCGCCATCAACTGCATGGTGAGGCCCTCAGAGCAGGCATCAAGGCAATGGGCCTGGACATCCTCACGCAACCCGGTTATGAGCTTCCCGTGCTCACTGCGGTCAGCCTCCGCGAGGGCATAGACGAGATGGCGATTCGCAAAGGGCTTCTAGAAGAATATAACATCGAAATTGGCGGCGGCTTTGGCGCATTGAAAGGTCGCCTGATTCGTATCGGCTTGATGGGTTATAATTCATGTCGTAAGAACGTCGATACCGTGCTTGCTGCATTGGAACACGTATTGCCTCGCTGCGGCTTCACACCCAAAGCAGGTGCCGCCCTTGCCGCCGCTGACGCTGTCTATTCAGCATAACCGTCGCATAAGGGCAGGGCGGAGGGGATGCGCGGCAAGGAAGCCCGAGGGCTGCCGGGGATGCTTCTCCTTGCGTCTCACCTAACCGCGAAGCGGTAGCTGCGCAGTGCCTTTCGTCTCGGCTGACCGCGCAGCGGTAGCGACGCAGTCGCGTTGCCGAGACGGGCAAGAACCAGCGTTGGTGAGACGGATTGGTGCCAGCATCGCCCGGTGGGTTTCTCTGCCCACATCCCGAATTCTTTACTCAGTTGTGAAAAATAAGGACACGCTAAAATATGCTGCTCGAGCAACCCCAGTCAATCCGTACTGTGTTTTTTGATGCAGGATTCACGCTCTTACATCCTAACCCATCCAGCCCTGAAATCTGCCAGCGGGTCTGCCAGCGGCTTGGCCTGCACATCCACATCGACGAAGTCCGAAAGCGCATGGATGATGCCGAGGACTACTACTTTCGCCAGTCTCGTCTCAACCGCCATACCTGGGCCAGCGAACAGGCCATTAACGAGTTCTGGATCGACTACTATATGAACCTGCTTCGCCCTTTCATCGAGGAACGCGACGAACCACGCCTCTACCAGCTCGCCCGGCTCATCAATGAGGAATTTGATAAACCCACAAGCTGGCAACTCTACCCCGACGTTGTACCGGTGCTGGAAACGCTCAAGGCCCACAATTACACGCTGGGGGTCATCTCTGATTGGGGCATTGCCCTGGGACCTATCCTGCGCCGCCTGCACCTCACCCGCTACTTCGATTGCCTGCTGGTCTCGGCAATCACCCGTCATGCCAAACCCTCACCGGCGCTCTATGAATTGGCACTGCAGCGAGCCAACAGTATCGCCGACTATACCATCCACATCGGTGATTCGTATATCCATGACGTCCTGGGTGCGCGGGCCGCCGGGATCACGCCCGTCTTGCTTGATCGCCACGGGAGCCTGGAAGAGCGCCACGTTGATTGCTTACTGGTACATTCACTGCGTGACTTGCCCGAGCTCTTGCAGATTGCGGAATAGCTCTGACGCGCATTTGATGGATAGGCAGCAGCAATGAATACTCCTAGCAAGGGCATTACCAGGTAGCCCAATAGGGTAAATATTTACCTCGTTCTCTTTACCTGCTATACTATTCATACGAGGTGTTTCCCCACGAGTTTTTTGCATCCTGGGAAGATGAGGCAGTCAATGAATAAGATGGAGGGACACTATACGCCAACTGTCCTGCAAAGCGCGATGGGTGAGCCATTACGCTCTGAGCAGCGCATCAATGAATTTTTCCCTCGTATACTTTCACGCGTAGACCTGCTGGTGCTATTCATTGCAATTGTCCTCTTCATCCCCAACGCCTCTATTGTACAGGCGACGCAGGGAGCAGGGGCTGCCACCTATCTCTATTGGGTCATCGGCGCGCTCACGTTTCTGATACCGGGAGCGATTGTCGCAGGACAGCTCAATCGTTTCATGCCCGTTGACGGCTCCATTTACGTCTGGACCCACCGTGCGCTGGGGCCGCTTTTTGGTTTCTTTGCTGCCTTCTGCGCCTGGTTTCCTGGCGTTCTCGTGCTCCTGTCTGCTACCGCCAGCATCCTGACACTGGTAGAAGGTATTGGAGTGCTCACTGGTGGCGCCAACGCAAACTGGCTTGCAGCAGCCTGGCAGCAGGGAATTGTGGTCATCGCCATCCTCTTATTCACCGGCTGGCTCTGTACGCTGCCCCTCAAACTCATCATGAAGATCGTAAAAGTGGTAGTACTCCTCTATGGCCTGAGCATTTTCGTCGTAGGCCTGGCAGGGATCACCTGGCTACTCAGCGGCCACGCACCACCACGCTCACTTACCACCAGTACGCTTGGTTTGGGCGGGCAAAGCATTGTGCTGTACGGCGTGATTGTGCTGGCTCTACTGGGCGTCGAAGTTCCCCTGCATATGTCTGCCGAGACGGGGTCGCGCAACGCGGCCTCGCTTTTTTTACGCTGGGGACCACTACTGGTTCTGCTGGCCTATCTCCTGGGGACATTTGGAGTCATGGCGGTCGAGCCGCCAGCCGCCGCCGCTGAAGGATACTCTACCCTTACAGCCGCGGGCAGGGTTTTTGGCGTGCCCACGGGTGTCGTGCTGGGTATCATCTTTACCGGCTTTTTTATCATTGTTGCCGTCGCCTACAATGTTACGTTTGCACGCATCTTGTTCGTCTCCGCATTAGATCATCGCATGCCACCCACACTCGCCAAAGTTAACCGGCACAAGGCTCCCTATCTCGTGATCGCTCTACAGACGCTGATCGTACTCGCGCTGGCTATCTTTACCTACTTCGTCGCACCTGTTTTTTACCACGTAGACACGAACTTCTCCACCAGGGTCTATGATGTTTCCCAGGCAGCAATAGCCGTGATCTGGTGTCTTTCCATGATCTTCCTTTTTCTTGATTTGCCTATCCTGCTGGTCCGCTTTCGCACTTTTCTCGCAAAAAGGACCGGAGAACTCGTTGCACCTGCATGGCTGCTCTATCTCTGCTGCACGGTGGGAGGAGCGGCCAGCCTGTTAGGAATATGGACAACCCTCAGTTATTCCTGGGATCAACATCTCATCTCAAATCAAAACTGGCTGCAATCTGTTGGCCTGAGCACTATCGTTTTACTTGGCATTGGCTTGATCGGCTCGGCGTATCCACGACTATTAAGCAGTCTGAACGAACAAACGGCTATTGCTCGCGAGAATGCCCGCCTGTACAATGAATTGACCATTGCCTACGAGAAGCTCAATCAAGTCGATCAGCTTAAAGACGCTTTTCTTACCACGGCCAGCCATGAATTACGCACTCCACTCACGATTGTACAGGGCTACCTCGATCTGCTCGCTGAAATGGACAATGCTCCTCCTGAGATGCGGCGGTCTTTCTTGACAAAAGCCCAGCGTGCCTGTGACGAGCTAGTTTTGCTCCAGGCCAACATCATGGATGCCAGCCGTATCAAATTTGATGTTGCGACGCTAGCCTGGTGCCCTATTCCGTTAAAAGAAACATGTATGGCCGTCGTCGAACTTTTTGAACCACTGATTCTCCAGCAGGAGCGACAGGCAACCATAGATATAGGACCGGAAATTACAGTTTGGGCTGATGAGACACGCCTAAAGCAAGTATTACGCAATCTGGTCGCCAATGCGTTGCGTTACTCTCCCAACAAAACACCTGTTTGTCTTACTGCTAAAGTTGAGCAAGAACAAGCTATGGTGCGCATAAACATGATTGATCGCGGATCAGGCATACCATCTGACAAGCAAGAAGCCGTCTTCGACAAATTCGTACGCCTGGAACGCGACATGAACGGTATCACCCGAGGCAGTGGCCTGGGGCTTTATATCACAAAACAACTTGTGGAGGCCATGGGAGGCACAATTGGCGTAGAAAGCAGTGGAGTGGCAGGCGAAGGATCGACGTTCACATTTACTTTACCCATGACAGAAAAATCTGTTATGCAGAAGCTATAACATCTTTCTTATGCCTCCAGGCCCCTATGCGAGCGACGATTATGCCGGACCTTTGGGTCTGCTGACAACCATCCCCGCGATGCCAATGATTAATAAGATAGCTCCCACGGCGATGGCAACATAGGCACGGGTGGGATGATAGCCGAGGAGGATATTGACCAGGTAGAACACGCCAACGATAAGCGCAAGCACGCCCAACACGATGGCACCTATGTACAACTGCAAGTTCTTCATAATAATAGCCTTTCTTTCTTCATTAGGCAGGGTTCAAATGCACTGGACAGTTCCTCACCACCAGCAAGGTCCAGCCCTGTCATCCTGAGCGCAGCGAAGGATCTCGCTGCCGCTCGCGACAGACCCTTCGCGGAGTTTCCCCTGAGCGAAGCGCATGGGCTCAGAGCCTGCCCTTGAGCGCAGCGAAGGGGTGACACGGGGTGACTGTTCAACCTGTTAAGGACTCTTCCTCACAAGTGAACCTTGCCTTAGCATTCTTTTCGCAATTCTTTAGACGATCTCGCGCACCACCTCGACACCATTCAGGCGCATATGGTAGAGGAAAACCAGGTGTAGGAAATCGCCGTCATGGGGTAACGCACCCAGGGCATTGGCCGTCTCAATCGACATATCATAGGTCTGCACTGCATTTTCCGGCACAATCACACGCATCTTCAAATTATAGGCATTGGCATAAAGCTTCAGGTGCATGGCTATCTGGTGGACACAGAGATCGGTGCAATTGCCCACAACCGCTACCGCGCTCAGATTGCGGTGAGCATCCAGCCATTCACCCAGGTGCGTGCCGTAAAACGCATTAATCGAGTTCTTGGGGAAAAGCTGGTAGAGATTGGCGAACGGCAGGCTCGCCAGTTCAGGAATTGTGTCTGCTTCGCTCGTACCAGCCTGGCAGTGCGGCGGAAAATCGGCAAACTCCACAGAGTCAGGCGTATGGCAATCCTGCGGCAGCACAAATTCACGCACGCCTATAGCATAAGCCCCCTCAAATGCGGCAACCACGGCAGGTATGATGCCCTGCACACGCAGGCTGGATAACATACCCTCATAACAAAAGCCGTTAATCATATCCACACTGAGGAGCGCAACTCGCCCCTGTTGCGCATCTTCGCGCAAATCACTCCACGCGATACTGGGCAGACTACGCTCCCACTCAACCAGCGTGGAGAGAAAATCTCTTGACTGCTCCACAAAATTTGTGGGAATCGTTGAAGTTGCCATCTTTCACCTCCCATTGCAAGGCCGGTCAAATGCACGCTACGCACTAAAGTTTATCTTCCGCGGCAGGATTAAAACGATACAGGCGCGCGGGACGATGGGTGCCCTCCATTTTCTTGGCACCCGTATCCTCAAGGATGCCTGTCGCTAAAATCTTCTTGCGGAAATTGCGCTTGTCCAATTTTCTATGCAGGATAATTTCGTAGACACGTTGCAACTCGCGCAGTGTAAACTGCTCGGGCAGCAGGCTAAATGCAATCGTCGTATATTCTAGCTTGCCGCGCAAACGATTCAGCGCATATTGCAGTATTTTCTCATGGTCAAATGCCAGCGGAGGCAGGCTATAGACAGAGAACCATCCCACATCGCCCGCGTCACTCGCTGCCCGCACCTGCAAACGCTCAGAGTCGAGCAAGGCGAAGTACACCACTGTAATCACACGCGTGCGCGGATCACGCCCCGGGTCACCAAAGGTATACAGCTGCTCAAGGTACACATCCTGCACGCCTGTCTCTTCCTGGAGTTCTCGCTTGGCCGCTGTCTCCAGCGACTCGTCCATATTCACGAAGCCGCCCGGAATGGCCCACATCCCCTCATAAGGCCATGAACGGCGCTTGACCAGCAAAACCTGCAGATCTCTCTGTCGCAGGCTCAATATCACCACATCCACAGTTACCGATGGCCGGTCATACTTGCTGGCATCATAATGATGCTCCCTGGCCTCAGCCGTTTGCACCCCATCGTGCCTATCGCTCGTTATGTCCTTCTGCGCTTCGGTCTCTTCCATGCCAGGCAACGTATCTCTTTCCAAATTATTGTATCCTTTAAACAGTATACTCATCTCTATTTGCGGCAAACCACATAACACGAACATTATACCGTGATATGGATAGTATTTGATAGCCTTCGTCTCCTCACTTCTCTCAACTTTTGAAAAGCTCCGGCCACTTGCGCTAAAACAATGAGCGTCTATTTGACATTAATAGAACTGATCGGTCGATGGCTTGTCAAGGCGAAGCAGGTTATCGACTATTAATTTATTATAATTAAAATAATGATGGCTTGCTTTTCTAGTATATGTATGTTATACTTCAATGTATCAGGAGAAGTACTTACAAGAAACTTCCCTACACGGAGAGCCAAACCCTATGTCAATCATACAAGTTCCCGCCATCCAGGCAATTGACTTGCGCCGGGTGTACAACACGCGCAGTAGTAATCATAGAGGAGCCGCCGCCGCGATCACGCGCAAAATGAGTATCACGGCGCTCGACGGCGTCAGCCTGACCATTGAGCGTGGTGAGCTCTTTGGCCTGCTTGGGCGCAACGGTGCGGGTAAAACCACACTGATCAAAATCTTGACGACGCTGCTGGCCCCCACCAGTGGAAAAGCCCTCGTCAACGGTATGGATGTTACACGCAACGTGCTGCCAATTCGCCAGCGCATTGCGATGGTCAGCGGAGGCGAACAGTCAGGATACGGCATACTGACGGTGCGCGAGCAGCTCTGGATGTTCGCCCAGTTCTACGGCGTGCCATCCCGCGAGGCCCACAGGCGTATCGACGAACTCCTGGAGGCCTTCGATCTCAGCGACCAGGCCAGTCAGAAGGTGTACGCGCTTTCCACGGGAATGCGCCAGCGCATCAACCTCTGCCGTGCGCTGGTCTCAGGCCCCGAGATCCTCTTCCTGGACGAGCCAACTGTCGGGCTGGACGTGGAGGCCGCACGCTCAGTGCGCGAATACGTGCGTTCCTGGATGCGCCAGAATCCAAATCGTACAGTCCTGCTGACCACGCACTATATGTTTGAGGCCGACGAACTCTGCGACCATGTCGCAGTGATCAATCGCGGCCAGATAGTTGCGCAGGGCACCCCAAACGAACTGAAACGCACCCTGGAAGAACACGTGCGTTTCCAGCTTGAGCTTGGGGAGGCCTCCGGGAAGAGTTCAGGAGATTCTTCAAGAGGAGAAGAAGGACACGAAGCGGCGTGGATACCGGCCTTCGTCGAACGCCTGCGTGCAACAGACGGTGTGGTTGACGTACACACCGAGACCCGCCAGGGCCGTACTGAACTCCAACTGTCCCTGAGCCGCGAGGATGTAATTGCACCGGCGATGGCAACACTGAACGAAGCAGGAGGGAGTGTCCTCACGCTTCGCCGCATCGAGCCAACCCTTGAAGAGGCCTTTGTGCGCCTCGTGGGGAAGGCAGCCAGCGATGAGTACGACAAGGAGGCTCACGCATGACTACTACCCAGGTCTCTCCTATGTTTCAGCAAAAGCCGGTAGAGGGCCTGCGACTGGGCCTCAAGACAATGCTCGGTCGTGCCTATCCGCGTCTCATGAGCGTCATTCGCGAGCCTGATTGGATACTCTACGAAATCATCTTACCCCTATTGCGGGTAATCGCTTTCGTACTCGTCTATAAAGCCTTGAAAGCGCCCACGCAATATGCAGGCTTTGTCATACTCGGAGGGGCCTTGATGGCCTTCTGGCTGAATGTGCTCTGGATGATGGCCGCTCAGCTCCACTGGGAACGCCTGTCCGGTAATCTCGAACTCTACCTGATGGCTCCCGCGTCGATGCTCTGGATTCTCGCAGGTATGGCGTTCGGCGGCATGCTCATTACACTGCTACGCGCCGCTGTCATCGTCGTCGTAGGATCGCTCATCTTCGGCGTGACCTACTCTACCGTATTCCTACCGGGGCTGGCGCTTGTCTTCGTATTGACACTCGTGGCTCTTTATGGCCTCGGCTCCATGCTGGCAAGCCTCTACCTGCTCTACAATCGCGAGGTGTGGGCCATCCAGGAGATGATCCAGGAACCCGTCGCGCTGATTACCGGCCTCTACTTCCCCATACGTGCCCTGGGCGGTTACGCAGGCGCCGCGGCTTCCATCATTCCGCTGACACTTGGTATGGATGCCATGCGCCAGTTGCTCTTTCCACAGGGCTGGCCCTCGTTCCTCCCCGTTACCTGGGAGATCGTAATCCTGCTGGCGCTTGTCGTTGTCTTCCTGGTAGGTGCTGCAAAATCCTTTGCCTACATCGAACGCCGCGCGAAAATCGAAGGTCGCCTTACGCTCAAATGGCAGTAGAGGAGAACAGGAATCATGCTTCAGACGATTTCAACAGTGCCTTTCTTGATCCGGCAGCGTATCGCCCGGACACGCACCTGGCAGACTCTGCGGACAGCCGCATGGCTTGAATGGCAATCACAGGGCAACTGGACCAATCCCTTGCTCTTCCTGCTCTATCTTGTCGTCAGGCCGTTGACGGCAGCGCTGGTGCTGGTCTTCATGTACTGGGTCATCAGTGGCTATCGTTCGCACGGGGCATTCTTCGGCTTTTTGATTGTCGGCAGTGCTGCATGGAGTTTCGTAGACCAGGTCATGGCGGGACTGCCCCGCACGGTCCTGGATGACCGGGAACAGTACTCGATGCTCAAATATGTTTACATTGCGCCGCAATCATACATTACGTTTCTGATCGGACGCGGCACACCGCGCATGCTGGCAGGCTGTCTTTCCTTCATCATCACGCTGGGGTTCGGCATCGGTATACTCGGCATACCAGTTAACCTGCTACACGTGAATTATCTGCTACTCCTGGTCGCGCTGGTACCGGGTTTCGTGGCGATTACGGCGTTGGGAATCGCCCTGGCAGGCATATCGCTGGTGTTAAAACAAAATGCCTGGATACTACCAGACGCAATGGCCGGCGCGCTCTATCTCATCGCGGGCACAATCTTCCCCATAGCTATCCTGCCCGGCTGGTTGGAGAAATTTGCACTGGTTATGCCCCTCACCTACTGGCTGGAGCTAATCCGGCGAGCGTTGCTCGGTGAAAAAATTGGCACAGTTTTCCCTATCGCAAGCACGCCAGCGATTGTGGGATTGCTGGCGCTTACAACAGCATTGACCCTCATTGCTTGCATCGCCATCTTCCGCGCCAGTGAGCGCCTGGCACGCGAACGAGGCCAGATCGATCGCACAACAAACTACTGACACTCTCCTCCCTTGAAAGGGGAGAAGCTTCTCAGCGATTTCTTTGGTGTGGCCTGTCCCATTGGAGACTCTCTCCAGAGAAGAGGTGGTTGACCCATTGACTCGCCAAGACCACATGCATCACGAGGATCCACGGGGCGTGCCTGCCCTACTACTACGCCTGGCTGGGCCAGGACGTAGATACGTGACCGAACGAGGAAAGGTCACTGGTGTGTCGTAGGCCAGTCGGTGCATATTGACACTGCCTACGACGTCGCGGTGCCCCACAAATCCACAGTTCCTGCACTTCCATACTCTGCCTTTGGGCTTGTGTTTATGCCTGCATACCGGACATTCTCAGCAAAGCACATCTTCCCTTGTTTCATAATATTACAGCTTATCTAGAGCCTACTGAAGTGTTTCCTTGTTCGATCTTATAGACCTTCCAGCTCTCTTGGAGAGGTTTCGACGTAAGATGTTAAGACGTGCTTCCATTTCTGCCGCTCTTCCTTTCCTATTGGTTGCCCGTAGGAGCAAGACGTAGTTGTCCAAGGTTTCCACTATCGTGGGATGCTCAGGCCCAAAAGTCTGCTCGTAGATGGCCAGGGCGCGTTTATAGAGCGGCTCCGCCTCGGTGTATTGCCTCTGCTCTTTGTAGAGTCCTGCTAGGTTATTCAGGCTCGTTGCGGTACGAGGATGGATAGGACCCAGCGCTTGTTCATTGATGGCCAGGGCGCGTTTATAGAGCGACTCCGCCTCAGTATATTGCCTCTGCTCGTGGTAGAACATGCCTAGGTTATTCAGGCTATTCGCGGTATTAGGATGGGTAGGCCCCAGGGCTTGTTCCCGGATGGCCAGGGCGCGTTTCAAGAGTGGCTCCGCCTCGGTGTATCGACCCTGCTCTTGGTAGAGTAAGGCCAGAATGTTGAGACTTTGTGCAACAGCAGGATGGTTTGGGCCCAGCGTTTGCTCTCGGATAGCCAGGGCGCGTTTCAAGTGTGGTTCTCCCTTTGCATACGCTCCTTGCTTCCAATACAGCACTGCCAGTTCATTGAGGCCCTCAGCGATTTCGAGGTGTTCTGTTCCCAGCGTTTGTTCCCGGATGGTCAGGGATTGCATGATCAATGCAACTGCTTCTGGATACTGTCCGCGCTCGTCCAGGTATCGCCCTGTCTCATACAGGAGTCGAGCGGCTTCTGGAAAGGCGAAGTGCCAGGTCTCAATGAGCACTGAGCAGCTTTGTGCCTGTGGTAGATACTGTCGACATGTATCCCAGGTCGCAAACTCCACCGTTGGAAACGCTAGATTGACGGCTCGGACAGCCCGCTCTGCCCACTGACGTTGCACCGGTTCATCCATGCTATCTTTGAGTATGTCCTGAACGAGGCGATGCATGGTCAACGTGGCTCCATCAGGATTGCGACGGACCAGCGAGTATTTGCGCAGTTCGCCAATGGCTCTATCGAGCTCGAATGCGTTGGTCACCACTGTTTGCAGTTGTAAGCCTAGTTGGGACGCTCCTCGTTCTAACAGTTCATCAGCAATTGCATCTGGATGCAGAAAGGCCAGGCAGCGCAAGAGTTCTATGGCAGCTTCGTTCGCCTGCGTCACTTTCTCAAAAGAAAGAGATAACGTCGTCGCAACCGATTCGGGATGGTCAGCCTTGAT
>WNFA01005216.1_pt1 | contig 14327 bp, 12 predicted proteins | sample 5400481 | NCBI WGS metagenome assembly WNFA01 (sample SAMN13153340, study PRJNA577476) | soil metagenome | isolation source: 120 cm saprolite under Douglas fir tree site 2 hole 1 replicate 2 | place: USA:California | collected 2015-04-18 | reverse complement strand
CGGAAAACTGATCGCGGGCGGCCCAGCTCTGGCCTCCGATCATTACGAAGGTCGGCCCACCACTCGTGATGCGAACGCTTCCGCGCAGCTCCTTCGCGTCGGGGAAATAAGCGTCCGCCTCCATGATTTCACGCCATGCGGTGACGACGCGACGGTCGGTGATTGGACAATCGGAGAGCGGAAAAATGCGCGAGGCATCGTCGTAAGGATGAAGCCCCGCGATCCAGCGCGTCCCGCGGCGTCGCATCGCGAGCGTGAGCTTCGTCCGATAACGCCATTCCTTGGGACTGCGCTCGATGGGAGGTGCGTCCACAATGCGCTTTCCGATGCGCTGCAGTGAATCGCGGATAATCATCTGCTTGGCTGCCAGCTGTGATTCGTAGGTCATGTGCTGCAGCTGGCAGCCGCCACAATTGTCTCTCGTGTAATGGGGGCAGGGCGGGTCGATGCGAACGGAAGATGGAGACACGATGTTCCGGAGCGCGCCCCGCGCGAAATGCCCTTTGCCGGAGATCTGCGCGGTCACGACATCGCCGGGTGCTGTCCGGGGAACGAACACGACGAGTCCATCGCTCCTCCCGACGCCATCCCCACCAGCGGCGATCGAGTCGATCGAAACGCTGACCACAGCCATCAGGTCCTCAGCCCTTCGGCGCGCGCCGCCTGCTTCCACGTGTCGAGCGCGAGATCGCTGCTCCGGGTTGGAGGAGCCGCGCCGTTGGAGGCCGTCGAGACCGCGCGTGCTCCACGGTCGCGCTCCGCGAGCAAAGCGCCGGCGATCGCTGCCACTCGCACGGACTCATCGCTGGGCGGACGCTCGAGAATCGAAGCGAGTCGTCGCTCGAGCCACTGAATGTCGATGGCACCCCGGCGGAATTCATCGTCATCCATGACACGAATGTGGAAGTCGCGCGAAGTCTCGATTCCCTGGATGATCAGGTCTACCAATGCGCGCCGCATTCGCGTGACTGCCTGTTCCCGATCCGCTCCCCAGACAATGAGTTTGGCGAGCATCGGATCGTAGTAGAGACCGATCTCACTCCCGGATTCCACCCCACCATCCCAGCGCACTCCGGGACCGCTCGGCAAGTGGAGGTATTCGATTCGTCCGGTGGATGGAAGAAAGTTGTTCGACGCGTCTTCGCTGGTGATTCGACACTCCATTGCCCAGCCCTGCGGCGCGATGTCTTCCTGCCTGAACGGTAGTATTTCACCCGCCGCGATTCGCAGCTGCCACTGCACGAGATCGATTCCTGTCACGAGCTCCGTCACTGGATGCTCGACCTGGAGGCGCGTATTCATCTCCAGGAAGTAGAAATCCCCGCTCTGATCGAGAAGAAACTCGCAGGTCCCTGCATTCACGTAGCCCGCCGCCCTGGCCGCCCGGACAGCCGTCTCACCCATCTTTCTTCTCAGCTCCGGAGTAACCGCAACGCTGGGAGCCTCCTCGATCATCTTCTGATGTCGGCGCTGGACTGAGCACTCGCGCTCGCCAAGCGAGAGAACGTTGCCGTGCGAATCCGCGAGCACCTGAATCTCGACGTGCCTCGGCCGCGTGACGAATTTCTCCAGATACACGGCGTCGTCGCCAAAAGCATTCTTCGCTTCTCTTCGCGCTGCCTCTAGCGCACTCGCCAGATCTTTCTGCGCTGAGACTACGCGCATCCCCTTTCCCCCGCCGCCCGCGGCGGCCTTGAGCAGCACCGGATAGCCGAACTTCTTCGCGACCTTCTCGGCCTCCTTCGCGTTCTCGAGTGGTTCTGTCGTCCCGGGTACCACCGGAACGCCGTTCGCGACCGCGAGAGTCCTTGCCGCGGTCTTGCTTCCCATCGCCGCGATCGCCTCGGCCGGCGGGCCGATCCAGACGATTCCCGCATCACGGACGGCTCGCGCAAACCATTCGCGCTCGGAGAGGAATCCGTACCCGGGGTGAATCGCTTCCGCATTCGTCATCTTCGCAGCTTCGATGATCTTGTCGCCGCGCAGATAGCTCTCGCTCGAGGGTGGCGGGCCGATCAGCACGGCTTCATCGGCCTCTCGGACGTGTGGGGCGCGCACATCCGCTTCGCTGTACACCGCGACGGTTTTTATTCCCAGCTCCTGGCAGGCGCGAATCACCCGGAGAGCGATCTCGCCGCGGTTGGCAATCAGGACTTTGTTGAACACTAGCTGCTAAAGCGGAATGTTTCCGTGCTTCTTCGGCGGATTCTTGTCGCGCTTCGTTTGCAGCGTTTCCAGCGCATCGATGAGGGCGGGCCTGGTATCACGCGGATCGATGATGTCGTCGAGGTAGCCTCGACCAGCGGCGATGTAGGGGTGAGCGAACTTTTCCCGATACTCCACGATTTTCGCCTCGGTCGCCGCCGCTTCGTCTGCGCTCTCGGAGATCTCCTTCCTGAACAGGATCTCCACCGCACCCTTTGGTCCCATCACGGCGATCTCCGCCGTCGGCCAGGCGACGTTGAAGTCGCCGCGAATGTGTTTCGAGCTCATGACGTCGTACGCTCCGCCGTACGCCTTGCGGGTGATCACGGTGAGCTTGGGTACCGTCGCCTCGCAGTAGGCGTAGAGCAGCTTTGCTCCGTGCTTGATGATGCCCCCGTGCTCCTGCGCCGTGCCCGGTAGGAAGCCGGGTACGTCCTCAAAAGTGACGAGCGGAATGTTGAACGCATCGCAGAAGCGGATGAAGCGAGCGGCCTTGAGCGACGCGCTGATATCGAGCACGCCCGCGAGCACGGCGGGCTGGTTGGCTACCACGCCGACGCTGAATCCGCCGAAGTGCGCGAAGCCGCAGATGATGTTCATCGCGAACTCGCGATGAACTTCGTAGAACTCGCCGTCGTCGACGACACGCGTGATCACTTCGTGCATGTCGTACGGCTTGTTGGCGTTGTCAGGAACGATGTCCAGGAGTGACTCCTCGCGCCTGCCGCGCGGGTCGGTGCCGGGTCCACGCGGAGGGTCGCCCAGATTGTTCGACGGAATGAAGCGGAAGAGATCGCGAATGTGCTGAAGACATTCCGGCTCGGAATCAGAGGCGAAGTGAGCGACGCCCGACTTGGCAGCGTGCGTGTCCGCCCCACCAAGCTCCTCCATGGTGACATCTTCGTGCGTCACAGTCTTCACGACGTTTGGTCCAGTCACGAACATGTACGAGGTGCCCCGCACCATGTACGTGAAATCGGTAATCGCGGGCGAGTAAACGGCGCCACCCGCGCACGGACCAAGAATCGCCGAGATCTGCGGAACGACGCCCGAGGCGAGTGTGTTGCGAAGAAAAATCTCGGCGTAACCGCCAAGCGAGACGACGCCTTCCTGGATGCGCGCTCCGCCCGAGTCATTAAGTCCGATCACCGGCGCGCCGTTTCGCATCGCCAGGTCCATGATTTTCACAATCTTTTCGGCGAATGATTCCGAGAGCGAGCCGCCGAACACGGTGAAGTCCTGCGAGAAGACGTAGACGAGCCGGCCGTCGATCTTCCCGTGCCCGGTGATGACCCCGTCGCCGTAGAACTTCTGCGCCTCGAGCCCGAAATCGGTCGAGCGGTGGACCACGAAACGGTCGAGCTCGACGAACGAGCCCTCATCGAGCAGGAGCTCTAGTCGCTCGCGGGCGGAGAGCTTCCCCTTTTCGTGCTGCGTCTGGAGTCGCGCCTCGCCGCCGCCCAGCTCGGACTCGGCGCGGCGGCGCTCCAGTAGGTCGAGCTTGTCTCGCATCGTCATTGGAGCGAAAAGCTAACTCTCTGTGGAATGGGCATCTAGCGCCGCTGCGGATGGGCTGAGTGATGCCGACCCGATGGGCATCCAGAAAACTGTGGCGGGCCCTCCGGATTTGCCCCAGGTTAGCGAGGGTCCTGCAACCATGAACACGAGGAGGCGCAAATGTCACTCAAGGGAAAGCACGCGCTCGTTACCGGCAGCTCTCGTGGAATCGGCCGGGGCATTGTGCTCAAGCTCGCGGAGAACGGCGTCAAAGTGGCGATCCATTACGTGCAGAACGAGGCGGCGGCCAAGGACACTCTTGCGAAGGTGCGCAAGCTCGGGAGCGACGGATTCACCGTCCAAGCGGATGTGACCAAGCCCGACGAGATCAAGAAGATGTTCAAGAAAGTCGCCGAGGAATTCGGCGAACTGGACATTTTCGTCAGCAACGCGCGCCCCGAGGCCGCCGCTTTCTTTCAGGCGCCGCTGGACATCACCCTCGAGCAATGGGACACCGCCTTCGACTCTCAGGCGAAGGCGTTTCTGGTGGGAGTCAAGGAAGCTATTCCCTTGATGAAGAGCGGCGGGAAGATCCTCGCGATCACTTACGCCGAAGGCAGCCGCACCGGTGGACTTCAGCCCTGGGTCGGAATGGGGTCGGCAAAAGCCGCCCTCGAATCTCTCGTGCGCTACTTCGGCGTAGGGCTCGCGAAGCGGGGTATCACCGTCAACGCGATCAGCCCGGGCTGGACCGAGGACAGCGTTCTCAATTCCCTTCCCCAACAGGTGCAGGATCTGATCACCAACTGGCACGTTCGCGGTTGGACCCCGATGGGGAGATTGGGGACACCGGCCGATGTGGCGCGGGTGGTGGGACTTTTTTGCTCGGAAGATGCCGACTGGATCACGGGACAGGTCATTTACGCCGACGGAGGGGCATCGCTGATGAATCCCGAGGTGCCAACCGAGATTCAGATAGGCTAGGGCGGCGCGCGCATTGCTATCGTTCCGCTGATATTGATAGCATTAAGCCAACCTGTCCTACTTGACTCCACCACGAAGAAGGTCACGCAAGCCGCGTAAGCGCGGGGTGCGCCGCCCCGCGCAACAGCATACATCGCTGCCGACGAGCCGCAACGCGTACATGGAAACGCGCCAGTGGCTCCTCGATCGGCATGGGCCGGTGTGCGCGTACTGCGAGCGGCGCGTGAGCTCGAGGGCGATAACGATGGATCACGTGACGCCACGAAAGGGCAAGACCGCGTACGATCGGCGCGACAACCTCGTGCTCGCTTGCCCCGAGTGCAACGCGCTCAAGGCCGATCAGCCATTTCTCGCGTTTCTGCTGGCGCGGCGCGCTCGCGCCGCGAGCCTGCTGCGTTACGGAGGCCACTTGAGTCCAATGCTGCTGGACCTGGCGAAAGAGATTGCGGGACCGGAAGCCTCGGCGCGCGCGGCGCGCCTCTCCGACCCAGACTACCCCTACCTGGACTAGGAGGAGCCTGTTGGCTCCAGCTGGCCCGTCGTTGGAGCAGCTTCGTCAGCGCTCTCCTCCGGTGGAGGAGGTGTGCTGGCTTCCGGTTTGGGTGCGCGCTTTTCAGCGGCGCGTCGAGTCTTCGGCTTGAGTCTCGCCTTGATGAAGGCGAGCACGTCCATCTCGTGCTGACGAAGCGTCGGTCCTTTCGACTTGCGCTTGTTCCAGTGGTGCTCGGGCAGCGGCGGGAGCACGGAGCCTTCCAGATACGCCTCGATCAGCACCGGGTGGATGTAATATTTGCGGCAGACGCTGCGCGTGTTGCCAAGCCTTTTGGCGGTGAGGTCGACCGCCGCCACGATGTTCTTCTCTGCTTCGCGCTTGGTCTTCGACGGCCCCATTTTCCGTAGCGCCTCGGCCACGAGCATCGTCCCGGCCCAGGTGCGGAAATCCTTTGCCGTGATTTCCCGCCCGGTGATATCCTGCAGGTATTTGTTGACGTCTTCCGCCTCGACTTCCTGACGCTTGCCGTCGTCGTCCAGGTATTTGAACAGCTCTTCGCCGCGGAGCGCCTGACAGCGCTGCACGATCCGCGCGATACGCTTGTCAGTTACAGAGACAGCGTGCTGAATCCCGCTCTTTCCACGAAATTCGAATCGAAGCTCCGATCCCACGACGGCGACGTGACGGCGGCGGAGGGTGGTAAGACCGAAGGACTTGTTGGACTTCCTGTACTCGTCGGACCCGATTCGGATCAGCGTCGTCTCCAGCAGCCACACGACCGTCGCCATGATCTTGTCGCGATCAAGCCCTTCCTTAGCGATGTCGGATTCGACGCGTTCGCGGATCTTCCAGAGCACGTCGCTCAGCTCGAACATTCTCTCGAATTTGGTGCCGTCGCGGTGCTGGCGGAAATGCGGGTGGTAGCGATACTGCTTGCGGCCTCGCGCATCACGGGCCGTCACCTGGAGATGTCCATCCTCGTGCGGGCAGATCCAGACCTCCGTCCAGGCCGGCGGAATCACCAGCGACCGGAAGCGATTTAGCGATTCGCGCGTGCGGATCACTTCGCCGTCGGGACCGGTGTACGTGAAGCCGCGCCCGTGGCGCTGACGGCGAATTCCCGGCATCGCATCGGTAACGTACCTGAGGCCCGCGGCTGCCGCGGACCCCATGTATTCACGAGACAAATCAGACTGGCCCAGCTTTCCTCCTCGAACTCGCACGCTCGGTGGTCACGCCTCGTGCCGCGAGACGGAGAGGCGGGGCGTCGGATATGGACGAGACGAGGGCGCGGCGGCAACCTTTTTTTGGCCGGCCGGGCGCTGGAACGCGTGTATGGCCACCCGCGCCTCCGCCCCGGCGTGAATCTGGACCGGCACGCCCACCGCTAATCGGGATTGTGCAAGTGGCGAACGCCCTGTCACCCCATTCAAATTTCAACGTGCAGGGGGCCCTTTTTCCCGCCCAATGGAGGTCAGATGCCCGGTTCGAAGAAGTCCAGCTCGAAGAAGTCCAGCTCGAAAAAGCCCAGCGCAAAAAAGCCCAGCTCGAAGCATAAGGTTCGCTTCCCCGGCGAATCAGCATCCTACCGCGCGGCCCGGCACAGGCTGCTCGATGCCGAAATCAAGATGAGGCGAACGATCGAATCCGTCGCCGCCCAGCGACGAAGGCTCCCCGCCGGAGGACAGGTTCCAGAGGACTACGTGTTCGAAGAGATTGTGGGCGAGAATGGGACGGGAATAAAGAGGAAAGTGCGCATGTCCGAGCTCTTCGCTGAGGGGAAGGACTCCCTGATCCTATACAGCTTCATGTACGGACCCGAGGTGGCGCGTCCCTGTCCGTCCTGCACTTCCATCATCGACAGTCTGGACGGCGAATCGCCACACGTCACGCAGCGGGTAAACTTTGCGATCGTCGCAAAATCGCCGATCGAGCGCATCCGGGCATGGGCGAAGGAGCGGGGTTGGCGGAATTTGCGATTTCTGTCGTCGGCGGGATCGACGTACAACCATGATTACCAGGGCGAGAACGCCAAAGGCGAGCAGATGCCGGCGTTGAACGTGTTCGTCCGCCGGAACGGGAAGATTTCTCACTTCTACAACACCGAGCTGATGTTCGCAGGGTCGGATCCGGGCCAGGACCCCCGCCATGTAGACATGATCTGGCCTCTCTGGAATCTTTTCGACGTGACGCCGGAGGGGCGTGGCGAGAAGTGGAACCCTAAACTCTCATACTGAGAGCTTTCCGCGACTGAACATCGCAAGGAGCAGCGCATGAAGACACAGTTTGTCGGGGCAGTGCTGGTGGCGGTCAGTCTATCTGGTTGCGGCGGGATGGGGGAGGATCCAAGCCAGACAGCACTATTGCAACTTAGCGTGAGTCGCCAAAAGTGGTCCGCGCAGGCGATTCACGACTATTCGTTCGACTACGACCGTACCGCCATGATCTTTTCGCCACGTCTTCACATCGAGGTGCTGGGCGACACAGTGAATCGTGCCACGGACCGAAATAGCGGAGCGGTCTACGCAAACACGGGCGTTCCAACAGTGGATTCTCTGTTCGCGCGCGTCCTGCAACTGATTTCCAGCCCGCATTCGGATCTGAGCGTCCAGTACAATCTGACCATTGGCTATCCAACCCGGATCGTGGTCGACTCGACCATTCCTGATGCCGGCTCGATTGTCGCGATCACCAACTTCCAACGAGCGCCCTAAGGCGTCTTGTCCGTTGCGGTGGGCAGAGTGAAGTAGAAGGTGCTGCCGAGGCCAACGTGGCTCTCGACCCAGATCCGGCCGTTGTGCGCTTCGACGATTCCCTTCGCGATCGCGAGCCCGAGCCCGATTCCTCGATGGTCCGACTTGGCCTGCCAGAAGCGCCCGAAAATGTGCGGAAGCTGCTCCGCCGGAATACCCGGCCCGGTGTCGATTACACCAAATCGCACTTCCCCGTCGATGTGTTCCGCACAAACGGTGATGCGGCCGGAGCGCGGCGTAAACTTTACCGCGTTCCCGACGAGATTCGACAATACCTGCTGAATTCTCGCTGCGTCAGCCAGCACGGGCGGCAGATCGTCTTCGATGTCTGCCTCGAGTCTTATCGTGCTGCCCGCCGCCAGCGGACGCAGCATGTCGATCGTGTCGTTGATGAGCGACGCGGGCAGCTCCGGCTTCAGGTCGGTCGTCAGTCGCCCCGACTCCATTCGCTTCACATCCAGCAGGTCCTGGATCATCCGGTTCATGCGGTCGGCGGCGCGTCGCACGATTTCCACCTGTCTCCGTTGCTCAACACGCTCAGGCGGGGTGGTCTCGAGCATCAGGCTCACCGCCATCGTCACAGTGTTGAGCGGGTTTCTCAGATCATGGGCGACCACCGCCAAGACGTCGTCTCGCGCCCTGGTGGCCTGTTGCGCTTCGTGGAAGAGCCTTGCGTGCTCCACGACGATTGCGGCTCGCCTCGCGAGGTCAGCTGCGAGGGACAGATCGGCAATGTCATAGCGCCGGCCAGACCCTGAGGTGACCAAGGTCAGCGCCCCGAGCGGCTTCCCGGAAGTAACCAGCGGCACGCAGATGAGTGATCGCGGTTCCAGTGCTTCAACAACGCGACGCTGCTCCGCTTCTGCAAACGAGGCACGAATGAATGCGGGAGTTATGTCCGCCTCGAGGACCGGTGCGCCCGTAGACATGACGCGTATCAGCGGATGGCGGGCGGTGAGCGCGCTTTTTGGAAACCGCGCGACCTCCCTCAGCAGTTGCGACTTGGCCGGATCGATGTGGGCCTCGCCGATCCGCTCGAATGTGTCCTCGGCTTCGACGATGTCGAGTGCGCAGTAATCCGCGAGCGCCGGCACGGCCAGCCGCACCAGGGCAGCGAGCGTCGTCTGATAATCGAATGAGGCGCTGAGAACGCGGCTCGCTTCCGCCAGCAACGAGGCTCGCTTTTGCGAGTTCTCCGCCTCGGCGCGTGCTGCCTGCTCCTGAACCAGCTCGATCTCCTGTTCTTCCGCACGTCTGCGCGAAGTGACGTCGCGGAAGCTCCAGACCCGGCCCACTGGCGCGTCGTCGATCAGCTGAGGCTGCGAGTACCGCTCGAAGGTGCGCCCATCTTTCAGCTCGAGAACGTCGTAGCTGGATTCTTCGGGATGGCGATTCAGCTCCATCACCTTGGCCAGGAAGTCGTCGGGGTTGACGAGCTTCTCGAGCGCCGTCTTGATCGCCCGCTGATCGTCGCCTGAGGAGTAAACCTCGGCCGGAATCCCCCACATGTCGGCCACCTTCTGATTGAAGCTCAGAATCTTTCCGTTGAGATCGACGACCAGAATTCCGTCGGCCGTCGATTCGAGCGTGGCGCGAAGCAGAGACAGGGACCTGCTCGCTTCGCTCTGGGCCTCGCGCCGCTGGGTAATGTCCTCGATGAACGCGACGAGATACAAGGGCGCGCCAGTCGCGGAACGAACGATCGACACCGTGAGGTGAACCCAGATGACAGCGCCGTTCTTCCGAACGTAGCGCTTCTCCATCCTGTACTCGGGCAGCTCGCCCGATCGGATGCGCCGGATGAACTCCAGGCTCGCCGGCACATCGTCCGGGTGGGTGAGGTGCTCGACCTTGAAGCTGAGGATTTCCTCGCGCGAATAACCGGTGATCTCGCAGTAGCGCTGATTCACGGAGATCCACTGTTCGTCGAGAGTCAGGTGGGCGATGCCGATCGCCGCCTGCTCGAACGTCGCCAGCAGAAGATGGCCGGGCCCGCCAAGGGGAACGGCGTATTCCGCCGTCCAACCTGGAACCGCTGAGGTCGGGGCAAGAATCGTGGGATCCGTTGCTGACATCATAGGCGCCATGCAATCTCCAGCGTGCTGAATTACCCCACTTGGCGAGCGCCGTACAACCGGCGCAGCCTACGGTCTAATGTCGCATTGTCTACGCTGGCGGAACAGAAGGAGTTTCGTTACCTGCCTCCAACCTCAGTCAAGCTCGTCGAGCCTGCGCAACGAGGGGATTCTCCACGCGGTCACTCCGACTACTCCGAGAGTTATCAGCCCGCCGAAGATCACGGAACGAACGGTGCCGAGCAGCTTCGCCGCGACACCCGACTCGAAGGATCCTATTTCGTTCGACGAGCCGATGAAGATCTGGTTGACCGCGGACACGCGCCCGAGGAGGTGCGGCGGTGTGCGAAGCGTCAATAGTGTGGATCGTATCACCACGCTCACGTTGTCGAGCATTCCGCTGATGACCAACAGCGCTAGCGAGACCCAGAACCAGCGCGACAGCGCGAACAGAATCCAGCACGCGCCGAAGGCGGCCACACAGATGAAGAGCATCGGCCCGGTCTTCCGCATCCGACGGTGCACGAGCAATACCGAAATGAGCACCGCGCCGGCCGCGGGCGCGGCACGCAGGATTCCCAGTCCCTGCGGACCAACGTGAAGAATCTCCGATGCGAAGATCGGAAGCAACGCTGGCGCCCCGCCGAACAATACCGAGAAGAGGTCGAGAAGCTGCGCCCCAAGCAGCTCCGGCTGCGTCATGAGGAAACGAATCCCGACGGTGAGATTCTCGCCAATAGTCATCTCTGTGAGTCGATAATTCCTCCCGCCGCTGGCCCCACCACCGCTGCGAATTGCCACAGAGACGACCGCCACGTGATGGCATTCGTGTAGGTCTCACGCGGCACGATTTCGGCGCCAAGTGCGGTCCGTGCCGGCTGAAGAAGGCTTCTCGCCAGTCCGCTAACACCGACGACGACGAAAATCGGGAGAATCGTCACAGACAAAAGCCGTCGCGCGTAGACAGTTAGCAGGAGCAGCGTCATGCCGCAGCCAAGCTGAACCGCGAGCGCGATGAGCGCGAGCAGCTTTCGGTCGTGCCGGTCCGCGATGTGTCCCGCGTAAAGAGCCGCAGTAATAAAAGGCAGCGCCTCGGCCAGCCCGACCAATCCGAGCGAAAGCGGATCTTTCGTGATGGCGTAAACCTGCCACGCCACGACCGTCGCCTGGATCTGAGTGCCCAGCGTTAGCGCAACCAGGCTGGCAACGTACCAAAGAAAGTTGGGGTTCCGCAGTGATACGTACGGATCGTGTCGCTCTGCCATTCCTCGGGCTTGGTAACGGAAGCCGGATGATATCGAATCGTTACGGCTCTATCAATTATCAGACATAGCGCAGCGCGCTCCCCCGCGTTTTATTTCGTGGCGAGGACGTCAGCGTCTCGAGGAGGCAACAGTGAGTAGTATCGCAACACCAGTGAAAGCGAGTGCGACGCGGCCGGCCAAGTCGGAATTCCTCCCCTACTACGAGAGGTACATCTCGCTCGTTCCGGACGGTGATGTGATCTCGACGCTGACCGGCCAGATGGCCGAAACCCAGACACTTCTTCGCGCCCTTCCAGCGTCAGTCGCGACCTACCGTTACGCGCCGGACAAATGGAGCGTAAACGAGGTCGTCGGACACATGATCGACAGCGAGCGGATCTTCGCGGGACGCGCGCTCAGGTTTGGGCGGAATGATGCGCAGCCGATTCCCGGCTTCGAGCAGGACGACTACGTCCGCAATGCCGCCTTCGATGCGTATCCGCTTTCTGAGCTCGCCTCAGAGCTCGAGACGGTGCGCCAGTCGACTCTGTACCTCTTCCGGCACATGGACGAGGAAGCCTGGACTCGGCGCGGCATTGCTAACAACGCCGAAGTTTCGGTGAGGGCGCTCGCTTACATCATCGCGGGACACGAGCTTCACCACCTCGATGTCCTCCGCACCAGGTATCTCTAAAGGGTAGTGCGGGAAGTTGCGGCTGTCCGAGGACGCCTAAGCAAGAAACCCGCAGCGGTGCTACGCTACCAGGACCGAGCTCGCTCGCCAGTCTATTCCGAGAAGGGCGTTGGCAACGGTCGGATCGAAGTGACTCCCAGCCCTGCGCTTGATCTCCGCGAGAGTGTCGTCGATTCCCCACGCCGGCCGGTAGGGACGGTCGTGGGTGAGCGCGTCGAGAAAGTCCGCCGCCGCAACAATGCGCGCTTCGAGCGGGATCGCCTGGCCCGAGACGCGGTCGGGATACCCCGATCCATCCCACCATTCGTGGTGGCTGCGGGCGACTCGCTGCGAGAAGCGAACGAGCTCGGAGCGACCCTTCGAGAGCATTCTTGATCCGATCACGGTGTGGGTCTTCATGATTTCGAACTCTTCCCCGGTGAGAGCACCTGCCTTGAGAAGAATGTTGTCCGGTATTCCGACCTTGCCGATGTCATGCAGCGGAGCAGCGCGCCTTATCAGCTCCACCGTCGTAGCCTCGAGGCCGATCGCTTCGCCGAGGAGTGCCGAGACCTGCGCGACTCTCTTGGTGTGATTGCCGGTATCATCGTCGCGGAATTCGACGGCGGCGGCGAGCCTCTCCAGCATCTCGAGCTGTGATTGCTCCAGCTCCTTCGTCCGCTCACTGACCTTCAGTTCCAGCTCGGTGTTCTGGCGGTGAAGCTTCCGATAAAGGAAGCGGGTTTCAAGTAGATTGCGGATTCTCAGCAGGACTTCCGCCGAGTCGAAAGGCTTGCTGACGAAATCCTTTGCTCCGAGTGCAAGGGCGCGGCGCTTCACCTCGGCGCTATCGTCCGCCGTAATCATGAGGACGGGGACGTGTTCCGCCCCGCCAGCGTGTACGACGATTTCTTCCAGAACCTGGAACCCGTTCTTGCCGCTCATGTGAAGGTCTAACAGAACCAGATCGGGCTTGAATTCCGTCTGGAGCCTGTGGGCGTCGACGGAATTGGTCGTCGACGCAACATTCTCGTAACCGGCGTTGGCGAGGATTCGCTCGAGGAGTTTAACGTTCTCCTCCTGGTCGTCGATGATGAGGATGCGCCCTGGCTTGTCGGGCGCTGGCACCTTGAATCGCGACACCTTGGTCCGCGGCACTTAAGCGGAAGCCGTCGAGGGCTTGTTCAATACCGCGCGTACGGCGGAACGAAGCGCTTCGGCCGTGAACGGCTTCTGCAGAAAATCCGTCTCTGACTTCTGGATTCCTCGACGCAGTATCTCGTTGTCGGTGTATCCCGACATGAACAGCACTCTCAGCCCCGGGCTGAGCTCGTGGAGCTCGTCGACCATGCCTCGTCCGCCCAGCGTCGGCATCTCGACGTCGGTGAGGACGAGATCGATCTCCCCCACTTGTTCGGCGGCAATACGGAGCGCCATGGCGCCATCCGATGCTTCGAGGACATGGTAACCGGCTTCGGTCAGCACCCGTTTCCCGAGCTTGCGCAGCGATTTCTCGTCGTCGACAAGGAGAATTGTCTCGCGGCCGGTAGGCTTCCCGTGCTTCAAGCGTCTGACCTTTCGCGAATTCGCTCCAGCTGATTCGCGTTGGGCCGTTTCCTCACCGGATTCCTTCAGCGGAGAGCCCGGAAGTGGAACCGAGCTGGTGCCTCGATCAAGGCCGGTGGATTGCGGCAGAACCCGGCGGCTCGTCAACAGCAGGTTCTTGGTGATCGCTTCCGCACGTTCGGCGGCTTGCCGAATGTCGACGGCTTCCTGTGTCGAGAGCTTCGCGTCGCCAAGGCTCGACTCGATCAGATCCGCGTTCATGCGAATAACGGTGAGCAGATTGTTCAGCTCGTGCGCCCCGCGGCTCGCCAGGTCGGCGAAGGTGTGGAGCTCCTGGGTCCTGACGGCGAGGGTTTCCTCGACCGGGCGTCCCGCGGTGAGGTCCTCGATCGCCAGAAGCACCGTCGCTTCAGCGGGGTTTGCGGAGGGAACGAGGCGTGCACTCAGCCAGAGGACTCCGCGGCCGCCTTCCTTGTCGTCGTGGACCAGATCAAAGTGATCCGATTGCGGCTCACCGCCGAGCACGGTCTCGAGCATGGGCCGCAGCTTTTCGTCCCACGCCCTTCCGCCGAGCTCATAGACCTTGTGGCCGACGCATTCCGCGGGGGCCAGGCGAAACATGGTATAGAACGCCTTATTGGCAGCGCGTACGTTGAGCTGGGAGTCGAGAACCAACAGCGCTTCGCCTGGGGCAGAGGAGCTAATCATTCATGCGTTGAGGCAGTGAGGAAAGGAACAATAGTCCGACCTATTAGGACGACCCGGGTCGCGGTTGAGTATCGGAAGGTTTTTGGAGGGTAGCCCGAATAAAGCTCTCGCACGCGCGCGCGGGTTTAC
>WNFA01002851.1_pt1 | contig 14327 bp, 21 predicted proteins | sample 5400481 | NCBI WGS metagenome assembly WNFA01 (sample SAMN13153340, study PRJNA577476) | soil metagenome | isolation source: 120 cm saprolite under Douglas fir tree site 2 hole 1 replicate 2 | place: USA:California | collected 2015-04-18 | reverse complement strand
GGCTCGACATCGAAGACGTCGATCCCGGCGCCGGCGATTCGCCCGGCCCGCAGCGCCGCAATGAGATCGGCCTCGACCACGATCGGCCCGCGCGACGTATTGATCAGATAGGCCACGGGCTTCATCAGAGCGAGTTCGCGCGCCGTGACCAGACCCCGGGTACGGTCGCTAAGCTGGACGTGAATCGAGAGAATGTCGGCCAGGCGGAACAGCTCGTCCTTCTCTACACGCCGCGCGCCGACCGCCGCGGCAGCCTCATCGGTTAGATTCTGACTCCAGGCGATCACCGGCATATCGAAAGCGCGGCCGTACGCGGCCATCCTCTTGCCGATGCGTCCCAGCCCCAAAAGCCCAAGCGTGCGGCCGGCCAGGATCGTTCCGACTGTGCTTTGCCATCCGCCTGTGCGCATCCGCCGACTCGCAAGGTCAAAATGGCGAACGACCGCGATCATCAATCCCCACGTCAGTTCCGGAGTCGCATTGAAGATGCCGGCGTAGATGGGGTTGGCGAAGTTGGAATGGGCTACGATCACGCCGTGATCGGTCGCCGCCGCCATGTCCAGATTAGGCAGGGACATCCCGATGATGGTAACCAGCTTGAGGTTGGGCAATCGCTGGAACAGGCTGCGCGGCAGACTCATCCGTTCGCGGACCGTGCAGAGGACGTCGAATGGCTGCAGCAGCGATACCGCCTCGTCTTCAGACAGGTGCCGATCGAAGACGGTGATTTCCGCCTTACCCCGGAGCACGGACCAGTCGGCGGATTGAAGAGCGACCTTGGCGTAATCGTCGAGAATAGCGATCTTGAGCATCGGGTGGGATCCTTGCGGTCAGGTTGTCAATATCCTTAGACCCCTGCTCTGACAACACCAAACGAATTTCGCGCAGTTTGCGGGAGAATCGCGAACATCAAGGACTCCGTGCTGGAGCGGGAGAGATTCGAACTCTCGGGCGACTTTGTAAACGGTCAGCAAGTCATTGGAAAGCGTGAAAGAGTTCAAAAGTGGTTGCCGCGGCGTAGCACGCGAGACTCAGGGTCGAGCGGACCTTTGCCGTGATGAAGCGCTGGTAGGGATTTCGGCAGGTGACGCTATCGCGGACTGGGTGCGCAACGTGCTGCAGCTTTGCCTGCTCTGCGTCGCGCCCAGCGCCGCCTCCGGTTCCTCATCGATGATGGTCTCGATCGTGGCCCGAATCCGCTCGCGCATCGCGAGTCAGGCGGAGACGCATGGGGCCGAGGGTAATCGTGCCCGTCGTCACTTATCTGTTCCACCGCATCGATCAGCGGCTGGATGGCAGGCCGACCCTCATCATTCTGGACGAAGCATGGGTGATGCTCTCTGACAGCTCGTTCGGCGCAAAAATCGAGGAGTGGTTGAGGACCTTGCGTAAGAAGAACGTGATGAAGCCGCCATCTGCCACGTTTCTACCGCAGAGAACTGCAATTAGGCCAGCGTCCAGCCCACGGAACATAGCCGAGATTCGCGACATCGGGTTTCAGGTCACCCCCAATTAGGGCTAACGGAGCGTCTGAAGGTTTTCGACTATCACGCGCCATCGCGAAGGGGCTCGTCTTCGTTGAGAGCTTGCTCTGCGCTCGTCAAAGCCTTGGCTCGGTCCGTCGTATCCTTTCCCTGCCCTAGGGCTCTTCGTGCGGCGTCAATCGCTTGCTGGATTTGTTCCCTATAACGCTTGTCGAGTGTGCGGGCCGCAACAGATAGGGCGACCGCGGCATGATAGGAGACGAAAGGTGGTTCGATGGAAAACCGATCGGCGAGCCACTGAAGATACGCCGGATCCGACCTAACCTCGAGGATCGCAACCGCCGCGAGCCGCTCGCCGGGTGAAGAGCTTTTCGCGAGGTGATCCAGTAGAGAATACGCCGCGAAAGCAAGCGTCCTCATTTTGGTAACCACGATCTCCATCCTTCGCGTGCGGCTATCCGAAGGGGGCATACTTGCACGAATGCGCTCGTACTCCATGGCTAAGCCGTGAATCTGGCCACTTATCACCGTTACGTCAGCATCAAGAGACAGCTCGCCGATTTTCTCTGCTGCACGCACCACCCGTTCGGTGGGAGGTTCCGAAGGGTTGCTTGAGCTTTGGACGACTCGCACTTCTGCGTCCTGGACCTCCCTGATTTTGGCTTCTATTCCGGTAGCCGTCACTTTAAAGTTCTCCAGCCTACCGAACAGCTTGCGCTGGGTGACAAGTAGAACAATTACGATCGTGGGCCATGCGATGGCCGAAACTAATTTGGCAACCGCCTCGATAGTTGAAGGACTGGTGTCGCAGCCGATTAGAAATACTGGAAGTATCACTGCTATCCGGGTCCATCGTCCTGTCGGCTTCATAATTCCCCCAAATTGTCAGCCTTAACGGCTCACCGTACGCGGGCTTGAGCTGCCAAACCGCTCACGACGTCAACGCCGTGGTTTAATTTTAGAGCGAGGACCCTTTGCTCGAACTATCTGACTCGCGATGCGTCGAACTTCAGGTCTAACGGGGTTCATGAGCTCGTCAAGCACATGCTCTACTATTCCGAACCCATCCAAAAGATCGTTAAGAGATAAAGTTCCTGGGTGGCTGCCTTCATTGCCCAGCCACTTGATCGCCAGCAATGGGACGCCCAACTCTGGTTTGTTCGCCCGAAAGAATTGAATCCTCTCGTGGAGGTTAAGCCTTCGTCTCCGCCCATGCTGGAGGGTAAAGCGCTTGACTCCCAGATGTGTCAGAAGAAGCTCAACGGCGGTGCGAATCCTGTTCGCCGCCGCCCCGCGATGGCACCAATACAGCCGAAAAGCCTCGATCAGCTCCATTCGAACGTCGCGAGGACAGGCCCTCGGAATGTCGATCAGAGCAAGGGGTGGGTCAAAGAACAGTGGAAGCAGATACCGGCTCCAGACGAACCCTTCGTCGGAATCAGGAAGCTCTTCCCATCCAGTAGTTCCTACGACAGATATTGGTTCTGCGCATGAGGCCTTGTCACATTGCAAGACGCACGCGAACCTTTCCGTAGCGTCGCCTTGGTAGAAATGGTCGGAGCGCGATGCGTCTATTGACTCCTTGGTTGCATAGACCTTTATCGGTCCGTCTTTGATTCTTAAGAATCCAGTTCCGCAGGTTGGGCAGGGCCATCTAGGCGCATGGGTTTCAGTGAGCGTTTGCTTCCAGATATCGCGGTTCATTTCAATCCCCGCGTCTTTTCTTACTTCACTTTGGATTCATTGACCATGCACATGTGCAAAGCGCACGCCTGCAAATGATCGCTAAATGCTGCGACACAGTTGGGCGATTTGCTCCTGCCAAACCGCGACCGGCAAGAGGAATAGTGGGGACCGGCCTCTGCTCCTAGTCAGCCCCGAATTTAACCCTGGGCGAGGGTAATTATTTGACCAAACCAGAGGCGGGGGGCCTGCTCCTTCCCCCTATCTCCTCACCCGTCAAACTGAGCGGGGGTTAAAAGATAGAGGGCCACAGCAGCTCACTTCAGCCCGCCTTGCGCAAGTCGGCGAGGTAGCGCTCTTCCAACGCCTGATCTTGTAAGGCCATCCGTTCCTTCTCGGCCTTCAGAGTGAAACGAGGGCTAATCCGCATGATTTCCAGCGCCTCCGCTCGGGCTTCTTCCCAGCGGCCCAGTTCAGCATAGGCAATTGCCTGCCAAACATGGGCCCACATAACATACGGGTGCTTGCGAAGTACGCCTTGAAGATGGGAATCGCCTCCGTATATCGCCCCATCAAAATGTAGGCAAGGCCTCGCACCCCGTAGGCAGGACAATATCGGTGGTCCTGACTGACGAAGGACTCCGGGAATCGGAGCGCTTGTTCAGAAAGCTTTCGCCAAACGGCAGTCTTAGGCGGCATCCTGCGGTCCCACCCATCAACTAATACGCCTACGGACTACTAGGCGTCGCGTCCGCGCCGGTCGAGCCGGTGATGGTCTGCCCCGCCATCGAGGCGCCCGCCGGCATGTTCGGCCGCGGCCCACCGATCACCACAAGACCTGTATAGGTAATCGGGTTGCCGCCGACATCGGTCCCTTCGAGCGTGACGGCCCAGGTCCCCGAAAGAAAGGCCTTGCCGTCGGTGCGAGTCAGATAGCTGTAGCCGGTGCTGATGTAATGTTGGTAAGTGGCGGTCGCCGTGACACCCTTCGCGCCCGGCTCCGTCAACTCGACGCTATCGAGAAAGACCGGATCGTGGAAAAAGTGCGTGAGGATTAAATACACCCCCTGTGGAGGGTCGGGCGCCCACTGAAAAGCCCTGGTGATCGAAGCCCGCGGGGCATGAACGCTGCGGGAAAGCCTGACACCGGCGGGCGGCCCGGGCGAGCGTGGGTAGGCGACCGCCGCGTTAAGTTGGGTGTCCGCGAAGGTCTTGTAGGACCAATAGACCATCCCCGGCGGCGCAGGCGAGCCGGACGAGGCCGGCGGCCAAGCGGTGCCGAAGCTGTTTTGAATCAGCAGCGCGCCCTTCTTCCCGGGCAACCCGACATCGTCGTCATAGCCGACGACCAGTTGGCCGTGCCCTGATGGTTTTTTGGGGGGCGGCCCTACAATGTACTTGGTCTCGTAGATCACGCCGTCTTGCAGGGTCGGACTGCAGTATCCGCACAGCACGTGACCGCTGAATGCGACCGCCTGGCCTTTGGCGATGTATTCCTTGATCAACTGCACCGCAGCCTGGGGATCGGCTTGGATACTGAAAGCAGCGTAGCTGCCGATGCGAAAGCGCTTCATCGCGGGATAGTCGTCAGGAAAATCAGCCTGGTGCGGAAACGAATCTAGGTAGGCACAGTCCGCCTCGGTAGTTGCCAACTCCGGATAGGGGACGCGGGCGCGGGTCGGGGCGCCAAACGACACCAGCTGCTCGAGATACGGCGACCCGAACGTGCCCTGCGGACACTTACTCGATTCGGGTGTAAGCATAAGCGAAAGCGCCCATTCGTAGAGATAGGCGGGGCTCACCGAATTCCGCGGCAGCGCGGGATTCCATTTGCGCGAGCCGTTGGGCCGGCGCGCGGCGGTGTAAGAGCCAAGCCCATAACCAAACGACGGCGCTTCGCAACTGCCAGACGAGCCGTCGCCCATCGCATCGCACCGGCCATCTCGAGTTTCCGGATCGACCACGCTACCGGCGGGCTCAAGCTACAGGGGACCGTCGCAGCGGAACACGCGCCCACGTACCTGGCCGCCGACCGAACGGGCAAGTATTTGCTGTCCGCGTATTATCAAGGTGGTTATGCGATGGTGCATCCGCTCGCGGCCGACGGCGCGGTGGGAGCACCCGCTCTTGACCGGTTGGCTACTGCCACCGGCGCCCACGCCATACAGACCGATCCCTCCAACCGCTTTGCGTTCGTGCCGCACATCGCCCGTCTCAACGATAACGTCTTGGAACCTCCTAAGGGGCTCTCCGGCCCTAATATGATTTTGCAGTTCAAGTTCGACGCGCGTACTGGTCATCTGACCCCTAATTCGCCCTTCCGGGTCGAGCCGTCGGAACCCGTTGGTCCTCGCCACTTTTGTTTTCATCCCACTCAGGATCTCGTCTACTTTTCGAACGAGCAGGGCTGCAGTGTTTCGAGCTATCGCCTGGACACTGCAACGGGCACCCTCTCCGCTGTACAAACGATCTCGACATTGCCCGCGGGGTACACCGAACGTAACACCTGCTCCCAGATTTACTTCACATCTTCGGGGAGATTCCTGTACGTCGCGAACCGAGGCCACAACAGTATCGCCGGATTTGCCGTCGACACCACCGGTCGATTGACACCGGTTGGGCACGCCTCAACCGAACGGGTCCCGAGCGCCTTCGGTCTCGACCCCGCGGGCCATTTCGTTTTCGCCGCCGGTTCTGAGTCGGGCCGTCTCGCTTCATACCGCGTCAATGGCGAGACAGGCGCGCTCACGCCCTTGACGACGTACAGCGTTGGCACGCGGCCGATGAGCGTGCTGGCAATACGCCTGGGTGACTAGACTTCGTACAGGATGTCGCATCCTGAGTGTCGCCAGCGAACGGACATGCTACGTGATCCGGCAGGCATAATGGCAAGCTGCGATTCTCGGTCAGATGTTCGTGTGATAGGCAGGCCTACGGCGCGATTGTAACGAGACCGCCCCATTCCAAGCTCGGCTGGATGACGCCCAGAGCCTGCGCCCGATCCATCGGCCAGCGGGGGGCGCTGCGCAACGCCAAGGCTCCGTGCCCCGGCCTCTTGCCACCCGTGACACAGAGGGCTCAAATCAACCCCGGACTCTCGTTATCGGTCGTGCGGCTAGGCTACGGTCGAAGCGGCCGATCGCATCGCGGATGTCTACCCGACGTCGTCGCCACGCTGATCGGCGCGCGCCGGGACGAGATCGCGTTCGTGGAAAAGGCCACGCGCGCAGGGGCTCAAGAACCAGAAGGCGAAACAGAGGTGCATCATGCCTCTCGACCCACAAGTCAAAGCGCTACTCGACCAAATGGCCGGTCTGCCGCGTCTCGAAGAATTGTCGGTCGCCGACGCCCGAAAACAGGTCGACCGCAGGATAGCTGTGAATTTGCCGACCCTACCGGTCGCTTCGGTGTTGAATCGTAGTATCCCGGGACCAGGTGGCGATCTGCCGCTGCGCATCTACATGCCCGATGGCAAGGGGCCTTTCCCTTTGATGGTGTTCTTTCACGGTAGCGGTTTTGTGCTCTGTAGTCTCGACACGCACGATGGCTTCTGCCGCAACCTGTGCGGTGCCGCGGGATGCGTCGTGGTGTCGGTCGACTATCGGCTCGCGCCGGAGCACAAATTTCCAGCAGGGCCGGAGGATTGTTACGTGGCGACCAAGTGGGCTGCCGAGCACGCGCGCGAGCTCAACGCTGATCCCAGACGGGTCGTTATCGCGGGAGACAGTGCGGGCGGGAATATGGTCGCGGTCACAGCATTGATGATTCGCGACAAAGGCGGACCGGTGCTGCGTGGCCAGTTAATGATCTACCCGGTCACTGACTACTTTAATTCCGGCCATCCTTCTTACACGGAAAACGCAGAAGGCTATGGGCTAACTGCTGCCGGCATGCGATGGTTCTGGGCCCACTATCTTAACCGCGAGTCCGAAGCCGATAATCCCTTTGTTTCGCCGCTGCGAGCAAGCGACCTCCACGGTCTACCTCCGGTTCTCATCATCACGGCCGAGTACGACATCCTGCGCGATGAGGGCGAGCGCTATGGCGAGCGCCTGGCAGAAGCCGGCGTGCTCACGCAGGTGTCACGGTATGACGGGATGAATCACGGCTTTTTTCACATGTACGGTATCGTGGATAAGGCAAAGCAGGCGCTGGAAGAGTCCGCAACCTGGCTCAAAGAGCGGTTCGCCTGAGCGGGCGCGCCGAACTGAGTTAGGAGAGCAACCGCGAAAAGGTGTCGCTAATCGCATCCGGTTCATCATGGTTGCCGAGCACCACGATCGCGGCCGGCACGGGTGAGAAGTCACATCGGATGTCGCACCAACGGTACGGACCCATAGTCAGCAGGTCGGCTATCGACTTGATTGCCAAAATGACACGCACATCTCGCTTCCTCCCTGTTATACTGCATAACCAGCGGTTATGCAGAATGACGCCTATCTGATCCTGTACTTCAGGTAATACGCAATATCACCGAGGCGTTCAACAGAAGAGAGTAGTGCTCGCGTATTTCATACACACTTGCTCTCCTCTGCTTGCGAGAAAACTCGGCCTCAAGGGCTGCGCTCCTCCACGTTTACGCGTGCAAGTCGGCGGGTTGCCAGCATCTCGCTGGTCAAGCGCATAGCGGATATGATCCATTCCCCAGGAAGTTTGAAACGGGGTGATCGGCGTCTCTTGCAACATTTTCATTGGAGGCGGCAAGGCTCGGATTATTGTGGAAACCCTCCCGACCGGAGGCGCAAGTTCGAATAAGGAACCGAATTCCGTGATCGCCAGCGAAAGGCACCGGCGCTCGGCACAGGCTTTGGTAATCGCGCTACTCGCGCATTAGAAGTCCAAATCGAGAGGATAGGGTGATGCCATACCGATTAGTGACTCAAGACACTGCGCCGCACGGGTTTCCTGAGGAATACCCAACGGAAGAGGACTGGCAATCAGAAGGAAAAGATGTGCGTTTGTGGATGGACGAGCATGGGATTTTACTCGACCAGGTCAACCTTCTTCTAAAACAGGGGAGTGATTGGGTTGCGTTGATCGACACAGTGAGAACGACCCAACGAAAAGCGCATGGATCTCCCGTAATGACGAGCGGTGGAGGCTCGGAGACAACCGGCCAAGGCCAAACCCGCTGGGGTGCTTTGCTGAGGCTACGCGGGCAGCCCAGTTTTGCGGGCGTATACTATTCGCAATCTGCAATGGATGCCATTGGGGCTTCTCAGAAGAATATCGATAATTTTCTCCAAGCTACTGATGACCAAGGGAACTGGCTGTGGCTGACTGTTATTGCTAGGGCTGATCCTTCAATCAGTTCAGTGGGCTTGACCCATGACAACATCGACCCAACCAACTATTCCGTCATCAAAGTAAAATACCTGTGCACCTCTGATCCTCCTTGCCCAACTCCAGAGGAAATTAAAAATCGCATTCTAAACGCCACAAATATTTATGGCACACCCGTGGCAATGGGCATGCGTGCGTTTAACTTGAGTCTTGTAGTTGAGGTGGCCACCGGCCCAAACGTGGTGGACTTACAGACTCTCAACAAAAAGCCCTGACAGTTCCCTTTGGGTGTGGCGCCAGCTGGCGGGGTGGGATTCCACCGAAGGGATGAGCCTCGCCGAAAAGAAGATCGCATTGGACGGCGTGCCAGACTACACAGACCCGCACGACGCTGACAACGTTTATCCAAGGTCTGGCGTCTGCTCAGCGAGTGGAACCTTGTGCGGCACCGCATCTGATTGTCCGACTGGCCAAACGTGCGACGCGTGGGATGGACTAGGTGAGCCGACGATCTTCCAGTGGGTCGCGTCGCTGAACAAGGCCAAATTCGCTGGACATGGCGATTGGCGGATTCCAAACGTCAAGGAACTCTACAGCATAGTTGACCACAAGGAGGGATTTCCAATGCGTCTCCGGCGTTCATAGGAGCACTCCTGGCCAAGTGGACCGGCCCGGCGCAAACCTATGGTTCAATTCAAATCGATCTGGTAGAGCTTGGCCGCGTTGTCGCAAACGATCTTGCGCGTCACGTCCTCCGGCACACCGTTGAAATCCTGTTTGATGACTTGAGTGAGTTGGGCCAGGTGGAATCTACAATGGCCAATCAGCGTGTACTCGGTGTGGGCGCCGGTCTGAATCGAACGCACCACCACTTCGCCGGTATTCACGCCCACCCTCACTTGGAGTGGAGTTTGCCCGCTGGGTTCGCATCCGGTCGCCGTAGCGCCGCATCTCTTCCTGCATTCGCAGTGCGACATAGAGCGCGCGCTGCGGATGATCTTCGTGCGCGACCGGGGCGCCAAACAGCGCGAAGATGCCGTCGGCGATCGGCAACAAACAGGTACTCGAACAGTGCTTCTACTGCCTGGCGCAGCGCGGAATATGCACGCTGGTCGGTGCGATTCCGACGGGCCAGAAGGTTGAGCTGCTCGCAGGTCATTTCTACGTCGAAAAGCAGATCCGGGGCTGCTTCATGGCTCCAACCGTTTCCATGTCGACATGCCACGGTATCTCGACCTCTACCGCCAGGGGCGGCTGAATCTGGACGACATGGTGAGCCGGCGCGGGCGCCTGGAAGATGTCAACGAGGCATTCCGCGCGATGGAGGCCGGTGAGGTTACACGGACGGTCCTGACGTTCGACTAGCCGCGTCATTGAAGCGGCTGCTAACGGAGTACGAGCCGACGTTATCGATTAGCTCTAGTGTCAGGCACGGTGAAGCTTATCTCGGCTCTGGGATATTCACGTATCGGAGCGACAGCTCACCGCACGAGCAAATAGCGCTCCAGAATTCAGGCTGGTTCAACGCTTGTCGGCAGCGCCAAGTTGTCACCTCCGCAATAGGGGCAGCGCAGTTTTTTGGGATCCAGCACCGGACCTTGCGGAATGTCTCCCTCGGAACAAACCACGTCGTGGGCGAGATCGCCTACCACTCGGCCCGGTTGATCCGCGACCAGAAGATCCGCGCCGTGTGGCAGCCCCTTGCATCGCATGCACCGCCAATTCGCGCTGTAAACGATCTGATAATTCATGAGGGCTATCTCCATTAATTTGTAAAAGGTGAATCGGGCCCGTCGGCGATCCTTACGCGGCGTGCGTGACGGTCGTCAGTCCCTCCAAAAGTCCTTGAATCGGCCGGCCGCAAGTTCCGTATAGCGCACAGTGTGCAGAATGTTTTTGTGGCCTAGGTAGAGCTGGATCGCCCGAGTGTCCTGGGCGGCATTCGCCAGAAAATAGCCGGTGGCATGGCGCAGCATGTGCGGGTGGACCGGAAACCCGATGCCCGCCGCCTTCGCGGCTTCGGCAACGACCTGATGGACGGTGCGCCGGGTCATCGGGCCGGCGCGCAGCGACTTGAACACATAGGGCGTGGCGTCGTCGCCCTGCTCGCGCCTCCAGGCGCGCAAAGCCCTGAGCTCGGGCCCACGCAGCGGGTGCGTCGAAGGCGAGCCGTGCTTCAGCCGCGCCACGTGCAGCGCGCCCGCTCTTAGGGCGACCTGGTCCCACTGCAGCGCGATCAACTCCGATGCGCGGAAGCCGTGTCGGTACGCCATCATGACCAACAAGGCGTCTCGGCTGGCCAGGCGACCGCCCGCACGGCGCGCGGCGACGATCATGCGTTCAACCCCTCGTCGGGAGTTAGATGCTCTCGCGCGCGGCTCGCTCGATTGGGTTGCCGGGAGGGCGGAAGATTATCCCGTGTTTGCCAGCGACGTCTAAGGTGCGTGCTTCATTCGGTCCAACCGGCTGTTCAATGGGCGTGTTGATCTGGCGCACTGCTGACGAGTCTTTGGTTCTTCAACGCTTCCTAGACACCCAGCCCGAATTATCGCAAGCGCCGATTGGAACCTTCCGGCGCTGGCCATCAGCGGCCAGACTTCGTTCACCCGACGAGAGACTTGAATCGAGCACCGCGAGTGGCTTCATGAGGAGCAAACCGCCATTGCTCGCGAGATCGATCGCTTCTAAGGGGGAGAGCAACGAAACCGTAGTCGCTGGCGGACTTATCGCTTTCGCGGAGTATTCACGCACTCCTGATTGCCGCGCAGGCGCGGTGCGTAACAGTATGTATCATCGCCCTAAATACCTAGAAAATAGGGCCCAGAGGAGGAGGGCGCCGGTGGCCCACCGGTCTTCAAAACATGCGCTCGGGCTTTTCCTGCTTTACGACTCGTTACCTAGCCCGGAAAAACAAGGGATTTTCACGCATCGAGATTACGCCGGATCATGCTGTAGGAGCAGGGAGTGGGCACTCAGAGCGCTCCGCCGCCCGTTGAAATGCGCAAGGTCGCGCAATCGTTTCGTCTCGTCGACGGTTAATTGCGAACACGAACATGTCGATGGCAGCGATACCCGCGGCTTGACTACGCAGGAAGCTGCGCCAGGTCGGCGATTGCGATCCGCATTCTCGTACCATGTACTTGGCTACGGTCGCCTGTCTCACCTCAAGACTGAGACCGAGCTTGAGGAGCTCCTGATATATCCGCGGTGCACCCCAAAAGCGGCCTGACGGTGTTATCTTTCTAATCAGTTCCGAACCGGGCCAACGCGGCGGCCATCGCCGCCACGTATCGTTCGATTGCGATGCCGCATTCGGCGAGAGACCAGGCGCCATCGCGCTGCCGCGTGGTGGTGGGATTCGGATTCCCGCATCGGTGCCGCTAGCGTTTCAGCGCGATCTCGTGGGTGCCACTGCCGAGAGCCCGCCCCATTGCGCCGAGCGGAGGAGTCGTAGTCATCGATGGGAGTACGGTGGAAACGCCAGCGTTGTTCGCTCCGGAGACGACCAGAAGAAGGCAATCCGGCGAGCGACCGCTAAGGATAAAAGCATCTTCAGGCTTATCCTCGATTTCATGGGCGATCTTGCCAAAGCGGCGAAGGTCGCGCCTGGACTTGCCGAAATTCTCCCAGAGAAAGCGCTTAACGTCCTGCTTCGACCAGCCTTGGCGAGCGATAATCTGGGCATGCTCGGGTCCCATCACGACCACCGCGCCGTGGAGGATCCTTTCTTCGGTTATCTGGGTTATCGCTCCCGCATACGACATCGAGTCTGCGATAGTGAGAAGAAGCTCCTCCGGGACCTGTGACATACGATGCTCGACGTACAAGTCGCTTCGCACCATCTGAGTCGTCACCGTGCTAGTATCGCGGGAGAACCCGCGCTCGACGTGCAGCGGCTCCCACGGGCTGTCTTCCTCGTTCTCCGCGATGCAACAGCTATATTTTGCCGGCGTGCCTTGCGTGCTCTGGTCGAACTCATGCGGCCGGATACCAAGAGCGTTCATGATGACCAGGCGCAGCGCGCGTCCGATGGTTGCATTGGGCCGATCGCCTGAGCTGAAAATGTTGTCCCAACGGTTGAAACCGAGGCGGTCGCGAATCGGCCCGTTGACAATGATGATCTCGCCTTGCCCGGTTGTACTCTGGAGCAGCCCGGTTATCTTCCCGGCGCCGGCGGCGAACCCGTCAATGACGGCGAGAATTACCGGGAAATACTCCGGCCTACAGCCCGCCATCACCGCATTGATTGCCGCCTGCCGCACCGTGCAGGTGCGGTCCAAGTGCGGTACCGTCATCACGACTTCGCCGGGATCGCGATCGGTCTGGGCAAGGAACTCGTCGACGAATTCCTGGAGAGGTGGGACTACGGGAAGACCGTCCGTCCAGCCCTTCGCGTAGCAGTACTCGATCGCTTGCCGGGCATCACGGAAAGTGTCGTCGTTCGGGATTTGTCGGGCCGCGCTCGCCACGATCCACCTTGCTTTCCGGGGCGTAGATTTCCGCTCGTCTTCGCGCTGGTCCAAAGCTTGAGGGGGCGCGATTTTTAGCCCGGGAGTGTAACTGGTCCGAGTAAGAAACCTTTCCGACCTAGGCTACGAAGCCGCCGCAGCGGCGTCCTTCGCCCTTTCCTCGATACCCAGGATTGCAAGTATTTCTGGCAGAACGTCGACCGCTCGTTGCTTTACCTCCTCGGCACTGAGGCTGCTGAGAGGTGCCGGATCATCGCGTAGCGATAATCGGGATAGCCGTTGCGCCGCGCCATCGCGTTAGCGGAGGCAGTAAACGTGTGCGTGATGATTGCCGCTGCCGGAACGCCCCTTTTCTCGAAGACGGTGCCGTCGGCCACACTGGCCGCGCTGCACTACCCTCAATCACCTATGGCGGCAATGACGACGTCACACTGTTCGGCCATCTCATCGGCAATTCTGTCCTCGACCGGGTAGGAGAACCCGCGCCCTTTCGTGCGCGCCATGACCGACTTGATCGCGTAACGTTCCTTGAGCAGGTCGCCGATGGCGGCGAGCAGGTCCGCCCGCGTTGAGCTTGGAGTTGTCGAGGAGGCCAAGCGTTGCACCGTCAAGCGTGCGGAGTCGCCTCGGGGCCAGCTCGCAACGCTTCTCTTGAGAGGAACCCGTTGGATCAAGAATTGGCATCTTGCACCTCTTTTGACCGTTTCTATTGCCTAACTGTCCGCAGCGACGGGATGTATTGCAAGTTTTGACTGCTCTTTTTCGACGGCGGACCTTGAGCGGCGCTGCGCCCATTAGCTTGCGATGTGAGGACCGGGTGCGAAGAGGCGCCTCCTCGTCGTCCCCTATGAGGCGACTCTAGCCGAAGACATCGGCACAGAGTATGGCGGTGAGCTTACGTTCCAAAACCCAGCCCCGGCGCAACTGATAATCGTGCGAACCCATTCGGTTGTCAAAGTGCCGGTCTTTCAAATCAGACGCGGCCGAACTCAACGGGCATTACTGCCGTCGCAAACGAAATGCGCTGGGGGTGCCTTCTCTCATTGTCACATATCGACGGGAATCCTCCTCTGGCGGCGACGTTCAATGTCGTCGCTGGGCGCGGGTCTCAGTCTCGATCGATCTCTCACTACCGGTCGATCGAGACTTTTCTACCGACTCTTGCCGTATGGATAGAAGCGATTTTTCTCGCCGCGCGCCCACGCCGCTCTGAGCTCGGGCTCGCTCAGGTCCCAATCGGGACGGCATCTGCGCAGCACGCTGCGCAGGTCGTGGCGGAGCTCTTCGACTGTCGGCCGCGCGAAGTACCAATAGCCGTTGTAGAACTTGAAGACGACGAGCCCGGGCTCCAGCACGATGGTGTGCGGGATCATCGGATTGTGGATCGGGTCGGTGTACTCGGCGATGT
>WNFA01002849.1_pt1 | contig 14331 bp, 11 predicted proteins | sample 5400481 | NCBI WGS metagenome assembly WNFA01 (sample SAMN13153340, study PRJNA577476) | soil metagenome | isolation source: 120 cm saprolite under Douglas fir tree site 2 hole 1 replicate 2 | place: USA:California | collected 2015-04-18 | reverse complement strand
TGTATCGAGCAGATAGTCGAGGCGATCGAGATACTGACGCTTGATACGATCGGCAACACGCCAATCCAAAAAATACGCACGCTTGTATTTCGCCGAGGCGGCGGCTTGATGGTTCTCCGCAGCAAGATTGCCGATTTGGCCAGAACGCTGGCGCTTCTGAATCTCCCAGCGCGGAAGGTCGGCGTAAATCAAGACTTGTGGCTCGGGCAGAAGCAAGGCGGTGCCGGTGCCGATTACGACGACAGGTGAGTCGCGATGTTGCTGAACTTCTGCGCGGCGCTCTGCGAGACGACCGGGATCGGCGAAATCGTCAATCGTGAAACCATTCATCCGTCCGAAGACCGGATCGTCGGTCAGATCATGAGCGATGAGGTGATCGAGTTCAGCCGGGTCTCTCCAGATTGTGGACGTCCGGATAACAACGGTCCGGCGAAGGACGGAATCCAGCGCGGACAGTATCACCTCTTCGTAGACACCGGGATAGCACTCGATGGCAATGCGGGTGGCACTGTGTGAAAGTTCGGAGGCAATGCGCTCAGCCACGGCCTGCCAGCCTGTCCACGCGGAGTCCAAAGGAGAGGCGACGGCGATCACCGGAAATTTGTCATAGGTGGACGCACGCTGGGTCAACGGAGGGGCCCCTCGAAGAGAGGAATAGCGCTGAAGAGAGCGGCCCGGTTACCAAGTCCGGCGCTCCGAACTTGCACGCGTCCCCAGGGCGTCCAGGCGTGACGGTGGATGTATTCGGTGACCGCAGGCAGAATCTGGTCTGCCGACTTCATGCAGCCGCCGCCGAAAATTACCAGCTCAGGATCGTAGGCGTGAATCAGATTAACGGCGCATGCGCCCCACACGCGAAGGCAATGGTCACGCACGTCGACAGCGCAGGGATCGGCAGAGGAAGAAAAACGAAAGAGATCGGCAAATGTGACTTCCGGCAGAAGTGATAGCGGACTGCAGGCAAATTTGGGATGACCGGCACAGAGCAGCGGTAAAGACCAACTGGACGCTTCGGCTTCGGCACAACCGATATTGCCGCATTTGCAGGTGCTGCCATGATGGTTGACGGTGAAGTGACCACCGAGGCAGCCGGCTTGCGAATGTTTGCCGCGAACCAAGCGGCCTTGGATCATGGCCGCGCCGCCAATGCCGGTTCCGAGCGTTATGATCACGATGTCGTCGAAGCCGCGTGCCGACCCCGCGTACCGTTCCCCCAACAAGGCCGCGCGGGCGTCGTTTTCCAAACGCAGGGGGAGATTGAAATTGGCGAGAGACCAAGCTGGAAGATCAACCGTCTCATAATCGAGATATTTTCCGTTGGTGGAAAGAATCCGCCGTGGGTCGGGATCGACCAAGCCGCAAAAGCTGAACGCAATGCCACCACACGTTTCCGGTGCGACGGTATTGCGACGAAGAAGAGAGTGGACAAGATCGGCGATGCAGGAGAGAGCCAGATCGAGTTTCAAATTGTCACAGATTGCGGTTTCCGCCGAATCGATAAGCTCCCCATCGCTCATCAGCGCGCACGAGGCGTGGCTGCCGCCGAGGTCAACCGCGAGGAGATTCATGGCTGAGGCACAAGAGTAGGTTGGCCGCCGACAGAACGCAAGCGGACACCAAAACCGCGGAGGCGGATGGTTTCGTAGTCGTGCCCTGCATCACCGGGCAAACAGGCGAGGAACGACAATCGGGAGGGGCCGATGTTGGCCACGCGATGGGCGGTGGAAGCGGGAATGTAGTGCGTGCTTCCCGGAGTCATCCACTCGACGCGAGAGTTTCGGGCTTCGTCCATCAGAATGAGGGCACCAGTACCGCGGACAGTGCTGTAGTACTCGGCGCGATTGCGCTTAGTGTGGAAATGGCCGGCCGTTATGAAGTACTCGTCGCCGACCAAACCAGCTTCAACAAAGGTAGCGCCCCAAAAAAGGCTGCCCTCGGTGTCCGGGGGTACAGGTTGGAACAACTGCACGCGATACACGACGCGCGAAGAATCGAGCGCCTCGAATGCCGCCTGATCCGCGAAAACGCCCTGGAGGTCGGCCAGAGTGCGGGTGATTTCGACGAGTGACGGGCCCGACAAGGCGCCGGTGGCGAAGTCAACGTTGAGAGTGTTTGTAGATGACATCGTCATTTACCTTTGCTTTTGAGCGACGACCTCGATACGCCGGCGGCTGATTGTGGAATCCCGCTCAGGCCCCTGCGAAGGTTTTGCGATGGCTTTGAGCATGAATTTGCCAGTGGCGGCGGGAACATTGAAGTCGATGAATTGAGTTTCCTGACCGAGAGGTGCAACCGAAAAAGGCCTGGTGGTTTGTGCGATGACCTCACCCTTTTCGTTTTCCAGATTCACATCAAGACTGCCGGATTCCGTCTCGTAGAGATCATTCGCAAGCATCACCTGGAATATCTGGTGGCTGTTTGCAGGAAGCTGGTCGTGCCAGAAATTGACATAGACTCCGAGCGGCTTGAACGCGTTACCCATGTAATCCACGAAGTATGGGTCAAGCTCGAGCGTCTTGACGTCGCGGAAATGATCGCAGGTGAAACCTTTCGGATCGGACGCGGTGAGATAAACGAAATGCAACACGGCGGCGTACTTGCGGTAGGCTCGCCAGAATTCTGTTACTCCTCCCAGCAGGTAAGCATCTTCCTCGCGACGCTGGTCGGCGGTTGAATTCGGACCCAGGAGGACGGGGTAGACATCGTCGGTGAGTTCAGTTGGACTGCCGTCGCGATTGAGCCACAACCAGCCGTATTCATTGAGGATCGACGCGTGGCCGCTGGGCACGGTGACGCTGCTGCGCTCGCCGCCGCCCCGGTTCTCGAGGTCAGTCATCTTGAATGGCGGCGAGTCACGATCGGTGAAATGCAGGTTGAGGAATTCGTATGGATGATCTTCTACGGGATCGTCGGGACCGGCCGGCGGATTGTAACTGTTCTCCCAGGGGCGATGGGAAAGGTCCAGGTCGCGGACTGCGGGGATGAGTTTGGTGGAAAAGGTTGGCTGCCAGCTTTCGTTGCTGGCGTCCCAAATGGCGACGCTGGGATGATTCCAGTTGTCTCGCATCCAGTCGGCGAACTCGTGGGTCAATTCGTCGAGGTCGAAAGTCTTGGAGTAGTTCATTTGAAACGCCTGCTGGTCGCCTGTCCAAACAAAGTATTCATTCTGGATCAACAGCCCTGCTTCATCGGCAATATCGAGCCACTTGTCGGGCACGGGGCCGATGCAGAAGCGGAAGGCGTTCCAGTGCATTCTCTTGGGCAGGTCGATCAGGAGTTTACGGACCCATGCGTCGTCCCATGGCAGCGTGCTGGAATCAGGATCCTCGAAAAAACGATGCAAAGTGATATTCGATCCGCGAAGGAAGTAAGGCTTGCCATTGAGGTAGGCGCGACGAGTCGGAGTGTCGAACCGAAATTCACGCATACCGAAGCGAGTGGATGTACTGTCGCTGCCGGTGTTGGTCTCAAGGACATAGAGATTCGGTGTCTCCGGCGTCCAGAGCTTCGCGTTGGGGAGATCAATCCTGTGAGTGACGGTTTTGTCTTCTCCCGCCGCCAGCGAAATGCGTTCTTCATGACTGCCCGGGACGCGCGAACCGGGCTGCTTCCACTCGTGGACAGATTCGTGCAGAACAAAGTCCACGGTGTGGCTGCTGTAGTTGTGAAGCTTGGTCTGAACCTCGATTTGGCTGGGATCGAGATGAGGAGCAACCTGGACCGTAGAGATGACTGGATCGCCACTGAGCATTACGGAAACATCATCGTAGATGCCAGGAGTCCAGCGATTTTTTTCGAAGTCGTTGCCGGCCGATACCGAGGGAGGCAAGACTCCAGGATGAGCACCGACACGGATCAGCAATTCGTTGGGAGTGGACCAACGGATATTTGGCGCGAGGTCGAAGAATGCCGCGGTGAAGCACGGAAAATGCTCGCCGATTTTCTTTCCGTTCAGCCAGACAGCGATTCCAAATTGTGATTTGTTGATTTTGAGGATGGCATTGGCTTGCTTTGAGCGAGGGTCGAAGGTAGTGCGATACCAGAAATAATTGCGTTGCTGGCGAGAGACCCCCGCAGTGGTCACGTTGGCGGACTCGGGCAGTTCCTTGCGGCGGACGCGGTTGGCGATGATCTCGCGGCTATCAAAGAGGTCGACGTCCTGGAAGGGCGGTTGAGCGGAATGCGCCAGGCCGGGGACGGGCACTTTGTGGGTGAAGGCGGTTGGTGGGGAATCGGCGGAGACCGAATCCGCGATGTCCCAGATGCCATTCAGGGAGAGGACGGTACGGCCTTGTTGGGCCGCGGCATTGGGGCCGCTATATAAAAATAATGCCAGGATGATTACAGAGAAAAGAGTACGGACCGTTACCGACGGCGTGAAGGGCATGCCGACTCCTCCGTCAAGTTGAGATTGCGAACACAGGGCCTGCTGCGTCGCAGAGAAATTACTCGCTCGGCTTCAATAGTTTTAATTCAACAGTTCTGCTTCAACAGTTCTACTTCAAGACAGTTCTACCACAAACACAAACGTCCAAGTCCGCGCGGTGGTTTTCGACCCCCACCTCGTGCGAGTGCTTGAAGTCAGCCGATTGCCGCGGGTCCACCTTTGCGATACCTCGCTGGAGTTTGGCCGAAGGCCTTGCGGAAGAGAGTGGTCATATGCTGGACGGACTTAAACCCAGTCTCTGCTGCCACCTCCTTGATGGCGAAACTAGTATTGAATATCAAGCTCCTCGCTTGCTCGAGCTGAACCTTGCGGATCGTGGCGTGAATGGTATGACCAGTTGCCGCTTTGAAGTGGGCCTGAAGACTCGACCGCGACACCGCCAAAGAGTTCACAACATCGCGGACACTAATCCCGTCGGACGCGTCGGACTTGATCACCGTTAGGGTTTTGGCGACAAGGCGATCATCGGTGGCAAGAACATCCGTTGAGCGGCGCACCCTAACTCCGGTTGGGGCAATTATGAAATGTTGCCGTTGCGGCGTCTCGCCTGCCATCATCCGGTCAAGCAGAGCGATGGCTTCGTAACCGATACGCTTCGCATCCTGTTCGACGCTGGTAGGTTGTGGATGGCTCAATTCGCGGAACAACTCATCGTTGTCCACTCCTATCACGCCTACGTCTTCAGGAACGCGAAGACCATGAAGTTGGCATGCTTCCAGAATGTCTCGGGCTCGTTTGTCATTCGCCGCCAAGATACCTACCGGCTTCGGCAAGGATTGCACCCACGAGCCCACGGAATTAAGGACAGAGTCCCAATGCCGAGGCATCTTTTGCGAATCTTGATACACATGGCAGACAATTCCACGGAATTGCAGTCGCGTGACAAAAGCTTTCTGACGTTCTTGAGACCACAGGTTGACTGGACTCGGCGCAAGGCCGCAAAAGGCGAAATTCTGGAAGCCGCGTTCGAGCAGGTGATCGGCTGCCATCTCTGACACCGCCACTTGATTACTGTAAAAATATGGGACAGACAAATTCCTGGAATGCCAACTGCAGCCGAAACCGACCACTGGCACGCCAGAACGGGATGCCGCGGCTGCGACTCCGGGGTCGTCCAAGCCGGCCAGAATCCCGTCGCCATGCCATGACTTCAAGTAAGGAAGCTTCTGACTGCTAACAGGATTCTCCTCAATGTAGATGTTGAAATTCCTGCTTTCCCGCACATAGCCGGCTACCCCGCTCATCACGTTGCGCTCAAATGGCAGCTTGGCGTCGTAGATCAGCGCGATGCGGCGAGTGGCACGCGGCGGCGAGATGTTTGATTGCAAACAGCTGGATGAGAGATCGGTGAGGTCAGCGACGTCGAGCATCAAAGTTCGTCCCCCTTTGCCTCTGTTCTAGTCGTCAGTCGTCGGTCTTCAGTCGTCAGGACAACCAGATTCTGCTGACGACCGACGACTGATTCTGTTGACATCAATCCTGAGATTGTTGGCGGACGAAAACTGCGCCGACAACCGACCGACGTCAACTTTTTCGTCGGTCCGATAAATCTCATGAGTCACCACCCGGCTCTGGCCTGGCCGATGATGAAGGCTGCAACAACCAGAATGGTGCAACCAACGATCATCTGATGGAGCCGGCTCCTCGTGCGGTTCTTCCATTCACCCAGCACCACGCCCCACGCGCTGGAAGTGATGGCAATGAGGCCTATGAAAACAGGCCATCCGACGCTCGTTCCCAATCGTCCCAGGTTTGCCGCACTGACTCCGTAAAGAAAGATGCTCACCGCCCAGAGGCCACCCATTGCAAAGACGAGGGTCAAATCATGGCCTGAGCCGGTGGCGTGAAATAGCTGGACTTGCCGGGAGACGATGACGCGGTAAAAACAGAACCCGGCCTGCGAGACGGCGGCGGCCGAAAGGAAAACGCTCCAGACCACCCACTGTCCCAGGCTGGCCCCTTCTCCGCCATGCGGCAGCAGAGATATGCCGTACTGAATACCAAAATTCAACAACGGCGAGCCGAGTCCGCCCAACACTGCAATCACCAGCCCTTTTCTAAATCGCGCGCCACTCAGGGAGACGCTCCCAGTGGTTCTGCCGGCGCGGGCGCAAACCACGACACCGACGACCATCAGCCCGACACCCGCCAGGAATGCTGCGTCCGCTGGAGTGCGCGCCGAAAAACCCCGGATAAAGGCATAAGGCACCAACGAACCGGCAACGATCGAAAGGCCAAGTTGGATTGCGAAGCCCAGGGCAATACCAAGCAGATCAACCGCCAGGCCGTAAAGCAGAGAAGCTATGCCCCACAGAAGGCCCAGGGCGATCAGAGAGCCTAGCGACGCGGCGGAAACGCTGGCCAGGATGCCACTCCATCCAGGGACCGCGAGGAGCACCGCGCACCACGGGATGACAACCATCGCAAGCAGCGAAAAAACACCCCAAATGTGCTCAAACTTCCAGGCACGCGCCCTTTTCATTGGCACCGCAAAGGTGCCGTTCAAGATGCCAGCGACGGCCACTCCTATCCAATCAATGCTCAACGGAGTACTCCGAAGCGTTCCACGGCATCGGCGCGCAATTCGGTTCCTGCGCCCGGAAGTTGAGGTGCCACAAATCGTCCGTCAGCGACGACTACCGGCTCGACAAAACAGCCCAGCGTCCAGGGAATGTACTCAAGCGTGACGCAGTCGGGGTGTGCCAGTGCAATTTGCAAATGAACCTGTGCCATGTCTCCAACATGCGGAGCTACCGGCAGCCGATGAGCGCGTGCAAGGTCGGCGACCCGCCAGCATTCGGTGATCCCCCCTAGTCGCGTCGCATCCGGCTGCAGGTAGTGGACTGCCTTGGCATTCAGGAAGGCGTTGAATGCGTCGAGCGAGTAGAGTTGTTCGCCCAACGCGACTGGAACCCTGATCGAATCCACCAGCCGTTGGTGACCCTCGACATCGTCGTACCACAGCGGTTCCTCGAACCACGCCACCTCCAGATCCTCAAGATGGCGCCCGAGTTCAATGGCGGTGGCCAAGTCATAACATCCATTCGCATCCACCATCAGGCGGATGTCATTTCCAATGGCCTGCCGAACTGCCTCCACGCGCTCTACGTCCTGGCGCGTGTTAGGCAAGCCAACTTTCATTTTGAGCCCACGGAATCCCTCCTCTTCAACGATCCGGCGGCAATTGTCTACCAGTTGTTGCTTGCTGAGGCTCAGCCATCCACCGTCTGAGTTGTAGGCGGGAATGCCGTCAGTCTTGGCTCCGCCCAACAGGCGCCACAGCGGCAGACCACACGCCTTCGCCTTCAAGTCCCAGATCGCGACGTCCACCGCAGCGAGCGCGAGTTGCGTGATACCCGCGCGGCCAACCCATTGGGCCGGAGGAAAGCGGTAGAGCTTCTGCCACAACCTCTGCACGTCGTGGATGGATTCGCCGCAGAGCAAGGGGGAGTAAACCCGGGTGATGCAATCGGTAATCAGTTGGTCGCACTCGCGGTGAGCGTGTGTGCCCGTGTATCCATACCCGCGCAGCCCGTTATCCGTGTGAAGCACGACACCACAGACACCCCAATGGGTCACGCGATGCATGCTATCTGCGATGTGAGCGCCAGTTACCGGGACGTGCAGGAGAAATGGCTCGACCCCGGTGATGCGAATCTCTTGCGCGACCGATGCGATGGCGGTAATACTTTCGTTAGTCGTCATAGCGCCGGCACCTTATTTCGCTCATCGCAGTGCTCGTATAGCCTGAGCAATACATCTAGCGTCGCTAATCCATCGGCTGCGGTAACTCGGGGCTTGGCACCGGTATCCAGGCAATCAAGAAAGTGACTGAGGGCGGCTTGAAAACTGTAGCCGTAGGATTCCGTCGGCTGATGGTTCAGCCAGCCCTGCCACGCCTCCGGCATCGCTTCAGCCACTTCCGAGAAATAACTGACCCGAGGCTCGGGACTAATCACATACTGGATTGCGCCTTTATCGCCGGAAACCTCCAGCGAATTCAGATATCCCTGGGGCCAGTCGTTTTGATATCCGGGCAGCTTTTGACCGTAGCTGACAAAAAGCTGGGCGAGTGCACCGGAACGGTAGCGGAGCGTCGCTGCCGCGTGGTCCTCGCCCTCCATTTCAAACCGTGCGAGGCGCGCGGTATAGCCGGTAACCTCTTCGATCTCTCCAAAAATCTCGCGCAGGCAGTAGACCAGGTGCCCCCCGGCATCCACCCAGCATCCGCCTCCGGTCTGCTCGCGGCTCAGCCGGAAATCCCAGGGCCTGAATGTGAGCCAGCCGGCGGAGGTTCCTTTCGCGAAGAGCGGACGGCCAAGCCAGCCTTTGCGAATGAACTCCAGAATCTGCCCGAAAGCTGGATGGAAAAGACCGGTATGAGTTACCAGCAACAGGATGCCGCTTTTGTCCACCACATCGATGATTTGACGTGCCTGGTCGCGAGTCGCGGCAATCGGTTTCTCCAGAAATACAGGCTTGCCTGCCTGTGCGGCGACGGTCACATATTTCAGATGCACGTGATGCGGCAGGAACAGACAAACCGCGTCCGGATCGATTTCGCGCAGCATGCGTTCGAAGGAATCGAAAGCGGGGACGCCCCACTCTTCGCTTCTCTGGGCGCGGGCTTCAGCGCGGGTATCGCAAATGGCCACCAACCGGGCTCGGTCCGGCATCGCCTGAATGGATCCGTAGTGCACATCGGCAACTCGGCCGGCTCCTACAAACGCGAGCTTATGCTGGGTCATGACGCCCTTGCCTTCCCGGCGCGCCGGCGGGCGCGCTCGAGGTCCGCCGCCAAGTAACCAGCCAGCGCGTCCAGATACAACTCGCCGCGTTCCGCGCTTGCAGGACGCTGGTCGCCCAACACACCGTTTCTCGAAACAGAGTCGATACCGTCACGCATCATGGCGGGCGCAATCGTATCGAAAGGAGCGGGATTGCCCGCCTCAGCGGCTTCCATACGCACCAGGTCCGGGCGAGTCGCCAGCATCATCGACGTCTCGAATTCGCCAGCGTGCGAACCAGAAACAGAAAGTGGGATGCCCTTCGCTCCGGGTACACGGTCCCAGGTGTTGGCGATGTACGCTGCGAGGTCTCTCAAGCCGGTCACATGGCAACCCGGCCATTTCGCCTCGAGTGAAGGCAGAATCTCCTGGAGCACCGCGTTATTTCCTCCGTGGGCGATCCAGAAGTAAACCAGGCGGAATCCCGAACGCGCGTGGCTTTCGGCAATATCGTGGAGCACTCCAGCCAGGGTTGATTTGGCTAAGGAAATTGTGCCCGGGAATTTCGAGTGTTCCGGCGAATAGCCTAGAGTCACGACCGGGCCGACAAGCGTCTTGCCTAAAATGCGTGCGGCGCGGAGCGCGGTCTGCACGCCATGCTCGTTGTCGACCAACAGAGGCAATGCCGGCCCGTGCTGCTCGGTCGCACCTAAGGGAACGATGACGGTTTCCCACCCACTGGCGAGCAGATCACGAATCTGGACGCTGCTCAGTTCGTCCAGGCGCAGCGAATGTTGCACCTTCTGCGCCATTACGGAATCACCGTGACCCGCCGACGGCTAAGAACCGGACACCACGATTCCCCGCATTTGGCCATGGCATTCAGCTCATACTCGCCCGGCGCCTGGGGAACACTTAATGGGAGATCGTATGTACTCTGTCCCAGCGCCGGCACATCGACCGCGGTGTCGCTTCCAGTGTTGTCCATTCCAGGAGTGTCGGGTTGCGGTTGCATTCCCTTGCTGGAGGCGGCAACCGGCAGGAACGTCAAGTGCAGATTTCCCGTCAGGCGCTGATCCGTGTCATTCGTGAGCACAACATTGAAGCTCTGCTTCGCCCCAGCATGCAGGTTGGGTTCCCAAAATTTAAGATTCACCCCCAAAGGCTTGGAGGCGTTGCCCATGTAGTCTTCGAAATAAGGCTGGAACTTCAAGGTGCGGACGTCTTGAAAGTTGTCGGCGGTGTAGATGTGCGGACCCTCCGCATCGATATAGGCCAGATACATCACGGCGGCGTATTGTCTGGTGGCCCGCCAATGCTCCGTGAGACCTGCCAATAGATAGGCATCCATGAAGTATCGTTGATCGGGCGTCGCATCCGGTCCAAGCAGTGCGTCGTAAACGGGTTTTGACAGCACAGTGGGCCGACCGTCGCGGTGAAGCCAGAGCCAGTCATATTCATTGATGATGACTGCGTGTCCCGGCCATTCGAATTTCTCCGGTGGCCCGTTATCCAGATCGGACATCTTGAAAAGAGCACGCCTGAAGCCGGGTATGGTCGGAGACATCAGCCATTTATAGGGGTGAACTTCATAAGGATCATCGGGGCCCTGAGGACCGTTGTATCCGTTTTCCCAAGGACGATTGGAGAGATCGAGCACGCGGACGGCGGGAATCACCGTGTCACCCAGGAAAGCCCAGTGGGTTTCGTTCGAAGCGTCCCAGAGAACCACGCTGGCGTGATTCCAATTGTCGCGCACGAACTCCTTGTACTCCGTCAGGATTTCGTCTTTGCTCCACGCCTTGGAACGCATCGGCTCTCTGTCATCCCACACCGGAAATTCATACTGGAGGAGCAATCCGGCTTCATCAGCCACATCGAGCCAATGCTGTGGCGGCGGACCGATGCAAACACGAAAAGCGTTCCAGTGCATTTTCTTTGGAATTTCCACGAGGAACTTGCGCACCCAGGCATCATCCCAAGGCAGTTGGCCTGATTCCGGATCGGCAAAAAAACGGTGCACAGTCATGCTGGCGCCGCGCATGTAGATCACTTTGCCGTTGAGGACAGCCCTTCCGTTGGCAAAGTGAAACTCGCGCATGCCAAAGCGGGAGGTCGCACTGTCACCTCCGGTCGAGGTCTCAACCACGTAAAGGAACGGGTTATCGGTTGTCCAGAGTGTGGCGTCGGGGACAGGAACGGTTTGCTGTACGAACTTATCTTCACCAGCGGCCAGCGACACCTGCTCGCTTGCGATCTTTCCAATCAGTTGTCCCCCTTTCCAGGTCTTCACTTGCTGGGTCAGCGTGATCGAAGCGGCCGGACCGTTGTTTTTCACTTCGGTCTGGACCAAAATTTCTGAAGACTGAATACGCGGAGCTACCTGGACACTCTCGATCTCGGGATCGTTCGACAGCAGAAGCTCCACGTCGTCATAGATCCCTGGAGTCCAAAATTCCTTCTCTCCGTCGGTGCCCACGGGAACCGAGTCCGGAACCGCGCCGGGGTGGGCGCCGATCCGAACCACGAGGCGGTTCTCACCTGTCCAATTGATGGCGGGGGTCAGATCAAAGTGGCCCGCGGTCCACATGCCCATGTGCTCGCCAATCTGCTTTCCGTTGAGCCACACTGCTGTGCCAAACTGAGCCTTGTTGATGATCAAACGTGCGCGCTGTTTCCGTTCCGGTACACGGAAGGTCCGCTCATACCAGAAATAATTGCGGGGCTGCAGATTACGCCCGAGGCCGTCGACCTTCATCTCTGGGGGCAAGATGTGGTCGCGCGCAGTGACAGTCCAGCCCCATTCGTGAGTCTGGTACTGATCGACTTTAGGGAAAGCTGGGGTGGCTGAATGCGTCAGCCCCGGGACGGGAGCGGTGTGCGAAAAAGTCGTCGGTACGGCATTCGGATCGATGCTGTCGGCTACGGACCATGTGCCATCCAACGATACCGTCGTTCGCTGCGCACCCGCCGGGACTGGCACGAGACAGAATACGAGCCAGCCATAGATCAGCATTCGTCCAGCCAGACTCGCAAAAGTGCATTTACCCAAGCTGGCTTTCAAAATCCAGTTCATGGCTTCCCCCTCGCCTCATTTCCGCTCGGTCGGCGAGTGTGGCTTTTCCGACCCTGGCATAGCAACTCTATTTAAAACGCTTTGGAAGTGTTCGCAATGCAAGCAACAATGAACGGCGGACTTCTGTAGAATCCTGATTAATTAGGCACTTACTGCGGCACCGTCCCATAGACAAACATTTACAAAGCTCTGTAACGTTTGCATTGCAGACCGAGCGTATCTATATTTAGAATCGTTTCAATCGATATGCGTGATCCTTATCTAATCAAGTCTGTCGGTCATGCTGCCCAGCTTCTTGCTGCCTTTGAGTCACCCGGCGACGTCCTAACCCAGAAAGAGATCGGCAAACGTGCCGGGCTGAGCCGCGGTATTGTGATGCGGTTGCTGTATACGTTGGGGCGGCATCACGTTATCGAAAAGATGGGAAATAACCAGTACCGCATCCTGTACAGGAGGCTGGCAAAAAGCCGGTGGAAGATCGGATATGGCACGCCCGGGATCGACAACCTGTTCACTCGCGAGGTTACCGAGAGCCTGCACGTAGCGGCTGATCGGTCCGGAGAAGTTGAGATCCTGATGCTGGATCACCGCTGCAAGCCGGCGGTGACGCTGCGGAATGCCGAACAGTTTATCCGCGAACATGTCGAGCTGGTGATCGAGTACCAGGTTGATGAGCAGGCGGGCGCCATGATCGCCAACGCTTATCGGGAAGCGCACATTCCGGTCGTGGCCGTGAACAATCCCCATCCTGGAGCCACCTACTTTGGCGCCAACAACTATGAAGCCGGACTGATTGGCGGCCGCTACCTCGGTAAGTGGGCACGCGCTCACTGGCAAGGACAGGTCGACGAAATTCTCATGCTGGCACTGACTCGCGCGGGTGCGATTCCCAAGACCCGGTTGAGCGGAATGGTACAGGGGATCCGGGAGGTACTCGGCGCCGGCTCAGAAAGAATCCCAGTGGTTTACCTGGATGGAAGAAGCGATTTTGAAGCGAGTTGGAATATAGTGCGCCGATACTTGCGCAATGGCGGAAAGGGTAGAACTCTCATTGGCGCGATGAATGATAACTCTGGTCTCGGCGCGCTCCGGGCCTACGAAGAGGCGGGTCGTCACGAGTCCTGCGCGATTATGGGCCAGAACGGATCGCCTGAGGCGCGTCACGAACTGCGCAAGGAGCGCAGCCGCTTCATCGGCTCGGTCGCTTATTTTCCTGAGAAGTATGGCGAGGGGCTTCTCCGCCTGGTTTTAGATTTGTTGAATAGCCGCTTCGTGGCGCCTGCCATCTTCACTCAACATCAACTGCTCACCAGCCGGAATGTCGACCACATTTACCCGAATGATCCAATCCTGGATTACGCCGCCGAACCTGTGTAGGCCTGCTTTTTGCGAGCGTTGCGAAATTATACGGCTCATCATCCGCTAATTTTTGTAAAGAACACGCTCAAATTCGTAAATCGTTCTTGTTGATAGCCGCGCATTCCTATGCTCAAATTCGCTATCCTGCTGGATTTTTAGATCAGGAGAATACGAATTTACCAGGGACATATACTGTGAACGCGCCGTCGCATTGGGACCGTTTTTTGGGCTGCCAGTTTTACCATGTTTTCGGTCCAGCAGGCTATGGCACCAATTCGTTGGAGACGACTGGCGCCGACATCGAACAGACCGATGTTTCACAGGTCGAGGCCGCAATATTTATCGTGTCCTGTAAAATCGGAGAATTGAAACGCCGGCATGAAGAATGCGGCGGACAAAATTTGACGATGTAGATTGATCCAGGACAAGGAACGCCATAGTTGGCGGTTTGCGCCGCAACAAATAGCTGATCTACGCAGGCGTCGGTGTTAGGTTCCCCTTACGCGTGAGCGTCCGGGAGGTGGGTCTCTGAGTCAGGCAGAAAAACCACAGCACTTGGGTGATGCTCTCCTCACTAGCCGTGATCGGCGTAACTTTCTCATTCGCTGTTGCCAGGGACTTTCGGCGGCGCTGGTACCTGCAAGCCTGCGGAGTCTCGCGTTTCCTTCCCGTTTCCCTTATGAGTCTCCCCGTTCGCAGCCGGCCGAAGGCGATTTCTACCT
>WNFA01011167.1_pt1 | contig 14341 bp, 11 predicted proteins | sample 5400481 | NCBI WGS metagenome assembly WNFA01 (sample SAMN13153340, study PRJNA577476) | soil metagenome | isolation source: 120 cm saprolite under Douglas fir tree site 2 hole 1 replicate 2 | place: USA:California | collected 2015-04-18 | reverse complement strand
TCCGTGCGCCTGCCCAGGATCGACGTCTTCGATCTCCAGAAGCGCTGGCCGCTTCCGCCGCGAACCGTCCTCTTCGTGTTTCCCGTTGGCCTCCGAGAGGTGAAGAACCCAGCCTTTCCGCTGATCCCGCTCGGCCGGCTCGTGACCGCCATTCCAGAAATCCACCTGGTCTACGCAGGGCCGGTGCTGGAGCCCTCCGTCGGCGCGGCGCTGGAGCGGGAGCTCTCGGTGCTTCCATGGGCGCGCCATGTCGGCGAGCTGCCGCACACCCAGATGGCCTCGCTTCTCCTGCAGGCCGACGTGGTGTTGAACTGCTCCGTCTCGGAGGGTGGCATGGCCAACTCCGTGCTCGAGGCCCTCTCACTGGGCCGAGCCGTCCTGGCCTCCGATATCGACGGCAACCGCTCGATCGTCGCCGACGGCTCGACGGGATTTCTGTTCCGCGACGCCGCCGAGTTCGAGCGCCGCGCCGCGCGACTCGCGCGCGATCCAGCGCTCCGCGAGCGCCTGGGGCGAGCCGGCTCGGCGCTCGTCGCGGAGCGCTTTCCGCCAGCGCGCGAGATCGACGGCTACTGCGAGGTCTATCGCGAGCTGGTCCCGACCCGAGCGTAACCTCGCGATGAGGCCGGCCTCGCTCGCGGCGCCCGGCAGGTCGGCGGTTTTGTGACGGCGACGTCACGCTGCGAACGCTCGGCGATTGAGCAGCGATACGATGGGCGCCGATTCGCGAGGCATTGCCGTGCGAGAGGGCGCCGATTTCGACGTGATTCGGCGGTGAGATCCGCTCCCGCAATTGGCAGATAACTTGCTGTAGTCATCGAGTAGTATGAAACCTACGCGGTCGTGGGAGGGCGCGGCAAACGCCATCGCTTGACGGCTCTCTATAATGGCAGCAATGGATTCGCGAGAGGAGAGCTCGATGAGTCAGGATTCCCGGGTTCAGGCATTCGTCGCCGCCTTCGAGACCTTGCGCGCCGAAGTTGAGAAGGTCATCGTCGGCCACCGAGAAGTCATCACGCACGTGCTCACCGGGATGTTCGCCGGTGGCCACGTCCTGCTCGAGGGCGTCCCCGGCTTGGGCAAGACGCTCCTGATCAAAACGCTCTCCGAGAGCCTCGACCTGTCCTTCTCGCGCGTGCAGTTCACGCCCGATCTGATGCCGGCGGACATCATCGGGACCAACATCATCGTCGAGGACGCGGACGGCCGGAAGCACTTCCAGTTCCAGCAAGGTCCAATCTTCGCGCATATTCTGCTGGCCGACGAGATCAATCGCGCGACGCCCAAGACCCAATCGGCGCTGCTCGAGGGCATGCAGGAGAGCGCCGTCACCGTCGGCGGTGTTTCGCGCCCGCTCCCGGCCCCATTCTTCGTGCTCGCGACGCAGAACCCGATCGAGATGGAAGGGACGTACCCGTTGCCCGAAGCCCAGCTCGATCGATTCTCGCACGTCCGCGACTTCGCCTCCGCGATCGTCATGGCGACGCATCCCCAGTGGGAGCAGGCGCCCGATGTTGCGCGCCGCTTCGTGCGCTACGGGGCGAGCCCGCGCGGCGCCCAGGCGCTCGTCCTCGGCGCGAAGGTTCGGGCGCTCGCCGAGGGTCGCTACAACGTCAGCATCGAGGACATCAAGGCGCTGGCGGTGCCGGCGCTCCGCCATCGGGTCATCCTGAACTTCGAGGGCGAGGCCGAGGGTATCGACACCGACACGTTGGTCTCTCGCGTCGTCGCCGATGCCGAGGCCGGCGTCGCCCAGAGCCGCGAACCCTTTCTCCGCTAGCCGCGGGAGGAACTCATGACCGAGTCTCCACGCATCGAAGGCCTCCTGCGGCGCATCCGACGGGAGATCCGCCGCCGCCGGGCGGAGTACTACGGTCTGCGGGGCGCCTTCTGGGGCGCCGTCGCCGGCGTCGCGGTGCTGCTCGCCAAGCACGGGGTCGGTGGGACCGCGCCATGGATCGCCGCTGGTCTCGCGACCCTCGGTGCCCTGGTGGGCATCGCGTACGGAGCGGCGCGGGGCGTCCGGCGCGGCGACGTCGCGCGGGTGGCCGACCGAGCCTTCGGCCTCGACGACCGCGTCGCGACGACGCTCGAGTGGGCCGAGCGGCCGGACCGCACCCGGCTCGTCGACGCGCTGATCGCGGACACCGTCGCGCGCGTGGAGAGCCTCGAGCTCAAGCGCGTGGTCAAGCGCGTGGTTCCGCGTGAGGGCCAGCTCCTCGCGCTTCCGGTGCTCGCGTGCCTCGTGCTCGCCGTCACGCCGCCCATCCCGATGCCGTCAGGCCGTCTTCCCGACTTCCTGTCCTCGACCGAGGAAGAGCGCGAGGAGCGGGCGAGCTCGTCGATGCTCGAGGAGACGACGCGGCAGCTCGCCAAGGACCCGCTCAAGCGACCGTCCTTCGAGGAGCGCGACTTCGCGCAGCGGGCCGGCGGCAGCGGCGCCACGACCACCGGCGACCTGTCGGCGATCTTCAAGGACACGTCCCTCGCGAGCCAGCGTCCCGACTTCAACAGCTTCATGAAGAAGGGCGACGAGCGGCTCCGGATGCTCGAGCAAGTGGACCGCATCCCGGACCTCCAGTCGGACTTCACGAACAGCCAGTACAAGATGGTGTACCGCAAGTCGAAGGCGCTGACGGGCGGCCTCCGACCCGACCAGATCTCGCCCCAGAAGCTCCGCGAGCTCCTCGAAGAGATGGAGCGGCTCGGTCGCAAGGGCGGCGGCAACTGGGGCGGCGACGCGATGGAAGGCATGGAGGCGCTCGAGGGCGGACAGAGCGATCGGGCCCTCGAGGCGATGCAGAAAGCGCTCGACAAGATGCGGGCCATGGACGAGGCGCAGCGCTCGGGCAAGGGCCTGCGCGGTGGGCGCGAGTCCGAGCGCGGCGGGCGCGGGAAGGATCGCGCGCGCGGCGACGGGATGGGCCCGGAGGACCAGGACTTCGGTGAGGGCGAGGGGCTCATGCCGGGTCGCGGTCGCAGCAACAACCCGAAGGGCGAGGCGACCCAGCGTCTGCGCGCCAATCCGTTCGACGTGGGCGTCGAGGGCGAGTCGCGGCAGGGCCGCAAGGACGGCTACGACACCAACCTGACCGGGCGGGGCGGCACCATGGCCTCTCGGCTCCAATACCTCGGGGTCATCGGGCAGTACCGGAAGGCGATGGAGGACGCGATCACGCGCGAGCAGGTGCCCCGTGACTTCCACGACCAGATCCGAAACTACTTCCAGTCGCTCGACGAGCGCTAACGGAACGCCATCATGCCGACGCCGCGCCAAGCCTTCTTCACGTCCGAGTTCCTGGCGCAGCTCGAGCGTCTCTCACTGTTCTCGCGGCGGATCTTCCGCGGGCGGGTGAAGGGCGAGCGCCGGAGTATGCGGCGCGGGCACAGCGTCGAGTTCTATGACTACCGCGCCTATGGCGTGGGCGACGACCTCCGGTACGTCGACTGGAACATCTACGGGCGGCTCGACCGACTGCACGTCAAGCTCTTCGTCGACGAAGAGGACCTCTGCCTGCACCTGATCGTCGACGCGTCGGCCTCGATGAACTTCGGGTCGCCCAGCAAGCTCGAGTGCGCGGTGCGGATCGCGGCGGCGCTCGGCTTCGTCGGGCTCGTCAACATGGAGCGGGTCGGCGTCGGCGTGCTCCGCGAGCGGGTCGCCGAGGGATGGCCGCCGACCCGTGGTCGCAGCCAGGCCACCGGCCTCGTCGATTTCCTCGCCGCGGTCCGGCCCGCCGGCGGCACGAGCCTCAACGACGCGCTGGGGAACTACGCGGCGCGGGCGCGGCAGGCGGGCCTCGCCGTCGTGATCTCAGACCTCCTCGACCCCGCCGGATACGAGGCCGGTGTGCGGGCGCTGCTCGAGCGGCGCTTCGACGTGCACCTGGTCCACGTGCTGGCGCCGGAGGAGATGAACCCGGAGCTCGCCGGCGACCTGCGCCTCATCGACAGCGAGACCGGCGAGATGCGCGAGCTCTCGATGGACGGGGACGCCGTTCGCGCGTACCGTGAGCGCCTGCGACAGTACCTCGAGCGCGTCGAGACGTTTTGCCGGACGAAGGAGATCGGGTATCACCGTATGACCTCTGACTCTCCCGTCGAGTCGTTCGTCCTCGCCCAGCTGCGGGGCCGGGTGGTCGCATGAGCTTCCTGTCCCCGCTCGCCCTGTCGCTCTTCGCCCTGTCCGTGCCGTTGGTGCTGCTCTACTTCCTCAAGGTCCGCCGACGCGAGCGGACGGTGTCGAGCCTGCTCCTGTGGAGCACCTCGCTGCGCGACCGCGAGGCCTCGGCGTTCTTCCAGCGGCTCCACCGGGACCCGCTGCTGCTCCTCCAGCTCCTGGCGCTCCTCATGCTGGCCCTGGCGCTGGCGCGGCCCGTCGCGACCGTCATGGGCCAGGGCGCGCGCAAGGTGGTCGTCGTGCTGGACACCTCCGCCTCGATGAAGGCGCAAGACGTGTCGCCCTCGCGGTTCGAGGCGGCACGGTCCGCCGCCACCTCGCTCGTGCGCGGTCTGGGTGAGGGCGCGGAAGTGATGGTGATCGAGGCCGGAGTCCAGCCGAAGGTGACGGCGGCGCTGGCCCGCGACCGGGAGCGGGCGCTGGGAGCCATCCGCGGGGCGCAGGCCCGCGATCTCCCGACCCGGCTCGTCGAGGCGGTGCGGACCGCGCGCGCCCTCGTCGCGGCCGATCCGCGCGCGGAGATCCACGTCTTCACCGACGGGGCCTTCGTCTTGCCCCAGAGCGAGGACACCACCGATCCACGCGTTCGGTGGATCGGCGTCGGACGACAGGGCAGCAACGTCGCGATCACCAGCCTGTCGATCCGGAAGAATTACTACGGCGCCTTCGACTATCAGGCGTTCGTGTCGCTCGTGAACTACTCCAGCGAGGCTCAGACGTTCGCGTTCCGGCTCGAGCTCGACGGCAAGTCGATCGCCGAGAAGGAGGTCACGCTCGAGCCGAACGTCCGCCGGTCGGTGGTGATGCCCTTCAGCCACGGCGGAAGCGGAACCATCATTGCGAGGATCCGCGTCGACGACGACCTCGCGGTCGACAACGTCGCGTACGCGGTTCTGCCGCCGCCGCGGAAGATCGCCGTTCTCCTGGTGAGCCCGGGCAATCTGTTCCTCGAGAAGGTTCTGCGAACCGACCCGCAGGTCTCGCTGGATGTCCGCACGCCCGACCAGTACCAGGGCGGAATGGGCGATGCCGATGTCGTCGTGCTCGACTCGGTCACGCCTCCGCGAGCCGGTCCGGGGCGGTTCGTCTTCGTCAACGCGGTGCCGCCGGACGTGCCGCTGGAGGTCCTCGGCCGGATCGAGCGCCCGACGATCATGGACTGGGACCGGACGCACCCGGTGATGCGTCACGTCGAGTTCGCCAAGGTCACCATCGAGGACGCGATGCGCATCCGGCCACTCGCGGCGGGGCGTCCCGTCGTCGAGGCGGTGGGCGGCCCGCTCATCTACGCGCTCGAGGAACCCGACCGGAAGGCGCTCTTCGTCGGGTTCGATCTCTTCAAGACGGATTTCCCGCTGCGGATCGCGTTCCCGCTCGTCCTGTCGAACACGCTCCGCTGGCTGCACCCGGCGGGGCTCGACCAGTCGAGCTTCCAGTTCGCGACGGGCCAGCCGATCCTCCTGCCGGCGCCTCACGGAGTCAGTACCGTCACGGTGACCACGCCCAGCGGCCGAACCGTTCAGGGCCGGGTCACTCGCGGCGTCGTGAGCTTCACGGAGACCGACGAGGCCGGGATCTACACCCTGGCGACGGCGCGCGGCGAGACGCGGGTGGCGGTCAACTTGATGAACGCCGAGGAATCGAACCTGGCGCCGCATCCGCTGCCCACACCGACCGGCCACGGCCCCGCCGCGCCGCCGGTGCCGGTCCAGCGGGAGCTGTGGCCGCTCTTCGTCATGCTGGCGGTGGTTCTGCTCGCGGGCGAGGGATTGCTCTACTGGCGGCGGCAGAGCGCGGGGCGACTGCGTCTGCCGTCGAGCCCGGGAGATCGCTGGGCGCTGGCGCTGCGCAGCGCGCTGGTCGTCGTCCTCTGCCTCACGCTCCTGCGGCCGACGCTCCCGAGATGGGTCGACCGCATGAACGTGGTGTTCCTGCTGGACTTGTCGGACAGCGTGAGCCTCGCCTCCCGTGAGCGCGCGTACCGGTTCGTCGCCGAAGCCGCCAAGTCCATGAAGAACGGCGACCGCAACAGTGTGATCGCGTTCGGCGAGCAGGCGGTCGTCGATCAGCCACTCGCCGCCCGCCCGGCCATCGAGCGCCCGAAGGCCCAGGTCGATGGGCACGGCACGAACATCTTCCAGGCGATCCAGCTGGCCCTCGCGATGCTGCCACCGGGCCAGGCCAACCGCATCGTCATGCTGACCGACGGGCGTCAGAACGCCGGCAACGCGCTCTCCGGAGCGCAGGCCGCCAAGGACGTCGCGGCGGACATCTATTACGTCGCGTCGCCGCTGACCTTCACGCAAGAGGTCGTCGCCGAGGCGCTCGTGCTCCCGCACGAGGTCAAGTTCGGCGAGCCGTTCCAGGCGAAGGTCGTCGTGTGGAGCCACCGGGACACCGAGGGGCGGCTCTCCCTCTTCCGCAACAACGAGTTCCTGGGCTCGCAGGTCGTCAGGCTGAGCGCCGGCAAGAACGTCTTCAGCTACCGGCAGTCGCTCGACGCGAGCGGGATCCACGTCTACCAGGCGGCGATGGAAGTCGAGGGCGACACGATCGACGAGAACAACCGGGCCGTGGGCGCCGTCGTCGTCCGCGGCCGGCCGCAAGTGCTGCTCGCCGATCGCGACCGGAGCCACGCGCAGTCCCTGGCCGGCGCCCTGCGGTCCCAGAACATCGACGTGACCGTGGTGGAGCCGCCGCAGATCCCGACCGATCTGGCGGGTCTCCAGAAGTACGACGGCGTCGTGCTCTCGAACGTGTCGTCGCTCAAGCTGTCCCGGCAGCAGATGGGTTACATCCGTGACTACGTCCGCGACTACGGCGGCGGCCTCGTCATGGTCGGCGGCGAGGAGAGCTTCGGGCTCGGCGGATACTACCGCACCCCGATCGAGGAAGCGCTGCCGGTCACGATGGAGGTCAAGCAGAAGGTCGAGATCCCGAGCCTCGCCGTCGTGCTCTCGATCGACCGCTCCGGCTCCATGGCGATGTCGACCGACGAGAAGGTGACGAAGCTCGACCTCGCCAAGGAAGCGTCCCATCTCGTGGTGGACCTGCTCGACGACCGCAACGAAGTCGGCGTCATGAGCTGGGACACCGAGTTCGTCTGGGACGCGCCCGTGCGCCCGGCCAAGGACAAGGCGGCGATTCATCACGCGATCGCGACGATCAAGGCCGGCGGCGGAACGGACGGCTATCCCGCGCTGAAGGAATCGTACCAGGTGCTGTTCGAGCGGCCCGCTCTGCTTAAGCACGTGATCTTCCTGTCCGACGGGCAGATGACGCGCGGCGACTTCCAGGGACTGCTGCGCCGGATGGCGAAGGACAAGATCACGGTGTCGACGGTCGCGATCGGCAAGGACGCGGACGTCCAGCTGATGGTCGATGTGGCCAAGTGGGGCAAGGGTCGCTTCTACTACACCGAGGACTCGCAGACCATTCCCCGCATCTTCACGCTCGAAACGCAGCTGGCCTCCAAGGCCTCGCTCGTGGAGCAGCCGTTCAAGCCACAACTGACCTCGCCGGGTCACGAGGCGATCCAGGAGATCGACTGGAAGAGCGTGCCGCCGCTCGGCGGCTACGTCGCCAGCACCCTGAAATCCACGGCGGATCTCGTCCTGATGAGCCACCAGGAGGATCCCGTGCTCGCGACCTGGCGGTACGGGCTCGGGCGCTCCGTCGCGTTCACCTCGGACGCCAAGGCGAAGTGGGCCGTCCTCTGGCTCCGGTGGCGCGAGTTCAACAAGTTCTGGTCGCAACTGATTCGCTGGACCTTGCGGAGTGGGACGCGGAGCGACACCGTCGCGGTCGTCGATCGACGGGAGAACATGGGCGAGATCGTGGTCGACGCCGTCGATCCGAAGGGCGAGTTCATCAACTTCCTCGACTCTCAGGTCGCCGTGGTCGCGCCGAACCGTGAGCAGTCGGTGATCGACCTCGAGCAGGTTGGACCCGGGCGATATCGCGGTCAATTCTCCGCCGCGCAGGAGGGCGTGTACCTCGTCGGCATGGCTCAGCGGCGGAATGATCGCGTCGTCGGCTCGCAGCTCGCGGGATTGGTGGTACCGTATGCTCAGGAGCTGCGCGACCTGGGCGTCGACGAGAGTCTCCTGCGTGAGCTGGCCGAGCTGACGGGCGGGGGAGCCCTCGCGAAACCGCAGGACGCGTTCCTGACAGCGCGGCGGCAGTCTCGCATCGGCGTCGAGGTGTGGCCGTGGCTCGTCGGCCTGGTCGCACTGATGCTCGTCCCGGACATCGCGCTACGGCGGATGGGTCCGGGGGCGCTCGAGCGGGTGGCCACGCTCGTCCGTCGGGGTCTTCGGAGGAAGGAGGTTCCGTAATGTGTCGACCCGGGTCGCGGTCGTGGATCGTCGCCGCGGTCGTGAGCCTTCTGGCCCTGGGCGTGGCGGGTGGGGTGAGCGCCGACTCGAAGCTCCGAGTCGTCGCGATCGTGCCCTTCGACGCGACGGCGCTCGAACGTGAAGAGCAGTGGATGGGCGAGGGCGTCGCGCAGATTCTCGCTCTCGGCCTGGCGCAGCACCCGTCGATCGTCCAGATCGAGCGCGGGCGGCTCCGGGCGGTGACCCCGGGTGAGCTGTTCGGTCGGCTGGCCACGCTGCCAGTCGGCTACGCCCGCACGCTCCACGTCCCCCTGACCGAGGGCGACGCCGCGCGCATTGAAAAGGCCGCGCGCCCGACGCGCGTACCGCGGGCCTTCGAGTTGTTCGCGCGGGGTCAGATCGCAGCGCTGCGCGGCGATCAGGAGGGTAACGAGGCGGCCGTCGACCTGCTGTCTCGGGCGATCGAGGTCGACCCGAGCTTCGTCGTGGCCACGTACATGCTCGGCGTCGTGCACTCGGCGCTCGGCAATCGGTGGAAAGCCGCCGCGCAGTTCCGCGCTTCGACGCAACTCGACGCGTCCTATCCGGAGCCGGCGAAGGCGCTCGGCGATCTCTATCTTTCGCAGCCGCGGCGCCTCTTCGATCAGGCGGTCGAGGCGTACAGCAAAGCGATCGAGCTCCGTCCCTTTTATGCCGAGGCCTACGTCGGGCTCGGCGATGCCAAGGCCGCGAAGAGTGACATCGACGGCGCCATCGGCGCCTACCAGAAAGCGCTCCTGTACAACCCCGTCAATCCGCGGGTGCACATGAGCCTCGGGAAGATCTACTACGGCGAGAAGGGGCTCTACTACGAGGCGGTGACCGCGTACAAGAAAGCGATCGATCTCGATCCTCACTAGGTCGACGCGCGCATGGGTCTCGGCGAGGTGTACGAGGAGAAGGGCCTCTACAAAGAGGCCACCGAGGAGTATCGGCGGGTGATCGAGATCGACGGCAAGCACACGGGCGCCATGTACAACCTCGCCCTCGTCTACGAGAAGGTCGATCCCCGGGCGGCGATCGCCCAGTGGGAGCGCTACATCGAACTCGCCTCACCGCTGGCGACGGAGAAGGACTGGGTCGACGTCGCTCGCCAGCATCTGAGGAAGCTCAAGAATCAGGTCAAGGACTAGGCGGCCGCGGAACCGCGGCCGCCTACGTCGTCGTTCGTCACTCCTATACTGTCGCCGCCGTGCCCGCGAATGTATGCGAAGCAGCGCCGCCGGGACGCTATGATAGCCGCGTGGTCGCATGCTTGTGGGGGATCCTGTGGATGAGCTGAGAAAGGACCCGACGCGGGGACACTGGATCCTCATCCGCCCGAAGGCCAAGCCCGCGCGGCAGACGGAGTGTCCATACTGTCAAGGCGCCGAGCACCTCACTGGACCGGAGATCACCGCGTTTCGCCCGGAGGGGTCGGCCCCGAACAGTCCGGGGTGGACCGTTCGCGTCGTCCCCGAGCCCGACGCGTATTTCCGGATCGAGTGGGAGCTGGTCCGCGAGGGCGTCGGAATGTTCGACATGATCAATCCGCGTGGCGCGAGCGAGCTCGTCATCGAGTCGCCTCGCCACGACGACACGCTCGCGTCGATGGGCCCCATCGCGCTCGAAGCCGTGCTGTGGATGTACCGCGACCGGCTTCTCGACCTCAAACGCGACGGTCAGATCCGCGATATCCTCGTGTCCCGTCGCCACAAGAAGCCCGGAGTCGCCGGCCACCATCCGTACTCGCGCGTGACGGCGATCCCGATCGTCTTCGACGAGACACGACGCGAACTCCGCGAGGCGCGCGAGTACTATCAGTACAAGCGGCGCTGCCTTTACTGCGACATCCTCCGTCAGGAAATCGGCGCCGAAGAGCGCGTCGTGCGGCTGACGCCGGCGTTCGCCGCCGTCGTGCCGTACGCGCCGCGCGTACCGCTCGAGACGTGGATCGTTCCGCGGCAGCACGGCTGCTCGTTCGAGGAGACGATCCGGCCTGAGAATCTCGGCGACCTGGCGCGACTCCTTTCCGGCTATTTCCGCGCACTCGCGCGCGGATTCGGGGACCCCGGGTACGAGATGACCTTGCACACGGCGCCCAACCTCCGGTCGCGCATCCTGCAAGGGGACTGGGCGACGATCCGCGACGACTATCACTGGCACATCGAGATCATTCCCGAGCCGGAACACGCCAATCGGATCGGCGGCATCTTCGTCAACGAGACGCGACCCGAGGTCTCCGCCGCCGAGCTCCGCCAAGCCTGGACCGATCAGGGATAGAGGCCCCGGATCCTGTAGCCCTCCGCGCCCGGCGGATGGCGTCCAGTCCTTCAGCATCGGCAGGGGTAGCGACCTACCTACCAAGATGAGAGGTCGTGCCCTATATATCTGGAAATATTAGCAATAGCCTATTAGGTCGGATCATCAAAACCGGATTCTCAGCCATCATGACCCTTTCCAATTGACGGAAGGCTTCTCTGGTGTGAGAATACGACTGAAAGAGTCGCCGATAGAAACAGTCGGCGATAAGGGCCTTGCCATTACAAGGTGTGGGAAGGACGCGAGGGCTAAGAGACGATGCTTCGCTTTACCAAGCGCGCCGACTACGGGCTGATGGCGATCCACTACATCGCCACGCACGACGGCCTCGGCGCCGTCAGCACGAAGCGGATTGCCGAGGAGTTCGGGATACCGCCCGAGCTACTCGCGAAGATCCTGCAGCGCCTCGCGAAGCGACGACTCGTCGTCAGCCAGAGCGGTCCCAAGGGTGGGTACGTACTGACGCGCCACCCCGGCGACATCTCGGTCGGCGAGGTGGTCCGCGCGCTCGAGGGACCGATCAGCATCGTGAGCTGCCTGGACCGTGGAGGGTGTCCGCAGGAGATGCGCTGCAATCTCAAGCGGCCCGTGCAGAAGCTGCAGACGGCGATCAGTCAGTTGCTCGACACCATGAGCTTGGCCGAGCTGAGCAACCAGGGTGTTCCCGAGGTCCTGTCGATAAAGTGAAGCAGGGCACGCACCAGCGCGAGACGGAGAGAGCCAGATGCTGAAGTTCCCCATCTTCATGGATTCGCAGTCGACCACTCCCGTGGACCCACGAGTCGTCGACGCGATGATTCCCTACTTCACCGAGAAGTTCGGCCATCCGGCGAGCCGAAACCATTCCTTCGGCTGGGATGCCGAGAACGCCGTCGACCGCGCCCGCAATCAGATCGCGAAGGTCATCGGAGCTCGGGATCCCAAGGAAGTGATCTTCACCTCGGGTGGGACCGAGTCGATCAATCTCGCGCTCAAGGGCGTCGCCGAGATGTACCGGGAGAAGGGCACCCACATCGTCACCACCGCCATCGAGCAGCGGGCCAGCCTGGACGTGTGTAAGCGCCTGGAGCGGCAAGGCTGCGAGGTGACGTACGTGCCGGTGCGGCCCGACGGCCTGGTGGAGCTCGATGCGATCCGCCAGGCGATCACCGACAAGACGATCCTCATCTCGGTCATGTTCGCCAACAACGAGATCGGCACGATTCAGGACATGGCCGCGATCGGTCGCCTCGCCAAGGAGAAGGGGATCATCTTCCACGCGGACGCGACCCAGGCGGTCGGCAAGATCCCGGTGAATGTGGAGTCGGCAGGCATCGACCTCCTGTCGTGCACCGCCCACCTGATCTACGGTCCGAAGGGCGTGGGGGCCCTGTACGTTCGGCGCAAGGCGCCACGGGTGCGCATCGCGCCGCTGATCGACGGCGGGGGACACGAGCGCGGGATGCGGTCGGGGACTCTGCCGGTGCCGCTCATCGTCGGCTTCGGACGCGCGGCCGAGATCTGCGACGAGGTCATGGTTGAAGAGGGCGCGCGGCTCGCAAAGCTCCGCGACCGTATGCAAGACATGATCCTCTCGAACGTCGACGAGGCCTACCTGAACGGACACCCGGAGCGCAGACTCCCGCACAACTTGAACATCTCGTTCGCGTACGTCGAGGGCGAGTCCGTGCTGATGGGGCTGAACAAGGAAAGTGCCTTGTCGTCGGGCTCGGCCTGTACCTCGTCGACGCTCGAGCCGTCCTACGTGATCGGCGCGCTCGGCGCGAGCGCCGAGCTCGCCCACTCGTCGATCCGGTTCAGCTTGCACCGGTTCACCACCGAAGAGGAAGTCGAGCACGTCGGCGCCCGGACGATCGACGTGGTCAAGCGGCTGCGGGAGATGTCCCCGCTCTACGAGCTCGCCAAGGAAGGCGTGGATCTGAAGTCCATTCGTTGGAAGGCCGACTAAGGGGGGTCCGATCATGGCCTATAGCGACAAGGTTGTCGATCACTACAACAACCCACGGAACGTCGGGTCCTTCGCGAAGGACACTCCGGGAGTGGGGACTGGGCTCGTCGGCGCGCCGGAATGCGGCGACGTGATGAAGCTCCAGATCAGGGTCAACCTCGACACGGGCGTCATCGAGGACGCGAAGTTCAAGACGTTCGGGTGCGGTAGCGCCATTGCGTCGTCGAGCCTGGCCACGGAGTGGCTGAAGGGCAAGACCGTCGACGAGGCGGCCAAGATCAAGAACACCGACATCGTCAACGAGCTGAAGCTGCCGCCCGTGAAGATCCACTGCTCGGTGCTGGCGGAAGACGCCATCAAGGCGGCGCTGGCCGACTATCGGGAGAAGCGCGCTCCGGCGGACAGCCCGGCGGCATCCAAATAGGAGCGGGAGGAAGAGCGTCTATGGCGGTCACCCTGTCGGAAGCGGCGGCGAAGCAGGTGAAGGAGCTCAAGCAGGCTCAGAACCTGCCGGAGACCGTGTTCTTGAGGATGGGCGTGAAAGGGGGCGGGTGCTCGGGGCTCTCGTACGCCCTCGAGTTCGACAGCGAGATCGGTCCCCACGACAAGGAATTCGAGATCGACGGGATCAAGGTCGTGGTCGACAAGAAGAGCTACCTGTACCTGAACGGCACGACGCTCGACTACGTCCAGCAGGGCTTGACGGGAGGCTTCACCTTCGTCAACCCCCAGGCGAAGTCGAGTTGTGGATGCGGCACGTCGTTCTCGGCGTAGCCGGGTCCGCGAACCACACGGAACGGGCCCGGCGGAGGGCCCGTTCTCTTTTTGCGAGGGGGCATGGATCACTTCGAGGTGTTCGGGTTACCGCGACGGCTCGGCATCGACACCGCCGAGCTGCAGCGACAGTTCTACGAGCTTTCGCGACGCGGTCATCCTGACTTCCACCAGGGCGCGCCGCCCGAGCGCCAGGCGGAAATTCTCGACGCGTCCGCGCGCCTCAACGCCGCGTATCGCGCGCTGCGCGACCCGATCGCGCGGATCGAATACCTGGTCCGGCTCGAAGAGGGACGCGACACGCGAGAGGGCGCCACGGTGAAGCCCAAGGCGCCGCCCGAGCTGCTCGAGGAGATGTTCGAGATCCAGGAAGCGCTCCAGGAGGCCCAGTCGTCCGGGCAACCCGGCGGGCTGGACGCCGGCGCGAAGGAGACGCTCGTCGCCCAGCGAGAGCGGCTCCGGGCGCGCCATGAACAGGAAGAATCCCGGCTGCGAGGCCCTCTCAGTCAGGCGTGGGACGCGGCCGGGCCCGCCGAACGGGCCGGCGCGCTGACCGCCTTCAAGGAGTCGCTGGCGGTACGGGCATACCTGCGAACCGTCATCGACGACATCGACGAAGCGCTCGGGCGATCACAGGAGGGTTATGTCTCGCATCGTCGGCATTGATCTCGGCACCACCAACAGCCTGGTCGCGTACGTCGACGAGCAGACCGGTCTGCCCCGGGTCATCCCCGATCGGGACGGGCAGGTGCTCCTGCCGTC
>WNFA01002843.1_pt1 | contig 14349 bp, 17 predicted proteins | sample 5400481 | NCBI WGS metagenome assembly WNFA01 (sample SAMN13153340, study PRJNA577476) | soil metagenome | isolation source: 120 cm saprolite under Douglas fir tree site 2 hole 1 replicate 2 | place: USA:California | collected 2015-04-18 | reverse complement strand
GAATCTGCCATTGCTGTGCACCATGAGAACCGCCGACAATAGCTACCTTCACTATCGCAACTGCAATCTCTGCGAAGCGATATGTGGCATCGAAATCACTGTTCAAGCCGACCAGCGTCTGGACATCCGCGGTGACAGAGACGACCCTTTCAGCCGCGGGTACATCTGCCCGAAGGCCGCTGCCTTGCAAGATCTTCACTTCGATAAAGACCGGCTGAAGTATCCCGTGCGCCGCACTCATCACGGTTGGGAACGGCTCGGGTGGGACGAAGCTTTTGACGAGGTGGCGCAGAACCTCAAACGCATTGACGCGAAGTACGGAAGGAATTCCATCGGAACTTACCTTGGAAATCCCATCACTCATAACTATGGCGCTCTGCTATTCGCACCAGGGTTTATCCGGAGCCTGCATACGCGGAACAGGTTTTCCGCAACCTCTGTTGACCAACTCGCGCATCATTTAGCCGCTTACCTCATGTTCGGTCACCAACTCCTCCTCCCCGTCCCGGATCTCGATCGCACAACCTTTTTTCTGATCCTCGGGGCGAACCCGGCAGTCTCAAACGGCAGCATGATGACTGCTCCCGGTGTGGGTCGAAGGTTACAGGAAATTCGCCAGCGCGGAGGCAAAGTAATTCTCATCGATCCGCGCTTCAACGAAACTGCCCGGTTGGCCGACCGCCACCTGTTTATTCGTCCCGGGACAGACGTTCTATTGCTGCTGGCGCTACTACACGTTGTTTTTGACGAAGGGCTAACCCGCTTGGGCCCATTGGCTCCATTTACTAAAGGTGTGGATATTATCAGCAATCTTGTGGCCGAATTTCCTCCGGAAAAAGTGGCCTCAATTACCGGAATTGACTCCAGTCAAATACGCCTTCTGGCGAGAGAATTTGCTTCCGCCCAATCCGCTGTCTGCTATGGAAGAATCGGTGTCAGCACTCAGGAGTTCGGGGGCGCTTGTCAGTGGTTGATTAACGTTTTGAATATTGTGACTGGCAATTTAGATCGCCCGGGTGGTGCCATGTTTACTCTTCCGGCGTTTGACCCCCTGTCAGCACCCGAAGGCTTGGCGCCGCGAGGTAGTTTTGGCCGCTGGCACAGCCGGGTGCGAAAGCTACCTGAATTCGGAGGAGAGCTCCCGGTCGTCACGCTTGCTGAAGAGATTTTGACCGAAGGTCCGGGGCAGATTAAGGCCCTGGTAACTTCTGCCGGAAACCCCGTGCTATCGACGCCGAACGGCCGTCAGTTGGATCGGGCGCTCGCCGGCCTTGAGTTCATGGTCTCAATCGATCCTTATATCAATGAGACGACCAGGCACGCGCACATTATCTTACCTCCAAGCTCGTCGCTCGAGCGTGAACACTATGATCTCGTCTTTCATCTACTGGCAGTCCGTAACACGGCCAAATTTTCACCTGCTTTATTTCAACCAGGCGGAGAGACGCGACATGACTGGGAGATCTTACTCGAATTGCAAACACGTATAGAACACCAGGGCCTCTTCGGCAGTGTGAAACGAAAGTTAATCAAACGATTCTTCGGGCCTGAAAGAATTCTTGATTTGGGTTTACGTTTTGGACCTTACGGCGCCAGGCTCAATCCTTTTTCCAAGGGTTTGACTCTGCGAAAGCTCAAAGAAGCTGTTCACGGAATAGATCTTGGTCCGTTGTCTTCCTGCTTACCTGGGCGTCTGCGTACTTCTGACAAACGAATTGAGTTAGCGCCGGATGTGCTGGTGAAAGATGTCGAACGTGTGAAGTCAAGATTCCGTGATAATGCGTCTCGTCACTCCAACGGCGATCTGTTATTGATTGGGCGACGACAGCTTCGCAGTAACAACTCCTGGATGCATAACAGTCAAAGATTAGTTAAGGGTAAACCTCAATGCACAATTCTCATGCACCCGACGGATGCTGCGCAGCGCCACCTGAGCCCAGGTCAAAAGGTCTTGGTGCAATCAAGCGTAGGATGCGTAGTGCTGCCGATCGAGATATCCGAGGTAATGATGCCTGGTGTGGTAAGCATCCCGCATGGGTGGGGGCATGATCGGCTGGGAATTCAATTAGAGGTGGCTCAACAACACGCCGGCGAGAGCATCAACGATGTAACGGACGATCTAACAATCGATGCTCTTTGTGGGACAGCAGCCTTCAATGGAACACGGGTATTGGTGCAACGAACTGATCCACCTCATCGCGCCCAGGGCAAGATGCACTTGCTAAGAGTTATGCTTTGACTTTCGGATTCCACCTAATGGTTTAGCTTCGATCGGGTTCGGTGATAATTGCGTCTTGCCGCATCTTGTTCTCTGGCGGCGATCAGCCTGGCGAGTTGCCGGCACACGGCGGGATTAGTCTTGTGGTCAGCGTCGAAAGCAATCAGTGCGTTATAGGTGCGGGCCGCTTCGACTATTTCCGCGTGTGAGCAGCTAACGCCGCTAGTGGCGATGGCGCGGACCTGCGGCCTGAGGCTGACGAGTGTTTCTGCTTTTAGCGCGCCTTCAGTAATGAGCACGGTTTGGCCATGGGAGAGAGTTGACGGTCTGAAAGTGAAATGGATTGGAGTGCCGGAGCTACAGCCGCGGCGCTCGAGCGGTGATGCCAACCAGCGATATCTCTTTTCTCCTTCCGAAATGTCGCCTCTATGAAGCCGAAGCTGGCAGGCCTTGATGCGGCCGCGATTGTCTTTGTAAGGAATTACGAGCATGGGCATTTTGTATTCGCGGGGCTTCCATAATTGGACGATGCCGTTAGCGTCCTGCCAGAACCCGGGTATGCCGACGACGCCCGCGTATGAATAGCGGCGACAGTATTCGGGAAATTTGTCGAGAACGAACTTGCGAAGTTGCCGGGCGAGTTGCGCGCGTTCTTTCCGTGTGGGACGTAGAGCGCCGTAGTTGCTTGTTTCTCCTTCGAGCAGTCCTCTGGATAGCAGTCCGTCCGGGCCGTCTATCAGGTGAGGATAGTATTTCTGCACCGGTGAGCTGCGAATGAGTTCGCGGTAGACAGCGTCGCGGATCTCGATTGGCGCGATCTCGATTGAAGGTGAAGTAGGCTGGGTTTTGTTTCGTGGGCTGTATGTCAGCAAAGCGTCGTTGTGAACGTGAATGTTGCCGCCGTTACGAGCCGTGCCTTTGGCGCCATCGCTGACGCGCATGCAGATGGAAGTGCGTTCGTCGGTGGAGTAGCCGCACCAGTCGGGCTTATGGCAAATGCGGCACGGGCGCCTGGTGGTGACTTTGCGGAAGCCGTTTGATACGAGTGGTTGCCGCGCTGGAGTGGGGCGAGGCTTGGATAGCTTCGTGTGTGTCTTACGGGATGGCATGAGGTAGAGGCATCAACTGAAAGCGGTTAATCGAATTCTGTTTTAGTCATGCCGTTGGCTCCCGCTTGATATCTAGACACATTTCGAATAGCTACAGTGTTCACAGATGCCCAGCCGCTGGCACGTCGCATTGGGCCATTGGCGCGACACTCATGCAGCGGACCACGAAACCAGCCAGTCTCTTGCTGGCACAACCTCTGGAAACGTATAGTAAAGGTAGCGCTTATGAACGCGGGCTAAATAGCGGAAAAAATGAAGCTCGCTTTTAGAAAGCAGGAAAGTACAAAGCAGCTATGATCGAAGGAGATTTCAGGAGATTCGGTATGGGCATCACCGTGGAAGCGATCTATGAGTCCGGAGTTCTCAAACCCCTAAAACCCCTCGATTCGCTCGAAGAGCATGAGCGCGTGCGGATTACTATTCAGCCCGTCGGCGTCGTTACCGAGCAGCGCGGAGAACGCATCAAGCTCGACCAGGCAGTTGCTCAGGAAATTGCTGAATCGCCAGAGTACGACCTGCTGGCCGAGTAAAGTATGCTGCGCGACATCCCGCTGGGCACCTGCGTTTGACCACCTCAGCATCTAAGGACGTGACCTAGCCAGTGTATATCGGGGTTTGTGTCGTGTGTTATTTGTGTGGCATTTTCGCGGTGCGTCAGACGAGCCAGTACTTCGGGAAGTCGCTTCTCGGAGTTCTGAAACCTATCCTGCTTCTTAAAGCCCGGTGTCATTTAAGAGGACCTTCATCGATTGCAGAAGTTGTTGGTCGGAATTTCCGTCGGCAAGATTCGCTTTCAACATACCAAGCATTTTCACAAGCTTATTGTTAGACACGCTTCCATTGCCGTTCCCGGAAGGCGGCTCGTCTTTAAGTGTTCTCGAGAGCCAGGCCTTAGCGCGTTTTTCGCAGTCCTCATCAAGCAACTTGGCATAGCTCTTCAATACAGTTTCGACCGTATCACCAAGCATGTAGGCCGCGTCGATGAAGTTTCTTGTGGATTTAATGTATTCGGTCGCCCAGATTGTTCTCACCATGTGCGGATTCATGGCAATACCAGTGAACCTATAAGTTGCGCTCTCGAAAGCCGACGTAACCTGAGGCGTCGTCAAAGGAATACCAACAGAATTAAGAAATACAAATTCCTGGCCCGACTCCGCACGCTCACTTCCCACACGATCACCTTTTTGAGACGAAATCAAAACAGGCCTCCATTGTGAAAGCCACTCTTCCAATAAATCTACTATGTCGTCGGGAAACTCGTGCTCCACACGATGAACTTCTCCTTTAACATGCGATATCTTCAACTCTCCGGCGACAAATCTTATGTACCATTTGCCATCTCTCTTACACAGGTTTCGCCCCTGTTCCGGTGTCGCCGGATTCCACAGCATCTCTCGGAGGTTTCTCTGTCTGAGCGGGAGCCTGATGGTTAGTCTTATGAGGATAGACTGTAGGACCCTATAAGCATACCCCGGATATTCTTTGTAACCATCCTCTTTACCTCGTCGAAGCTTGCGGCGAGCGTCGCGTTTAAGCTCTGATACTCGCCGAGCATTAAGTGGATAGATTGAGAGTCCCACGGTTTCGAGCTTTCGCAAACTGATCCAGCGTTTGCTCTTATCAATCACCGTCTCGGGCATGCCTAAAGTTCTTCTGTATTTCCTCAACTCATCAACCCGCAGCTCCAAAACTTGCCGCTGCTCGGTTGACCGCTCGACTATGCTTAGATATTTTCCAAGAACAATTAGCCGCGCAAGGTAAATGCCCGCAGAGCCGGTAAACCTTCTTTGCCGCTCAATGCACCAATCTACGAAGTTGATCGCATTCTCCGGTTCGGTAAGAGTTGATAGGCTGATCGATTCGCTCTGTAGCCCTCTGTACTTCACTAAATAGCCTGCAGCCCGAAGTAATGTTCCTCGGTGATTCGCGAAGGTGACCACGCGTTTTTTCAGATTATCAGGACGGTCCCGATTTACGATTCTAGTACTCCAGGTTTCATAATTCGTGATCTCTTGCTCCAGCGAGTGAGGTACCGGGTCAAGGATATACTTGCTCGACTTTACCGATTCATGTCTAGAGTTAATGGTCTTCGTAATTCGGTAAGTACCTTTTGAACTCGCGAGAGGTCCTGGCACCTGACCAATTATTTCTCGGTCGATGGCGCTTCTAATTACGTAGCTCACATTATTCTTAAGATTCCGAATTGCGTGTGAGCCCAAACCGAAGTCCCCCCGTCTGGCTCCTACCGCTCTCTCCTCGATTAAGCGGTTTCTTGTTTCGTCTGGTAAATGGTAGGCGGTCATGGGACACTCGCCGGGTTCGCTGTATCCGAGGATGATCGCGTATTGCTTAAGCGCGGTCTTGATGGGGCCTAAGCGAGAGGGAGGGATGAGCTGTCGCTCAATCAAAGCGTCCAGAACTTCCTTTAGTGTTTTATCAGAGGTATGCATTTACTCTTTCCTGCGCGTTGTAATCTCTCCGGAAATGCCAATTAGTACTGTTCGCCGCTCTTTTCCAACTGAAGACCCTGGCGAAAACTACTAAATCCAACAACCTTTAATTGAACTAATGAGGAACCTTAGAGCGTTAGTGGGACAAGAGAAGACATTTGACACTACTAATCAATACTAAAGCGTCCATTATCAATTAGTTAGCTGCGTGGAAATCCGGCCTTCCGCTCTCCCATGGTTTACGAGCGAGCCGCGCACAAATTCCTGAACGTCTTGCCGCCTAAATCTGTAGCTACGACCCCAACGTACGGCTCCTAACCTACCGCTGGAAATCAATCGGTAGATCGTTTTACGACTGCAACGCAGAATCTGTGCGACTTGGCTCATTTCGTACAGATCTTCGATCGCGGCTAAAGCTGGCTTGTTCTCAGATTTTGTTTGCATACCTCATCCTATGTTCGTCAACTCCCGATTTTGATTCGACTCCGCGCGGTCGTCGTGATCGTCGCTAACAAAGAGTGTGCCTGAGTACGATCGCGGTCGTCGTGATCAAAAACGCAGTCCGCGAAGCCGATTTGTGCTGTGTGTTGGTAGAAGTTCGTGCAGAGACACCAAAGAAGGGCGAGGCGCCGCGAGGTTTAAGGCTTGCTCGGGAGGTCAGCGTTTTTCGGCGAGAGGTGTGGCCAAACGGCAACACTCGACCCTGCGCCGGCTACGCGGCAGGGTGCGCACAGTCACGGGTCGTGAGCCGTTCATTTCACCGGAGCGGAGGCTTAGGGTGCTTCGACAGCGCGTTGCTCTAGCGATCGGCGCGGCCTTCACTTGTTTTTCGAAGAGCCGAACGGGTAAGAACCCGAGCGCGGAAGTTCACCAGTCCGCGCGGCATTGGACAGGCTGGGGGGTCTCTTTCCAAGACGCAGAAATATGTAAGGTGCGACGGCTGGTTGTACTCGACTGACTACTGAGGGTGTTTTCCCCTGAGTTGGTTTCCGGTGCGCGGACGCTTCAGTTGCCTGCGGAGGCTTTCAACTAGCGGAGGAGATCACCGTGGGAAAGGCATTCGTCCTTTGCCTGTCTTCTTTGATGTTCATTCGGGGGGCGCGCGCTTTGATGTGACTAATCCAGGCGCCGGTCCGTGAAGCGCGTATCGAGGCCGAGTTAAGACTTGGGTTCTAACCTGGATTGCTTAGAAGGTTGTGCTTTGTAATTAAACCCGAGTAGGTCACGCCATTTGAATCCTGAAGACAATTGATCTCGTAAAGTGATGCAGGTTTGGACACCGTACGTGATTTCATGCAGCCGCGCTTTCGCCGATCAGCACTTCGGCAGGAATTCCCAGACCGTCGTGTAGACGACGAATCATTGGCAGCGTGAGCGAACGCTTATGATTGAGCACTTCTGCCACCCGGGCCCTGCTCCCGATGAATGGCTCCAGGTCGCGCCGGGAAAGGCCCCGCTGCTCCATTGCAAACAGAATCGCCTCGACCGGATCCGGCGAGTCGATGGGCCAGTGCCTTTCTTCCCACGCCTCCACCAACGTCACCAGCACATCAAGACGGTCGCCTTCCGCAGTGTTTGGCCGGGCGTCCATCAGCCGGTCGATTTCCTTAAGCGCTTCCCGGTAGTCGCGATTGTTCTTGATCGGCCTGATTTTCATGCTCACACCTCTTCAACGTTGATCCGGTCATATTGCGTGTGCGTCCCAATGAACCGAACGTACATCACCCGGTACGGATAATTCACCTTTACCACCAGTCGGTACTTGTTCCCGCCGATATTGAACACCACGCGGTTGTTGGCCACAATACTGGCAGTGCCAAATGCGGCTTTGATCGCTGCGGGGCTGGTCCAGTCCGCATTCGACGCCTCTCTAAACCACGCTTTGAGTGACTGCTCAGCATCGGCATATTCGGGCTTCTGCCAAAACAGCCGCAGTGTCTTGCGGGAAATGATCCTCATTATCCGAACTCCATTATGGCATGATCCCATGTTGGGAGCAACGCCTTTCATCCCGCTAATTGATGTCGGTCAAAGCTGCTGATGCCGAAGAAAGAGACTTGACTCTGGACTCGGCTCTAGGGTCTATACTTCTGTTCCGTGAGGTAGTCCCATGGATCGGGCTGAGTTTCGAATAGGTGAAGTAGCAACACGCGCGGGCGTTAGTGTCGACACTCTGCGGTACTACGAAAAGTTGAAGCTTCTGCCCCGAGCCCAGCGATCGGCAGGCGGCTTTCGTCTGTTTGGAGCGGAATCAATTGAGCGCGTCCAATTTATTAAGCACGCTCAGGAGTTAGGTCTGACGCTGGATGAGATCAAAGGACTTCTGGCAACGGGCGGTGCTGAAGAATGCAAGCGGGTTCGCGATCTATTGAACAAGAAGATAGGAGAACTCGACACTCGGATGGATTCAATGAAGAAGTTTCGCAGAGTCTTGGCGCGTCATCTAAATGAATGCGAGCGTGAGCTTAGCGAGCGTGGGCAGAATGCCTGCTGTCCGGTGGTCGCGATCGGTAAGAAGAAGCCTCCGCTGAAAAGAAACGAAAAAAAGTATGCTGATGGAAGCCGAAAGAGTTAGCGACAAAACGCCAAGCTCAAATCGTACGATCGTTGCCAGTCTAGCCGCGCTTGGCAGCGTAGTCTTAGCCTCGAGTTGTTGCTTGCCGCTTCTCCCATTTCTGTTCGCCGCGGGTACGGCCGGGACATCCGCGTTTTTTGTAAAACTTCGGCCTTTCTTGTTAGCAACCTCAGTGTTGTTAGTCGCCTTTGGCTTCTATCAAAGATGGCGCGCCAAACAGTGCCAATGCAAACCGAGTCTCATGAGCACAATTCTCTTATGGTTTTCAGCGATTGTTGTCCTTGTCTTCATTTTATTTCCACAGGCCATAGCAAACATCTTGGCCAATCTGTTGGCAGGCTGAAATGAAACGGAAGCGCATCATTCTTATCTTCGTAGCTGTGGTCATCGTGGCCGCATTGCTCGCCGTTTACTACTTCTATTTGGGAAGCACAGTGCCGAATGGGCAGCCGCCGCTGGCCCGCCTGAACAGTTCCAATATCGGATCGCTGAAGAATGCATTCAATGAATCCGCGAATTCTGTCCGCGTGATCGTGATGCTCTCACCGACTTGAACCGTTTGTTTGCAGGGGGCCTCTGCAATAGAAAGACTACTTGACGAGCAGCATGATCAAAGAATCCGAGTATTAGTAATTTGGGAGCCGGTACTTCCAACCGATCTGGCCGCGCCTTCGACGATGACGTTGAAGCGAGTCTCTGATACGAGAGCGTCGCAATATTGGGACAAGGAACATCTGGTATCTAAGTCGCTCGGGGAGCGCGACAGAGAGTCAATGGTTTGGGATTATGTGGCTGTGTATCAGCCAGACAAACTCTGGGATCAATCGCCGCCAGAGCCTGTTTATTCAAACGTTCCAGTCATTCGCGGAATTGACGGTACAAGAGAAGCGATCCAGAAGTTGTTACGCGAGAATTTCAAATAGTATCGAGGTAAGCGACATTAGGAAACAATGACATGAGTTGCTGTGCAATAGAATCTTCGATTCCACAAAGCTCCTCAGAAGTTGACGAATCTGTTAGCGGGGAAGCATCGGAGTCCGTAACGCAAGGCTGCATAAACTGTGGAGGTCAAAGTCGTGCTGTCTCACGAAAGACCGTGCTCTTGATGCTCAAACCGGAATTGCTTGAACAGGCAATGACCGGAAGGTATACCTTCTGTTCAGCAAGGGATTGCCCGGTCGTGTATGTCGAAGAACAGGGAAGTCACCAGTTCACCATTGATGACTTGCGCGTACGAGTGGGACTCAAGGCCAAGGAGAATCCAATTCCGTTGTGTTACTGCTTCGGATTTGACGAAAGTCATATACGAGATGAGATCTCGCGCACGGGTAACAGCTTTATTGCGGAAAGAATCTCAAGACTCATCCGCGAGGGATTGTGCGCGTGCGAAGCGCGAAACCCATCAGGAATGTGCTGCCTGGGTGAAGTGAATAAGACGGCAAACCGCTTGAGGGATACTTCGCAGAGTTAGTGAACGGCGAAATGAGGGCATTAATCTTAGTCTGTATTTTGTTTGCAAGCGCAGCGGCTCAGCAGCCGGATTCCGTGCCACAGTTTTCACTACCGCAGCTCGATGGTCGGACCCTGCATTCCGATGAACTCAAGGATAAAATCGTCGTGCTGGATTTCTGGGCCACCTGGTGCGAGAACTGCATCAGCGAGATTCCTGAATTCAACAAACTAGAAAAAGAGTATTCGTCGCGCGGGGTTAAAGTCATCGGTTTGGCTGTGCAGTCAGGGTGGGCGAGCGATATTCAAAAGTTTGTTAAGCAGTACAACCTGCGTTACACCGTCCTAGTTGGGAATGACGATACGGTTTCTGATTTTGGAGTGATCAGCTTTCCAAATACCTACGTGATTGGTCCAGGCTGGAAGCTCTACAAAAAGTATTCCGGCCTGTCTGAGAATAAAGCGGCAGACATTCGGCGAGATATTGAGACCCTATTGAAGACGAAGCACTGAATCAAAAGGAGCGAAGATCACCAATGAAGACTAAACCTTGGTTGCTACTGACCGTGATTGCGCTACTGTTGTGTATGAACGGCGCGAGCGCTGCAAATGATCAGGCACAGCTCACTGCTCAGGAGCAAAAAGTTATCGATTACCTGGTGAAGGATTGGGGCGAAGACTCTAGCGTCACCAGTGTCGATATCGCGATGAACACACTCAAAGTGGCGCCGTCAGACGAGACTCGCTTCCGCATCGGCAACTACATCAAATCTCATCCCGAACTGCACGAAGTGATTCGGCGCTGGGGTTGGGTAACGCTCGCGCTTACGCCGGATGAGAAATTGATTGCACGCGCGCTCATCAATGCCCAACGCGATAGTAAACCGGTGCCGTCGCTATCAGAGTTGGCGAAGGCAGTGGGCATTAAAGAACCTGACGTTAAACGCGGCTTGGCAATGCTTGAGCGGTACGAAATATTGAAGAAAGACAGCAAGGCGGGCCAGCCAAGGTTTACCGTGATGCCGCGTTACATAAAATGGGAGCCGCGCCTGGACTTTGTTTTTCATAAGGTCAGCTTGGACAGCGGGCGGCAGTTCAACACGAATTGAGCGCTCGACTCGCTGTCGCTGGTCAGCGGCAAACTCGCAAATGAGAAACTCACGATAGATGATTCCTCACCGGAAGGAACGTCCCGCATACATCTCGTCTTCGACAACTCAAAGCTGACCACTGCCGAGCCCGCGTCCACCGTCTTTTTCGCGGGCGGTGGTTGAGGGGTTATCAACTTCTTCAGGTCTGAAGAAGCCCTCAATCAATGGTTGGTTCGATATCCGGAACTCAAAGACAAACCGCATGGTACGATTGAAAAGACACTGGAGGAAATCAAGAAGCGCCAGAAGTCTGCTAATTAAGTCCACAGCAGTTGAGGTCATAGACGAACATCGAAACAAATGCGGCGCGGTTCTGAAAGATGTCTTAGTTTCGTTTGGGGCAGTTACTCCCAGTTCGCCGTTTTAGATTCCAGATCATAGGCGACGATTCCCGCTAGAATGATCTCTAAAACTATCGCGCCAACCAGAGTAACAATTTGGACGCGCGTTGGCCTACCAAGCGGTTTGACAAGCCGACTTCTGAAAATGTTCTGAGCGATAAAAGCCAAACACGCTCCAACGATAAGGGGAGCAAGTAAGTAATTCTCACCCAGAACTGCGCCAACTAAAATTCCCAAGCCGATCAGCAGCACAAATAATCCGCCGCTGCGAATCATCGGAAACGGATGCTGACGCAAGCTGCTCTCTGATCTGCTCATACTTCTTTTCGATTGGGTTTAGCCAGACGCCACGCTGGAATTAATCCGGGTCGGGAAGCATTGTATCAATCACTCAACCTTGCGGCATTAGGACCGTATTTCTTCAATTCTTTTATTGAAGAGCCCCACGCATGCGCAGGAACGCTGCCATATCAATCTGCTTGTTCTCGAGTGCGATGGTGAGCGGAGTTTTCCCATCATCGCCCTTAGCATTGATGTCGGCGTTGTGTTCAAGTAGGAGCTTCGCGAATTCAATCCCTCCGTTAGAGGCAACCTCATGAAGCGGTGTATACCCGCCCTCTCCTCTCATATTTGTCTTGGCGCCGTGGTCGAGCAGCAGCCGCGCGATCTCTAACCGGCCTCGTACCGCGGCCGATTGCAGCGGTACGGCCTTGAATGCATTCTTTGACGCCAGGTTCGGGTTTGCTCCCCTAGCCAAAAGAACTTCCACAGCCTCTTTGCTGCCAAAGAATGCCGCAAGCCCCAGAGGCGTAAAACCATCCGGTGCGAAGGCGTTAGACAGACTCTGGTCTTTACTTAGGAGCCGGCGAACTCGATCCGCCTGTCCAGTCGCCGCTGCTTCAAAGATGTTTAGCTCCAAGCCCGACGCGACCAACATAGCAACAATATTCTTCCTACCGCGATACTGTGCTAACAGAACGGAAGAAACGCCGTTATGATCGGTCGTTCGAGCGAGCGCAGGATTTTTCTTAAGAAGTTCCGATACCTTTTCGCCCTCGCCTTTTGTCACAGCGCACAAAAATTCCTGCTCCATACTTCCTTGTTGGGTTTCTTGTTGTGCCTGAGCCTTACTTATTCCGCAAACCATGGCGGCAACCAGAACAATCAGCGTTAGCCTGCCGTATAAACCGTTCTTCATGATCGTCGATCTCCTTTTCGTGCGTAATCTATTCTGTCGCAGATTGCTGTCTAAGAATCTCGGCCGGTCCTTCCTGCTTCTCTTCAACGGCTATTTGCAGCGGTGTTCTGCCGCAGTCATCCCTCGCATTCAAGTCCGCCCCTCTTTCGAGTAAAGGCCCGATCAACTCTGTGAAACCGTAACCTGCGACATAATGTAGAGCCGTCCATCCTGCGCGCGGCCACCCTTGGCCACCGCGCTTGATCGTCACGTCAGCTCCATGTTTCAGCAGTATTTCTGCTATTACCGATTGACGGCCAAACAACGCGGCATGCAGCGGGGTCACTCCCATTTTGTGCTGGGACATTTTGTTGACGTCGGCGCCCTGAGCAAGGAGAAATTCGCTCGTTTCACCGTGACCAAAATGAGCCGCCAAAGCTAGAGGAGTGAATCCTTCCGACGAATAAGAGTCCAGTCTCAGAGGATCTTGCCGAACTAACTCGGCTACTCGGTTGGTCTTGCCAATCGCCGCGGCTTCATGGATATCAATCTCAATGCCCGAAGCTAAGATCAACTTAGCCAGTTCTTCGTGTCCTGAATTCACAGCGAGAATCAACGCCGTGTTACCAAGAGGGTCTCTGGCGGCTAGGAGACGCGGATCCTTGTCAAGCAACGCTTTGACCTTAGTGGTGTCGCCGGCTCTCGCCGCCGTCAGCATTTCCATTAGCCTCGTTGTGAAAACCTCATTCCGGGATGGACGTAGCTCTCGTAGATTATCTGCAAGAACGTCCAGCAGGATCGCGCGCAGGCGGACCCGCGCGCTAAAGAGTCGCTTCTTGACTGTTGTCACCGGCACATCCAGGAAACTGCCTACTTCTTTCTGTGAATATCCACTTATGTAGTACAACACCATTGCACTGCGTTCATGATCTGGCAGAGATTCAATCGCACTCCATACTCTGTCCTTCAGTTCGCTTTGCTCCGACACTTCTGTTTGACTCGCTTGAGAAGATGATTGTTCTTCAATTAGTTCGAGCGAAACGGTCGCGAGTGAGTGCCCTCGCATTATTCGGTCACAGTGCTTATAAACGATCCGCCTGAACCATCCCGGAAAGGCGAGCAGGTCACGCAGTTTGTCAAGGTTTCGGTATGCTTCGAAGAAAGCCTCTTGTGCTGCATCCTCAGCTAGCTCGAAATCTCGCAAAATCGAGTAACCATAGCCAACGGCCATATCCTGAAAGCGTGAGACTAAGGCGCCATAAGCGCTTTCATCGCCTCGCCGAGCGCGATTGATTAGCGATTCCAAGCTGTCCATGCTTACCGGCCTATTCTTAAAGCGTCTCTACTAATAAGTCCCAATTCGAGGCGAAAAAGTTACCGGCCCCACGCAAGATGGCTGCCGCCGCGATCCAAAGGATCCAGCTCACAATGTAGGTAAGCGAGAAAAACTTTAAGGAGCGATCACATGGTTTTTTCGGACTGGTGTCGGGCCGCCCAACGGTTGAGTTGACGCGGCGGCGCGAATCAAAGCACCCTTTGCCGCACCAGGTTAGTTACGAAACACGCTCCCGCCGCTCGCGTCCAACGATTTGTTGGACGGCAACGTAGCCCACAGGCGTGTACCGACGTTACTTTCTCAACGCCCGTTGGACCGCGGCAACTGCGCGGTCGACATCGGCTTCGGTCGTCTGCCAGTTGCACACGGAAACACGCATGCAGCGCCTGCCACGCCATGTCGTGCCGCCGAAGAAGACTTCGCCGGTCTTGAGAATCCTGGCAATCACGTCATCGGTGCGGCGATCGTGATCGGCATCGGTTGCGCCGGACTTCAAATCAAGAAACCGCACAAGTCCCTGATTTATTCGCGGCTCCCACACCA
>WNFA01010271.1_pt1 | contig 14350 bp, 8 predicted proteins | sample 5400481 | NCBI WGS metagenome assembly WNFA01 (sample SAMN13153340, study PRJNA577476) | soil metagenome | isolation source: 120 cm saprolite under Douglas fir tree site 2 hole 1 replicate 2 | place: USA:California | collected 2015-04-18 | reverse complement strand
GTTTTCGGTTTCCTGCAAATTGGCGCCCGGGAAACCATCTTTCTTGTCGGCGACGTCCTTGGCTGATCCGGGAGCTGCTAGCTGGCTGCGCATGTTGGCGAGCGATCTCTGTCTGAGATCGCTCGAAAGCAATAGTTCCTTTTTCCCCTCCTCCGGTTTGCCTTTGCTTTGCAGGATTCGGCCCAGCACATAGTGAGCCCGACTGATCTGGAAGTCATTGCGGGCTTCATCCTTGGTTAAGGCAATCGCCCTACGCATCGCGGCCTCCGCCTCGGCACTGCGGTCTGCGTCCGCGTACAGCTGCCCAAGGTACAGCAACGGGTCAGGATTTTGTGGGTCAAGAGAAGTAGACCGCGATAGTTCGACTTCTGCCTCATGGGTGTTGTGCTGCTTCATTGCAATGTACCCGAGCAGATAGTGGGTACGGGCATCGTTCGGATTAACCCTCACCTCGGCTTGCAGTTCCGCCAGCGCAGCGCCGAATCCGGATTCTCCGTCACGCACCAGGTACGCTAAAGCGAGGAAGTAATGCGCCTGCCGTGTCGTGCTGTCCTTAGAGAGAGCCTTCTTGAGTTCCAGGATGGCATCGTCGTACAACTCTCCTTCCCGATACGCCATGCCAAAGTAGATGTGGAGGCGCGCCGTATCTCCGAAGGCCGTAACCATGTCATCGAAAATCAAGCGTGCGCGCGAGAGGTCATTGAGCTTGACATAGGTCATGCCCAGCAGGTAGCCGATGTCAAAGGTAGGTTCGGCAGCGGTAGCTATCTCCAACGACTCGCGAGCGCCTTTATAGTCGCCTTGGCTGAAGAGAACCTGCCCCAGGAGAGCGCGTGCCTTCACGTTCTCAGGATCCTCCTTTAGAACCTGTTCAGCCAGGGTGCGCGCCCCGGAGAGATTCCCCTGCCGCATCCGCATCCGGCCGTAATCAAGGCGAATCGCCGAATTGGCGGGCGCCAGGCGCAACGCTTCGTCGAAGAAACCCGCCGCTTTGTCAGCATTGCCCAGTCGAGCATATGCACCAGCCGTGCTGCCGAGAGCACCAGCCAGGAACGCCACGTACTCGCTGGCTGCACGTTCCTGGTCACCGCTGACCTGGAACGTGCGGGCCGCGTCGTAGTGGCGCGCGAAATCCTCCAGAGACGGCGCTTTTTGGCTCGATGGCGCCGCCTTGCCGACCCTGCCTGCCGCCCCCTGGGCTTGCGCAAACGAATGAGTAGGGAGGACCACGCACAGAACGAACAAGAATCGCCGCACACACTTCCGACTGTCCCTGCTAAGACCGGAGCGCCGGGAAAGGTACAAGCCACCCAGGGAAACCATGTAAGGGAAGGATAAAGTGTGGGACCTGACGGTCGTCAAGTCCCACCTCGGAGGAAACGCCTAGAAGTTGATCTTCAGGGCGTATTGAATTTCACGCGGTCCTTTATCGCCTCGGACTATGCCAAAGTTGTTCACGTTGCCGTTGGCGCCGAAACTCCAACTCAGCGTGTTCGGCGCGTGATTGAAGCAGGGATCAGCAGGGTCGTTACTGGTAGCAAAGCAGGCGACCGCGCTGTTATTGATGTTCGTATCGATCTGGTCGGGACGGAACTGGGCCTTGTTGAACAGGTTAAAGAACTCGAAACGGAACTGCAAGGTCACGCGTTCTGTAGCCTTGAAGTTCTTGTAAATGGAGAAGTCGGTATTGGCCAACCCTGGCCCTAAGCACGAGCCAACACTGGAGTTCCCAAGCGTCCCGATCTGGTAGTTGTCCAACGTAAACGCATCCGGATTCCACCACTGGTCCTTGGAACCACCATGCGCGCGGCAGTCCTGCAGCAACCGGTTCGGACGGTTGTTGTTTTGGGTGGTACCGGTACCGGTTATCCCGCCTAGAAGCCCCGCGGCATTGTTGTTGGTGTTGACCGTCCAGCTGGGCCCGCTAGTGTAGTTCAGAATCGAGGCCAGTTCCCACCCTCCCAGCGCAGTTCGCACAACCGCGTTCTGCCCCTTCAAGCTGGGTGAGTTATAGACCAGATTCGCAGTGAAGACGTGCGGCCGGTTGATCTCGGTTGGGCCGTAGTCATGTCTCGCATTGGACTGGTCCAGCAACAGGCTCGTGGCATTGGCTCCGCCGCTGTTGGTGATGTCCGTGTCGGCTAGCGACTTGGACCAGGTATAGGCGAACTGCGCGTCCAGCGATTTCAGCCGCGACCGGAATAATGCCTGGAGCGCGTGGTAATTCGACTTCGCATTCCATTTTCCGTAGTTAATAAACCCGAACGAACTCGCAGGTCGGTGACTGGGGCTGCCGTCGATTGCGTAGTCCAGTCGCTGATCCAGTGGGACTGCGTTCGCGTCCGTGTAGCGCAGCACGTTAATGCCGCGATTGCCTACGTAGGCAAGTTCGAGCTTGGTGTCACGCGCGATCTCACGCTCGAACGTCGCGTTCCACTGCCAGGTATTGGGCATATGGTTGCTTGGGTCGAGGCCGAAACTTGGCGAGCCCGCGACACTCACCTGGGATGCATCCGGAGCAATTTCCAGACTCCGACCAGGTCCGCTGGCACTCAGGCTGAACGGCGTATTGCTCGCCAGGTAGAGGTAATTGCTCAAACGCTCGCGCTGGTAGAACTCACCGACCCCGGCGCGGAACGCCATCTTGCCATCGCCCCTGGGATCCCAGGCAATACCGATTCGCGGTGCGATCATGTGGTTATTGTTGTCCTTCAGGGAACGATTCTGGCCCGCAGTCCCACCCAGGAACCCGTGCTGTTGGCAGAAATCTGTGCCCGGAACGACCAGCATACCGTTGCAGGCATCGCCACCGAGGGCTGGATCGTAGAGGTTCGGCTGGAAGCTGGCAATCTGATCCTTGGCGGAGAAGGGGTTGCGCAGGAAAGACCAGCGCGCGCCATACTCCAGGGTCAGATTGCGGCGTACCTTCCAGGTGTCGCCGAAGTAAAATTCATAATCGTGCCACCGGGTCAGTGTAAACGGGTTGGTCTGAAGTTCGCCCCAGCCCCACAGCACCTGGTTCCAAAGCGCGTTGAAAGTTCCGTTTCCGGTGTCGTTGCTCTGGGCGCCCCAGTAGTTGGGCGCTTCGCAGGACGAGCAGTTTACCAACTCGTTCTTCTTGTTGTTGCTGGCCAGGAAGCCCACTTTGAAGGTGTGCGCTCCCGTGACCTTTGAAAAATCATCCTTCAGGATGTACAGCTCTTCGTTGTTGTGCCAGGGGCCTTGTGTCCAAAGGTTGTCTGAATTGGCCCCGTTACCCAAGCCGCCCCAGAAAACAGGATATCCAATCTTTGTTCCATCGAATTTTTGGGAATAGGGGAAAAAGGGCTGCTGAGCTGCGTTAATCTGGTCGACCAGGCCTGGATTCGTTCCGCCCACCGTTACCGTGATGCGATTTGCAGTTGTTGCACTTCACGGGGTTGTCTGTGTTCGGATCCGGGAACAATTGAGCGATCAGCAAGCCAGTATTGGAGAACTGGCCGGCCGGCACCGCTGTCTGGGCCACGCCACCGATGCTGGGAGTATGTTCACATTCGTTCCCTGTAACTGGGTCGGGGGGACGCAGTTGAGAGAAATCGCCAGTCTTTTCCAGCGCGGTGGGCACGTTTGCGCTACGCAGCTTGCCGCGAAGCTCACGATTCCATTCCTCCGAGAAGAAGAAGAACAACTTGTCCTTCATAATCGGACCGCCGACGTTATAGCCCCAGTCGTTGCGGCGGAGAACGTCTTTCTTGGCACCGTTCAGGTTGTTGAAGAAGTCGGTCGCGTTGAGTATGTCATTGCGACCGAAGTAATAAGCACCTCCGTGGAATTGGTTGGTGCCGCCGCGGGTCACGATATTGATGATCGCGCCCATTGCCTGGCCGTACTCGGGACCATAGCTGTTGCGCAGAATTTTGAATTCCTGGATGGCGTCAATGGAGGGGTAAACCAGGATGGTGCGGTTGGAGCCGATATCGTTGTTGTTGACACCGTCCACCATGAAGATGTTGCCGGTGGTACTGTTCCCGTTCACAGCAAAGTCGACACCGGCCTCCAAGCCTTTATGCTTGGAATCGAAATTGGCGGCGGGAGAAACGCCGGGCATCAACTGGGTCAATTGCACAAAGCTGCGCCCGTTGAGCGGCAGTTCGCGAACCTCGTTGCCCTCGACGACGTTGCCCACTGAGCCCGTGGAGGTTTCGACCTGAACCGCGTTGGCCTCGACGGTCATCTGCTCGGTGGCGCTGCCGACAGTCAAGGTAACGTTCACAGTCGATGTGCTGGACACAAACAGCTGAACGCTTTTGGTGATGGACTCCCTGAAGTTGGCCTGCTTGACGGACACGTCATAGACGCCAGCCAGTAGGTCTGTTATGGCGTATTCGCCGCCACTGCTGGTCTTGACTATGCGGGTTGCGCCCGTGCCAGTGTTGGTCGCAGTAACCTCCGCTCCGGAGATGACAGCGCCGGCCTGGTCGCTGACCACGCCCGAAATTGTTCCTGTGAACTTTTGTGCAGCTAACGGTAGTGATACGCACAGAAAACAAGCCAGCACAAACCACATCGACCTGCGCATCTTGAGCCTCCGCATAGACCTCTCCACCGTAACGACCAGATTTTCTTGCTTTGGAGTAACGATTTCGGAACACCCCACGTCTGGGCCGATATTAAGAAGCAATACAAGACAATTGTCAAGAAGAAAAATCGATTATGTACATTTGCGGAATCACTGCCGAGCCCCGCGGCGGGTCCGCCATTCGGACGATGCGACGAATCTTAAAAACCATAGGACTATCCGGATTTCAAGATACGATTTCGCGCCGTACTACGTAATATCCGTAAATCTGGATTGGGAAGAGGAAGTTTTGAGCCGCGTTCGTTGGCGCGCGGGTGTCACCAATCTAGGAAACAGGCACGATCTCTATTTCGCGACCCGTTGCTCGGGTATTTCTCCGGGAATCTCACGCGTGGCGCGATCGCCGTATGATTTTTGCTGGCTTGGCAACTGAGCGTTGAGGCGCTCGAACTCGGCGCGTTCTTGCCGGGCCTCGGCGGTGCGCTCGGCCTTCAGATAGGCTCGAGCCAGGTTGAAATGCACCTTCGGACTGTTCGGGGCGAATCGGCGGGCCGTCTCAAGTTCGCGGATTGCCGCCGGAATATCTGCCTCTTCGAGAAAACTCCGTCCCAGCAAATAATGGGCTTCGGAGGACGCAGGCGCGATCGCAACCGCCTGCTTCGAATCTGCTAATGCGCTGGCGGACTGGTGCAGCAACAGCGCGATCGAAGCCAGCCGCAGGTAAGGGAGGCTGTTCGCCGGATTCAGCCTGGTTTCTTCCCGCAACTGAATCTGCGCTTCGTCGTACATTGAGGTCGCAGCCAGAGCATCTCCGTATGCATAATGAAGGAAGGGCGTCCCCGGGTGCTCGCTTAGCATCTTCTCGAAAATGGGGAAGGCTTTGTCATATCGGCTTTCGGAGAGAAGCTCCGCGGTCTCGCCTGCCTGGCGCACGAGTTCGCGTTGTGCTTGCTCCACTTGTTCGGGAAGAGCGGGGATTCTGAGCAACGAGATTCCCATCGCGAACTGAATCTCCTCCGACAGTGCGCCCGCACCGATCTCGGGGATCAGCAAATCAATCGCCCGGTCGAAGTCTCCGTTGAAATTCAGCAGTAGCGCGAGATGGTACCGGGCAACCCTCACCGCGGCGGCGTTCCCGCTGAATCCCAGAACTCGGCCACGTTCCAGGTGAACGAGCGAATTCTTGTAGTCTTTGATCTCGAACTCACTCAGACCGAGCAAAGTCCAGGTATCCGCCTGCTTTGCTTCGAGCGCAACCGACTGCTGTAGGGCCGCAATAGCCTCAGGATAGTGACCCTGCATGTACTCGATCGTACCCAGCTGCCGCCAACCCTCCGGCCAACTCGAGCGAAGTTTCAGGGCATTTCGGTACGAGTCGGCGGCCTCCTCCAAACGGCCGGCTCGACGTGCCGACTCGGCAAGCCGCGTCGCGTCGTCGAAGCTTGCCGCAGGCGAGGCCGTTGGCGTTCCCGCTGCCGTACCCGCGCTCTCCGAAGCCCTCGCAATGGCCGCGCTGCGGTTGAGCGCGTACCGGCTAGCCTGGGTTACATCCGCTTCAACCGGCTGCTTCGACAGCTCTTGAGCTTGCCGTACAGCCGCGGCCGCTTCATCCTGTTTGTTCTGCCCCTGCAAAGCCTGCGCTAACGCTTGATGCGCGGCCGCCGAGCGAGGCGCAATCTGAACAGCTTGCCGAGCGGCAGTCAGCGCTTCTCCGGGATCATTTCGTTTCTCGCTCAGTGATGCCAGAGCTATCCACGGCAACGGACTCTGCGGCGTAGTGCGGGTTTCCGCTCGCAACTGCAGTTCCGCCTGTTGAAACTGGGAAGCTCCCAGCAGTGCCATGCCGTACTGATAATGCAGGTAAGGTGTGCCGGGATAGTCCCGGAGCACTTGCTCAAATCCCCGCGACGCCGCATCTATCTCGTGGTTCGCGAGCAACACTGCAGTTTCACCCGCCGCATGGATCAGCGCATCTTTCGAGGGATCAATCTGCGCGGGCAAAATTGGAGCCCGTAACAGTGCCAGTCCAAGGACCGCCTTGATCTGCTCGGTGAAGTGGCTCGGTCCAAACGCACTGACCAGCAGCTCGGTTGCACGTTCAAACTCGCCATGCAGATTGAGCAATAGCCCGAGATGATAGAGCGTCACTTTCTCAATGTCCGGATTCTCTGAGAATCCGATCTCTTTGGCGTTCTGCAGGTCAACTAAGGCTTTCGGATAGTCGCCCGCTTCGAATTCACACAGTCCGAGAAACGCCCACGCGGGACCAGCCTTGGGAGCCAGTTCGACCACGCGACGGAGCGCCGGAATGGCTTCCTCAAAATGATCCGTGTCATAAAGGAGCGTCCCGAGATACCACCAACCTTCATCCCATGCCGGACGGAGTTCGACAGCGGCGCGATAGTTGCGAATCGCCTCGTCAATTCGGCCCGCTTCCCGGGCGGACACTGCATTGGCCGCGAGCGTTTCAAAACTCGCCGAATTTGAAGGCGTTTGGGCAGTTACGACCGAGGACCCCAACTGCAGAGCGACGGCAAAAGAAATCGCAAACTGGATGAGAGCAAAGCTGCCAATTTTGGGCATTGGCACGGCGATGACCTTTTTCTCAATATTTGACTGGGATAGTAGCACGCTCCGGGCACTTCGATGACGCCCTCAGGCCTCCCAGGGGAAACTCCTTAATAGTCTCGGAGGCTGTGGTAGAAAAGGACTCTGATGCTGTTGCACTCAGGGCCTCCATATCTATCTCCATTCTCCCGGCGCCGATTTCTTCGGGGACTCGCTGGAAGCGCAGGGTTGTACGCGCTCTCGCGTGGAGCTCTGGGGCAGGCTCCTCAGGCTGTTCCTGTGTTCGAGGAAATTTCGCCCGCTGTCAGCGGGATTCACTGGACACACAATGCCGCCCGCTCTCCTCAGAAGTATCTCCCGGAAGCCACCGGCCCGGGGTGCGCATTCCTCGACTACGACAACGATGGCTGGCTCGACATTTACCTGGTGAACAGCGGCAAATCAGACTTCTTCACACCCACACAGCCCTTGCGCAATGCTCTATACCGAAACAACCGGGATGGCACCTTCACCGATGTCACAGAGAAAGCAGGGGTCGGTGCGGGCGGGTTCGGGATGGGAATCGCGGTCGGTGATTATGACAATGACGGGTTCCCGGATCTCTACGTGACGCAATATGGCCGAAGCATTCTTTATCGCAACAATCGCAATGGGACATTTAGCGACGTCACCGAGAAGGCCGGGGTCGGCGTTCAGGGATGGGCGTCTACTGCCGTGTGGTTCGATTACGATAATGACGGCCGGCTCGATTTGTTTGTCGGCCAGTTCGCCGGCTTCGACAAAGAGCACGGCTGTGGTGTCAGTGCGGACGGTAAACGCCACTACTGCATTCCGCGCATCTTCCGCTCGATGCCCAGCTGGCTATTCCACAACAATGGTGATGGAACCTTCACCGACGTGAGCCAAGAGTCGGGGATCGCCGCATCTCTGGGAAAAGCGTGGGGAGCGGTCGCCACCGACGTGAACAACGACGGGCGAATGGATCTGTTCGTAGCCAACGACACCGTGGGGAATTTTCTTTTTCTCAATCGCGGGGATGGACGGTTTGAAGAGGCCGGCCTGCGAGCTGACATCGCCTACAGTGCCGACGGGCGCGCCCGCTCCGGCATGGGAGTGGATTCCGCCGACTTCAACCAGGACGGATGGATGGACCTTTTCGTTGCAAACATCGACGAGGAGATCTTCTCGCTCTACCAGAACAACCACGACGGCACGTTTGACGATCAAGCCATGCGGCTCGGAGTTGGAATGGCAACCCGGTGGATGAGCGGTTGGGGAATGAAATTCATCGACTATGACAATGACGGAGATCTCGATCTATTTCTGGCCAATGGTTTCCCCGACGACCTGGTGGAAGACTTCTCAAGTCAGGTGAAATACCGCGAACCTCTCCTTCTTTTTCAAAATAAGGGCGGAAAGTACAAGAACGTCAGCGAACAAAGTGGGCCGGTGTTTAGCAAATCATTCTCGGCTCGGGGTATGGCAGTGGGTGACTTCAACAATGACGGCGGCATCGACGTCCTCGTAACGGTCAACGATGGCGCCCCCATTCTCTTGCGTAATAATGTTGGCAAGGAAAACCATTGGCTGGGAGTGAAATTGGTCGGGACGAAATCCAATCGCGATGCGGTCGGCGCTCGGCTGACCTACAGAGCCGGCGACTTGACGCGAAGTAGGATGAAAATCGGGGGCGGCAGCTTTCTTTCGTCTCACGATCCGCGCATGATATTGGGCTTGGGGAAGCGGACGAAGGTGGACTCCCTGGATGTGCAATGGCCTCAGCCCGGTGGCAGCGTCGAGCATTTTTCGGATTTGCCAACAGACCGCTACATTACGATTGTTGAAGGGACAGGCAAGTGGAAGTGAGAGGCGAAGCTCGCGCAGGATCGACCAGACGATACGGGCTCTACAGCGGGGGCCTGATTGCGCTCGTTTTGTTGTCCGGTCTGCTGGTGCCGGTGCGCATGCACGCCGGGCAGGACCCTCCAACGACCATCGAACTCCGCATTATCGTGGTCAGTTCGCAGGCCGAAGCTGAGCAACTCCTCCAGCGGTTGCAAACTGGCGAGGACTTTGTCGCCCTGGCGCGACAGAAATCTATTGACCCGAGCGCACCTGACGGCGGTTCGCTCGGACGAGTCGATCCGGAAACGCTGCGCACGGAACTCAGAGATGTGCTGAGGGAAGCTCGGTCTGGACAAATCAAAGGACCAGTTAAGATTCCGACTGGTTACGCCATCTTGAAAGTGGAGGGACCGAGCGCGGCCGCGGGCGGCGCCCTGATGCCCGCGCCCGCCTCCGCCCCCAATCAAGGAACTCCACCCGTAATAAGCAGCGGTCAAGGGATGTCCCCAACCGCACTGCTTGCCCTCGCCGGCCGCGGCAAAATCGCGTATCCACCGGATGTCTCCGGGGCGGTCGAGGTAGAGATCGCATTTCGGAATCTCCCCAAGCCTCCAGACTGGGACCGGAACCTGCACAGCGTCTGCGAGGTACGGAAACAAACACTGGCCCTCGCAGTCGATCATCTCAAACAACTGCTGGACCCGAACGATCCTGACAGCTATGCTGCCACCCGCCCGGAGGAAGTGGGAAGAGTTCGTTTCTCGCTGGCTCAGCTGCTTGCTTATCAGGGCGAGATGGAATCGGCAATACAGCAATGGCTGGAAGCCTACAAGTTCTCCGCCGCCCATTCTCCGCAGATGCTTCCCGAACTGGAGGAAGTGCTCGGCACCGCCTATCTGCACAAGTCGGAGATGGAGAATGACGTATACCGGAAACCCGGTGACCGTTGTCTCTTTCCGCCTCGAAAATCCTTCCGATATCAGAAGGCTGCGGATTCCGAGAAAGCGGTCTACTATCTGACTCGATTCCTGGAAAAGAAGCCGGACACTCAGGAGGTGAGATGGCTCCTCAATCTCGCCTACATGACTCTGGGGAAATATCCCTCTGGCGTGCCCGCAAAGTATCTGATCCCACCGTCAGTGTTCGAGTCCAAAGAGAACATTGGGCGATTTGTGGATGTGGCCCCCGCCGCTGGCCTGAATTCGTTTTCGATGGCGGGCGGAGTCATTGTGGATGATTTTGACAATGACGGCCTGTTTGATGTGGTGACCTCCAGCTACGATCAATGCGAGGTTATGCACTTCTTCCACAACAATGGCGACGGCACCTTCACTGATCGTGCCATCGAGGCTGGTTTGGCCGACCAGTTAGGAGGCCTGAATCTCATTCAGACCGATTACAACAACGACGGGTGCATGGACATCTTCGTCCTGCGCGGCGGATGGCAGTCGGCTATGCGGCCTTCCCTGCTTCGGAATAACTGCGACGGAACGTTCACCGATGTAACCGAGGCCGCCGGCCTGGCGGAACCCATTGCATCCCAGACTGCGGTCTGGGCTGACATCGACAACGACGGCTTTCTCGATCTGTTCGTAGGCAACGAGCAGGGACCAAGCCGCCTCTATCACAACAAAGGCGACGGCACGTTCGAGAACATCGCAATGTCGGCAGGAGTGGATCGCATCGCTTTCTCCAAGGGCGTGGTGGCGTCCGACTACGACAACGACGGATTCGTAGATTTTTATGTTTCGAATCTCGGCGGCGACAACTTCCTTTACCACAACAATCACGACCGTACTTTCACCGAAGTGGGGAAGCAGGCGGGAGTACAAGCACCCTGGATGAGCTTTGCGACGTGGTTCTTCGACTATGACAATGACGGATTTCCGGACCTGTTCGTGACCAGCTATTACATGTCGCCGGAGGAGATTCTGCGCAGCCAGCTTCGCCTTCCATACAACGTAGAAACTCTGAAGCTCTACCACAACGAGGGAAACGGAACGTTTCGAGACGAATGTTCTCTTTCACAATCAGCAAGGAAAGAAATTTGTCGACATTACCGCATCCTCGGGCACGGGTGAACTTCACAAGGGGCATGGTGTTGCCTTTGTCGACCTCGATAACGACGGCGATGAAGACATCGTCGCCGAAACCGGAGGCGCGGTTCCGGGCGACCGGCACGCCATTCGGTTGTATGAGAATCCCGGTAACGGCAATGACTGGATCGGTCTGCGACTGGTGGGAGTGAAGAGCAATCGCGCGGCGATCGGTGCACGAATCAAGTTAACCGTCCAAAATGAAGGCGGAGGGCAACGGTTCATTTGTCGCACGGTGGGTAGCGGAGGCTCGTTTGGCGCTTCTCCGCTTCAACAGCATATCGGCCTTGGCAAAGATGCCCGCATCCTGAATCTGGAGATCTGGTGGCCCGCGACCGATTCGCGCCAGAATTTCCCCGACGTCGGCAAGAATCAAGTCCTGGAGATCAAGGAATTTGGTAAGGAATACACGAAACTCGAAAGGCCACGTTATCGGCTCGGCGGCAAACCGCGCGTTGCGATTCGAAAACAGACTGCGCCAGCGGGCAGCGTAAAACACTGAGAGCAATTTCTTCTATGGAAGGAAGGCAAATGAGGGCCGGACGGTGGATGCTGATTTTCCTCTTGCTCATGCTGTCTGCCGTGGGCGTCCATGCCCAGCAGCGATATCCGGCGAGTGGCTTGGTCCTGAGCGTCGATCGCTCCCGTCAGACTATGTTGGTTTCGTGTCAGGAGATTCGCGGGTTCATGGACGCCATGGTGATGTCCTTTACTGTGCCGGATGCCAAGTCACTCGACCCGCTAACTCGTGGGGCCCTGATTGAATTCACCCTGGTCGTAAACAAAGATAGCTCTCATGCGGAAAATGTGCGGGTCCGCGGCTACGACAGCGCGGAGCGGGAACCGTCCAAGGCCCGTCGCCTGCAGGGTTTCGAGGAGGCTTTGCGCGGGCCGGTGCACCGGCTGGCCGTTGGTCAGGCCGTCCCCGATTTCACGCTCACGGACCAACAGAAACGCGCGATTCACTTCCGCCAGTTCGCCGGCAAAGTGGTGGCGCTTAATTTTGTCTATACCCGATGCGCGCTGCCCGAATACTGTTATCGCTCATCCAATAATTTTGGCGTGCTCCAGAAACAATTTCAGGAACGCCTGGGGAAGGACCTGGTGCTGCTCACTGTTACCTTCGACCCGGTCCACGATCAACCCGAGACCCTGCGTAATTACGCAAAAACATGGAAAGCCGACGCAGAAAACTGGCGTTTCCTCACCGGAAATGCCCCGGATGTTCAGCGTGTATGCGACTTGTTCGGCGTGAACTTCGTCCCCGACGAGGGACTCTTCGTCCATTCCCTGCATACGGCGATTGTCGGCCGGGACGGCAAGCTCGTCGCCAATCTCGAAGGCAACGAATTTACCGCGGAGCAGTTTGCCGACTTGCTGAAAACAGTTCTCGATCCCGCGCAGTGAGGTGTGGACGCCCGCGAGCTCTGTTCTCGGAATTGCGCCGCCAACGGGCAGCTGGCGCGGCCCTTAACTCCACTTTGAGAAGAAAGCTGTAACTTTTTGTCGCTCTGCTGACTCTAACGAAGCGGTACCTCGCAGCCGAGTGGCAGGACCGCCAGGAGATTGGGATGTCTAGTTTGTTCTCGCGTTGTTTGGCCCTATTACTGACAGTGTTATTCGCGAGCATGATTGCCTGCGCCGGCGACCGGACGAGTACATCGATTCCAAACCCCGCCGTAGACGCTTCCATTGCCACGAGCAACGTCCAGCAAACGGCAGTGGTTGCCGGCGGCTGCTTCTGGGGAATTCAAGCTGTTTTCCAGCACGTGAAGGGCGTGATCAGCGCGACGTCGGGATACTCCGGAGGTCTAGCCAAGACCGCCGAGTACGAACTGGTCAGCACAGGCGAGACCGGCCACGCGGAGTCAGTCAAAATCACCTACGACCCATCGAAAATTACTTACGGACAGATTCTTCGCGTCTTCTTCTCGGTGGCGCACGACCCGACCCAGTTGAATCGACAGGGACCCGACGAGGGAAGTCAATATCGATCGTCCATTTTCTATAGTAGCGAAGAGCAGAAACGGATCGCCGAGGCCTATATAGCGCAACTCGAACAAGCCAAAGTTTTTCCGCGCAGGATCGTGACTCAGGTCGTCCCGTTGAAAGCCTTCTATCCCGCAGAGCCCTACCATCAGGACTACGCCGCACACCATCCCGACAACCCTTACATCGTGTACAACGATGCGCCCAAGGTTGCCCACCTTCGCGAGCAGTTTCCCGATCTCTATACCGGCAAGTAGGGCGGAACGGCGAAGGACGCGGCGGATAGCGTGCCTCAGCGGCCGCTTTTCTTAGCGCACCGGCGCGTTCCCACGCGTCTTGAGAAATGCCATCACGAACAACAGCCCGAACAAAAAATCCACACCCGCAAACACCAGGTCGGCGGCATGGATTCTCTGCTGGAAATACAGGGTGATCATCGCCGCTGCATAGCTCATCTTTTCGAACACCGCGGGAATCATCACCAGGCGGAAGCGCATCGGGTCGGTGGCGATCACAATGAAGACGAGTTGAAATGCCAGGCCAACGGTCGCGAAGCCATAGTAAAAGCCGGGATGGGTGACCGGCGGAGGATCGTTACGGCCGATGGAATTGAAAATGAAGAATAGCGGCGTGAGTATCAGCACACCCCAGATGCCCGCGGCCCAAAACACGATCTTTGCGAACTTCATCGGGATTTCCTTTCTTTAAGTATTTATCCCTGTTCCCAGCTTCCACGAGATCTGTCGCAGCATGCCCTGCAGGAGTTCGGCATCACGCTTCTCGAGTTGAAGCCGGCGGATGAGGCGACGCACTTTTTCCTGGGTGGCTGCAGCGGTGCGCGGCTGCACGTACCCACTAGTCCGCAGAGTCTCGAACAGCAGAGTTGTGATACGTTCGACCTCTCCCGCGCTGGCCTGTGTGTTCTTTTCCTTGGACCGCGCAACCGTGCCCCGTCGCGCCAGTTCGTACATGCAAACCGCCACGGCCTGTCCAAGATTCATCGACGAGTGCTCTGTCCGCGTGGGAATTTTCATCAACCAGTGGCAATGGCTGAGGTCTTGATTGGAGAGGCCGAACTTCTCGGAACCGAATAGCAGCGCCACCTTGCCTGTGAGAAGCCGCTTTCGGATCAATCGCACTCCGTCTTGCAACCTGCGCAACGGATGTTGCAATTCCCGATGTCCCACCGCGGTCGTGCCCACTACCAGCGTGCAATCCGCAACCGCTTCGGCCACGGTCTTGTATTCTTCCGCGTTGGCCAGCAGCTTCGCCGCTCCCATGGCCGAGCGGGCCT
>WNFA01004108.1_pt1 | contig 14351 bp, 13 predicted proteins | sample 5400481 | NCBI WGS metagenome assembly WNFA01 (sample SAMN13153340, study PRJNA577476) | soil metagenome | isolation source: 120 cm saprolite under Douglas fir tree site 2 hole 1 replicate 2 | place: USA:California | collected 2015-04-18 | reverse complement strand
CGGATAGACGGGCTTGTTCGTGTTCTCGTTTCCTGCGGCGGCCACGAGAACAACGCCCGCTTTGTTGGCATAAGACACAGCCCGGGAGAGCGCGGACGAAGAAGAAGAGAGGTCGAAGCTCATGTTCACGACGTTCGCGTTGTGCTGCACGGCATAATAAAGCGCAGCGATGATGTTGGCGAGGTAGCCCGTGCCGTTCGCCGAGAAGGCCTTGAGCGGAAGGATCTTGGCCTTGGGCGCGACCAGGTGAACGAGCCCGGAAGTCATCGTGCCATGACCGAAGGCGACATAAGGCGAGCCATCCAGAACCGCCGCGGTGGACTGATCAAGCACGGCAGCCGTAGATTGCTGCACGTACCCAGGCTGCTGATTCTGAATGCCAGTGTCGGTGTAACCGCTTTGCATCCCGGTGACATCGAGCCACTCGGAGGCGCCTGGCTGGTTCCGCGTGAAGTCGTACCCCTGCAGAAGGACCGGATAAAGGACTGGGTGATTCGGGTCTACGCCTGTGTCAATGACGGCGACGATTCCTTTGCCGGCTACGCCAAAGCCGTTGTGGGCGTCCGTGAGGCGGATGATCTGAGCAGCAGGCTGGGCCGCATAACCGTGCCAAACGACCGTGCCGTAGTACTTGACTGGCGACGTATCGTACAGCCCGGCTGGAATGCTTGGAAGCGGGGTTTGTGGTACAGGCAGAAGGTGATCCGCTTCAATACTAACGATCCCTAACAACGACTCTACCAGAGTCAGCGTGGTGCTCAAGATGTTGGTGGACGTTACGAGAAAAGTCTGGCCAACCGTGCCGTCCAAATTGCCTTGCACCTGGCACCCGAGCAGGGAACAGAGATTCAAAACAGCGGAAAGCCCGCCAGTGGAGACGACGACATAGCGTTGCTGTGCCGCTGCCGGCCTGGGAACGGCCAGCATCAGGACGATTATCGCGACGAGCATGGTGATCCTGCGTTTCATAGTTTCAACCCCTTTGGGGACTCTCCTACAGGTGAAACACTCGGCTATGGCAGTGGTCGGTAGCCCATATAGTGTTGCTGGGCAAGCCTTTCGAGCCAATAGTACGAGTGTGTCTTCCTGTCAAAACAAAATTCCCAGCGGGCTTGGTACTCCCGTACCAAAGCGGTGATCGGTAGCAACTGCATGAATTGACTGCCTTTCATGCGTTTTCCTCGGGCAGATGACCAAGCGCTTCCCGGAGGGAAATCACAATCGGGTTCCCACCGGGGCTTGCAAACGTCATCTGCAGGTCCCCGCTGTTCTCAATCTCTCCGCTAAACTCTCCGAATTGATTCGCGACCGTTTGCACCACTTGCCCTCGCATGTTGGAAAGAAGAATGCGGGTATCTCGCGCAATGATTTCCGGATTGCTCAAGTCCAGAAGTTGGCCAGTTACGACGAGCCGGCTGCCGCCAGGCTTTGCCTCAACCTGAACATCGATCTGAAATGGGTCTGCGCGATAGAGCATTTGCCTTGTGCCAACACCTGCCGATCGAGCTCCTTCGAAAACGGGCTGCAGAAAACTGTCGAAGAGAACTTTGATCCGGGTGCCCGCTCCCTTTCTTTGACCTGTCAAACCGGCTCCTGCGAATGCCGCCTTGGCAAGCCTTACGGTGTTTTCTGGCGGCTGGTAGTTCTTTTCCGCAGCTGCCGATTGCCGAACTCTCTGCCACATCGAAACGGTTTCCGTGCAGCGTTTGCAGCCTTGCTTCAGATGTTTCTCCATCAACTGTTTGTCGTTAGCGGCAACGACCTTGTTCACAAAGTCAATCCACTTCTGCGTTGTAAAGTGTTCCATCTCTTCCCCCCAGATTCCTTCCTGCATCCCGAGCACTCCCCAGTGGATGGGATGATTCATCGACACTCATGGAATAAGGGAATGCAGAGGCCAAATAGATATAGCGACTTGAAATTTAGTTAAGTCTTGTCGAATCAGCGAGTTTGCCGACCAGAACAAAGGGCGCCCAGAAGTACGGGTGAGGGTTTTGCTGCCGAAGTTCTTGCATCGCGTGCTGAAGCGCGTCCGCCATGCGGCCGGTTCGTATGTACTCCCGATAGAAATGCTGCATCAACAGTGAAGTGCTTTGGTCGTGGACGTCCCATAACGATAGCAACAGGGTCGTCGCCCCGGCGCAAAAGAGTCCTCGCTGAAGCCCAAGCAATTCGTCACCGGCGGCAACGAAGTTCATGCCCGTGGCGCAACCGCCAGGCCGCTCTCCGGGCCCTTTTCGCGAAGTAAGGAGGACGTTGCCTGGTTTCCAACGTGGAGCGATGACTGCGGCAGGAGTGCCGCCACGGACTTGACTTCATCCAGGATTTGGGGCGCTCGGTCGTCAGCAATTCCAAGAACGAGCGCGCGCGTATTCACGCTCGCCGGTTTTTCCTGGCACAAAGAGAAAACGGTCGCACTGGGAGCGTAGGAAACCGTGAAGGCGTCGAACAGATAGTCATCACCTTTCTGCAGGGCGTGGAATGGCAAGAAATGGAGAGGACCGTGGGGCACGATAATGAGGTGCTTTCCCTGAAGAAATGGGCGCAGGGGTGCGATGAGCTCGTCGTAGAGAGATTCCAGATGACTATGCGTGGCACGCAAAAGTGGTTCTTCAAATCGCCGAACATATTCATTGCCCATGCGAAACTTCGACAATTGAAATCTGAGCAATTGCAGAAAATGATTGACCCGGGAAAGCACGCTCACCGGCAGGATCCGGATCTCCTTGCGCGTAATGACCGCGGCTACCAGACGGTCTCCAGTCGAAAAGTATTCGACGAGGGTTGCGTCTTGCGGAAGACTGTCTTGCAGTTTTTCGAGGGAAAAGTCCGCAGGAGCTTCCAGCGTGGCGTTTTCCCGTTCGTGCGCGGGGAGCTCGCGCAAAGTTCGTAGCAGCTCGTTCTCGTGCGATTGGGCTTTTCCCTGCAAGCTCTCGAGCCTTTGGTGGGATTTCTCTTCGGGACGAAGTTGCTCGAGCTCGATGCGGTGGTAGTACCAGTTGAGTTCCTCGCGCAGGTCTCTGATTCTGCGGACAAGGTCGCTCTGCCCCGCCTCTCCCAGCGGAAGGCTTTGCCCGCTTTGAAATATCAGTTCGATCATTCTGCGCGATTTTGCAGCTTCCATGCAGGCCAGCGCTTCTTCGGTGGAGGTGTCTGTTCCGTCTCCGGCAATGTATAAATCCACCAGCGCTTCGTAAACCTGCATTCTGTTTTTGACAAAAGAGATTTTCAGCTCTTCGCCTTGCAGCCGGCTGCGCAAGGCTTCCAGCGCTTTCCTCGCCTCCAGGTAGGCTGCGTGAGCTGCAGGGCGGTTGTTGCCTGCCTGTGCGATCTGTCCTTCGAGCATGTGAGCTTGATAGGCAAGGACTGGGGTCTGAAGGCCCTTCAGCCGCGCGAGAGACTCGTGCGTTTCCTTTTGTGCTTCCGCAGAGTCACCCACTTGCAGAGCGATCCGCGCGAGCAGCAGGTGCGCGAGTACTGCCTTCCCGGAGAGTGCCGATTGATCGAAAAAAGCAGCGGCCGCAACGCAGAGCCGCCGCGCTTCAAAGTAGCGTCCTTCATGGAAGAGCAACAAGCCTTGGTACAGGTCGATGAGCCAGGGCCAAACGAGATTTTTTTCCCGCGCAAACATTTCTCGCGCTTTTGCGAAGCGCTCAAGGGCCTGGACCGTCTTCCCCTGCTGGCCATAAGCCGTCGCTTCGTTCGCGAGTGTTTTCGCGGCTTCATACCCCATCCCGAGCTTTTCGAATCGCAGGAAGCCTTCATGCGCCATCTCTCGCGCTTCTTCGCTCAGGTTCAGTTCCAGATAAATATCGGAAAGATCCAAATGACACAGCGCAAAATGGTAGGCATCGCCAGTGGCTTCACAGGCGCGTCGTGCCGCGTAGAGCGCCTCGATGGCACGGCTATACTCACCGCGCAGGTAATAGAGATACGCAATGTTGTAATCCGCCTGCGCCACGAGAAGAGGCATGTTGTTTTGCTGGCAGAAGGAACGAGCCCCCTGATAGTTCGCAAGGGCGCGAGGGAAATCATTGAGGCCGATCAAGCAAACAGCCATATTGCTGAGGACGACGGCGAACCCTTCAGCGTCTTTGTACGGCATCAAGCCTGTATAGGCGCGCTCGTAGTGTGCAATCGATTCTTCGAACCGGTCTTGGCGGTGATAGATGTTGCCGACGTTGATTTCCAACCGGGCCAAGCGCCAAGAATCGTTAAGGCGAGCGAAGATCTCCCGGGCGCGTTCCGCAGCCTGAATCGCCTGGTCGTACTCGCCCAGGAGGATCATCGGCTGAATGGAGCTGCTCAATGTACGCGCGGCTTCGTTCCAAATGCCCAACAACTCGTAAAGCCGGAAAGCCTGTTGGTGGTGTTCGATTGCGGAGCGATTATCGCCGGAGGAATAGAGAGCATTTGCCTTTGCGCGCAGGCTAAGCGCCAGCGCCTCTTTGCGGCGTAAGCGCTTGGCGATGAGAACTGCGGCCTCAGCCAAGCAGAGCGCTTCTTGCGTGCTTACGCGGACTTTCTGGACGACGAGTTTCGCGAGTTGCTCGACAACATCCGGGCGGATCAAAGTCTTGTGTTGCGCAAGAAATTTGCGGCGCGCGGGTTCGCTGGATAGTTGTCCCAGCTCAGCGATCAGCGTGTCGCTTGAATTTTTCCTGAGAGTTGCGGGCATCAGCAAAAACCCAGTTCCTCGAGTTGCCGCCGCAGCCGCTCGATGCATTTCTGGCGCGTAAATCCGATGGAGCCCACAGCCAGGCCCAGTTCCGCGGCGACCTCTGTATAAGGCCGCGAAGGTGTTTCAAAGAACAGCAGTTCTACCAGCCGGCGGCATTGTGGCGTCAGCGCCGCCATTGCTTCCCGCAGCATCTGCTCTTCCTGCGTCTGCTGAACGAGGCTCTCGGCGATAGCCGGTGTTTCCGGCTCGGGCAGATCCAGCTCCGCATCCCGGCTTACCACGCGTTGATTCAGCCGCTTCAATCGGTAGCACTCGTGATGAGCAACTTGCATGAGCCATTTGGGCAGCGCGCGTGGCTCTCGCAATTGCGGCAAACGAACGAGAAGTTCCAGGCACGTCGCTTGAAAAACGTCTGCGCCCTCCTGCTGCGACAGGCTGTATTTCACTGGGATCGAATAGATAAGCGCTTTGTACTTATCAATCAGCAGGGACCAGGCCGCTTCATTGCCGGAAAGACATTCTTTAACGAGGCGCGTGTCATCATTCCACGCGGCCCCCGGCTTCTTCGCAGCCTTGGTCGTTACCGGACTCATCGAGTGCCAATCTCCGGCGAACTCTTGAGATAAAGCTGCTCCACATTCCACAGTACGTACGGTTCCAGAACGGCAGGATGGAAGTTACCGACCGAGTTCTTTGTGCCCACGAGAATGTCCGGGCTGGCCAGGAAAATCATAGGCTGATTTGCCGCGAGAATTTCCTGCGCGCGGTCATAGAGCTTTTTCCGCTGCTCGAACGTGCGCGCGGACATCTGTTCCTCGATCAGGCGGTCGATCTCCGCTTCCCACGGAGTAGCGGGATGCGCTTGTGATGGGTTCCAGAGATGCGTCCCGCCGCTCGATAGCCAAACGTTGATATCGGAATTCGGGTCGGCATCAAAGCTCGCGATTCCCATCAGGCAGGCATCGTATTCTTTCGTCTGCGTGACGCGATCCAGAAGCGAGCGGAATTCGAGTGGCACTACTTGCACACGCATCCCAAGCTGCTTCAGATCGTCTTGAATCAGCGCCGCCATCTTGGCGCGATCCGCATTGGAGGAGCTCGTGAGGATGGAGAATTCCACGGGCTGGCCGTATGAATCCTGAAGCGTGGATTCTCCATCCGGTCTGTTGCTCCAGGAAAAGCCAGCTTCCTTGAGAAAAGTGCGCGCCCGGTCGAGGGACCGCGGCGAATGAGCGAGTTTCTCACTCCCCCACATGTGGTTGCCTGGTGCTACCAATCCCCAAATCGTAGAGCCACGCCCCTGATAGACAAGTCGCACGATGGCTTCACGATCCACGGCGGCCGAAACAGCCTGTCGAAACTTCACTTGGCGAAACCATTTTTGTTTCGGTCGCATCTCTAATGACGATTTCTCACCCGCATCATTCAAATTGAAAAAGAGAAAGTTGTACTCAAGTCCCGGCCCTGCGTCCGTCATTGTGTAGCCCTTTTGCTGACGCGATAATACCGAGAAGTTTTCCGCGCCCAGTTGACTGATTACATCTGTCTCGCCAGATTGGAATTTCAATACCTGCGCGTCCGCGTTCGGCACGAAGAGAAACACGAGTTCATCCAGATAAGGCAGGCGATTCCCTCGCATATCCGTTTTCCAGTAATACGGATTGCGCTCCAGGAGCAGTCGCTGCCCTGCGACGTACTCCTTCATGCGAAACGGCCCGAGTCCCGCCCATTGATTCGCCGCGGTCGCCAGGGTTCCAATCTGCCCAAGCTTTCCTTCCTGGTATGGTTTCTCCAGCAAATGCCGGGGCAGAATCGCCAACCCGTCGAAGAGCCGCTCGCCCGCACCGTATGGCTTGGCCAGTTGAAAAACGACGGTTTGCGCGTCCACCTTGCGAACAACGATCGGCTTGCCGCCGACGATCAATAGATCCCGCTGCGGGGCATGCACATTCTCGTCCAGATATATGCGAAACGTGAAAACCACATCGTCCGCATCAAGTGCCTGCCCATCCGAAAATTTCAGTCCCTTCCGTAGCACGATTGTGTATTCCAGACCGTCTGGAGAAATCTTCCAGGACTTGGCCAGCGCAGGTTCGCTCAACTGCGTCGCACGATTGATATGAACGAGATCTGCCTGCATGACGCCAATAACTTCACGAGACCGCGAATCAGCAGCAATCAAAGGATTCAGCGTCTTTGGTTCGCCACGGAGTGAAACCACAAGGCGCCCTCCGGACCGACCCACTTCTCCCTGGAGTACAAGCGACTCATCTTTTACGCTTTTCTGTTGGGGCCAGACAGTAGCAGGTTGGCCTAGAAACGCAACAAGAAGCAGGAAAAAACTCGAGAGCATCCGGCAGGAAACGAAATTTACTCTTCTGATTCTCACGTTAGGCTCCCAGGATCCCTCCTTTCTATCTTGTACGCCTCTCCTCGCTCCTGCAATGAACTCGCTAAACCCAGGTATCCTAGAAAGAACGGCACCATTGCCAGAGCGGGTAAGTACATCCACCAGTAAGAGACCAAGACGCTGTACTGCTGAAGATTTGAAAGAAGATTTCCCCAGCTTGGCACCGGCTCGGGTATGCCCAGCCCGAGAAACGAAAGCGTCATCTCTGCCAAGACGTATTGCGGCACGAGAATCGCCGCCTGCGTCAGCAGCACACTGGATGTTTCCGGCAGGATGTGGCGTCGCAACAAGTAGCTGTCTGTTGCACCGAAGCCTCTTGCCGCGCGAACAAAATCGCGCTCCTTGGCACTGAGCACGACGCCGCGGACAAGGCGTGCCGGACGCGCCCAGCCAACGCCTCCGATGACAACGACAATAAGGAAAAAAGCCTTTAGCGGGCTAACCGACAAAGGCAGAAATGCGCGAAGAGCGAAGAGAAGGTAGAGCCAAGGCAGTGCCAAAAACAATTCAGCGACGCGCATCAGAACGTCATCCCTCCAGCCGCCGAAGTACCCCGCCACACTGCCGACGAACAGGCCAATGAACAACGTACATCCCGCCCCAAGGATGCCAGCGAGCAATGAAATCTGGCCGCCATACAGGAGCCGGGAGAATTGATCCCGGCCGTAGGCGTCCGTTCCGAGCAGACAAATGCGCGTGTCTTCAGAACCGAAAAGGTGTTTCCGTGAAGGCAGGAATCCGAGCAGCCGGTAGCCAGCTCCGCTTTTGAAAAACTTCACCGGAACAGGTTGACTGGTGTCCTGCTCATACTGATCAAACGTCCCTTCTCGCAATTTCAGCGCATACGCAAACGGCCGCAGGTGAAGATGTCCTTGCAGGTCCATGAGATGAAGCTGCATTGGCGGCAAGTACGGATTCTTGCGATCCTGCTCGATAGGATCGTACGGCGCAAAGAAACCGGCGCAAACCACAATCGTGTGCAGCGCGCCAAGAACGACGAGCCATTTGGTGAAAGTGCGTCGGGATCTCATCTGGCGCTGCTTTCCGTTCGGATTCGTGGATCAGCCCAGTAAAGAAAAATGTCGGCCAGGAAATTGCCGCACACGAGAAAGAATGTTGAGAGCAGCACGCCGCCGATAACCACGTAGAGATCGCGTGACAGGATGGACTCCAACAAGAGCGGCCCAAGTCCTGGCCAGCTCATTACGACTTCAACGAGGAGCGATCCGCTCAACAACGCGCCGATGCTGAAGCCAAATAGAGAGATCAGTGGATTCGCTGCCGCGCGCAGAGCGTAGCGATACAGCAGCGTACGTCTGGGGATGCCGTGCCCTCTTGCGGCGAGCATGAACGGAGCATCCAGGACTCCAACCACTGCGGCACGGACATGCCGTAGGAGTAGCGGCAGAGCTGAGAGCACGAGCACCGCAACCGGGAGAGTCATATGCAGTGTGAGATCGCGAAGTTTGCCGCCTGGTGGAAGACTCTCGAAATCCAGAGAGGTCATGCCTCCCGTCGGAAACCAGCCGGTCCTTACCGCGAGGACGAGGAGGCCTAGTGCAAGCGCCAGATCGGGGATGACCAGGAGCGCTGCCGTTCCCCAGGAAAGCAAGCGGTCCGGCCAACGTCCAAATCGCTCGGCGCTCCAAACTCCAAGCGGCAAAGCGATGCCCCAGGCTATCAAAGTGGCTGTAACCGTGAGTAGCAGGGTGTACCGCGCGCGCGCGAATAGAAGGGGCGCGACAGGGGTGTTGTACGCAAATGAAAATCCCATCCGTCCGTGAACTACCGAATTCATCCAGGACGCATAACGCAGTGGGAGCGGCCGGTCGAGTTGGTATTGGGCGCGCAACGCGGCCACTGTCTCCGGAGCGATCTGGGGATTTAAGCGCATCTCGTCGAAGTAATTTCCAGGAGCCAGCGTCGTGAAAAGAAAGGCAAGAATGGAAACGCAGAGGAGCAAAAACAATGCATGCCTCAGCCGCCGCATAAAAAAGCACATCATGACTCCACAGGCGGCCGCACCGCAGGCTCGAGCGATGGCATCGCCGCCAGGAGCTGCCGGGTGATCTGCTCCCTGGGTTGGCGCAAAACTTTTTGGGCTGGGCCCTGTTCCACAACCCGGCCGCGATTCATGACGGCGATCTCATCTGCAAGATGCGCAGCCATCGCCAAGTCATGCGTGATGAATAGGTAGGTCATCCCGAGAGTGCGCTGCAGCTCCACTAGGAGATTGGCGATCTGCGCTTGTACAGAACAATCGAGCGCCGATAGCGCCTCATCCAGAATCAGGATTTTTGGTTCTAGCGCCAGCGTTCTGGCAATGGCTAGCCTCTGGCGTTGACCGCCGCTCAACTGGGCAGGCAATCGCTGGAGCATGTCTGAAGAAAGGCCAACTTGTGTCATCAGGGCAACAGCGCGCTGCTTTGTTTCTTCGCGTTTGAGCGCTCCTTGTAAAGTCAGCGGTTCCAGGAGTATTTCTTCCACACTCCATCTTGGATTTAGTGAATTCGAAGGGTCCTGAAATATGAGTTGAATCTGCGGGCGAAATCGTCGCTTTTCGCTTTCCGCAAGCGCAACGATGTCTCTTCCTTCGAACCAGATGCTCCCGGACGTCGCACTTTCCAGGCAAGAAATGCACAACCCTAGCGTGCTCTTCCCGGAGCCTGATTCCCCTACGACCGCAAGTGTCGTCCCTTCCGCAACCGCGAATGACACGCCATCGAGTGCAGGCAACTTTTCTCGCGAACCGGCGACGTTCTTCCGCTCGTAGCTCTTCACAAGTTTTTCGACTTTCAAGAGTGGCTGCATACCTTGGCCGCTGAGCGACGTTTCAACCTCCATACTTGAAACAACAAACCGTATGACATTCGCCCAGGTTTATTGGTGCGGGTTCCCGCTTTCGGCACTCTTCCATTCTTTCCTGGCATCGCGGTTCGAATACACAACCTTCCCGTGGTACTTGAGCAGCCGAAAAATCACCGGCGATCACCGGCAGCTTGGTTTTGCGGCCGTTATTGTCATTCTCGAGATTCTGCGGCATCGATTGGAGCAATGCTCGTGTGTATGGATGCTTGGGTGAAGAAAGAACAGTTCTCGCCGGACCCATTTCAGCGATGCGCCCACCGTAGAGAACCATCACACGGTCAGCAAAGCCGGCTAGCAGAGCAGGGTTGTGCGTAATGAAAATCATCGCCAGACCTAGTTCCTCCCGGAGCGTTCGAAACACCCCGAGGATTTCACTCTGAGTTGTTGGATCAAGCGAGGCGGTCGGCTCGTCGGCGATCAACAGCGACGGTCCACAAGCAATCGCTTGCGCGATCAGAATGCGCTGTCGTTGCCCTCCGCTCAGCTGATGGGGATACGATTTCGAAATTCGATCGGCCTCTTCTGGAAAAAGAGACGCGAAAACCTCCTGCGTTTTCTTGCGCAAAGTGCTCTTGGCTGCCGATTCGTGCGCGGCGAGCACTCGGAAAACCTGTTCACCCGTGCGTATTGTCGGATGGAGAGCAACGGATGGCTCTTGGTAGACGAGCGAGATGCGCTTACCGCGAATCTGTTCCAGTTCGCCAGCCGATGCGCGAAGAAGATCCTTGCCTTCAAAAAATACTGAACCCTTCGAAATGTTTCCATTCGAGGGAATGAGCTTCAGGAGCGAAGTGGCAATCGTGCTCTTGCCTGATCCGGATTCTCCAAGGACTCCGAGAATCTCGTTGGGCATGAGCTGAAAACTCACCCCGACGAGTGCAGAGTGAGATGCGCCGCCGGAAGAGCTATACGAAACGTGAAGATCCTGAACTTCTAGAATGGGCACCATGCGCCGGGCCTCTTTGGCCCAACCCCCACTGTAAATCATGTTGAGGCAGGATTCTGGAGCAGACAAGACAAACGTCTCCTGCCGCGCACGAAAGGTAATTCCTCACTGGACACTGAAATTTGCTTGAACTTCTTTGGTAGGGAGTGCCTCAGCGCGAAGAAAGTGACTTACGTTCGGGAAGGAATTTACGGCTTGCGCGTCTAAGAAGAGACTAAAGGCGGGAACGCCGGAATTCGTGGGGACGCATCCTGGAAAATCCCGCGCCTTGGTAAATCACTCTTGTTGAAAGAGAATCGTCGACATGGCTGAGGCGATCTACCAAGCCATGGAGCTATTGCGCCACTTCCTGATTCGTCGGCCGATTGGCCACCCTAACATCGGATCGAGGAGTCATCGAGAGAACGAAATATTCGCGCTCCTTGCCGTCAGCATCCGGAACTCGAAGCAGTAACTTGTCTTTGTGAACCCGGAATTGAGCCGTTTCGCCAACCGGCAAGAGCATCGGATGTTTGTCGTCTCTCGGCCTGATTCGCTAAGTGATCCGCTCTATCTGCAGCACGTATTCCTGGCACATGACTACTTTGGTGTTTTTGTGCTGGGCATCCGTGCCAAAGATTTCGCCAGCGATTGTTTTGCGGTCTTTTTCGGCGTAACCGCCAGACGAAGATTCCATTTGAATCAGCACACCTTTTTCATAGGCAGGCGCGTCTTTCGCTTGAGCATTGTACGCCGCAATAACTACCAAGACCGCAACCATCCCAATTCTCATCCTCATTCTCCCCTCAAGCTCTCTTTGTTCCATCCACCTTGCAAGTGACTTCGCCATGTCCTTCAACCTGTACGTGGGCACGAGCCTTCCCAGCTTGAAGAGGCCCATTTCCCTGGTTACCGCATAAGCGGTGCTCGCCAAAAAGAAAATGTAGACTCTTTGGGTCTCGTTTTGGTCTCCTCCTGACATTCTCGGATTGGTCGAGTTCAGTGAGCTAAAATGTCATACTCGGCTAAATCCAGTCCGTGGTGTCACATAAGTTGCCCTGCAGCACGAAGAGGGTACAAAGGTTCACTTCTGTTTTTCTCCTGCACCCGCTCAGGTTTGAATCTTTTGACGGAATTTTAAAACTCTATAAATATCTAAACGTATAACTCTTCACGGCAAGCTTCGCTAAATGGCCGAAGCACATCGACGTCGGGCTCCTGCCTTTCTTGCAGATTGCGAAAATCTCTATTCGGGAGGTTGTACGTTTCGACGATAAGTTGCATGACCTCCTCCGCCCTCGAGATCACGTTAGCAGTGGCAAAGAGCCGCAACTTCCCGACAAGCGCGTAAAGGTGGACAAACTTTGATGGATCGTCAAGCTCATGGGTTAGGGCATCCGTAAATAATTTCGAGGCTTCCTCGATGAACTCTCCATAAAGCCGGTGGCGCAGAGCCATTGCTTGGGCAAAGCGTTGGGCGCGCTCCTGCTTGTGCTGTGTAAGCCAAGTTGTCGCGAATGAAGCTAAGGCACCAGTCGCCGAGCCTGCGAGAGCAGCAATCCCAGACATATATACATCGTTCATGGCGCCTCACAATTAGCGCTAGTGCTCCGGGTGCCGCGATCAGCGCGGCTGAACCGACGCATTGCTACGAAAGTGTCAGCTTCACCAGAACGGCTGTTGCGCTGGCTCGGCGGGCAAAGGTCATCCGCCCATGTCGCCGTGGTCGAAGGTGCTTTGTTCGGGAGTTCGTTGGGCGCTGTATAGATATTCGAAACCCCCAGACCAGGCAACGATTTCCGGGTATTCATTGTTCTTGCCAGCCTCCACCGAGGTTTCTGTAAATGCGAACCAGACCTAGGAGCTCATTCAACTGAGCCTGAGCGAGTCCCAATTCAGCATCAAAATAATTGGTTTCGTTCGTCAGTACCTCCAAGTAGCTGGTGGCGCCGCCTCGATAGCGCGTCTCCGAAAGCCGGGCCGCGGCTTGAGCGGAAAACGTGAGTTGCTGCTGCTGCTCTCGGAACTCCCTGTCTTTGCGGTACTCGACTAGCGCGTCCGAAACTCCACGAAAAGCCTGCTGGATGGTCTGCTGATAGACCAGCGTTGCTTCCTGTTGCCGAGCTTCGGAGAACCTCACACCGGAACGAATTCTTCCCCCGGCGAAGATGGGCTGTACCAGCGATCCTCCGAAATTCCACAACCCAGCCGGACCAGTAAACAGGCTCGTAAGTGCAGAGCTTTGATATCCGCTGGTTGCGGTCAAGTTGATTTGTGGGAAGTAGGCTGCTTTCGCTACTCCAATTTGAGCGTTGGCCGCGATCAACTGTGCTTCGGCCTCGATAATGTCGGGTCGCCGCTCCAACAGGCTTGAGGGAAGCCCTGCTGGAATCTCCGGCGCATGCGGTTGCTCCGTCAACTTCGCTCCGCGCGCGATGGGACCGGGATTGTTTCCCAGAAGTGTGCTGATGAAGTTTTCCTGCTGCTCAATGCGGCGCTCCAGATCGGGTATCGTTTCAGCGGCGGTAAACACCAACTGCTCCGCCTGCCGCACGTCGAGCATGGATGTAGCCCCGCCGTTTGCTAACAATCGCGTGAGTTGCAACGAGTCCTGGCGAGAAGCCAGCGTGCGCCGGGAAATTTCGAGCTGCAGGTCGAGCTCACGAAGCTGGAAGTAGGCCGCGGCGACGTCACTCACCAGCGTGCTGATGACCGCCTCACGGGCCCATTCTGTCGCCAAGAGATTTGCCCGCGCCGCTTCGGTAGCGCGGCGGTATTTTCCCCAGAAATCGAGCTCCCAAAGCAGCGAGAGATCTACCTGAGTTGCGCTTGTCTCATATTGAGGAAAGAATTTTGTGCGCGCAAAGCGTTGATTCACAGCCTGAGCTCCGGCGCTGACCGACGGCAACTGGTCAGCGCGCGTGATGCCGAGCTGCGCCTGGGCTTCCAGGATTCGCGTTGCCGTGATGCGAACATCGTAATTCTGCTGGAGAGCAGTGTGGATCAGGTCTTGAAGCTGCTTGTCTTGAAACACCTCCCACCATTTTTGGTCACCGAGCGATTCCGCCGCAGGCTGCGTTGCCTCTTGCGGCATAGCTCCACGGTACGTACCAGGAGCGTTTACGCTCGGTCTCTTATAGTTGGGCCCCACAGCGCAGCCCGAAGTAAGGAGCATAACCAGGGAAAGAGCGATAAGTCTTCTCACGTCAGTCCGCCTCCGATGGGCTGGGCTGCGCAACAGCAGGACTGTGCGCGCCAACGCGGCGTTTCGCCAAACGCTCGACCAACACGAACAGCGCCGGAATAATGAATATAGCAATACAGGTGCCAGCCAACATGCCACCGATTACCGTTGTACCCATGATCTGACGGGCCACAGATCCCGCGCCGGACGCTGTCCAGAGCGGCACGCAGCCGAGAATGAACGCAAACGAGGTCATCAGAATAGGACGCAGACGAAGTCTTGC
>WNFA01011537.1_pt1 | contig 14361 bp, 14 predicted proteins | sample 5400481 | NCBI WGS metagenome assembly WNFA01 (sample SAMN13153340, study PRJNA577476) | soil metagenome | isolation source: 120 cm saprolite under Douglas fir tree site 2 hole 1 replicate 2 | place: USA:California | collected 2015-04-18 | reverse complement strand
CTATTGCTCGGGTTTGCTTTGTTGAAGCAGAAGGTAGTTTCCCTTCACGACGACCTTGTCACCAGCGTTAAGGCCGTCGCGGATTTCAACGCGGTCGTTGCTTTGGATCCCCGCGATTACCACGCGCTTCTTATAGCCATTGCCGTCCGCGACGAACACCACGGTCTTGCCGCCGTCGTTGAGCACCGCCGATTGCGGAATCGAAATGGCGGCCCGATGCAGGTCGGTGATGATCTGCACATTAGCAAACATATCCGGTTTCAGCCGGCCGTCAGGGTTTGGCACTTCTGTGCGAACTTTCACACTTCGGGTGTCCGGATCCACCACGCTGTTAATCAGAATGACCCGGCCTGAGAAACTCGATTCAGGAAATGCCGTGACTAAAACCCTGACCTCCTGGCCGCGCCTCACGCGTTCCAGATCCTTTTCAAAAACGTTTGCGTCGATCCAGACGCGCGAGAGATCGATTATCTTGAACACGTTAGCGTCCGACCCGACTGTTGCGCCGTCACTGGCGAATCCGGCTTGTTTCTCAACGCATCAATATCGGACTGTTTCAGACCGAGGATGAGCAAATGGCGACGAGCGGCGGTGAGCGCCGATCTCGTCCCCGCAACCGAGCTCTCTGCCGATGCCTTAGCCACCTCAAGGTCGTGTTCGGCAGCCTGCAGGTTCTTTCCAGCAGTGATCGTCTTTTCGTAGAGCATTTTGGTGCGGTCGTAAGTCGCCTGGGCAAACTTGACCTCGGCCGCTGACGTACGACGAGCATTCTCATAATCCGCGAGCGCCTTGAGATAATCGGCTTCGGCTTGATCGATATCCGCCGATTCAAGGTCAGCCAGCTTCTGCCCTTTCTTCACGATGGCGCCCTGACCCGCGTAAAGACGCACGAGCCTGCCTCCATGAATGGGACCAATGTTCGCCACGCGGTCCTCCGTGACGAGGATCTTCCCGGTCGCAAGGATCGCCCCGGCGATGGGTTGCAGTGCGACTGTTTCGGTCTCGATGGCATGGCTTTGCGCTGACTCGGGTGTTGCCGTGTTGCCGGGCGGGGTGGAAGAAGTCGTCGGGGCTGCCGCTCTCTTGCAGCCCCCACACAACGCCGCAATGAGAATCGGAATTAGGAGGATATGACTTATTTTTCGATAGAACATAACTGGCATCCTTTCGTCACGCACTTACTTTTGCAGCGGCGTTGCGGTCGCCAGCTCAAGGTCAAGCAGCGACGACTGATAATCAAAAAGAGTCTGGTAAAAATTGGCCAGCGTTTCGCGCCGCGTGCGGATAGCATCCAGCAACTCAAGCGTAGAGCTTTCACCAGCCTTCAAAGAAAACTCCGTCAGGGTCTGAATGTTATTGACCTTGGTAAGCACGCCGGTGCGGTAAAGCTCGACTCGCCGCTTCTGAATCTCAAACGCAACCAGCGCCTTGTCGACATCGCTCAGCACTTGATTGGTAACAAGCTGTTGTTGGTTTTGCGCCTTCCTTTTTTCGATGAGGGCCTTCGCGCGCTCGCCCTGATTGCGATTGGACACCGGCAGCGTAATGCCGACGCCAACGGTGTAAGTGCTGGTGCCGGCGGGAACCTGATCGACGCCACCTCCCAACGTGAGATCAGGGATGCGCTGAGCATCTTGCAAACGGATGGACGCGTCGGCGGCGCGCTCACTGAGCTGTGCGGCCTTCAAATCAGGTCGAGCAGCCAGCGCTTTGTCGCGCATCTCGGTAAAAGAGAACTCATAAGGCTGAGGATCAAGTGTGCCGGCGACGTCTATGTCCATAGCTCGATAATCTCCACCCAACGTGACTCGCAAGTCGCGCACGGCAACCTCGTAATCCCTTTCCGAATTCGCTACGTCCGTATCGAACTTGAGTTTTTCGACCTCGAGCCGCGTAAGGTCGAGGCCGGAAATCTCGCCAGCCTGGACCAGCTCGGCCGTGTGCTTGATGGTTTCGGCAAAAGTCTTCTGGTTTTCTTGTGCGAGGTTGAGTAGCGATTGGGCCAGGACCACGGCGTAGAATTTTCTCTTGAGATCGTTGGTCAGTTGCCACAGGACCATTTGAAACTGAGCCTTGGCCACATCCGAATTCGCATTGGCGGCACCGATTCGCTTGCTTCGCTTCCCGCCTAGCTCGAAAGTTTGAGAGATGCCGTACGAGAACGTCTGTTGCGAGACAAACGGTCCAGTGAAATTGACCGGAAGGCCTGACGAACCGAAAGTAACCTGAGGATTCGGACGGAGCCGCGCAGTCAGTTTTTCCGCGTCTACTGTATCGATGTCGTAGCGCGCTGCCACCAACTGAAGATTCTGCTGCAGGAAGATCGACACGGCGTCCGAGATCGTAATAGGTCGTTTTCCAGGAGCAGGCGTTTGCTGCTGCGCTCGGGGCATCGCAGCGATGTCGGCATCGATACTCTTGCGGGATCCGGACGATTGTTCCTGCGCCAGAATCGGATGAGCCGTCAGAGTGATTAGTAGCAGGCCCGTCAGGTAACCAACACGACGACTCTTTTGCCGATGGCAGCAGCAGGGCAATCGACCTTGCCCGCATCGGCCTTCGCAAACCACAGAGTCGCCGTGCACACCGAAGCGGCGCATGTAATTGCCCAGATAATCATTGGCGCGCTGATACATCCCTCACCTCGCAGTCGTCAGCTTATTCAATTTTAATTAGTCGCGCGGTACGGAACTCGCCCACGCTGGTAGGTCAGTCATTGGCAGGCAAGGTAGGCCCGCACAAGCCTGACAGTTTGATTTCGGTGATATTTTGGAGCGGGCCGATCTGATGAGCCCGACCACCGAGTTAGGCTTAGCTGAGAGGCGGCGCGCGACCCGATCGCGGTGTGGTTGAAGTTGAAGGATAAAAAACTGTCAGCGTCGAAACAAAAGCAATCTCGGTCAAAGGCGTGCGAGCGAACAACGGCGAGTGGCCGAGGCCATTGAAGAGTTGCTGCTGGAACTGGCACATCGAGCATTCTCTATGATGAGAATGGCCCGTGTGCGAAGACTGAGATCCACCTGAGTCAGAAATGGAAGCAGCGTCTGTGTGACCCGGCGTAGCATGGCCGTGGCTATGCACCGTCTCCACTGTCGCGCCGTAGGCAATCATGAGAAGCAGCATGTACCCCAGCGCGCTGCGACACGTCGCGCGTCGATAGCTCAGTGCTAGTGTGGTCTTCGTGCTAATCACGTGGCAGGCATATTAATACAATTTTCTAATTACACCCAGACATCTTGGACCGCTCCTAGGCTCGATGGCTGGCCCAGACCCGCGCTCCGACCCCCGCTCCGATCTCGAATCCTGATTAGAAAGTCTATGGCGCGCTCCGCGCCGAGTAATGCCATTACGGACATCCTGTACGTCCTATTTCTTGAGCATTCGGACATAGGTCACGAGCGCAGCAATCTCGTTTTCCGAAAGCTTCTTGCCAAACGCCGGCATTTTGCCTTTACCCTTTAGAATCGAAATGAAAATATGCTCGTCCGTTGTGCTCGCCTGCCACTCCGGGCTAGTCAGGTTCCGCGCGTGGTTAAGCTTAGCTTTGAATGTCTTTGCTCGGCCGTCTTTCCCATGGCAACTAGCACAGTTCTTGAGGAAAAGAGCATTGGGCTCAGCATCTCGTAGGAGACCGTTTGCGAGTGGCATGTTTGTCGACGCCGCCGCGTGGAGCGCGGCAATGATAAGAGCGAGGGCTGATGCCGTACCGGCAAATATTCCTTTCACCTCTTCACCTCGGGGACTCTGCTCCTGAGTTCAAGCTTGCTCTATTCTCGGCTGACATGAACACGGTGGACAAACTAGAGAGAAGCGTAACCACGGTGAGACTTCATTGTAACTCAATGCGGCGTTGCGGCTTCATTAAAGCGGGCCGATCACCAGACAAGAAGTTGGCTTAAGGTTATTTGCGAGCGGCACGTTGCGACTGCCAAACCCAGAAGGTCATCGCCGCGATAAAAAGTGCCGACTGAACCCAGTCTTTAATCGGATTACCTTTGAGCAAGATAGCAGAAGCAATCAACGCCGCCGCCCAGACGATGGCCCAGAGAACGAGGGTTATCAATTTTGTTCTGGCCTCAGTCATTGCAATCGCCTTGTGGACGAGAAACAGCCTCTCTTGTAGACAACAGAGTATACGCGCCGTGCTTAGTAGTGCTAGTCAGAACGTAAAATCGCGAGTCAGTTTGATCTGAAGACTATACGAAGGCCTTTCCAGACCTGCTCCCGTGCTCTGATTGTAGATGATGAAGAAATCACTATTGGGCCGATAGATGTAACGAAGCCGCACGTTAATGACTGAGAGGCGAGCCGCCGAGTTCAGTTGGATTAGCGCGGACGTGAGCAGCTTGCGCGAGAAGTTGTAGTTCAATCTTCCTGAGAACAGACTGGTGGTAAAGTTTCCTTCGCGCAGACGCACTTTGTTGTAGCTCTCTGAGAGATCGACGAGCAGATGCGAGTTGGGTCGCCACGTTATTCCACCCGAAGTCTCGTATCTTTTACCTGAATAAAAATCTCCCCACTTTTCTCGCCCGTGGAAGATGATGCGCTTGCTGAGGTCACTCGTGAACGAGATCTGCGGGCGGTTAAATTCATACGTGCCGGGCGGAATGATAATTCCTCGTCGAATCTGAAATGGCTCGGTCAGGACATCGTTCACGGCTTCGATGGGGCGGAAGAATAATTCAGACGAGTTCTTAAACACGGTGTCCCACGAGAGTTCAGTCTGCCGCGTGGCGAGTTTGCCCGCGCGATCCGTGTAGTATTCGATCTGCGTTTCAAACTCCATCTGCTGTACGTGCGGAATAAACTTCGGCCGTGGCTTGTAAGCAAATTGGCCAAAGTATTGATGAATGGCGTTGCGCTCGATGAAGCCGACTTCGGGATTGAACTTCGCCCCGACGTCCTCATACACGGTGATGAAGCGATAGAGATCGTTTTCAAAGATTGATTCAAGACGTGATGAGCCTGCGCCCGAACGAACTCCGGGTGTCGCTGAGCCCATCCAGAACGCCTTCACCTTGTAGTGATCGGTGAGATTGAACTCCGCGTCCGCGCCGCCAACTCGATTGTAGCTGGCACCGCCTACGGTGGTTGCGCCCTGACGATTGACGAGGATGGCTCCGATATACGAGCGCTTGAGAATGTCGCGTTTCACTCGCAGAACCGAGAACTGTTGGCGCGGAATGCCGAGACCCGTCGCGAACTCGCCCAGCTTGCGTGTTTGTACCTGTAGGAATCCGATGTTGTATGGACCAACTTTGCCGGTGACTTTCACGCCGTAGTCGATCGGCAAGGGCTGGCCTCGATCTGTCAGACCCAAGCGCCGCGTGAAAAAGGCTTGATTTTCTCCTTGCCGCCCAAAGAGAAAAATTCCTGAGTTCTCAAGAAAGAAATCGCGCTTCTCTGGGAAGAAGACAGAGAAACGCGAAAGGTTGACGATCTGATCGTCTACTTCCGCCTGACCAAAGTCTGGATTGACGGTGAACTCTGCGGTCAGCGAGGGTGTGATGCCCAGCTTCGCAACTTCGATTCCAATGCGGGCGCGCGCGCCGGCATCAAATCCGTTTGCGCCAACTCGCGGAGCTCCCTCGCGCCAATCACCGGATGCGTAAGGCTTGATCTCGCGCAGCCGACGACGACGAATCTCGTCCACTCCGCTGAGTTCGCCCGCTTGCGAAACGCGTTCGAGACCAAACGAACGCTGCCAACTCGTCCAAAGGTTCTCTTCGTTCTTGCGGCGAATGGCGCGGGAGATATTGAACCCCCACGACTCGAGGCCTTCTTTGAAGCGAAGCGTGGTTAGGGGAATCTCAATCTCGACTGTTCCAGGTAACGTTGATGTCTCGGCCCTCATCTGTGATTAGCGCATCCTGTTGTGTGCCGAGCGGGTTGACGATGAAACGAAAGGCGTTGCGACGATCGTGATAAGTGTCGAGCATGATCGCTACGGTATCGTCGTTGGAAAAGTCTGCGTCGCGCACGAGTTCTCGTGCATTGATATGTTTGGCATCGGAGTCGAAAGCACGAATACCGAAGTAGATGTTCTTATCATCAAAGAGCACACGAACTTCTGTGTGCTCGGAAGCGGGCACCCCTTCGGTGGGCTGCTGTTGGAGAAAATCAGTTGCCGGTTGGGCCAACGACCAAGCGGGTTCATCGAGCGATCCGTCAATCTTCAGCGCATCGGTGATTCGCATGGCCTGAATTCGGCGGAGGCCGGTGCTGGGCGACGGTAACTGCGTAGGCTTAGCGGGCGTGTTCTGCGCTTTATCCTTGGTTGAGGTTTGCTGAGCCTGGACGCCGATCACGACCAGAACAATGCTCAGCGCAAGCATCAGCGCCCGGAAGCGTTTCAATCGATTATCGAAACGCTTCTGTGCGAAGGTCATAGCTGTTTATCAGATGGCAAAGCGATTCTGAGGACGGGCTTCCCGCCAACGTTCTGCAAAGGAAAATAGACTCTGTGTGTCCGCTGGTCAACGGCGACACTGTGGGCGTTTGCGGCAAAGAAGCCTTCTCCGATCTTCACCAGACCCTTACCGCGCTCGTCGAAGATCGAGATGATGCCGCTCTCGGCAGAAACATAGAGGCGACCGAATGCCTTATCAAAGGCAAGCACGTCCGGGTCTGCGCCAACGGAATGAATGGCCGTCATTTTCTTTGCGTCCAGATCAAACACCGCCAGCTTTGCATTCTCTTCGCATGCCACGAATGCCAAATGATGCTCACTGTCGATGTTGAGACCGTGGCTTCCGCTGCAACCGGGCAGAGGGTAACGACCGATTACCTGGTCTTTATTCGGATCGATCTCGGCGAGTTCATTCTGCCCATGGACGGTGACAAAGATATGTTCGGACACTGAATCATACTGTGTGTTTCCTGCACCTCCGCCGAGGGCAATCGTCGTCACCACCTGATTGGTTTTGGCGTCAATCACCGTGTCTGTCTTACCGTGCAGATCTGAGACGTAAATTTTGTTGGCCTTGCTCGCATATGCAACTCCGTCCGGATATTCACCGGCAGGCACTCGCGCCACAATCTGCAACGTTCGGTCATCGACCACCCCCAACTCATTGGTTCCCGTGGCCGAAGCATATACTCGATGAAGCTCGGGAACGGCGAGCACTCCATGCACTCGCTTTAGATCCTTGACGTCGCCAGCTACGGTCTGTTTGTTTACGTCGAAAACCGTCATCAGATCAGAACCTAAGTGGGCAATGTAGAGTCGGCCGTTGTCGCTGTCGAGACTTTGATAATCGAGACGCGTCGTGCCGCCGGTGAGCGGTATATCGGTCAACGTGCGCAGAGGAAGATTTCCAGACGATCCTCCCGTCGCTGAATTCGAGCCGGCTTCATTGTTATTAGAACTTGCAGCCCGCGAATCCGCTGATCCCGGTTGTTGCTTTTCGGCATTAGGTTGTCCTGCTTGCTGTGAACAAGAAACGAAGAGAATGCCTGTGAGGAACAAAATCGGTGCGGCAATGGATGCCAACCATTTGGCATAGTTCCGGCCTGACCAATGTCTGTTCCTTTCGCTCTTAAAGCCGCCAGAACTTCTCATCACACGCCTGCCTTTCCTCTCGACTCCTCAAGACTCATTCAGAAAATGAATGCGTGTACTTTACCGTGAAACTTGCTCGAGGGTGAGCATGGATTACGGCCAACCAAACTATTGAACTAACTGCCTAGGGTGAAGATAGACTAGCAAGTCGGCGGTCGGGGCGAGCGATTCCTCAAGACATTCCGCGCAGAATATCTGGCTTCTCGACAGCATACAAAGTCACCAGTGGATACTAACTTCAAAAGCTAGTTATCGGTTTTCCACTAGCGCTAACCAGTGTTGAAGCGTTCTCTCGAAAGACCAAATCCTGAGGCTCCTTACTTATCTTTCCATCGCTCCCAACAAACTCGCTCAACAAGTGCACCGGCGCAGCAGTCGCACCCTGGTTGAGAAAATCATTGGTGAGGAAGCAATGGTCCGGAGGTTTGCTGTTCTTGATAAAGTCGTGAAAGTTGCCCGTCACAACGCCCCCGCCCTTATGGACGGTGAAGGTGCAGAGTCGGCGAAACAACTTAGGCATCAAAACCGGCCCTTTGTCCTTGGCCGCATCAAAGGCGGCGCCTTTTCCGGGGAAGATGAGAGTCTTATCAAATTTCCCGACTACTTTTTGCAGACTCTTCTCGGGAGTGCCGTTCTTCTTTCTCCCTTTGGCTGCGGCAGTCACCAGTGTCCGAATCTCGTCATTAGACATCGAGGCATAGAAAGTAGGGAAGGCCCATCCCTGCTCGACGAGCCAATGGTTGAGATTTACTTCCTTCCCTTTGACTTTGACCAGAATGTCACCAATAAAGCGTCCGAACGTGTCAAAGACTTCGTTGGGTGAATCTACGGCGGTCGTTACAGTGCAGGGGACTACGGTCTGGCCTGTTGTCGCCAGAAACTGATGCAGCTTAACTGTCGATGTTTCGCCAAAGAGTTGGCGATATCTCTTATTCAGGCTTTTTAACTTATCAAGCTGGGCCTTTGTCAACTTATCCTTCTGCTTTTTGCTCAACGGCGACGCCTGGAAGTGCAACTCTGTCGCGTCGATGCCTTGAAAGCGAATAGTGATCTGTTGGTTCTTGATCGCAGGCTTTGTCCCCGTCTTTCCTCTCACGCTCGCGTTGTCAAAGACATGCGTAACCTTGAAAGGAGCGCCTGGATGCGTCTGAAAACTAAAGGCGTTCTGGCCGACTTTCACTTTGGCGGTATCCGCGTCAGACTCCCCATCAGGCCAGAATTGATTTAGATCGAGCGTGCCTGTGACTTTTAACAGTCCCATGATTCTAGTCTCCTTTCAACGCAGGCTTTGGCTTCAGCCTGCAGATTGTGTAAGCAATAGCCAACTTTCAGCCGGTGCCCTGCGCCTTTTTATGGCGCCAGTTGTTTCTGAATGCTGGCGGCGGCGCGTAATGCGAGTGCAGCAATGGTGATCGTTGGGTTGACGCAACTGCCGGTCGGGAAAACGCTGGAGCCAACGATGTAAAGATTCTCTATGTCGTGCGAACGACACTGCGCATCCACTACAGAGTCGTTTTTGGACCTGCCCATGCGGCAAGTTCCCATGATGTGACCCGAGCCACTGAACTTCTTCTTCTTAAGATCGGGAGATTTCACATCAGTGAATTCCATATCACTTTCTGCGACACCGAGCGAAGTATAGATATGACGAATGACTTTTTGAGCGTAGGCAAACCCATTCGCCGAATACTCATCAATTGAGAACTGAATCTCAGGCTTGGGAATGTCAAAACCATCCTTCTCTGTCTCAGAAAGCTTCACCAGGTTCTTCGCATCCGGTAACTGCTCGGTCGAGTAGGCGATGCGCAACTGATGTGAGACGGTCCTAAGTAAGTCCTCCTGTAGCTCTTTGCCAAAGACGTTCAACTCAAGCAGTTTCCTGAGCGTATCGAAAGGATGTTCTTTTCGACCCCAGCCATCATTGCCAATCGTCAGCCGGAAGGCACACGTCTTATCGCGGTCTCTATGGTCTCTGAACGCCTCGATGCAGGAAGTGGATTGCGGGCCGCGGAACGGAAAGACCGGGAAGGGCAAATTCGCATTGCCTTCTCCGCCTAAATGATCCATCAGATGCAGGCCTACCTTTTTGCTGAAGTTGGCGATACCGTTTCGGCCGTTCGACATTAGTAGGAGCTTCGGAGTTTCGATCCCATTCGTGGCCAAGACAACGATCTTACCCTTAACTGTCTGGGTCTGCCCATCCCAGGTTTTGTAAACAACCTCACTGATGTTTCCAGCCGGATCAGTTTTCAAGTCAGTGACAACCGCTTTTTCGATTAGTGTTGCATTCTTAGTGGCCAAGGCTTTCTTGACGTGAACGGTAGCGTCGTATTTAGCCTGAATCGGACAAAGGGGAATGCAGTTGGAATTGCCGTGACAGGCGCGTCGGCCATCGTAATCGCGCGAATTGCGGGCTTGCGGCAAGGCGAGTATTTCGATCTCTACCCCGTCGAGGCTGAGGCCTGAGATCGCCTCTTTCAATTGCAGATCACCATAGGCCTGGGCAATCTCTTTCATTGGAAACCTGCGCGAACGGTAAGCCTGGAAAAGGTTATTCCACTCATCGTGGTTGCCAGCCACTCCTAAAGCGTCTTCCGCATCGCAGTAGTAAGATTCAAGGTCACGATAGGCAATGGGCCAGTCCACACCCCTTCCATAGAGCGTTCGGAGTTTGAAGTCGCTTGGAATGTAGCGAGGGCAGTTGCCGCGCCACGACCATGTTGTGCCTCCGACGATTCTCTGGTACTGGCTCAGAAAGGGCGCGTCTCCGGTCTGCACAAAGTACAAGTCTTCTCCCGGTTTCTTATCCTTGAAAAGCTTGAAATCAGCCACATCAGGGCTGTGCGCAAACTTCGCGTTCAGGTCGTCAACGAAAGGCTGCGAAGGCGACTTGCCCGATTGTGGGGCTTCGGAAAATTTCTTGACAAATTCATCCCGGTCTATTGTTTCAAGGTGCTTTTCCCCCGCATCAATCATGCCAACATTAAACTTGGCTTCCGCGAGTTTCCAGGCAACGAGCGCGCCGGCTACCCCGGTACCGACAATTACGACATCAAATTCGTTACTCAAGTTCGTAATCCTCCTTTGATAAAAGTCGCAACTACTTTGGCGGCGTTTGCCAGTAGCCGTAATCTTCAGTTGAGTGAGTAGGCGCGTGTGCCTTAATCACTTTCCATAACAACCCGCTGTAATACTGCGCCTGCGAGCCTTGCTTGGGCTTCCCGTCCGCCCCGATAAATTCAGCCGTATACCAGATGTTAATGATCTGTTTGGCTACGGGTTGCAGGTCCCTGTTATCAAGAACTCGCTGCTTGATTTCCAAGATTGCTGGTGGGAATGTGTTGGACGCGATTTCAGCGAAAGCATCGAGGATGCCCTGCATCTGGGTTGGATACTGCGCCTTCAGCCGCTGTAGATACTGGTTTGCCAGGGTTGAATCCAACTCTTCCTCGCCCGTGAGAATTCGGGAGAGGGCAACAAACAGGTCAAGTTCGGTAGGCTGCGCCATGAGCTTTTATCCTTTCGTTACTGCGGCCCCGGGATGCTCTCTTCCTTTGGTGGCTTCAGACGTTGCCGAAATGCGCGGCAGTCCTCTTAAGGCCTCTTCTTTGCGGGCTCCGACAACTCAAGCGAAAAGCTGAGAATTTTCCCCTCATTAAACGGTGCCCAAGGTTTCGGTTACCTGAATCGAATGTAATTTAAAGGGAGCTGGCGCAGAAGCGTGCCGCGATAGCAGGCCTGAGGACCAACCCGTAAGTCTTGCGAGGGATGGGTACTATACGCAAGTTCTGGCTGCTCGTCAATCCCTATATCGCACGTCAGAGTTGTCCGACGCCGTAACACGCGTTACACTTCAGCGATTGTTACTCGACGAAATAGGAAGCGCAGGCCACCAAGACAGAGTTGGGTGCTACTGATCCATCAGTTGCCTCCCAAGCCTACGAATCTGCGCGTGCGCATTTGGCGCAAGCTGCAGAAGCTCGGAGCAGTGGCTATCAAGAACTCTGTTTATGTGCTTCCGGCCAACGAGAAGACTCACGAAGATTTTCAGTGGCTTAAGCAGGAGATCGAATCTGCGGGGGGCGAAGCAACTGTCTTTCAAGCCGCATCCGTCGAAGGCGCGACTGACGAAGAAATCATAGCGGCTTTTCGCAAGGCGCGTGACGAGGAATTTGCCGCCATCGCAGCAGAACTCGATGGACTATCTGGCGCGGTCAGTCAACAGACTCGGGGCAAACATCTATCCGTCGGACGACTGGCTACGCACGAATCCGAATTGGATAAGCTGCACTCGCAACTGGAGAGCATTATCGCTAACGATTTCTTCCAGGCTGGTGGGCGCGCACGCGCGCTTGCGGCTTATGACCGTTGCCAGAAAGCGATTCGTGCCGCGCACGGTCAGCCCGCGAAAGCGTCACGCTCCCAAAAGAGAGCTGGAACGCTGGATCTGGCTAACTACCAGGGTCGTCGTTGGATGACTCGGCGCAACCTGCACATCGACCGGCTCGCGTCGGCCTGGTTAATCAAACAGTTTATCGATAAGCGCCCGCGCTTTTATTTTGTGGCCGAGGGGGAAACCGTTGAAGGCGCGATCGCCTTTGACATGTATGGTGCTGAATTCACCCATCATGGCGAAGACTGCACCTTCGAAACAATGCTCAAGCAGTTTGGTTTGAGCGATAGCAATGGTCTGCGTGAGATTGCCGAGATTGTTCACGACATTGATCTGAAGGACGACAAGTTTCACCGGCTGGAGGCAGCGGGCCTGAACGCGATCATTAACGGATTGAGCGAAGTGCTGAGAGACGATCGCAAACTGCTCCAACAGTGCATGATTATCTTTGATGGATTGTACGGGCTTCTTAGTCAAAGCGCGCAGAAGGAGAAATCGAAGCGAAATATTCGGCGGCAACGGAGGCACCAGCGCGGTCGCTCCCCGCGCCGATAGATATTCCAGGTCCCCCAAAGTCAGCGAGGAGGTAGGCACATGAAATTCGCGATCGGTTCTTTCGGCTTGTTGTTTGTCTTCCTAGCGACAGCAGTCGTCTCAGCACAGACAACCACGATTGACTTCAATAATGAGAAGCTCGGCGAAGCGCCGAGCGGTTTTTCCACTGCGCTCACGGGTAGAGGCAGACCAGGCAAGTGGGTTGTGATGAAAGACCCCGCGTCGCCTAATCAGGGCAGCGTCCTTGCGCAGACTGACGCCGATCGGACTGACTATCGCTTTCCGGTCTGCGTCTATGATGGCCTGAGCGCAAAAGATGTCGATATCACGGTGAAGTTCAAGCCTGTCTCCGGCAGAGGCGATCAGGGTGCTGGCATTGTCTGGCGCTATCGAGACAAGGACAACTACTACATCGTCCGCGCCAACGCTCTGGAGGGCAATGTAGTGCTCTACAAAGTCGAGAATGGAAAGCGGACTGACTTGCCGCTAGTAGGGAAGGGCCGCACCTACGGGATGAAAGAGAGAGTGCCGTCGGGAGAGTGGGGCACCTATCACAACGGCAAGAAACTTTACGAAGTGAAGGACGAGACCTTCAAGGAAGCTGGCAAAATCGGCCTATGGACTAAGGCCGACTCGGTGATCTATTTCGACGATCTGCGAGTGACCGTTAAATGAAAAACACAATGCACGGTCAAATATTACTGAGCCATCACCGTTCAGTGGGTATTGTTGCGCGCGTGCTGCTAGTGATTGTCAGCAGCGCAGTCGCGAGCAGTTGCGAGCGCAATTCGACAGTGACGGAGTCTAACGCGGCGGCGACTCCCCGTGTCGTTGCCACAGCGCCTACGCCGGACACCATCAGTAAGTCATCATCGGCAATGAATACAGGTGAGAAACTCAGCGGCTTTGTGGGAGATGGAATGCCCGCCACCACGGTGGGCGCCTTTGAGCGATGGCTCTACGGCAATCGAGCGTTGAGCGGAGCGCGATGGCAAGCACCGCAAGGACATGTGCCGGGACAATATGTAGCGAAGCACCGGAGTGCCACTGCCAGCGTGGAATTGCTAGCGCTCCTCGACGCAGAAGACCGGACTACGGCGCGCGTCACCTACATCGCCCTGACCATAAGACCAGCGGACAAACGCACATCGGAATTGTCGCCTCAAGATTTAAGTGAAGTGGCGCGAGCGATTTTCGGCCCTGCCGTTGCTGCCAAAATAACCTCGCCTTCGACATCGGATGCCAAAGACCAGGACACCGCACGCAATACGAACGGTTGGGAATACTTTATCGAAAGACAGCTGAACGGCACAATGCTTACCTTCTACGCAAAAAGATAACAACGGAGATTCGCCTGAAAAATGTCTGAGAGTGAGCGCGTCGCGATACAGAAAGAAAGCGAGTCCGGGCTAAGTGATCAGATGCCTTCGTGGCGCGAAGTGTTCCTCTACTTTCTTTTTCTGGGCTTTGTAAATGTTGGTGGACCGGTAGCGCAGATCACGATGATGTACAACCACATGGTCGAGCGACGCCAGTGGCTGACGAAAGATCGATTCGTCAAGATCATGGCGTTCTGCCACATGCTACCGGGTCCTGAGGCACTTCAGTTGGCGATCTATGTCGGCTATTTGAAACGAAAGTTGTGGGGTGGAATTCTGGCTGGTCTCACGTTCATTCTGCCGGGCGCGGTCGTGATGATCGTTTTGAGCTGGCTGTACGTTAAGTATGGCAAGCTGCCGCCAGTCAATAATGCCCTCTACGTTCTCAAGCCGGCAGTCCTTGGCATAATCGCCGCCGGCATCATCAAACTCGGTCGGGCGGCAATTCGGAACATCTTTCTCGCACTCCTGCT
>WNFA01007202.1_pt1 | contig 14361 bp, 11 predicted proteins | sample 5400481 | NCBI WGS metagenome assembly WNFA01 (sample SAMN13153340, study PRJNA577476) | soil metagenome | isolation source: 120 cm saprolite under Douglas fir tree site 2 hole 1 replicate 2 | place: USA:California | collected 2015-04-18 | reverse complement strand
GCTCAAGGACCTGGTCTCCTACAACGAGAAGCACAACGAGGCGAACGGCGAGGAGAACCGCGACGGCGAGGGCCACAACCGGTCCTGGAACTGCGGCGCCGAGGGACCGACGAACGACGACACGATCAACGCGCTCCGCGCCAAGCAGCAGCGCAATTTCCTCACCACCCTGCTGCTCTCGCAAGGCGTCCCGATGATCAGCGGAGGCGACGAGATCGGGCGCTCGCAGAAGGGCAACAACAACGCCTACTGCCAGGACAACGAGCTCTCCTGGTTCGACTGGGAGAACCTCGACGAGCCGCTGCTCAACCTCACGCGCAACCTGATCGCGCTGCGCCGAAAGCACCGCATCTTCGCCCGGCGACGGTGGTTCCAAGGGCGGCCGCTCCACGGCACTGGAGTGAAGGACATCGCCTGGTTCACGCCGCAGGCGAAGGAGATGAGCGAGGAGGATTGGAAGGCGGGCTTCGCCAAGTCGCTGGGCGTCTTCCTGAACGGCGACGCGATCGCCAGCACCGACATGTACGGCGACCGCGTCACCGACGACAGCTTCTACTTCATCTTCAACGCCCATCACGAGCCGCTGCAGTTCACGATGCCGGAAGCAAGCTTCGGACAGAACTGGCTCAAGCTGATCGACACGAACGACCCTCCGCGCCGCCGCGACCGGCGCAAGGCACAGCAGGAGGTCCCGGCGGGCGGCAAGATCGAGGTGGCGCCGCGCTCGCTGATCCTGCTGCAGAAGATCGAGGCGGATTAGAGACGACCGGTTCCGTCGGGTCTTCAGAGGGCGCGTCCGAGCCCGGTTCCACGAACGTTCATGCGGATTCTCGACGCTCATGTGCCCAGCGTGTGCCACGTCGCACACCTTTTAGCAGCGCGGGCTTGCTTGACGTCACCCAGGTTTCCCAACTGCTTGGCTGCTCGACCGCGCACGTCTACCACCTGTGCGAGCGCGGCGAGTTACCCCATTCCCGCGACCTTCATAACGCGCTCAGGTTCGACTGCAGCGCCCTCGGCAAGGCGTTGTGGCCGTGTAGGCCCCTAAACCGATGACGGCGACGCGGCGGTTAACTCGCAGGCTGCACGGGCTTGATGTCGACCCTGTCTCAATGCCGATATCCGGCTCTGAAAGAGTCGCTCATCGGCGCCGACGGCGACGTCGAGTCCGCGGTCTCTCACGAATCGCCGCACGAGGTTGGCGGTCCGCGCCATCGGGTACCGCACGGGCTTTTCGACCCATGGCGACGAGGCAGACAATCTCCGTGATACGGTCGCAGACTGGGGGTTGTCTCACGGAGCCCGGGCCCCGCGCTGTCCCAGGATCGTTGGGGCGCAGCGGTAACTACCACGGGCGCGTCGCCCGACCTGCTTTCGGGAGGAACGGATGGACAAGCCTCGCATCTTCCTTGGCTCGTCAGGAAAGCAGGAGAAGCTGCTGCAGGCGCTGACACGCGGTCTCGAGGCCGTCGCGCACGTAGATCCCTGGACGACATCCTTCCATCCTGGGACCACCACACTTGACCGCCTCCTCGAGCTTGCGCATGAAGTCGACTTCGCCGCGTTCGCGTTCGCTCGGGACGACTGGACGACCAGCAGCCCGTCCGCATCCCCTCGCACGGGATCCGGTCAGGCTTCTCCGCGAGACAATGTCGTCTTCGAGGCCGGCCTTTTCGGTGGAGCCCTCGGAATGCGCCGAACCTTCATCATCCATGCGAGCGGCTCGAAGCTTCCCAGCGATCTCCTCGGCCTGACGTGCGTACGGTACGGCGAAGCGATGACCCCTTCCGAGATGAGAGTGGTCAACCAGAAGCTCCGGAAGGCGATCGAGAACGAGGGCCGCAGCGCCCGGATCGAGGGCTTCTGGTGGCAGTTCTCCCTGACGGAACGGGGCCCGCGGGAACCTTCCGCCGTGAGCCTCTTGCGGATCTCGCGAAACCGCGACGGCGCGCTGGAGCTGGTCGGCCGCTCATGGCAAGAGGATGGCAGCCTGTCAGCGAGATACTGGAGTGAAGCGGCGAAGGAGAAGAAGGAGCCTTCGGGCGTCTTCTACTATTGGAAGGGCGAACGGCCCCTACACCCGAACGCGCCGCAGTTGGACGGGACGGGGGAGATCCGGATGGAGTCCGCCGATCGCGCGGCCGGGTACTTCACGACCCGTGCGGACACGCACCCGAAAGTGAACGCGCGGACGGCCGGTGTTTACTTGCGCGCCGATCCAAAGGACATGAGCATCCTGGACGGACGCGACGATCGGCAACGCGCGGAGTTGATCGCTGAGCGGCTGAGGGATTGGAAGTCGATCACGAACGCCTGAGTCGTAAGGGTCAACGCGAGAACGGGTTCTCGATCAGGACGCCGTCATAGCTCTGTCCGTGTTTCATGTCCTCGCTGAAGACGACGCTGCATCCAGCAGCACGAGCCGACCGCACGATCAGCGCATCCCAGAAGGACAGCTTGTGAAGGCGATGCAAATCGATCGCAGCGAGGATCAGCTCGGTGGTCACCTGAACCACGTTGGCTTGCGCATATGCCGCCACGTGCTGTTGCGCGATTTCTGCAGGCAAACCGATTCGCGTCACGGCGACGAAGTACTCCTGCAGGACCTGGGTGGAGAAGACGGCAATCTGATCGAGGAGATGCGCCGAGAGCAGCTTGCGAGCGGCTTTGCGCTTTTGCGGCTCGTCCGCAGCATTCGCGTAGACGAGGACGTTCGTGTCGAAGAAACGGCGCTCGGCCACTACTCGCCTCGCCGGCGACGACCGACGCGATCCTCGTACAGCTCCTCGCGATCGAACTTGTAGCTCTTGGGCGGATGTTCGCGGAGATGCTTGTCCGCATCCCGCCAGTGCTCTTCGAGTCGGTCTACGACGGCCGCAGCTTCGCGGGAACCCGCCAGCGTCTCGATGTACTGCCGGACGAGCGCTTGCAGGCTGGTTCCCTGCCGGGAGGCGACCTGCCGCGCCTTCTCGACCAGCTTGTCGTCGACCGAGAGCGTCAGGTTCATGTACACAGATTACGTGTACACGTTTGCCGTGTCAAGGAGTATGCGATTCAAGCCAAACATGGTGCCCAGCATGTGCCAGGAATTCCAACGGCGCCCCGGATCCCATGGCGGGTCAACAGGTTAGGACCACCGATTATAGACCCGGACCCGGCCGGCTACTCGGCGCGGAGGTGCGCAGGACGCGCCCGAGCGGCAGCGCGGCGGCCACGCCGAGCACGACGCCGGCCGCGACCAGGCGCATCGCCTGCCGCAGGACCAGCCCCAGGACCGCGCCAGGCGTGGCGCCGAGCGCGAGGCGGATGCCCATCTCGCGCGTGCGCTGCGCCACCGAGTAGGCCATCACTCCGTAGATGCCGGTGATGGCAAGCACGAATGCGACCGCCGCGAGAGCGCCGATGAGCAGCACGCCGAACCGCCGCGGCGCGAGCGAGTCGGCCATGCGCTGCTCCATGCTCTCCAGCCGCGTGATGGCCTGGTCGCGATCGACGGCCGCGACCTCGGTCCGCAGCAGCGCGGCCAGGTCGCCGTGCCCGCGCAGCACCAGCGTCATGAACGGCCAGGGCTCGAGGCCTTCCGGCAGGTACACCTCCGGACGCGGCGCCAAGGCGAGGCTGAGGTGCCGGACGTTCCCGATCACTCCGATCACCTCGATGGGCTTGCCGTCGGCGGTGAGCACGATCTGCTGCCCGATCGGGCTGTCCCCCGGCCACATCTGCCGGGCGAACGCCTCGTTGACCAGCGCCACGCGGGCGCCGGATTGCACGTCTGCGTCGGTCAGGCCGCGCCCCGCGCGCAGCGGGATGCGGAGCACCGCGAAGTACGCGGGCGACGCGATGCGATAGTCGGCGTCCACGTTCTTGTCCGGATTCCCCTGGGGCTGCACGCTGCGGGTGCTGTTCCCACGGCTGAGCGGAAGGCGCGAGACGTCGCCGGCCGCCTCGACGCCGGGCGCCGCCGAGAGCCGCCGCACCACTTCGTGGAAGAAGGCCGCTTGCTGCGCTTTCTCCGGGTACTTCGCCGGCGGGAGCCATAGGTCGGCGGTCATCACGCCGGCGGCCTCGAACCCGGGATCGACGTGCTGCAGCCCGACGAAGCTGCGCACCAGGAGGCCCGCCCCGATCAGCAGCACCAGGGCGAGCGCCACCTCGACCACCACCAGCGCCGAGCGCAGGCGCGCGCGGCGGACCCCTCCCGTTCCCGTGCGGCCCGCTTCCTTCAGCGCCTCGGCCGGAGCGTCGACCTGCAACGCCGGCACGATCCCGAACACGACGGCCGTGGCGAGGGCGAGCGCGGCGGTGAAGGCGAGGACCCGGAGATCGAGCTGCAGCGCTCCGGGCGCGAACGCCTGCGGACCGAGCGACGCGAGCGCGGGAGCGATCCACAGCGCCAGGAGCAGGCCGAGCCCGCCGCCCAGCGCGGCCAGCACCACGCTCTCGCCGAGGAACAGGCGCAACAGGCGGGCGCGAGTGGCGCCGAGGGCGAGCCGGATGGCCACCTCGTGCGCGCGGCCCACCGCGCGCGCGAGCATCAGGTTGGCGACGTTGGCGCAGGCGATGAGCAGGATGAAGGCGACCGCCCCGGCGAGCACCAGCAGCGTCGGGCGGAGGCTGCCGACGGCGTCCTCGCGCAGGAGCGTCAGCTTGAACCCGCGGCCGATATCGTCGTTCGGATACATCTGCTCGAGGCGCGTGGCCAGCGTGGAAACCTCGGCCTGGGCCTGGGCGAGGTCGGCGCCCGGGCGGAGGCGCGCGACCACGTCCAGGTATTGGCTCTCGTGATTCGCCGACATGTCGACGGCGGGCCGCAGGGGTTGCTCGGGCACGATCTGCCGCGGGGTCACCCAGAGCTGGACGGCGTCCGGATGGCGGACCTCGGAACGCATCACGCCCGCGACGACGAAGGGCTCGCCGTTCAGCGTGATCGTCTGGCCGACGATGCCGGGCCACGCGGAATAGCGGCGGCGCCAGAGCGATTCACCGAGCATCGCTTCGCGGGGGCCGCCCGGCGCCCGGGCGGTGAACGGGTTCCCGAGGAGTGGCCGCGCCCCGAGGACCTCGAAGAAATCGGGCGACACGACGGCGCCGTCGACGTGCTCCGCCGCGTCGCCGCCGATCAGGTTGAAGCCGACGTTGCGGAACGCAGCCATGCCCACGAACGATCGCGCTTGCGCACGCAGATCGACGAAGTCCCCGCCCGACACCGCCTGGCCCACGGGCGACGGGCGGGTCGTCGCCTGCACCACCACCACCCTGTCCGCGTCGGCGTAGGGCAGCGGCCGGAGGAGCGCCGCGTTCACCACCGTGAAGATCGCGGTGTTGGCTCCGATGCCTAGTCCGAGCGCCAGGCATGCCACCAAGGTGAATCCGGGGCGCTGGGCGAGCGAGCGGATCGCGAACCGGAGGTCCTGGAGGAAGTCCATCCGTGGACGTGCTTGCGAATCCCGTGCCGCGCCCACCCGGGGGAACGCGCAGGACAATCGACCGGAGGCGGGATCGGCCGTCCCACGGGCGGACGCTCTTGGTAGGCTGCGCGCGCGATGCCGCCTGCCGCGCCCGTGCTGGGCGCCCACGTCCGCAAGAGCCTGGAGATCGCCGCGGTGCGGCCCGCCTTCGCGCTCGGGCTCCGCGCGGCCACGGCCACCATCGCGCCGCTGGTCGTCGGCGACGCCAGCGGCCAGCCGATCTTCGGCTGGATGGCGCTGGGCGGCTGGCTGTGCGCCATCGCCGACCCCGGAGGACCGCACCTGCTGCGCGCGCGGACGATGGCCGCGTTCGCGGCCGCGGCGGCGCTGGTCACGGGACTGGGGACCATCGCTTCGACCAGGCCTGCCCCGTCGATCGCGCTCCTCTTCGCCGGCGCCATCGCCGCTTCGCTGGCGCGCGTGGGCGGGGAGGCGGCGGGCACGGTGGGGACGACCGCGCTGATCCTGCTCTGCATCGCGCTCGGCTCACCGGCGCCGCCAGACCAGGCGCTGCCGCGCGTCGCCATGGTCCTCGGCGGCTGCGCGCTCTCCACGGTGCTCGCGCTGCTCCTGTGGCCGGTGCACGCTTACCGGCCCGCCCGGCTCGCGATCGCGAGCTGCTACCGCGAGCTGGCGGCGCTCGCCGCGAAGATCGCCGAGCCGTCCGAGGACCGCGAGCAGGCCTGGTCGGCGCTGGTCGTGCAGCAGCCGCCGCGCGTCCGCGCCGAGCTGGAGCGCGCGCGCGTGGCGCTGGGCGCGGTCCGGCGCGCGCGCAACGCGGAGAGCGCCCGCGGGCAGCAGCTGGTGGTGCTCTTCGAGACCGCCGATGTGCTTCTCGGCGACCTGATCATGGTCGGCGAGGCGCTCGCGGCGGCGCACACCGTGGACGCGAGCTGGCTGCGGGCGGTCGCGGCGGCGCTGCAAGGGATTGCCGACGCGATCGAGGACAGGGCCGGTCCGCCGGGCATCTCGCTCCCCGGACCGTTGCAGGGCGCCCCGCCCGAGGTCGAGCACGCCCGCGCGCGACTGATCACCACTCTCCAGCTTGCGCTGCGGGTGGCCGCCGCGCTGCGCACCGGCGCTCCGCTGGAGAACGACGTCCTCGCGCCCGAGACGGAAGCGCCGCGCACCACCGTGCGCGCCGCGCTGGCGCCCGACTCGGCGGTGCTGCGCCACGCCGCCCGGATGGCGGTGACCGTGTCGATCGGCGCCGCCATCGCCGCATGGCTAGGCGTCGCGCGCGCTGCCTGGGTGACCGTGGCCGTGGTCATCGTCCTGCAGCCCGACTCCGGCTCGACCGTCCGCCGCGCCGTGCAGCGCGTCCTGGGCACCGTGGTGGGGGCGGGCTTGGCCGCGCTGCTGGTGCCCGTCCTGCGCAGCCCGACGCTGATCGGCGTGGTCCTCTTCCCCCTCTCCGCTCTCGCTCTCGCGCTCCGGCCGCTCAACTATGGCCTCTTCACCCTGCTGGTCACGCCGGTCTTCCTGCTCATGGCGGAAGTGCTGAGCGGCGACTGGCACCTGGCGGGCGTCCGCGTCGAGAGCACGCTCATCGGCGGCGGCCTCGCCTTCGCCGCGCAGCTCCTCTGGCCCAGCCGCGAGCGCGACCAGCTCCCGCAGCGGCTCGCCGCGCTCTTCCACCGCCTGCGCGAGTACCTCGACGCGGTCCTTGCCGATCCCCGCTCCGAGCCCGCGGCGCGCCGCTCCTTCGGCCTCGCCGCCGCCAACGCCGACGCCTCCTTCCAGCGCCACCTCGGCGAGGTGGTCGAGCCGGCGGAGCGCATCTCCGCATACATGACGCTGCTCACCTACGCGCGTCGCCTGCGGAACTCGATCGCCATGGCGCTGCATTCTCCGGACGGCGTCGATCTGCGGGCCCTGCGGCCCGCGCTCGACACGGCCCTGGAGGATCTCGGCGCAGCGGCCCGCGACCAGCGCCCACCCCGTCCGCCCCCGCCGATCGACGACAAGACGCCAGCCGGCACGCGCCTCTCCCGCCAGCTCGGCGTCCTGCACTCCGCGGTCGAGCGGCTCGCCGCCCGGGATGAAACCCAGGATGCGGGCGATTCGCGGCAGTGCACACCCGGAGCGGACGCCCCTGGTGGACCGCGCCAGATCTAGATGGGCCGGTGATCACGATGCGAGAACACCTGGGCATTCCACGCCGCAAGCTACGGCGGGAAGACCAGGTAGGCCCCGATCACGTCTACCGTACCGGCTGTGTTGTTGATGTTTCCGTTACCGAAGTTCACGACGTATACGTCGCCGGCGGAGATGGTCCCGACTTCCGGAAGCGATACCGATGCCATTGCGGATTCGACCTGCCCCGCGATCGCCTTGATGGAGTCGGCCGAACCGCCAACTGCTACGAAGCACTTGCCGGTCTGGTCGATCGGCAATGCATCGTGAGGCAGGTAGTTGACGCAAAGCGGCTGAACTACGTTTCCCGCTGCCGGCGTGAACACCGTCACGGTCAGCGTAGGCCGCTTCCCGCTTGCACCGGGAGGCACGACGACCGCCGCGTAGACGCCGCCCCGCTGCCCGTTGGAAAACGGCACGCTCCAGACAGTGGCCTTGACCCCCGCGATGAAAACCGTCGTCAGGGTCTCGTTGGCGGTCAGCGGCGCGAATGCCTCTGCGGGAAGATGGATCTCCGTAGGGCCAGCCACTGGGGGTCCCCCGCACGACATGAAGACCCCGGCCGCCAGTGCACACCACGAGCGACTCATGCGCGCAACCATACCGTAGGCTTATCTGGCGCGCACCCGGGGTTGCATCGGCAAGCTACGCGGCCCAGGCGATGCGGCCGAGGTCCTGGAGAGGCGGAACAGGGAAGCCGGGCGCGCGGCGGAACACCCACGTGCGGAAGGCTTCCAGTTGCTCCGGGCCGGGCGAGGCTTGCCGGCGCGCGCGCTTCAGGAGGGCCAGGGCATCCAGCGGTGGCAGGCCGCGCGAGACCAGCACGCAGAGGCCCAGCAGGGCGCTGCGGCCGATGCCGTGCTCGCAGTGGACGAAGACGCGGCGGCCGGCGGCGAGCTGCGCGTCGACCCACGCCACTCCCTCGTCCAGCATGTCCTGCGAGACGGCGCAGCCGTCGTCGGTGGGCAGCTTGAGCAGCACCACCCCGTGGCTGCGCAGGACCTCCTCGTCGTCGCAGCACTCCCTGCGTAGGTCGACGACGCGCTCGATGCCCTGCTCGCGCGCAAGCTCCGCCGCCTCCTCCATGCCGAAGCGGCCGCCCACGGCGAGATGAGGCGTGACCCAGCTCAGGTCCATGCTCAGTCCCGGTACCTTCGCGTCATGCGCGCGCGGAACTCGGCGAACTCCTGTACCGCGCGCGGTGGGCTGGTGTGGTGCGGCTGCACGCCTCGGTGCTCCGGCGTGAAGCAATACGTCACGGTCAGGCGGAAGTCCTCCAGCGCGCGCATCTGCCGATCGAACCACGTCTGCCATCCCGGGCGGTAGCTGTCGGCCCAAGACAAGCCGGTGCGCAGATAATTGACGCTCAGCTTACGCATCCAGCGGACCGCGTCCTCGAGCCGGTGGTCCTCGAAGTGGAACCACTGGCAGATCCCGAGCTGCGGCGTGTAGTCGGGGAAGTGGCGCAGCGCGCGCTTGGGCGTCCCGTCCTCGCGGAGCAGGCCCATGTAGAAGTGCCAGTAGTAGGACGAACCCTCGGCCTCGCGGTGCCGCGTGGTCGCGGGCCACGCGCGCGGCAGGTCGTAGAGGCTGTACCAGTGGACCCGGTCCGACCTGCCGAGGAGCAGCTCGGCGCTGCGCCGCAGGCCGAACTCCTGCACCTCCTCGGCGCCGAAGCTCGACACGCCCACCTCGCTCACCCACAAGGGCTTGCTCGTGACCGCGCGGATCTCGCCCAGCTTCTCGGACCACTCGTGGATCTGCCAGTGGTTCCAGTCGAGCGGGAAGCCGTGGACGGCGACCACGTCCACTTCCTCGAGCGCGCCCTGGTCGCGCATCCGCGCGATGAAGAGCGGATCGCTGGGCGAGATCCCGCCCAGCGCGCGCGTCAGCCCGGCGCCTCCGCACGCACGGCGGCGCCGGCCAGGCGCACCACCCACGTCTACGCCTTCCACTCGGGGGCAGGCTTCCTCGGCCCGCACTGGTGCGAGCGGCTGATCGCGGAGGGAGCCGCCGAGGTCGTCGCGGTGGACAACCTGGTCACGCGATCCGAGCGGAACCTGGCCGCGCCGACCTGATCGACGGCATCGCGCTCCTCGCGCTCAGCAGCGTCGAGGAGCCGGTGAACCTGGGCGACCCGCGCCGGCGCCGCCCCGACGTCGCGCGCGCCCGCGCGCTGCTCGGCTGGGTGCCGCGGGTCCCCATCGAGCCGGGGCTCAGGGAGACGCTGGCGTACTTCCGCTCGCTCCTCTCTCCGCAGGCGGTCGCCGTGTGAAAAGGCCGGCGCGCCATTGCCAAGCGAGCAGGCCCGCGCCGGCGATCTCGCCCGCGAGCACGTAGGCGTTCGCCAGCGAGGCCAGGTGGTCCAGCGCGCTGTGGAACGGCGACACCGGGAAGCGCGGCCCGAGGAACGGGAACAGGATGGCGGTGATGGTGCCCGGATGCGGGCGGGTGCCCAGCGCGGGGACGAGCAGCCCCAGCACGTCGCCCAGCTCGTCGAGGCCGAGGTGTGTGATCATGCCGAGGGCGAGGGGCGTGCCGATGCGCCTCGGCAGCAAGAGCCAGAGGGCAACGACCAGCAGCAGCGTGTGCCCGAACGTGCGCGTCCCGGTGACCAGGCCCAGCTCGGCGCCGCGCCGGCCGGTGGCGAGCACGAGCGCGTAGTAGAGCGGCTTGTCGACGAGGTCGGCCAGCAGCGTGCCGAAGAGCAGCCACGCGAGCTGCTCCGCGCGGACCCGGCGCGCGGCGACCCAGCTCCCGATGCCGAGATGGCCGAGGACGAACATCGCCGATCACGGCTCTCCCGGCGGGAGCGCGACGGTGAAGGCCGCGCCCTGCCCCGGCGCGCTCTCGACCGAGATCCGTCCGCCGTGCGCCGCCGCGATCTGCTGCGCGATGTAGAGGCCCAGGCCGAGCCCGCCGTACGAGATCGCCGAGGTGGCGCGCTCGAACCGGCCGAAGATGCGCTCGGTATCCTGGGCCGCGATGCCGATGCCGCGGTCGCGGACCACCAGGACCGCGACCCCGTCCTTGGGCGCGACGACCACGTCGATCGGCTTGCCTTCGCCGTACTTGATCGCGTTGGCGAGCAAGTTGGTCGCCACCTGCTCGAGCCGCGCGCGATCCCAGCTGCCGGGCGCGCTCTGCGTCTGCAGCGCGATCCGCGATCCGCTGACCCCGGCGTACCGCTCCACCACCTCGCTCGCGATCTCGGCCAGATCGAGGCGCTCGCGGTGGAGGGTGAGCTTTCCGGCCGTGATGCGCGACACGTCGAGCAGGTCGCTGACCAGGCGGCCGAGGCGCTCGGTCTGGCGGTCCAGCGTGTCGAGGCTCGCCGCCAGCTTCTCTCGCGGGGGCGTCTCTCCGTGCGCGAGCAGGCGCCGCAGGATCTGGATTCGGAGTCGCAGCGGCGTGAGCGGCGTCCGCAGCTCGTGCGAGGCGATGGAAAGGAAGTCGTCGCGCGCGCGCACCGCCTCCTGCTCGCGCTTGTAGAGCGCCGCGTTGTCCAGCGCGGCGGCCACCCGATTGGCCAGCTCCTCGGCGGTGCGCACGTCGACCGCATCGTACCGCCGGCCCGACCGCGCCGTGGTGACCAGGGTCAGCGCCCCCAGCACCTGCCCGCGGGCGCAGAACGGGGCCGTGATGTACGAGAGCATCCCCGCTGAACGCAGCTCCTCGAGGTGCTCCCGACCGTCGGTGCGCTCCACCAGCAGGGCGTCCGGCAGGCTGCGTCCCCACTCGGTCTTCCCGGTGCGCAGGACCGCCGCCACGCCGAGCGCGCCGGCGGGATCGATGCGTTGGCGCGCGGCGGATTCGCTGGCCGCGCCCTCGGCCTCGAGGCCGGCGAGCGCGAGCAGCCGGATGGATCCTTCGGGCTGCCGCAGGTGCACGGCGCACCAGTCGGCCAGCCGCGGGACGGCGAGCTGGGCGATCGCCGCCAGCGTTGCGTCCGCCTCCAGGCTCGATCCCAGCACGCGGCCGGCGTCCGAGAGCAGCTCGGCGGCGAACGCGGAGCGCCGCTGCTCGGTCACGTCCTGCATCACGTTGATCACCAGCGAGGCCGTGCCCGGCTGGCCCAGCACCGGCGTCGACCGCAACAGCACCCAGCGGTCGTCGTCCGCGTCCTTCCGCCGGACCCGCAGCAGCCCCTCCGATCGCACTCCGGTGCGCAACGCCGCGCGATTCGGGAGAAGCTCGAGCGGGAACGGGCCGCCGGCCTCGTCGCGCATCTCGAAGCGGTCGGTGACCGCCCGCGTGCCCGCCGCGATCATCTCGGCGCCCGACCCGAACCCGCTCATGCGGGCGGCTTCGTCATTGGCGAACACCAGCCGTCCGGTCGCGTCCTGCGCGGTGATCCCCTCGCTCACGCTGCCCAGGATCACGTCGAGCTGATCGCGCGAGGCGCGCACCTCCTCGTCGGCGCGCTTGTGCTCGGTCAGGTCGATGCAGGTGCCCAGCCATTCCAGCACGCTGCCGTCGTCGTCCAGCACGGGCACGCCTCGCGAGAGCACCTCCGCATGGCTGCCGTCGCCGCGGCGCAGGCGGAACTCGACGTCGTACGGCAGCTTGTCGGCGAGCCCCGCCTGCCAGGCGCGCTCGGCGCGGTCGCGGTCGTCGGGATGGACCGCGTCCAGGAAGCCGCGCCCGAGCAGTTGTTCCGCCGACTGGCCGGTGAAGGCGCGCCACGAAGGCGAGTCCTCCAGCACCTCCCCGCCCGGGCCCATGCTCCACACCACCTGCCCGGTGACGAGCTGGGCGCGCTCGTGCTCCGCGGTGCGGAGCAACTGCTGCTCGAGGTCGTCGGCGCGCTCGCGCAGCTCGAGGATGCCGCGCACCTTGGTCCGCAGCACCTCCGGCTCGACCGGCCGCACGATGTAGTCTGCGGCCCCATGCTCGGAGGCGAGCCGGGCGCCCTCCGGCCGGCTCGCTGCGGTCACGAACAGGATGGGGATGTCACGCGTGCGGCGGCGCGAGCGGATCACGTCCGCGGTCTCGAAGCCGTCCTGCCCGGGCATGTTCACGTCGAGCAGGATCAGCGCGCAGCTCTCCTCCGAGAGGAGGAACTTCAGCGCCTCGGCGCCGGAGCTGGCCTTGACCACGCGCTGCTCGAGAGGCTCGAGCGCGGCCTCCATGGCCGTCAGGTTCGGCGGATAGTCGTCGACCAGCAGGATGGTCGCGGGCGGGCGGTGCTCCACAAGCGGAATCCTTCCCAGGGAATGGCCCCGCGGTCCACAGCAAGGCGCCCAAAGGGACGGCAAGCGGACGATCGGCCCCAGTCGCCGCCGTATTCGGCGGCGCTGCGGTTTTCATGGCGCGGACGGTATGGATTGATTTCTAGAAGAACAACGCGCCTGTCAGCTGCACGGCCAGCGGATTCCCCGGCGTGAAGTGGACGTCCTGCACCGGATGCTGCTCCGGCGCAAATCCCGGGCGCACGTCCGCCCCGCGCGTCACCTGCGAGACGTTCCCGAACTGCGCCTCGCGATAGGTCGCGTCGGTGAGGTTCTCGCCCGAGAGCGTGACGCTCCAGCGCGGCGTGACGTACGCGACGGCGGCGTCGAGCACGGTGTATCCCTCGGCGACGAGGTAGCACCGCCGCCCCTGCGCGGTGCTCGCGTCGAGCGCGGGCGTGCATGGAGGCACGCGCGGGCCGCCGGGATTCGCCGGGTCGAGCGGGTCGTCGGCCGTGAGCTCGGAGGCGGGGCGCTCGCCCACGTGGCGCAAGCGCAGGGAGGCGCGCAGCCCGGACGGGTGCTGCGCGGTCAGCCCGGCCGTGACGATGCGCGACGGGGCGAGCGCCACCGCGTTGCCGTTCCCGGAGTCCGCCTTGAAGCGGCTCCTGGCCAGCGACACGTCCAGGTCGGCGTACAGCCAGGGCAGGATCCGCCAGCGCGCCTCGAGGTCGAGCCCCTGCCGGCGGGTGGCGCCGGCCGGCTCGGTCCCTCCGGCGTCGCCGCTCCAGACCAGCTCGGAATCGAGATCGAGGCGCCAGGCCGCCGCGGCGAGATCCAGCCGGCCCTCGAGAAGGCGCGCGCGGGCCCCGGCCTCGGTTCCGAGCGCCCGAGGCACCGCGCCCGCGCCGCCGGTCTCGATCGCACTCCGCGCGTCGTTGGAATGGAAGCCCGAGCCGAAGTTCAGGTACAGGTCCAGCTGCTCGATGGGCGTGAGCACCACGCTCGCCTTCGGCGAAACGATGCTGCGCTGGACGGTGGGCGGCAGCGGATCGGGATGGGCGGGATCGATCGCTCCCGAGGGCAACTGCGAGCGCACGTCGAACTCGAACAGATCGTCGCGCAGGCCGAGGACCACTCGAAGCCAGCGCGCGGGGCGGAAGTCCTCCTGCACGAACGCGGCGGCGTCGGATTGCCGGTCCTGCGTGCTCACGCACGGGTTGGGCACACCCGCGCAGCCGGGCAGCCTCACGCGGCGCTCGACCTTCCACAGGCTGGCGGCCACGTCGTCGGCGCGGAACTGGGCGCCCAGCGTGGTGAGGAAGGCGAGGCTTCCGGCGCGGTCGAGGCGATCGTAGCGGAAGCTGGCGAACACGGTCGTGCGCTGGTCGTCCTGCTCGATCTCGTCCCCGTGCACCGGATCCACTGCCTGGAAGGTGAAGTCGTTGAACAGCGTCAATCCGTAGCGGATGGCCGAGAGCGACGCCTTGAAGCTGGAGCGGGCGTCCGGGTGGGTGACGAAGGCGAGGATCGCCTGCTGGCGCTGCGTGTCGCCGCCCTCGGTGGGGTCGATCGCGCCGTACCGG
>WNFA01011935.1_pt1 | contig 14368 bp, 10 predicted proteins | sample 5400481 | NCBI WGS metagenome assembly WNFA01 (sample SAMN13153340, study PRJNA577476) | soil metagenome | isolation source: 120 cm saprolite under Douglas fir tree site 2 hole 1 replicate 2 | place: USA:California | collected 2015-04-18 | reverse complement strand
GTGACAAAAAAGAGACAAGGAAGTTTTTCGTCCTGCAAGATGGGCAGCATGTCGGTAAGGGAGTTTTGGAGGCCGTCATCACAGGTCAGAAGAATGGCTCGGGGCGGTAATTCGTCACGATTTTCGCACCATGCCAGCCATTGCTCCGGAGAGATGACGTTATAGCGCGACTTTAATAAGCGAAGCTGAATGCGCAGCATGTCCCCGCTAACCAAGCGGCCGTCGAGGGCAGTATCTGAAACTCGATAGCCATGCGGATGGACACCGTGGTACGTAATCACACAAAAATCACCTTTGCCAATTTTGCGGTGAAGGTATCCTGTGCTCGCCAGGCAGGGATACACGACGCGCTTAAGCAGAGGGCTCACGATCTTCATTGCTTAGTAACCAAGTCCCAGTTCAGGGGAGTACCGCGCTTGATATCGCGTGCCGCACGCATGCCGATAACTTCCTGAAGATGACGGGTATGCAGACCGTGCCCCGGACGGATTGAGCGGATGTTCCCTGCTGTGAACATGTCACCGCACTTCACGTCCTGAACCACATATATTGAGCGGCGGAATACTTTGCTCCTGCTTTCGTGAGGGCTGGGGCCGAATTGAATCTGGCCAAGGGCCTTCTCAGTCGTACGCACGGCATCAACCATGCTTTTGAACTCTCCGGGCTCGAGCGAAAACGCACTGTCGGGTCCTTTAAGAGCACGCGATAACGTGAGATGCTTTTCAATAATGCTGGCGCCTAATGCAACTGCCGCAACGGGAATAGAGATACCGAGAGTGTGATCGGAAAGTCCCACGGGAACGCCAAACCTGCTGGCAAGTTCCGGAATGCTCCTGAGATTCATCTCGTCAGGAGACGCGGGATATGCACTGGTGCACTTGAGCAGCAGCAGTTGGCGAGCGCCAGCCATACGAGCGCTCTGAACTGCCTCTTCAATTTCTTCCAGACTGGCCATTCCGGTAGACATGATGAGCGGCTTGCCAGTGCATGCCATTTTCTGGATTAGCGGGATGTCTACAATTTCGAACGACGCGATTTTGTGGGCTGGAACGTTCATTTGCTCAAGAAAGCCAACCGCACTCGAGTCGAAGGCACTCGAAAGCAGATCCATTCGCAGTTCGTTCGCGATTTTCTTGAGCTTAGGCTGCCAATCCCAAGGCATGCATGCCTCAGCGTACAAATCGTGGAGATAGCGTCCATCCCATGGCGTCCCGCCGTTGACGCGAAAATATTCGCGATCACTGCGGATCGTAATTGTGTCCGGGGTGTACGTCTGAAGTTTGACTGCATCGGCTCCGGATTCTTTGGCGGCATGGATGATACGGACCGCCTGCTCGAAATTCTGATTATGGTTTGCCGAGAGTTCGGCAATCACGTAAACCGGCTTACCGGGTCCGACCTCACGACCGTTAATCTGAACAAACGCGGCGCTTGTCATGACCGAATGCTCTTCTCCAGCGAAAAATGAATCGCTGGCTGGCCCTCGATCGTGTGCGTACCATTCCTACTAAAACCCGCACTCTCGAAGAGGCGAAGTGACGAGTGATTCGCAGGTTTTACGTAGGCATCAATCCCGGTCACACTCGAACCCTGGAACAGTTCTTCCGTCGCAAGCAGCAGCATCTTCTTCCCAAAACCTTTCCCCCGGAAGCCCGGAGCCAGGTTCAGCGAAAGAACCGCTCGTGTTTCATCGCACTGGTACCTCACCTGTCCGATGGCCTGCCCGGTGTGGTTAGTCGCGACATAGAAGAATGCACGCGGATCGGTGAGCTTGGATCTGAACCAATTGACGTGCTGGTCCCAGGGGATCGGTTCACGGCGAAAAGAGACAGCACGAACTTCCGGATCGTTGGCCCACTGCCAGATTGTTTGACAATCCGATTCCAGGCTTCGCCGCAAGCGAAGATCACCATCCAGAAAGGCTCGCACCCGTTCCGCTCCCATTCCGTCTACCAGGTGACGCGACTGCTTGGACATGTGCTTCCTGGTGTCCGGAGAATGGATTAGAGAATCCAGCGCCCCAGCAACTTGCAAGCCATGAATTCCGGCACATCGCTTGCATTGACGACAATCTTGATCTCGCGGCCGGAATTGGTAGCGGCTCGTTCGATCGCATGCAGATGTGGATTGCTGCCGCCCACCAAGACTGTTACCCGCAATCCGTCCACCTTAAGTTGCTGCAGCGCACCGATAACTTTCAGTGTCGCATTTTTAGGGTCGCTGCCACCGAGTGTCACCAGCACCTTACGCGCTACCTGCGGAATTTCACGTTTCGACTCACGCCATGGATTGAATTCGCGGCGCAGCATGGCATAGCGCGGTCCGAGTAGAAGCTTGGTATAGGCGTGACGGTCCGGATACAAATCGGCGCTGGCATGTGCGTTTTGATTCAAAACAATGTCGGCGACGTAGCTGGCGGCGTGGCCGTTGTCATCTACGAAGAGAAGCTGGATGGCCTCTTCTTTTAAGGAGCGCTGATATTCGGCACCGAACTGGTAACCATCAACTACAACCCAACTGGCGCTACTGCCAAGGGCAAGCTTTGCTGTTTGGTTTGCATCATCGAGGTTTCCCGAATGACCTTTAAGCCGAACAACCTTCATGTGTTCAGCCCGGAGCCGTTCCTCGACGGCAGGTGTCGAATCTGCCATGGCAAATGTCGCGTGACCACCTGAATCTTGCCAAGACTGGGCCAGGGCGAGACAACGCATCACGTGCCCCGTGCCAATCGCGATGTTCGCGTCCGTGCGAAAAAGTAGGTTCATCGTACCCGGAATACCGGTTGGCTCATCGGTCCCTCGAGGAAACGCGACGGATTGGAATCCTCTAGCCACGTGGCCACGGTCTTAATCGCTTCGGCGTACACCTCGAGCGTCTGCTGAATCGCCTTACCCTCATGTGCCGCCGTCATGTTATGTGTGCTAAGGAGCAAGATGCCGCGTTTGATAACCTCTTGTTGAAAAAGATTCTTGAAGAGTGGGCTATCTCCGCCATCCGGCCCTAGAAATTTCAACAGCGACCACGAAGGGTAACCAACACATTTCAGGCGATCCGCTAGTCCCGCTTCTTTCGCCATCACGGTTAGACCGTCCTGCAGCGTTCGCCCATTCGCCTCTAGTGTCGCCAGAGCATCCGTGTTTTCCAGAATGTCGAGCACCTTCATCGCAGCGGCCATGGACGCCACCTCACCTGCAAAAGTAAAGCTGTAAAAGATTTCCTCGAACGTACGCATTACTTCGGTTCGACCGACGACGCAGGCGATGGGAAATCCGTTAGCCATGGCCTTGCCGAAACAGGCCATGTCGGGAGTGACACCCAAGAATTTCTGTGCACCGCCGAGGCCGAAGTGGAAGCCGCTGCAGATTTCATCAAAAATCAGCAGTGCGCCATGCTTGTGGGCCAAATACTTCACTCCCTCGAGAAAGCGGGGGGCAGGCTCTATAAAATTCATCGGTTCCATGATTACGGCGGCGAACTCACGTGGATGCTCCTCAAGAATGTTCCGGAGGTTTTCGAGATCGTTGTAGCGAAATGAATGCGTCAGGTCCCGCACCGCAGCCGGCACACCCGCATTGCGCGTTGTGCTTCCTATATACCAATCCTGCCAGCCGTGATAGCCACAGCAGGCGATCCTGTCGCGTCCGGTGAAGGCCCGAGCTGCTCGAACTGCCCCAGATGTCGCGTCTGATCCGTTCTTGCCGAAGCGCACCATTTCAGCACATGGAATCAGCCTGATGAGTCGCTCCGCCAGTTGTACCTCCAACGGGTGCGGCAGCGAGAAACTGTGCCCTTCCGAGAGTTGCGCGCTAACGGCGCGGTTCACTTCATCATTCGAATAGCCAAGGATGTTGGGCAACAATCCCTGGACGTAATCAATGTATTCGTTGCCATCGACGTCCCACACTCGGCATCCCTTGCCGCGTTGCAAGAAAGTCGGTGCAACGCCATGGACATATTGGGTGTGACCCTTGCTAAAAGTCTGAGCACAACCCGGAATTACCTTCTGCGAACGTGCCAACCATTCCTGAGATTGGTTCAAAAGTAGCTTCCGTGCCGGGCCGGCAACCGCCTGCTGATACAAGCTGCGGTAATAACCTTCATTGCTGATGGCGGATGTTGGCGCAGCGCTCAAGTCGGGCCGCTCCTTTAGGAGCCGAAGAACATCCTGGAATCCAAAATGTCCGTTGCCGCGAAATGCAGAGTAGATTTTGCGAACAAATTCCAGATCCTCCAGATGATCTACGGTCCATCGATATTGGCCGGCTGCTACCGGCGTTTCACTCTCTACATTCGCTGCGCGAAAATCGCCGCTTCGCAGATATGGTGTCACATGCTCGCGTTCGGACGCTTTTTGCGCCTCGCTCCATGCCTGTTCCAATGCTCTAAAGGAAAAAACTTCCGTGTCTAGCCCATCTGGATAGGTGTAGCGCATTGCGTTCGAAACGTAGTCAACGTTGCCTTCCTGAAACTGTGCAATGAGTCTGTCGATCACCACTGGGTCGATCAGGGGGCAGTCGGCAGTGACGCGTACTACAGCATCCGCCTCGTGTGTCTTCGCAGCACGATAGAAACGATCGAGCACATCCTCGTCGCTGCCACGGAAGCAAGGAAACCCTTCCTGCTGGCACAAGAGTGCAATAGGGTCGTCTGAGCACTTTTCGGTCGTTGCAACTACCGTTTTATTTACCAGCCGCGCCCGCTGAACACGATGGACCACATGCCAGAGCATGGGACGACCGCAAATATCCGCCAGACTTTTTCCTGGAAGCCGGGAGGAACCCATGCGGGCCTGCACAATGGCAACCATCATGCGAGTACTTCCCTCATCGCGGAGACTAGCTTTCCCTGCTGTGCCGATTCTTTCGCAGCGAAAACGACCTGCATCACGGCAGCGGCTTCGGGAATAGGCAGCGCAGTCTGACGGCGGTTGCGAACGCAATCAAGGAAATGTCTTCGCTGCACATAGTCGAGATGAATTTCAGAAATTGCGCCACTCGAATGGTGACATGCCAGGACGGCAATATCTTCCGTACTGATCTCGAGAGAACTGAAGTGGCCTGCAAGACAAAAGACATCCTGCACTTCGCCCAGATACCAGCGCGCCAGGTCGATCTCGTGAACACAATCGAGGATGCATCCGCCGCCGGTTTCCGGTTTGGCCGCATAGTGCTCGCGATAGTCTGTTCCTGGTCGCCATGCCGGCAGGTAGGAACCGGCGTGGATGCGCGCGAACAAAAGCTTTCCGAGCCGGCGCTGTTGGAGGAGTCCTTTGATTTTTGCCGGTCCGGGATGAAATCGCATGTTGCAGCCAACCAGCGATACAACGCGGCGTTTCTCGGCCTCGTTGGCCAGATCAAAGAGACAGTCGCTGGTGTGGCAGAGAGGCTTTTCGATGAATACGTCAATCCCGCGGCGCACTATTTCCAAAGCCTGCTCGCAATGCAGATGCGTAGGAGTGGCGATGATCACGAAATCGGGTAACCAGTCAAGACCGTCCTCGACGCTCGAAAAATAGGCGATGCCCATTTCTTGGGACACATGCCGGAGGCGTGGAACGTCATTCTCAACCACCGCCAAATGTTGCACGCCCAATGTCTTCAAGTTTTGCAAGTGGTGTTTGCCGATCGAACCAGCGCCGATTACCAGTGATTTCATTTCCGCTCTTCCAGTTTCGCGGGGGCATATTCAGTGCGCAGTAAACCCATCCACAACCGATCCTTGTACTCGCCATTGCAAAACAAGTCCTGGCGAAAGTGACCTTCGATCTTGAAGCCGACTTTCTCATAGCAGCGCACCGCGGATTCATGCTCCGCGAAGACACCGAGGTCAATGCGTTGCAGGTTAAGCCGTTGGAACCCATACTCAACCATCAAGCGAGTCGCCTCCTCGCCAATACCTTTGCCCCAATACTGTTTGTCCCCAATTAAAATCCCGAGCGTGGCGCAGCGGTGAACCCAGTGAATCGGCCCTAGCTTGATATTGCCAACGTGCTGGTGTGACTTATCGTCGACGATCGCCAGCAGAACCTGGTCCTTGGAACCGATTAGGCCCTGATAGAAGATCTCAAGATCCTGACGCGTAGAAGGGAAAATACCGGTTTCCATATAACGCGTAACATCGGGATCGTTGAGCCAGTCGAGGTATCGATCGTTAAGATCCTCGCGCTCAAGCGGCCGAAGGTAAACATGTGGGCCTCGCGCGAACCCCGTGTTAGAGGGCACCTTCACTCTCCTCCGGTAGTGGTGTCATTTTGAATAAGCCGAACACACTTTGTTCACAGCTGCAATCACGTCCTCCACGTCTTGATCGGACATTCCGTGAAACATGGGAAGGCTGATGAGGCGCTGGTATGCGCTCTCCGACACCGGGAACTCTCCGCCCTCGTAGCCGAACCTCTTACGGTAAAACGGATGGTGGTGTACGGGAATGTAGTGAACGTTGACGCCGATATTTTCAGCGCGCAGCGCGCGGAAGATCTGCGCGCGATCAGTCAAGAAGCTCTCCAGATCAAGGCGGATAGGATATAGATGCCAGGCAGGGTTCACCTCAGCGCGCACACATGGAGGGATCACACCCGGTACGGTGCGGAACGCAGTCGCATAGCGCGCTACGATCTTACGTCTCCGGGAAAGATTCTCTTCGAGTTTTTCGAGTTGGCTTAAGCCCAGAACACAAGCAATATCTGTCAGGCGATAGTTAAATCCGAGCATCACCATCTCGTATTGCCATTGACCTGAAGTCTGCCGCTGGCGCCCGTCGCTGGTAATTCCGTGATTTCGGAATCTCCGCAGGGTCTCGGCAAAATCACGACGCTCCGTCGTTACCATCCCGCCCTCGCCAGTCGTCAGATGTTTGACGGGATGAAAACTGAAGACGGTCATGTGGGCTATGCTGCCAACCCGGCGCTCGCGGTACTGAGCGCCCAGTGCGTGGCAGGCGTCTTCGATGACAATCAGGCCATGGCGTTCAGAAAGATCGAGAATTGAATCCATATCGGCAGGGTGGCCGGCATAGTCGACAGGAATGAGCGCCTTTGTTCTTGAGTTAATCCTGTCAGCCGCCTGCTGCGGATCAATATTCAGAGTATCGGGCGAGACGTCCGCAAAAACCGGCTCAGCTCCCTGGTAAAGCACACAGTTCGCAGTCGCGCAGAAAGTCATCGGCGTGGTAACAGCTTCGTCACCTGGCTTGAGGCCTGCGGCGAAGGCCGCCGCATGAAGCGCGGCAGTGCCCGAACTAAAACTTATGGCATACTTGGCGCCAACCTTGGCCGCAAAGGCTTCTTCGAACTCACCGACTTTCGGTCCAGTGGTAAGCCAATCCGACTTCAGCACGTTGACTACGGCTTGGATGTCGCTCTCATCGAGCGATTGACGTCCGTATGGGAGTGGCGCACCGCGAACGGGAGACCCCCCGTTGATGGCAAGTACTTCGCTACTGAGCGACGTCACACTCATTTAGTTTTCTTAACGCCTCTCATACGGCTGCCTGCTGGCTATGTACGGCGAGAGATACCGGGACATGCATTTCCGGCGCGATGAGATCTTGCAATTCCCCGTCACTAAGCCAGTGGGGATTAGTATCGCTCGTATAACGAACACCGTCCGGCAAGCGTTTCGCGTTTATCCAATTCCCGGTTTTCCACCAGGGATGCGATGGCTGAATGACGTACATGTCTTTGACCTCGACCGCATTCCGCGCTTCGTCTTCGGAAAGCAGGACCTCGTGTAATTTCTCTCCGGGACGAATGCCGATATATTCAATCTCGCAGCCCGGCGCGATGGACTGCGCCAAATCCAGCATGCTCATGCTCGGGATCTTGGGAACGAAGATCTCTCCGCCGTGCATGTTCTCGATGCAATGGATGACAAACTTGACCCCACGATCGAGCGTGATCCAAAAACGTGTCATCCGCGGATCGGTGATCGTGACTTTGCCTTTCTTGCGTTGCTCCAGAAAAACCGGAATGACGCTGCCCCTGCTGCCCACCACGTTCCCATAGCGAGCACAACTGAAACGAGTGTCTTGGGCACCGGCATACGCGTTGGCTTGTACGAACATCTTTTCAGCGCAGAGTTTAGTCGCGCCGTAAAGATTGATCGGATTTACCGCCTTGTCGGTGCTGAGGGCAAAGATCCGCCGCACGCCTTGATTGATGGCGGCGTCGATTACGTTGCGACCGCCCATGATGTTGGTCTGGATTGCTTCGAACGGGTTGTATTCACAGGCCGGTACCTGCTTAAGGGCAGCCGCGTGAATCACCACCGTTACGCCCGCGAAGGCACGCTCCAGTCTTGATTGGTCCCGAACATCGCCGATGAAGTAGCGCAGTCTAGGATGGTTGAATCCGGACGTACGCATGTCGTGCTGCTTCAACTCATCGCGACTGAAGATGACAAGCTTTCTGGGCTGATAGTCCCGCAGCATGATCTCGACAAATTTCTTGCCGAATGAACCTGTACCTCCCGTGACAAGAACAACCTGTTCCGTCCAGTTCATCTAGCTAGCCTCGCTATCGTGAAAGTCATATTGGAGGACCCGCACTCCAAGCCAATCAGGATCAGGTTTCTGCACGATCCATTAAAACAAAATCGCACAATCAACTTTGTCTGAACTCTTAGCAATGCTGCATAGTATAGCGAGATAACTATTGCGACGATGTTAAGTAGCTTGGTAACGCCCCGCATTTATTGTGGAAATCAAGCACGAATTGCTTCATGTGCAATGCTAGAATGCGGCAAACATTCATAACGAAGAATTTTTTGAGCTATGTGAGCGTCACGTGTACGGCCACTTTTGTGACGGCGGCCTTGCTGGAGCACTTTACCTGACGGAATTGCGGAGAAGATTTATTTTTCAGGAGCGTGGATGGATACAGGACCTCTGGTTCAAGCGAACGGTCAGATGATACGTGAGGTGCAACAGCCGTATCCGCTCGAATTTGGCCGCCAGTTGCTCACCGGTATTTACCCAACCACACCGGCCCAAGACTCTGCGTTACGCGAATATTTGCGGGTGCTGATAAAGCGCAAGTGGACAGTTCTGTCTTGTCTTGCCGGAATTTTCATGGTGGTTGCGATCGCCAGTCTTAAAATGACGCCCATTTATGAGGCATCGGGCAGCATCGCGGTTAATAAGACCGACCCCGGGCTGGTCAACTTTAAAGATTCCGGCTCAATGAGCGTCGATTACTACGATCCCGCAGATCTCGACACCGAAGTGAAAATTCTGCAGAGTGATTTGTTGGCACTACAAGTCATTAAACAATTGAATTTAGATAACCGGACTGAGTTTGGCGGAAAGCCGGATACCGCGTCCTCACTGAACCTCGCGCCTGATCCCCTGCAAACAGATTCGACGAGAACCTCCGCGTTGCTTGGTGCTTTCAAAGGCAACCTACGCGTCGCGTTGCTGCCCAATTCGCGGATCATCGAGCTTCATTACCGCAGTCCAAATAAGGATCTTGCCGCCACTGTTGTAAACACTCTGGCAACAACGTACGTCGAGCAGAACTTTAAGACAAAATTTGAATCGACGATGCAAGCCGCCGACTGGCTTTCAAAGCAGCTAGTCGATCTCCAGATGAAGGTGGAGACCTCCCAGGAAAAATTAGTCAAGTACCAGAAACAGCACGAGATTCTTGGGATCGACGAAAAGCAAAACATTACGACCGCCAAACTTGACGAATTAAACAAGGAACTCACATCGGCTGAGTCAGAACGCATGGAAAAGGAATCAGTGTACCGGCTGATTCAATCGGGCGATCCCGACGTGGTTGCATCCGCCCCGGTAGGTAGCGATTCCAATAACGGAAATAACCCGAGTTCCGGATCGCCTCTGCTCGACAATCTTCGAACCAGGCAGGCCGATCTTAAGATTCAAGTCGCGGAACTGAGTACTCAATTTGGAGCGTCCTATCCGAAAGTGGCTCAACTCAACAACCAACTCAAAGAAATTGACATTCAACTTCAGGGCGAGATGAAAAAAATGGCCGGACGCGTGCGCGGCCAGTATATGGCGAGTTTGCACCGGGAGGGCTTGCTGCGTGATGCCCTGGAGAAACAGAAACAGCAAGCCAACAAACTGAATGAAAGCGCGATCGAATACAGCCTCTTGAAGCGTGATTTAGAAACCAATCGCCAACTCTATGAAGGACTGCTGGAGAAATTAAAAGAAGCTGGTGTTACCGCAGGCCTTCGATCAAGTAACGTAAAAATTGTGAATGCCGCGCGCGTTCCCATGTCTCCATCGGAACCAAATATTCCACGGAACCTCGCCTTTGCGTTGGTGCTTGGACTTACCTCTGGAATCGGATTAGCTTTCTTGTTGGAAAATCTTGATAACACTGTCAGGACACCTGAGCAGGCCCAGATCATTTCGTCGCTGCCTTCGCTTGGGATGATTCCTCAGGGCTCGAAGACTGGGATAGAAACCAACAGTCAAAACCGGCTCATCATCGCGTCCTCAAAAGAAGCAGTCGAGTTAGTTACCCAGTCGCGGCCACAGTCACAGATGGCGGAGTCGTACCGCGCGCTCAGGACGTCCCTGCTGCTTTCTTCGCTGGGGGCGCCGCCAAAAATTATTCTTATTACCAGCGCTCTTCCGCAAGAGGGCAAGACTACAACCAGCATCAACTGCTCGATCGTTCTGGCACAAAAAGGTGTAAAAGTTTTGCTGATTGATGCCGATCTGCGGCGTCCCGGCGTTCACAAGACTCTCGGCATCGGTCCACGCAGCGGCCTAAGCAATGTGCTGACCGGCAGCGTAACATTGCAGCAGGCGATTATCCGGTCACCGATGCTTCCGAATTTATTCGTATTGCCCGCAGGAACTCCGCCTCCGAATCCCGCGGAACTGCTGGCCTCGGCCGATATGCGCGACGTACTGCTGCAATTACGGGAACAATACGATCATATCATTATTGACACGCCACCAACGTTATCGGTCACGGATGCTGTTGTGCTTTCAACCAAGGCTGACGCTGTTGTACTCGTTATCCGTTCGGGTCAAACCACCAAAGGCGCCTTGCGTCGCTCTCGTGAGATTTTGATGCAGGTAAATGCCAAGGTGGCGGGAGTCTTACTCAATGCTGTGGATCTAACGTCTCCCGACTATTACTACTACTATGAGTATCAAGGAAAGTACGGCAGCCGGTACTACCAGGAAGAGGAGTTGGCCAGCACTGAAGACGATGTTCCGAACGTTTCCTCCACAACTGCGTGAGTAGGAATCGTGACTTTTCGTGCGTGCGAAACTGACAAATGCAAGTCCCGTTGGATACGAGAGTCCGAAAGATTTGGTTTTTTGCCCTTTCTCTATTGCTCGCCACTGTGTACATGGCTCTCGTCGCTCGCGAGTTCGTGTCAGCCCATCTTGCCAGTCATGCAGAGTTAAGAAGTTTACAGATAGCCGTCAAAATGGAAGCCGGAAATGCCGACTATCACCACGAATTGGGTCGGTATCTCAATCTCATCTCACACAATCCTTCCGCCGCGGTGGAAGAGTATAAGGCCTCGGTAGGAATCAATCCCCACGCGGCGCGATATTGGTTCGACCTTGCAGGGACCTATCAGTTGCTGGGCGATACAGAAGCCCAGAGACGTGCTCTCGAGCACGCAATTCAGGCAGATCCTTCCACTCCGGATGCCGCATGGGAGGCCGCAAATTTATATCTGGTGCAGGGCGAAACTGATAAAGCGCTGCAAGAATTCAGGGTTGTTCTTCAAAATGATCCTTCATTCTCCTTGGCGGCACTCTATCTTTGCTGGCGTACAACTCCCGAGGTTGATGCTTTACTGCAGCACGTAATACCACCGCGGGTAGAAGCTTATCTTGCTTTCCTGGATCGTCTAGCCAGCAAGAAAGAGACAGCTGGAGCCGTGAAGGTGTGGTCGGCACTGATGCAATTGCACCAGCGTTTCGAATCCTGGCGAGCATTCGAGTATGTCAAGTACCTCGTCCTGCAGCGACAGGTCGATGAAGCGCGTGCAGCATGGCAACAAATTGCGGAACTTTGGGGGCTGTCAGCCTATTTGCCCTCCTCCAATAACCTTATTGTCAATGGTACGTTCAGCCTGAACGTACTCAATGGTGGATTCGACTGGCAGTACCGCAAGCAGCCTAACGTCATGTTGGCGCTTGATCCAACCAGCTCCGCCGAATACCAGCTACCAGTTTTCAGGCTATTTCAAAGCTGGCCAGATTGAGGGCGCCGGAGGTCCACGCTTTACCATTCAGGATTTGTATACCAACAAAACCTATTTCGAGAGTGACGATCTAAAAGACGCGGAGTTCTGGAAGCCAGTGAACGGAGATTTCACAACTGGACCCGAGACAAAGTTGCTCGTGTTACAGGTGGCGCGTGTCCCAGCCGGCAGCCCCATTCGCGGCAAACTCTGGATCGATGACTTCCAACTGGTTCAGAAGTAGTCGGGTCAAACTAGAAGTTGTGATGCTGTTCAAAAATCGTCGATAACGAGAGCGCGTGTGACATCTCCGATTCTTTTGGCTGCTGAACCTAGCGTGGTACCGCGAACTATTGTTAAGCCCTCTCGTAGCGACTACATCGTCTTCTACGGGGTCATTGGCCTGGTTCTTTTCGGTCCTTTGGCCTTTGGAGCCGTCGAGCCCTGGTCAATCTTCATTCTGGAATTCGGCACATCACTGCTCTTTCTTTTTTGGATAGTTCGGCAGATAAAATCAAGTCAGCTTAGAGTTACGCGAAATCCGCTATTCCCGCCGATGTTCGTTTTCGCAAGCTTGGTTTTTGTCCAGCTCGCCGCCGGCCGAAGCGCCTATAGATATGAAACTTCCTCCAAGGCACTGTTGTACTGCGCTTACGGAATGCTTTGTTTCCTGGTTGTGCAGTGTGTGCGAAGGGCATCGCAGGCCAAGAAACTCGCCCTGATTCTGTCGATCTACGGATTCTCGGTGGCATTGTTCGCGTTAATTCAAAGCCTTGCTCCGAACGGAAAAATTTACTGGCTCCGTGAGGCTCATCTCGGTGGTTGGATTTACGGTCCGTACGTTAATCACAACCATTACGCTGGCCTCATGGAAATGCTGGTGCCTATTCCATTGGTGTTCTGTTTCACCCGTTATGCTTATGGAGTACGCAGAACGATCGCCGGGGTTGGCGCTGCGGTAATGGCCAGCACCGTGTTTCTTTCCGGTTCGCGAGGCGGAATGCTTGCCTTAGCGGTTGAGATGACATTCTTTGCCGCGGTGCTGATGGCCCGACGTAAACGTCCCAAAGCCATCATTGTGGGGGGAGTTTTTCTCTTGGTCGTCTTTGGGCTGGCGGCTTGGCTCGGAGGTAGCGAATTGGCGAATCGCATGGCCAGTATTCGAACCGAAGCAAAAGCCGAGATGTCAGGAGGGATGCGACTGGCCATTGATCGAGACAGCCTTCACATGTTCCTGAAAAAGCCAGTGCTGGGTTGGGGGCTTGGAACTTTTCCCATCGTTTACCCGCAGTTCCGCAGCTTTTACACGAATTTCTTCGTCAATGAAGCCCATAATGATTATCTGCAGTTGCTGGTCGAAATGGGTGCAGTCGGATTCGCGACCATGCTCTGGTTCCTCGTAGCGTTATACCGCAATGGCCTTAAGAAACTCCACGATTGGTCGATCAACATCAATGGCGCGGTAACACTGGCTGCATTGCTCGGCTGTACCGGAATACTGGTCCACAGCTTCGTGGATTTCAATTTACACGTTCCGGGGAACGCTGCTTTCTTTTATGCGCTTTGCATGTTGGCGGTCTCCGAGCCCCTGCTCCGGTCAACTCCCCGCAGACGTTCCCATTCCAGAGAATTGTGGGCAGGTGGCGAGGCTGCCCCAGCGAACGAGGTCAAGGCAATCTGATTGAGGCAGCAAGTCCGCCGCCTCTAACCTGAGTAATCTGCGGCTTCCAATTTTAGGTTCTGTCACGCTAACTGCCAGGAACTCACCTGTGTGCTAGCATCAAGTGATCCCAATGGCATCTGGAAAACTTCACGTTGTGCCCCTCGGCGGGCTTGGCGAGTTTGGTATGAACTGCATGGCCTTGCGCTGTGGCGACGATATTATCGTCATCGACGCCGGCCTGATGTTCCCCGAAGCCGAACTCCTTGGCGTAGATATAGTTGTTCCAGACATCTCTTACCTGATTGAAAACCGTCAGCGTGTACGCGCAATTGTATTGACGCACGGACACGAAGATCACATTGGGGCGCTACCGTGGATTTTGTCCGAGCTGAATGTGCCGGTGTGGGGCACCGAGTTCACGCTCGCCTATGTGGAAGACAAGTTGGAAGAACATGGGCTACTGGACGACGCCGAGTTGCGGGAGATTAAGCCGGGTGAGCGCTTCCGCATCGGACCCTTC
>WNFA01002830.1_pt1 | contig 14373 bp, 10 predicted proteins | sample 5400481 | NCBI WGS metagenome assembly WNFA01 (sample SAMN13153340, study PRJNA577476) | soil metagenome | isolation source: 120 cm saprolite under Douglas fir tree site 2 hole 1 replicate 2 | place: USA:California | collected 2015-04-18 | reverse complement strand
GAGTCGTCGGCGTTCCTCGCGGTTCGACCGCGGAACTTTCGGATGGTCCATTTCGGACGCGAAACATTGTTTCCAGCGCGCGTAGTTCGGCGATGAATATGCGCCGCAAATATCACCCGCGATAATCCGAGAAAATTCGCGCAATTTCCTTAACGCCCTTTCAAGATCGGCAATCGCCGCGATTCAAATTGCAGTAGAACTTGTCGATCAAACGCAGCGGCGTGGAGAACCGGCAGCCGATCGAGCGACTCGCGCGACAAAAGATTTCACCGCGGCGCGGAACTGCCTTGTGTGTCCCTGGCCAGCACGAAGCGAAGATTTTCCGCAGCGTCTGCGTCATCGGGTCGCAAACGCAGCGCCTCCTTGAATTGAGCAATTGCCTCTGAAGTTTGTCCCAGTCGCATATAGACGACGCCAAGACCATTGTGCACCGGCGCTTTGGGATCGAGGCGCGCAGTTTCCAGGTAATGTATTTTCGCCCCCTCAAAGTCGCCTTTCACAAAGAGCGCCCTGCCGAGATGGTAATGCGCTTCAGGGTGGTTCGGGCTGTGCTTTAACGCGGTCTGAAACTCTGTGATCGCTTGATCGATCTTGCCTTCACGGAAAAGAAACATCGCGTAATCGTAGTGCACCACGCCGGATTTGGGAGCCAGGCGCGTGGCTGTTGCGTACTCCGCGCTGGCTTCATCTTTTTGACCGAGGAGTTGCAGGACGTAACCATATTCGGAATGAAATTCGCCATTGCGCGGATCACTGCGTAACGCCTGCTCCAGTTCGCTGCGTCCTTCACTCAGTTGCGATTGCGCAACGAGAACTTGACCCAGGCCGTAATGCACTTCTTTCTCGTTCGGATTGAGGCGCAGCGCGATCCGGTACTGTTCTGCTGCTTCATCGAGACGATGCGCTTTGTGCAAGGCAAAGCCGTACTTCCAATGGGCGCGAGCGCTACTGGATAAATCGGACGCCATCCAAGCTTCTCGTTCCACTTCTGGCATTTTGCTCCGCGTTTGCCCGATCCAGAGCGCGCCGACTGGAATCACGAATACCGCAACCCATTTTAGCCCGTGCAATAGCCAACTGGGCAGAAATTCGCGTGATGCCGCAGATACGTTTCCGCCGGCCAGACCGAGATGTTCGCGCGTGGAGCGATCGCGTACTTTCCAGATGAATCCGTCGTAATAAAAATGAAGAAGGCCCGATGCGGCCACCACACCGGTGAGCACACGCTTGATCGTCTCGACTTCGAGACGGGAATTAAAATACGCGAGCGAACCGTAAGCAAAAACAAGCCCGATATACAGCCCCACCAACGAACCGCTCCGTCGAAAAACAAAGCGCATGAAGCCGCCGATGGACCTGTCCTTTTCCACACGGCTGCGATTGTAAATCCAGACGAGCGAGAGGTACTGCACATCGTGAAAAACCTCGAACAACGCGATCCCGGCCAGAATGTTGGTGACGCCGTTGTTGCAATACCACCAAAACGAAATGCTTGTGACAAGCAGCGCCAGCTTGACCGGATTCGGGCGCTTCCCTTCCGCCCACATCCGGGAGAAATTGAACAGGAACAAAAGTGAGACGGCGATGGCGCCAGCTAGCATTACTTGCTGTGTGTTGTGCAGGAGCCAGGGCGGAATAAAGGGCCCGCCGCTGGCGTAGTACGTTTCGAGCGTGTCAGCCATGCGTTGCGAGGAAAGAAGCACCGCCGTCGCAAACCAGATTGCGCAGGCGGCGAAATCGAGCCGGCGCGTAAGCCCGGCAAATGAACCCACTTTCGCGTCGTAAATGCGGCAGAAACCGTAGGTCTGCATCATCCCATGCCAGACGCCCCAAAAGAAAACGACCAGAATGATTCCTTTCAGATCCCACCAGTAAAAAGCGATGCAGACACCGAGTAAAAAAATCGGCGCAAAAATGAAGCGCCAACGAAATCGTTCGAACAGGGCGCGATCACCGTAGGCGCGGATCATCCCCGGCAGGTGATGCCCCATGGCGCCGAATGCGGCCACAAAAACGTAAATGTCTTGCGCGCTCCAGCGCGCCTGCGCGAGCACAAACATCGGTACAAGCAAAAGTGGCGTCCCGACATACAGAATCAGGTCGCGCCAACTGTTGAGGATCCACAGAGTCTTTTTCGGTGCCGCGCCGGGCGCAGCTGGAACAGTTTGCGGCCGTGAAAATGCGGTGACGTGCTGCATAGGTTTGAGAGGTAAGTTTTCCTTAACTCGGCACGAAAATCAACGCTCCTCTAAAAGGTAGCCCGGTTGTTTCGGGCGCCCAACTCTGGAATGCTGCGCGAACGTAAAAGTAGAATTGTGAACCGTCGCGCCGGTATCTTGCCCAGCGAGCAACCAGCAGGCTGGGAAGGCTGGTCGACCGAACAGGCAAGGTGCCTGTGTTACGTGGCAACTCAAATGCCTTTTTCTGCCAATAGTCAACGATGAATGGCCATCCAATAACGAGGTAGGCCGGGGTTGTGAACGCCTCCGCGACGCGACGATGGCGCGGGATCTTCGAAGTGTCGCCCGAGACGAGGTAGATTTTTCGGTAGCTCTCCGATCCGCGCGAGTTGCGGCGAAATCCTGTGAAGTTGAACTTGATGCCGCCGCTGATTGCAAAGGAAAAGCGGTCGCGCTTTACGACATGATGCATTCGCATGGCGCGGAAAACGTTCGCCTCGGTTTTCTCTTGACGGCGTAAGCCGTTGCTAAAGCTCATTTCGGATAATTTCGAAAATGATCGTGTTCTCCACCCAACCTTGCAAAATGTCGGTTCCCGGGCCGGTTCCGAACGCAATGACATCATCGACGGTGCCAAGCGCCATCTTTGTATAAAACGCAGCGGGCTCGAGGCGTTCCGGTTCGCGGGACTGGGGTGCCCCTTCAAGTTTGCCCGGCAATTTCGCCGCGCCGTAAGAGTGGGTGCCATTCGGGCCCGTCGCCCACGTAATCCACGGTTCTCCGGCCGAATTAAGACCGAGCAATGCGATGCCACTGTCAGTGCGAAACGGAAAGCCGTTCAAGCTCAACCCACCAATCGCGACATCGCCACAGACGATGATTGTCGATCTTGGGCCGGCATATCGTTGTGCAATTGCGACTGCGCGGTCTAGTTCCGCGGTTTCACCCAACGTTCTTTCTCCGTTGTTGTCCTGGGCAGCTTTACGCATTAATCCGGCGTCGACGACCAGCAAATAACCGCCCGCATTATATTGAAGCAGTTCAATTGCGCGACGCACCATGTCGCTAAGGCTGGGTTGTTCGCTCCGTTCCTCAACCTGATTCGCAAACGCGAGGTCCGCATTACTAAAAGCACCGAATAGACGTGGCTGGCGGGATGCGGGAATTGCTTCCAGCTCGGCTCGCGTGCGAACGATATCGAAACCATTACGGCGCAGCTCGAGCAGAAGATCGCGGCCATCCTGTCTTTCTCCACCCTTGGCATCGGGAATAAAAAGCTTGACGCCGCCACCCATGGCAACGTCCATCTTTCCGTCTTCGACGAATTCCTGCGCGATGCGTTCGGCGTCGTTTGGATCGGCTGGATGCGAGTAAAACGCCGCGCTCGTAGGATCAGTTAATTTTGCGTTCGTGACAAGACCGGTAGCGCGACCGTGCGCACGAGCCAACTCCACGATGCTCGTGAGTGGTTTCCCATTCTTATCGACGGAGATCGCTCGATTGTTCACTTTGCTTCCCGTTGCTATTGCAGTTGCCGCGGCGGCCTGGTCGGGAGCGGCAAAATCCTTCGAGTGATTCTTTATCAGAGCGACGTGATTCATCGACTCGACGGCCAGGGGCCGATCTGCGCCGCCGATGTAAACGCGCGTCATGGCCAGCCGGCCGGGTGCGAGTCCCTCTCCAATGAACAGAATTATTCCGAAAGGCTTTTGGACGACCCAGTGTTTGAAATAAACGACGCCGAGGCCGGCAAAGACGAAGAGGCAGATAAGCGCCAGCAATCGGTTGCGCCACTTCACGAGGGCGATGTAGAGGTGCCTCCCTTACCTTGTCAACGAAAGAACGGCTTGTCGATCTTGAGAATCGTCGGCAGAGTGCGCCGTTATGGCGTGCCCGATCCTGCTCATCGTTCGCGACGGTTGGGGCATCAATCCCGGCGGGAAAGAAAAGCGCGAAGAAAATGGGGACGCCACGCTTCTCGCCCGCACTCCGTTCCACGACAAACTTTATCGCGATTATCCAGCCAGTAGGTTGAGCGCCAGCGGGGCCGAGGTCGGTTTGCCGAAAGGACAAATGGGCAACTCGGAAGTAGGCCATCTCAATCTGGGCGCCGGTCGAATTGTTTATCAGGACCTGACTCGCATCAATAAGGCAATTGCGCAGGGTGAGCTCGCGCACAATCCCGTCGCCCAGGAAGCGTTCGCGGCGGCGCGGGACCATCGGCTTCATCTTCTCGGGCTCATCTCAGATGGTGGCGTGCACAGCCACTACTCGCACTTGCTTGCACTCGCTAATGCCGCACAAGAGGCGGGCGTTAACGAAATCTTCGTTCATGCTTTCACCGATGGACGCGATGCATCCCCCACCGGCGGCGCGGAGTATCTAAAAATTTGCGCTGAGGAATTGAAAAAGAGCGGCGCGCGAATTGTCACCGTTGTCGGGCGTTATTTTGCGATGGATCGCGATCGTCGCTGGGACCGGACAAAAAAAGCCTGGGACGCAATCGTTCTTGGCCGGGGCGAAATTTGCGAATCGTCGCCGTCTGAAGCGTTAGATCGACAATACAAACTCGGCAAAACCGATGAGTTTATGCCGCCGCTTATTTTTGCCCACGCGAATGGACAGCGCGTCCGTGATCGCGACACCGTCTTGTTTTTCAACTTTCGTGCGGATCGCGCGCGGCAATTGTCGCAAGCTTTTCTTCTCGAGAAATTCGACGGTTTCGAGCGCGAATCCTGGCCGCGCGTTCGCTTTCTCAGCCTTACGCAATACGATGTCCGCTATCACTCGCCGTTTATTTTCCCGCCGGAAAAACTCGCGCACATTTTGGGCGAGATCGTGAGCGCGGCGGGCAAATCGCAACTGCGCATTGCCGAAACGGAAAAGTATCCGCACGTGACTTATTTTTTTAACGGCGGAATCGAGCGCGCCTTTGCCGGAGAAGACCGGAAGATTGTGCCTTCGCCAAAAGTCGCGACCTACGATTTGCAGCCGGAGATGAGCGCGCGGCCTGTCACCGACGAGGTGCTTGCACGGCTGGCCAATTATGATTTGATCGTCCTGAATTTCGCGAATCCCGACATGGTCGGGCATACCGGCATCATCGAAGCGGGAATCAAGGCGGTTGAGACTGTGGACGAATGCGTCGGCAAAATCATCCCGAAGCTTCTCGAGCTTGGCGGTAAATGCATTGTCACTGCTGACCACGGTAACTGCGAGCAAATGCGCAATCCGGATGGATCGCCGAACACCGCGCACACCACTAATCTGGTGCATTTCATTTATGTCGCGGAGAATGCCGCTGAGTTTCGCTGCGAAGATGGAATTCTGGCTGACGTCGCGCCGACGATTTTGTTTTTGCTCGGAATGAAACAACCGGCGGAAATGAAGGGGCGAAATCTGCTTGTCCCAGTTTCGAAGAAAGCCAGGAACGGCTAACAAGATCGGCGACGAGAGGAGATCACGTCCTCGAATGTGATTTCCAACTGCCGGTTCAACGCTCGCGTACCAGCAGTGGCGATTCGCTGCAAGAACCAGAGGCGATTCTCGGGGGCGCTTTCCTGCCAGACGGGCTTGCGCATGAGCGCGAGCTCGCCATCTGCTTGTGCCAGCACGCCCCAGCCAACCGGCACCTCCGAGGCCTGGAACAACTCGTTAGGCAAAACAAGAAAAAACAAATTTGCGCAACGATAGCGCATCAGAGTCTCGAATTTCGTGCAATCAAACAGGCGATTTTGTAACGCGGCTAGTTCGCGCAAAACCCGGCCGTAGCCGCGATGCTTGATTGCCGCGAAATCATGCGATTCAAACTCGCTGAACAACGAATCGGCGATTCGAAGGTTCGGATAATGCATGCGCAAATGTTTTTCGAGAATTTGCCGGCGCCGTTGCACTTTCTCGAGGCGTTGGCGGGTTGCGGTTGTGCGGCAATTGTCTCGCCGAAGATCGACAAGCGCCTGTTTGCACTCAAATATGGCCGTCGATCCGAGTCCTGTCGACCTGGGCCGATAAGCAGCCAGATCGGCGCGGTAGCGGCATCGCGGTAAAGTGATTTCGAAAGCGCACGCGGAATAATCGTGTGCCTGCGCCCAAAGAAGTGCGAGACGTTTTAAGCGCGCGTGCGCGACGGTTTCGCCGCGGCGGTTGTTTACTCCCGCACCCATTCGGCGAGTTCGCGCGCCCAGTAGGTGACGATGATGTCCGCGCCGGCGCGCTTGAGTGAGGTCATGATTTCGAGAACGGCCGCGCGCTCATCGAGAAAGCCTTTTTCGGCAGCGGCTTTGACCATGGCATATTCGCCGCTCACGTGATAAACCGCGGTCGGTTTGGCGAAGCGCTCGCGCACCCGCCACAAGATGTCGATGTAGGGAAGCGCCGGTTTGATCATCAAAATGTCCGCTCCTTCCTCGACATCGAGCGCGACCTCGCGCAATGCTTCCGCCGCGTTAGCACAATCCATTTGATAAGAGCGGCGATCGCCAAACTGGGGCGGACTTTCCGCAGCGTCGCGAAACGGACCGTAAAAGACCGAGGCAAACTTGGCCGCATAACTCATAATGCCGGTTTGATCGAACCCGTTTGCGTCCAATGCTTCGCGGATCGCACCGATGCGACCATCCATCATATCGCTGGGCGCTACCATGTCTGCGCCGGCGTGGGCGTGGGAAAGGGCGGTCTTGACCAAGAGATCGACCGTCTCGTCGTTGAGCACGTGGAAATGATCGCCATCGATCCGTGCGACGCCGCAATGACCGTGACTCATGTATTGGCACAAACAAACGTCGGTGATCGCGACCACTTCCGGACATTTTGACTTGATCGCACGGAGCGTTTTTTGGACGACGCCATTTTCGGCATAAGCGCCGCTCGCCTGTTCATCCTTTTCCCGAGGAACTCCGAAAAGAAGGATGGCTTGCAGTCCGAGATCCTGCGCGCGCCGCGCTTCATCGACGATTCCATCCGGCGAAAATTGAAACACGCCTGGCATGCTTTCGATCGCCTGGCGTTTTTCTATTTTTTCGCTGACGAAAAGCGGCAGAACAAAATCGCGCGCGCTTAGGTTCGTCTCACGAATAAGATTCCGCAGGCCTGGCGACCTTCGTAACCGGCGTGGTCGATGGACCAGTTTTCTCACGGAGCGATGCTACGCGTTTGGCAATAGCGTCGCAAGCTCGCCACAGGACGAGCCGGTCCGACCGGTGGACTTGACGGCGTGTCAGGTTAGCGGTAGCGGCTGCTTGGCTCGCCTGCCGTGCAATGAGTCGCGCAACAAATTATTTGCTGATCGACATTAGCAATTCGTTTACCAAGCTCGCATTCGCTTCACGAACGCGCCTCGGCCGGTCAACTCGGATCGAGACGGATAAGCTTACCAGCGCATTTGTTCGTCGATTCTTGAAGCGGTGCAAGATCGACATGTTGGTTGTTGCTTCAGTTGTGCCGCCGAAAAATCGCGAAGTTCGAAAGGCGATCGGGTGCACCAAAGTGCTGTGGTTGAATTCGCGGCTGAAGCTCGGCGTCGGAATCGATTACCCGGCGCCGAAAACCATTGGCGCTGATCGACTGGCCAATGCGGCAGCGGTCGCAGCGCTTTACGGTTGGCCTGCGATCGTGGTTGATTTTGGAACGGCGGTGACGTTTGATATTGTCTCGGAAAAGAGAAATTACGTCGGCGGCGTGATCGCACCGGGACTCGAAGCGATGACAAACTTTCTTTACCAGCGCACCGCACTGCTGCCGAAACTCTCTTTAAAAGAACCTCGCAGCGCGATCGGAAGATCGACAATTGAAGCGATGAGGGCAGGGGCGATTTTCGGTTATCGCGGTTTAGTGCGCGAAATTATCACTCGAATTAAGACCGAACGGTTTCCGCGCCGGAAAGTTCACATCGTATCCACGGGGGGCTACGCCCGGCTGATCGCGGCGAACCTGGGCGAAACCGATCCTAATCTAACGCTGGAGGGGTTGCGCCTTGTCGCGAATCTCAATTCATAATCCCGCTCGGGAATGAGCTGGCTTCCGGGCGCAACTTATGCTAAATATGGGCTCTGGTGTTGCTGCAGCTGGACGGGCGGATTTTTTAGGCTTGTTATCGGTTGCGCCCAAAGTTGTAATGCTACCGGCATGAAGATTCGCAAAATTGCGGCGATCGCCGTTTTGGTGCTCAGCTCTTTTGCGGCCACGAATGTCGCGCCGTCAAAATCGGAACTGGAGGCAATGTACAGCAAAGCGTTCCGAGATTTCGAAGCGAATAATTTTCCCGAGGCGTTGAAAGAGCTCGACGAAATAGATGTTCGGCAGCCGGATTTGGCCGAATCGCAAAATCTGCGCGGGGTTATCCTGATGCGACAGGGCATCTATGACAAAGCAGAAGCAGCATTGCACGAAGCAGCGCGGATCGATCCTAAGTTTTGGAATGCGCGCTTTAACCTCGCCGAGGTTCCGTTTCTGAAAAAAGATTGGGCGGAAGCGCGCAGTCGTTTTCAGCAGCTCCTCTCCGGCAACGAGTCCGATCTGGAGGGGGACGCGGCGCAACTTATTCAATATAAGATTCTGCTGACATATTTGCTGGAGGGAAAAGAGAACATGGTCGACGCGATTCTGGCCAAATTCGAGCTTGCGCCCGATACGCCGGCGGTGCAGTACGCGAACGCCGCCATTGCGCTCCAGCACAAAAATACAAAGGAAGCGAAAGATTGGATGGATGCTGCGGAGACGAAATTTTCTCCGCAATTGAACAAGCTTTTTGCCGAATCGTTGTATGAAGTGGGCTGGCTGGAAAAGCCGGCTGGCCAGGCCCGCGCGTCGCTACCGTTGACGACTGTAGCCGAGCGTGCGGGAAAGACCAAAGCCTTCGCGCGATCAAGATTCGAACAGGCCCAACAAGCTCTGCAACAGCGTGACTTCGCGACAGCCCAAAAATTTATCGACGAGGCCGATGCATCCGATCCGAATCAAGCGCCGATCCTCAATTTGCGCGGTGAGATTTTGATGGAGCAGAAGCAATTCGGCGAAGCAGAAGCCGCGTTTAAAAAGGCGTCCAAGGTCGATCCGAAATTCCGCGAAGCGCAATATAATCTCGCGCAAATTCCATTTAAGGAAAAAGATTATGCCAAGGCGCGCGAGCGTTTCGAAACGCTTTTTCAGCAGACGCCAGGAGGGGACAAGAATCAGGCCGCGCAGATTATCCAGTTCAAGATCTACATGACCCTGTTGCTCGAAGACAAAGAGAGCCGCGCGCAAAAGATGATGGAGCAATTTCAGTTCACAGGAGATACGCCGGCGCTTTACTACGCCCAGGCGGCCTGGGAGTTTAAGCACAACAATCCAAACAAAGCGACCGACTGGATCGCGTCGGCGAAGAGGATTTATTCGCCCGCTTTGAACAACCTTTTCGGGGATGCCTTTTATGATCTCGGCTGGGTGCAAAGTCCGGCGATCGTCGCTTCTGTGGCTCCGGCGACTGAAGCCGCCGTTGTAATGTCGGCACAAACTGAGTCTTTCCCGGCAATCGAGCCCAGTCCTATTCCAGGCGCGGTTGTCGCCGCAAACAAAGCACCGAAGCAACCAAGAACCGAGTCTGTACGTCCTTCTACACCGGCCGCGAGTCCGGCGATCGCTGGCATTGAGGCGACGACTTCGCGAGCGGCCAAGTCTCCTACAACAGTCATGCAGACGCCTGTCGTTGCCTCAAACCAGTCGATGGCTGCGGGAGCTCCGGCCAAGCCGGAAGAGCTTCCTGCTTCTCCAGCTGCCGCGCTTTCGCCCACGGTAGAAACGCCGGTCGCGGCATCAGCACCGGCCAAGTCTGCGGTCGCATCGGCTTCTTCTGCCGGCCAGGGCGAAAAGACCGCGATTCCGCCATCGAATGTTCCGCTTCAAGCATCTGCGGCACCTATCGTTGTCGCTACGCCGGCGGCCGTTCCTGCTCCAGCCCGGATTCACGAGTGGTCGCGGCCTGCCATGGGTGAGACGCGGCAGAGATTACTTGTCGGCGGCTTGCTTTTATCCGGCATCTTCTTGTTGGCTTGGGTGATTGTTCCTGAGATTCGCCGCCGCACAACCAGTGTCCCAGTTTTTCGCCATGCCGCGCCGGCGAGCGGGCCTCGCGTGGATGATGAAGTCGAGATCTCGTCTTCCCGAACCCAGGTGACAACAGCGAGCGATCGTCTCATTGGTGGACCTCCCCGAGTGTCGTTACAATTGAAGGCTTCCGAACCTTCGTTGCGCCGCGGCGTTCTGGCGCTAGGAAAATCTGCCCGCGGCTTCACTGGGAATTCGACTCTGACCGCCGGTGTCCCGGAACCTGTCGCCCCGCCTGCTGCCGAAGGTGCAGTAGAACCGCTAGCGCTGACCGAACCCCTTCCTGAGTCCGCGGTTGGCCCTGTCACCAAACAAGCGGTTGAACCTGCCAGCCTCGAATTTATTCCGGATGCCGGCGTTGTCTTTCCGTTCGTTTCGCCAATGCCTGAAATGCGCGAGCCTATCGAATCGACGAAGGAAGCTCCCACTGTTTTTGAGACGGCCGTCGCCCCTATCGCAGAGCCATTGATCGATTCTAGAGAGGAACCTGAAACAGAACCGCTGGAACCGATCGGGCAAGGACAGCCCATTCCGCATCAAATACCGGTCCTTGCGACGGAACCGCTCGTAGCCGAGCGTGTCGAGGCGCCGTCTTTTAGTCCAATAGCTATTTCCACCGAGCCCTCAGTCCCGCAATCAACCTCATCTCTAACCATGCCTGAACCGACCCAAATCCCAACCGCTGCTCCAGTAATCAGAACCCCAGCCGCCCCAGGCACGATGCAACCCGCTGACGCCATGCACGCCGCTGTGCAGATCACTTTCTCATTTGAGATCGCCTCGATGCAACTGACGCCAACCTTCAAGATGGGTGCTTTGCAAGTACGGCCGACCTCCAAGATTGTGACGATGCGCCTGGCTCCTTCCCAGCAGCCGCAGCCGGCGGTGAATTTGCAGGTCACTTTCGAGATTGCAAAGATTCAGCCCACAGGAGGGGCGCTCGGCACTCTTCGCTTGACCCCGTCTCAGCAGCAAAGGCCAACGGCCACGGGTTCGCCTTCGTTCACGGTGGCAGGGTTACAACTTGTCTCGAATTTTGAGGCCGCGCCTGTTCAGCTTACTCCATCGCAGCAAGGCCAGGCTTCCGTTCTGGTGACGGCCCCGTTTCAGATTGCGACCATCGAGTTTTCGCCATCGTTTGAGATCGCATCCCTTGTGCTGAATTCGAGTTCCAAGCAGGTTTCCGTGCAACTGCCCGGCGCCGGTCCCGGCTCAGAAGGCGCTCCGATGTTCGAGATCGCAAATCTGCAGCTCACTGGCGGTGGCGAAATAGGCATGCTGCAGCTCAATCTGCTCGGTCATGACCCGAAGCGGGCGTGATTTAGCGGACGCTAGGGCATTCCGAACCGTAAATCCTGCTGGCTACCTGGGCGGCGTCGAGCGCCTGGCAAAGCGACCGCGATTTAAAGATCGTAGCTGTTTAGGTAGAAATTCTCCGTCGCGCCTGATCAATTTACCGTCGAAATAAATTTCTCCACCACCATATTCTGGCCGCTGAATGCTAACCATGTCCCAATGGACCTGGCTTCGATTTCCATTGTCGGCCTCTTCGTAAGCTTGACCAGGTGTGAAGTGGAATGAGCCGGCAATTTTCTCATCGAACAAGATATCCCGCATCGGTTCCAGAACGTGCGGATTAAACCCGAGTGAAAACTCACCGATATAACGGGCGCCGGCATCTGAATCGAGGATCTTATTCAGTTCCTTCGTTCGATTGCTTGTGGCATTGACGATCTTTCCATCTCGAAACTCCAGGCGGATTCCATCGAAACTAATGCCCTGATAAATGCTCGGCGCGTTAAAAGTAACATGCCCCTGAACAGAATTTTTCACGGGGCAACTGAAAACCTCACCGTCGGGGATGTTGCGATCACCCCCACAGATCACAGCCGGAATTCCTTTGAGGCTGAAGCGGAGCTCGGTCTCGGGCTCTTTGATCTCGACGCAATCCGTTTTTTCCATCAGCGCCTTAAGCGCTTTCATTCCAGGTTGCAGTTTGCGATAATCCAGGGTGCAGACTGCGAAATAAAAGTCTTCGAATGCCTCCGTGCTCATTCCAGCAAGTTGTGCCATTGATGGCGTCGGCCAGCGCAAGACTACCCACTTCGTTTTTTTAACTCTTTGGTCCTGCACCGGCCGCATTGTTTTGGCGATCAATTTCATCCGCTCCGCCGGCACGTCCGATAATTCGGTGATGTTGTTGCTGCCACGCAGCGCAATATAGGCGTTCATCTTTTTCATCCGTGCCAGTTCGTGGCTCGCCATCAGCTTTAGTTGTCGCTCCGACGCCCCGAGTGCAAGAGCGCGGCTGACTCGTGCGCGGTGAATTTGGACGAAGGGAATTGCGCCAATGTTTCGCGCCGTCCGGATAAGCGCGATAGTCATTTCCTCAGGAACGTCGAACGCTTCGATCAAAACGTTTTCGTCGCGCTTAAGTCGAATGGAATAGCCAACAAGAAGTTTGGCGAGCGTGTCGAAGCGGGCATCATGCATAGGAGGTTATGATTCCACTGGACGCGACGGATGCAACCCAGGGCCGAGACCGGTACTCGACCTAGCCGGCCCGGATAAGTTTCGCTGCAAACGCACCATCAAAGCCGTCTCGGAACGGAAGCGACGATCGAGCTTCCATTTGTCGCGAGTTTGCAAATTCACGCAAGAGTTGCTGCACCACCTTTTCATTTTCTTCAGGCTCAAGACTGCACGTGCTATAGACAAACACTCCGCCAGTCTTCAATAAACCGAGGGCTGTGCGAACAATTTTGAGTTGCTGCTCTTGCATGCGAACAAAGTCCGCTGCTCTTATTCGCCATCGAACGTCCACGCGGCGTCGCATCACCCCGGTGTTGCTGCAAGGGGCGTCAATCAAGACGCGGTCAAAAGGAGCGATCGCAACAAGTTCTTTTGGGATGCGCCGGTACGTCCAATCGCAATGAAAAACGCGAGCAATTCCGGCGCCGAGTCGCGCGAGATTTTCTTCCAGAACGCGGAGGCGCTCGACTGCCCGGTCGCAGGCAGCGATCGCGCCGCGATTTCGCATCAGTTCCGCGACGTAACTTGTTTTTCCACCCGGCGCCGCACACACGTCGAGAACTTTTTCTCCAGGTTGCGGATCGAGAAGCCGGCAAGCAATGGCTGTGATTCGAGCTCCGTCTGAGCCAGCCGTTTAGTGATGACCGAATCGGCGAAGCGCTTTTCGGTTCGCCACGCCCGCAGCGCTGCCAGCGCGGTCCGGCGAGCGGACGGTTGTGCCATGCGCTTGGCCACGGATGATGCGCTCAGTGTGGCGTGATGCTGGCGCGACCGATGGAATGATAGCGGAAGCCGAGCTGGCCCATCGTCTCGGAATCAAACAGATTTCGTCCATCAAAGACGATCGGCGTAATCATTCTTTCCTTTACCAGAGCAAGATCAACATTGGCGAATTCGCTCCATTCCGTGGTAATAATCAGCGCTTCGGCGCCGTCGATCGCTTCGAGAGCAGAAGCTGCGAACGCGACGCCCTCGATGGTCTTCACCTCGCGTGCCCTTTCCATACCTTTTGGATCGTAGGCGGTGACATGCGCGCCTTCGCGCAAAAGATTGGCCACCAGCTCAATCGCGACAGAGGAACGAATATCGTCGGTGTCCGGTTTGAACGTGAGCCCCCAGACAGCGATTTTCTTTTCGCGCAGGACCCAAAGCGTTTCGCGTATGACTTTGAGAAAACGCTCTTTCTGCGCTGTGTTTATCCGCTGCACTTCCTTGAGCAAATTAAACGGCACACCAAGTTGTTCGCTGATCGTGATAAATGCCGCAATGTCCTTCGGGAAACATGAGCCACCGTAGCCGATTCCAGCATTGAGAAAATCGCGACCGATGCGCCGGTCCATTCCAATTCCGTCAGCGACTTTTTCGACATCGGCGCCGCTTGCCTCACAAATAGCCGAAACGGCGTTGATGTAGGAAATTTTTAGCGCGAGAAACGAATTAGCCGCGTGTTTGATGAGCTCGGCACTGTTAATGTCGGTAACGAGAATCGGTGCCATGAATGGCTCGTAGACCTTCTTCATCAGGTCGATGGCGTGTTCGCTTTGAGCCCCAATGACAATCCGGTCCGGATGCATCAAAT